>Ga0315289_10001834_pt1 | contig 33080 bp, 37 predicted proteins | sample YL17G11_40_MG_FD_203452 | JGI IMG/M metagenome (GOLD analysis project Ga0315289, IMG submission 203452) | Sediment microbial communities from Yellowstone Lake, YNP, Wyoming, USA - YL17G11_40 | ecosystem: Environmental > Aquatic > Freshwater > Lake > Sediment | place: USA: Wyoming | collected... | reverse complement strand
TGGTATCTGTTGCAGAAATGTCTGCACGCAGAACACTCTGAGGAGCAACCCTTAAAGAACTAAAGGTTTCAGGCAATAAGGTTGGATCAATTAAAATTGGATTATATTCAATTGCTCTAACAGCAAAATGATAAAGTTCTCCCGGAGTGAGTTCAAAAATGTCGGCGGTGGTAACACCTCCAATCGAAATGAACTTTACGCCCTCCGAGAACACGGCGTCTTCGTCGGTCGCCATATAAATTTGATAGGCTATTTTATTAGTACTTACCGATGGATAGGCTGTATCCCATTTTAAAGTAATAGTATATCCGTCTCCAGCTGAGGAAACAGAGATTATACCTTCATTTACGGGGTTAATGTAATAAACCATACCACTATTCCAATTTATTAACTTTTATCAAAAAGATAGTGATCTTCCCGAGGTTGATCTCGACAAACGCCTGGGGTATAAGGGGATAGAGAATATATATGCTGCCCGATCTTAGACCCGAGCCATCAGAGTTTCTTTCTTATCATCCTTTTCTTTATCATCAATATCATGATGATCTAGAAGGTCATCTACATAATCATGAGCTTCATCTTCACCTAATTCATTAGCTATATATTCTATCTGATTAACGAATCCCTCTATTTCGTATGGATTGTCTAAGTATTCCCCATCATCGGCGCCTTTAGTTGGCTTACTCATGAAGCATTGTTGGAAGAAATGGGAGTACTCATGAATTAAATAAGAATAATCTTTAAGAAAATCTCCATCTTCTAAAAGCTTATAATTAAGATATACGACACCGTGGTCTGTCTTAGCACTGACATCTAAATCTTTAAAAGTAGTAGGTATTAAATCAATCATATCTACTGATTGATCGTATTCTTTGCAGATCCTTTGCATAACCTCGTCGGTCTTCAGGTGTTCTTTAGCCTTATTGATTAATTTTAATAAAATCTCCGGCTTTACTTTTTTAATCGTCTCTAAGGATATTTTAGGTTTTTCTTGTTTTGCCATGATTTACCGCATTGACTTTTAATTGGGGAAAGGTTACCTTTATAGCAAAATAATGATATTGTATAAAGGACAAGTTAATGGCATTCATCGGAATTAAAATTGCACAGGATATTACGCGGCTTTTTAGGGGCATCAACCTTCCTGGCGAAAAGGTTTCGGAGGCTGAGCAACACATTACCATTCTTTGTTTTGAAGAAAATTGGCCGATTAAAGAGCTGGCGAAAGCTATGGAAGCTGCCTTCGAAGTTCTTAGCGATGTTGAACCTTTTCAAGTATCTGTTTCAAAGATAACCTGCTTTCCTAAACGAGAAGATAGTCCTTGTCCTATTATTGCAAAGGTGGAAAGTAAAGAGCTATTATCTCTCAATAAAAAACTAAAGTCTAAATTCGATAAAGAAAAGATTGATTATAAAGCGGACTTCAAAGATTTTAAACCACACATTACTTTATCCTATGCAGATGAAGAAATTGATGATTTAAAAGTTTCGCCTATTGAATTTACGGTTACCGAGATCCTACTTTGGGGCGGAGATAATGGCGATGACAGAATTTTTATTACCTTCCCGCTAAAGGGGGTAAGTTGCAAAAAGAACTCTTTCCTCATTCAGAAGACAAATGTATTTCATAAATTAGCCTCAAGAGACCATGATGGTGTTTTGAGTAAGACTACTGAGCGTCGAGTGCATCAGCGCTAATTAGAAGAGATGTTTCCATTTTTCATTAAGTTTTTTAGTTAATTCTAAATGCAAATCAAGCTTAGCTAAATATTCTGGAGATGAACCACTTCTTTTTCGTTCTTCTCTAAGATCTTGCTCCATTTGATTTAATTTTGCTCTTTCATTATTTAAACGATTGATTGCATCTAACCTTTCTTCCTCTTCAAACTCTTTAGCTCGGCGTGCTCGCTCGCGTTGTTCTTTATATTCATCACTATTTTTCCAATTAATTTTATCTACATCTTTTTTAGATAACATTGGATTATCTATTTTTGTTATTAGATTGATGGTGGCTGGATTAAGAATTACAATTTCTTCTCTAATATTATCTAAGAATCCGCCCTTTCTTGTTTCCATAGCATCAAACCCTGCACCTCTAATAATAACATTGAAAGCGGAATGTTCATTAACCATTACATTACTTAGGGTAAGGCTATTTATAACCGATGATATTATATCGTGAAGAGGTTTAACTCCACCAATGATTCCAGTTCCAATTTGTCTAATATGCAGGTCTAACATTTTTATTGTTAGATCACTAACTTTATCTCCATATTGTGATACAAAAAAGTCTCGTATTTTCTTGGCAACTTCTTTAAGATCAAAATTATCTAAATTAAGAACATTGCCGGTTGTATTGAAAATGTAAATATATTTTGAGTATCCATAATCTTCAATATGAGCATTATTTTTAGTTATTAGATTAAATAATTCAGGGGTGAGTGGAAACCCATAAACTCCTCGCGGATTTCCCGGATGAATATTGTGGTGATAGGAAATACCAAAACGATCAGAGTTAGAAAAATGAATATAATTTCCAATATTAGATTTTAGTATCTCTAAATTATCTTGCTTGCGAGCAACTTTATAAAAGAGATTGCATTTATTTATAAGACCATCTAACTTCATAAAAGTAATGATAAAATAATGATATTAAACATATTCTTTTAGTTTCATCGCGATGTCATATTTACGAGGAAGATAGATAGTTGCATCTTGATAAAGATAATCTACTATTTTACTGACGATGCCGTTGCCGCCATATTCTAGGACACCATGTCCGCTTGAAATTCTAATTTCTGTATCACGAACGGGTAAGTTACATTTTTCTTGCAATACGTTGCGTGCGACTTCTAAAAATGCAGGAGTACCTCTTAAAGAGAAATATATTTGTTTAGTTATTTTACCTTCCGCTAATTTAGGTATATAAAAACTGCCATCACCATCATTGTATCCACGAATGAAATGATGGCATAGCGGATGATCAGCTAACCATTCAGGAAACGTATAGATTAAGCTTTTTCTTGGAACTATATTAAATCGTACAAGATCATCAAACATTTGTTTTGATGTAATTGTTAATTCACTTTTCCAAGTATCATTCCATTTAGGATTGCGCTTAGAATTTTTAACAATGAAATCATTAACGGGCGCTTCAGCCTTAAATGATTTTTTAATATTTTCTAGAAATTTTTTATCAGATTTGGCTAATCCAATCTGAACTTGATATGAATTGCCATTAGAATGAATTTTGACACAACCATCAGCAGCAATAAATCCTGCCAGATAAAATGATTCTTGATTATCTCTTGAAAAGAATTCATGATCACAATCATGTCTAACTTGAGGCTTAAATTCTAGGCTATGCTGTTGCATATAGCGCTTTACTGTGCCAGAATCTACATCGAATTTACGAGCTACGGCTTTGAGACTGCCTAGCTCAGCGTACGTTATTTCTAATAATTCTTTTGTTAGCAGTTTATCTTGTTTAGGCTTGATAATACAATTAATTCCACAAATTTTAAATGCAGAATAAACGGTAATTGGATTAATACCGTATTTCTTTGCTATTTTAGTAGCAGAGCCTACATCGATTAATTCTTGTTTTAATTGTTCGGGAGTGAGAAGATCAAGTAATTTGTTTTTCATACTTATTTATATATCACCACTTATATAATCCTTCGTTGCCTCAAATCACTCTACGCTGTCTCAAATGCCGTAATCTTGCAATAGCTGGATTTAAACCACTGGTCATTCCGAAGACTCCCAATCCTTTTGGTCCTGGTCGTAAAGAGTTCTTTATATATTTAAGCTTTTCCCAATAGTGAGTTAATAATGTGCTATACTGAGTATTTAACATATCTCCCATGCTTGGTGGATTAAAGTTAATACTGTTATCGGTAAATTGAAACTCTCTGCCTTTTTCAATAAGAGCTTGAGAGGATAGGGCATATAAAGTTGCACCTTCGACAAGTATCTCTGTAAATTGTGTTACGAAATCACTTTCATCAAAAGTAAAAGCGGTGAAATAAGGAACCTGATTAAAATCTGAAAGAGCGGCTCCTAAAAGACTCACCAATGTATCCGTAGAAAAAATATCGCAATCTACATAGGTTAAATTACCATTAATAGTTCTTGGGGCTTTTCCTGAACTGTTCAATCTTGCTTTTAGAATCCTAAGAAGTTTATTGATATTTTGAATTGATGTTTGAGAATAGGTTAATGGAAAGATATCTCCTAAATGGACATAACCATCACTATTTATACCTGGAACATCTGTCTTAACAACAACAAAACTAAAAGATGCCGTGACTTGTATTCCGTTAATAAGACCTACCCAATTATCATTAAAAATACCATAAGGTCCAGTTAAAGGAATGGTGAAGATATAACTATATCTACCGGTGGAGACGCGAGCCACGCCCGCACTTGTTCCGGCGAATAAAACATGCCCGCTTGGTTGAGTTATAGATATAGTTGGATAAGAGTCGGTATCAATCGGAGCGCCGTTCTGATCTTTAAATTGAACGATTAAATTGACTTGATCTAAGACATCGAGCGTTTGGCCGCGTGCTTTTATAGTCATATTTATCCTGCCGTTATTCCATAATTACCATAAGGTGCATTCACCGCTATTTGATAAAGATATGTTTTTGTGTAAAGGGTGCTCGGATCTGTGAATGAAACATCTACCAAATAACTTCCAACTGCCGTTGCCCCTGTCGGCAAAACAAATTGATAATAATATAAGCCGGTATCTAATTTAATCATTCGGGCAGGATATCCAGAAGCTAAATCAAGGTCTGGAAAGACAAGTCTAACTATTGTGGGATAACGTGAGCTAGTAATATATCCATCTACTAAAGCATTAACATAACCATCAATATTTTGAGTGAAATCACTATTGACATTGGTATTTACAAGATAACCATCTACATGGGCAGAGACATATCCGTCAATAAATCCGGCAATATAGCCGTCAGTAGTGCTAAAATAACCGTCTAAATGATAATTATTAGCACGAACACCATTAATATCCAGCACTTCTAAAAAGATAGTTGCCGTTTGACCGGGTGAATAAGCTAATGTTTGTATCATGCGGGGACCTCTCCTAAGGAATGCTTAAATATCACATATTTTAGTTAATTGGTTGTCCAGAATTTATTATTTTAATAGGCATTATTGCCCTTGTTAATTTTGTACCAGATTTTCCGATGGCGGGCTCTCTCGTCACTTCAGGCGTGGGTTCTGGTTCGGGTGGTAGCGGAATAATTGCTTGTATTAAAGTTGGTATGATTGCATTAGCAATTTGATTTCCAGATTTCATAATAGCTGGTTGAATCAATGTTTCGGGAGGAATGACAGGAACAACCGGTTCTGATAATATGGGAACATTAGAATCTATTATTAATTCTGGAACAACTGGTTCAGCAAGCTCTACGCCAGAGTCCATTAAATGTGGAGGGTTAGCTATTAACTTATCTCCTAAATAATTTACTATATAAGCGTTTGTTATAGATATTCCATTTATGATAGCTGAACTAGTAAAAAAACCTTCAAGTAAAGATTCTATATTTGCTTCGCCACCAGATATGGAGAATAATGGACCATTGCCTCCTAATAATCCAAACGCGGTTGCTGCAGAAGATATTTGTGCCGTAATGAATGCGTCACCAGTTATAGATGCATTTGAAGTAGAAGTATTTTCTATTATTGCACTAATATCAACCAAACCTGTTATTGATGCCGATGCGGTTGCAGCATTTGCTACTTGTGCAGCAAGATCTCCTGCGCCCGATAATGTTGCGCTGACGGTAGAACTTCCAGATAATAATGACGACGTGCTTATGCTTACAACAAATGAAGCATCAGAGGTGCCGTTTATTGTACTCGCCGCTGCACCGATTCCATGAACACTAGCCTCAATAGTTGAAGTGTTGGCAATAAAGCTTGCAACTGCTCCGGTGCCAAGTAAATTGGCAAATGCAGTTGATGATGATATGATTATGGCGGATGAAGCTGGCGTAGCGAGGATAGTTGATGTACCAGCGATCGTGCTTGCAATAGCTCCTGCTCCAAGAACATTTGCAGTTACAGACGCGGCACCAGCAATTGAGCTTGAGAAAATTCCGTTGCCAAGAAGGTTTGCGGCGATCGTAGCAGTTCCCGGAACGGTTGAGGCAAAAGATCCAGATCCTAATAAGGTTGCAGGAACGGTTGCAGCGCCATTTATTATAGCATTGATAGCGTTAGTAAGATCGGCTGTGGTTGTAGAGATACCGGCGATAGAGCTTGCAATGTTTCCAGTACCAAGAAGATTTTCTGCTGTCGTAGAAACTCCAGCAATGGTACTTGCGACAAGACCAACTCCAAATAAATTAGCAGTAGTCGTAGCTGTGGCAACAGACGTTGCCGATATCACTCCCGTTCCCAAAATATTTGTAGCGGTTGTTGATGCTCCTGAAATAGAAGAGGCGATGACTCCAGTTGCAAGTAAATTGGCGGTAATAGATGCAGAGCTATTTATCGTAGCTTCGACGCTTCCTGGAGGAGAAGCATTAGTAAGATCGGCTACAATCGTGGCTGCTCCAGAAATTGTACTCGCTATAACTCCATTGCCAAATAAATCGACGGAAGTGCTTGCTGCGCCAGCAATAACTGAATTTATTAAAGCAGTGCCCAATAAATTGGCGGTTGTAGTAGATATGCCTGCGGTGGTACTTGCAGCGTCGCCAGCGCCTAATAAACTAGCTGTGGTTGTTGAAATTCCAGCTGTAATTTCAGAAAGGACGCCTGAACCAAATAAATCGGCAGAAATAGAAGCTGCACTCGCAATAGTGCTTGCAAAGGTACCGGAGCCAAGTAAATTGGCGATTGTAGTTGATGCGTTAGCAACAACGCTTGCGACATCGCCTGCTCCCAATAAATTTGCGGAGGCTGTCGAAACGTTTGTAATTGTTGAGGCAACTGAACCAGATCCATTTATATTGGCGGTAATCGTAGATGAACCGGCGATGACACACGCCATCGCACCAGTACCTTTTATGCTGGTGGCATCAGAAGTAGCAATACCATTGATTGTAGCGCTTATTTGCGTTACATCATTATTAAGAAAGGTATATAAGCTAAACGAACCAAGACCACCCGGCATACTACTCCTTTATTATTGTTTAAGAAGCCAATCGTACCCCAGGCATCTCCTTACTCCAAATCTAAATCTACTTCATTCCAGCAAGCATATGGAACAAACAGTGGTGTAGTTCCAATTGCATAAACAACTATTCCTAATCCCTGTCCAGGAGGCAATATAATACGACCTCTAAGATCATAATTAATTGCTGCACAGTTAAATGCGGTGGTATTTGCTCCATCAAATTGTGCCACTTGAGCCCACCTAGCATTAGTTGCTGGTGTAGTAATTGCAGCGCCAGTTTTAACTATAGCTTTACTATTGGGTCCGCCATTTGATGCATTTGTAACAACCATGCCCGCATTATTTGCTCCGGTTAAAGCTGGAGATTGAAAGATACATGTTGCTACGGTAAATCCACGAGATGCTGTTAGAGTTCCTGAAACAAGAATAGCTCCAATATGATCGAACACATATGATTTGGTCGCATCACCATTCCATATCGTCCAATTTGGAGTTAAAACTGCTAATGCTCCAAGAGGAGCTAATCCGGTAACAGCGGCATTTCTTCCTAAAAAGAATCTTTTTCCTGCTCGGGTCATTTCGGTGCCCTCAGATTCAACTGCAGTAATCGCCAAACTTTCAAGTCCGGTAGCTCTAATATTAATTGCAGATAATCCGGATTTACCAATTATAAACCTGCGAACTTTTGCTAAAATTTCCATTCCCATGATTTTACTCCAAATCCAAATCTAATTCAGACCACATTGCCACTGGTGTAAATAATGGTGTTCCCGTCGGCGTTGCATAAACGACTATTCCAAGACCTTGACCTGGCGGAACAATTATGCGACCCCTAAGATCATAATTAATACAAGCTATTGTAAAAGCAACCGTATTTATTGTTTCGCTTCTAGCAACATTAAACCATGTTGGCGCAGCCGGCGTTGTAATGGTTACGCCTGTTTTAATTATTGCTTTGCTATTAAAGCCTCCAGCAGAACAACTTTGTACAACTGTTCCTGCGACGCTCGGGGCTCCGGTCTGTGCTGGCGCTTGAAAGATGCATGCATCTACTATAATTCCACCAGGAGCGGTTAAAGCCCCGGTGCTAGTCATAATAGCACCAATATGATCAAAGACATAAGATCTGCTTGGATCAGCATTCCAAATAACCCATTGCGGAGCAGTAGTAACTTGAGTTGCAGTAGAAACAATTCCGGTCGTCGCTGCATTTTGACCTAAAAAGAATCGTCTTCCAGCTCTGGTTAATTCTGTAAATTCAGGCTCTACCACGGCAATAGCAAGACTTTCTGTTCCTGTTGCGCGAAGTGAAGTTAAAGAGAGTCCCGCTTTGCTTATTACAAATCGACGAACTTTTGCTAACATTTCTATTGCCATTTTACTCCAAATCCAATTCTATCTCTTGCCAAACTGCATGTGGAACAAATAATGGAGTACCAGTTGCAGTTGTATAAACATTAATCGCAAGTCCCCATTGTGGAGGAAGAATTAAACAACCTTCTAAATCTTCGTTTATAGCGGCAATAGTTGGATTTGTTGTGACTCCAATATTAGCTCCATCACTTTTAGCGACAGTATAATAAACTGGAGCGGCAGGCGTAGTTATTGTTAATGCTGTTGCCTGTGATTGTACGATAGCTTTGCTTACAGATCCGCCATTTGATAATGAAGAAACTACCATATTTGCTGTATTGGCTCCTACGCGCGCTGGGGCTTGAAAAAATGCGACCTGAACAATAATGCCAGAGCCCGCAGTAAGAACTCCTGATGTAATCATAGCTCCTAGTTCAGTAAAAATATAAGACTTCTGAGAATCATTATTCCAAATTGACCATTGTGGTGCAGTAGTAACTTGTGCAACAACGGAAACACGTCCGGCAGTCGCTCCAGCGACCGTTAAAGCATAGCTTCTTCCGGCTCTAGTTAATTCGCTATGATACACATCTACTTGTGCAGTAGCTAAACTTTCTGCGCCCGTCGCGCGGGCAACAATTGGTGACATTCCGGCTTTACCTGCCACGAAACGTCTAATTTTTGCGATTATTTCTACGCCCATAGTTTTACTCCAAATCCAATTCTATTTCATTCCAACAAGCGGTTGGAGCGAATAATGGAGATGTGCCAGTTCCTGAATATACGGCTAAGCCTAATCCTTGTCCTGGTGGAATGACGATACGACCTCTAAGATCATAGTTTGCCATAGAAACTGAAAGTGCTGCGGTGTTAGTAGAATCTGTTTTGGCTACCGTAAACCATACCGGAGCCGTAGGTCCAGTTATGGTAACGTTCGTTGTAACGATGGCGCGGCTCGAAGGTCCTCCGTTAGATGCTGATGCTACGCTCATGCCCGTCGCGCTCGACCCAGAACTTACTGGAGCTTGAAATAGGCAGGCGTCAAGTATTGCTCCGGCTGCAGCCGTTCCTGAAACGAGAACAGCTCCAAGGTGATCAATTACATATGATTTATTTGAATCAGCATTCCAAATAACCCATTGGGCTGCAGTTGTTACTTGAGCGGCAACAGGGGCAATTCCGGTGACAGCGGCATTTCTTCCTAAAAAGAATCTTCTGCCCGCCCGAGTCATTTCTGTGCCCTCAGATTCTACCATGGCGACAGCAAGACTTTCTGTTGCGGTAGCACGAACTGTAATTGGAGATACTCCTGCTTTGCCAACAACAAAACGACGTATCTTTGCGATCATTTCCATTCCCATAGTATTCTCCTAAGATTACGAATCTTCTAATTCGTCTAAGTCGTCTTCATTAACTGTATTATCTAATGCCATCAAGATCATTACTAAAATCTTATTTTGTTTAACAAACAGTTCTTCAAGTCTTTGAGCATAAACTGGAAATGGATTTTCTTGAGAAACCGGACCATCAGATCTGTCAAGCGAACCAATATATATTTTGGAAACTGGAACTTTAGTTCCACCACCAACGCCCTGACCGGTGCGAATATCTTCATCTTGAATAAGATCGCCGCCGATACCGGTATTTAATCTAGTTCCATCAGCCATTTATCTCTCCATCATTAGATTACAAGATAATAGCAAAATATTCATCGAATATTTTTAATTTTAGAGCTGTATTTTAAATTCTAAATTGTCAGATTCATCACAATTATCGCGATTACAATAAACGAAGACAAGCTTTGTTGCCTCGTCTTGCATTCTAATGATTGAGATGGTTTTGCTTTTTTTAATCTCTTTGTGAGGTGGCGGAGCTTCTAAATGTGCCCAAATAACTTTAGCCATGTTAATGAAGGCGGTTATACCTTCCATTTTATCTTGAAATTTAAGGGAGGTGACAGCTGTTTTACGTCTAGGTCCTGACATAACGTGATAATGCATAATGATCTCTTTATGATTTAGTTATCATTCGTTTAACGGTCGGTGCCGAACAATTATATTTTAATGCTATTGTTTGCATAGATACGCCTTGTCTAGCTAACTCTTTCATTTGAGCAATTTGTTCTGCATCATATTTGCATTTACCAAGATGAGCCTGTCGGTTCTTTTCGATAGCTTCTTCGGAATGTGATTTGCCGAAGAAACCATTCTTTTCTCCTACTAATTTGCCAACTATGGCTTCTGAGATTTTCTTTCTTGTTTCTTCTGAATGTTTATTTCCAGTATTACCTGGCTTTGATGCTATTCCAAGCTCTTTGCGTAAAGACGTAATTGGTGTGGCTGATACATTTAAATCTGCAGCTATCTTTAATATTGAGCGAGTATCTTGTTTAATTGCTTCAATTTGCTCATCAGTCCATTGAATTTTATTAGATGGTGAAGGCATAGATTTGCCTTTATTCCAAGGATCATTATCTCTAAAATAACTTGTTCTTTCTCCAGCCGCATAAGATGCTTTGAGGCTTTCGGATATCTTTGCTTTTTCCTCTTCGGAACGCTCTCGATTACGCATCATTTCAATCCATTCGGGCGACTGAGTTCGACCAGTATTGATGGTATTACCCTTCATATATTCGTAATAATCTTCAGGTCGCGCGGCAGCAATGGTAGTCATTTGCTTACTGGTTTCTGGTGCGCGTTCTTGAGCAAGCTTACTTATTTGTTGTTTCCAAGCATCAGTTTTGGGCGCATTAGAACCACCAAGAGAAACATTATATCCCTTATCTGTTGAGATATGGCTTTCATATTGCGTAACTAACAATGTTTCTAATTCATTAGCATCATCTAATGTTTGACAAGTTACAATTACTTCAAATGTGAAATTTTCAATACCATGTTTTTTCATGGCTTTATTTATAATCATACGAGGAAATTCTTGCCTCGCTTCTAATTTATGATTGTTCCATCGAACTCTTGGATCTTGAGCTTGGCCTATATAAAGTTTATTATTTATAAGACATGTAATTTTGTATATGTAGTGCATCGTAAGCCTTTCACACTACATATATCATTCAAAATTATATTATCCACCAAAATTTTAATATATCGGCTAAGTATATGATATTGCTGTTAATCTTCCGTGAAGGCAAGTTGATTTATAGCAAATGATGGCGTAATATTCGTACTTACAATCAACTGACTCGTCAAAGCGCCAGAATAAAGTAATTTACCAGCGCCACCAGATGAATCTGTTCCGGCTCCAACATGCGTTATTGTGGCTCCTGTAACACCACATTGTGCGAATGTGACGGCAGCAGCATTAGCCGCTTGAGTTGGGGCAGTACCTGAAATAGTCCAACCGGCGCCAGAACGAGCTACGCCGACACGAACATAATTGGTATAAGCCGTTTCGCTAGTTGTTTGAATGCCAGTTTCACCTGGATCGGCGGTATGCAAACTAACAAAAATTGAACCTGCGGTGGTAGTTGCTCTTAAGCCAGCCGCGTCTCCGATTAATGTAGCTGCTGTATTATTAAATACTAATAAAAGTAAATCGGATTCCCAGGTGTTAGTTTTAGACATGAATTATCTCCCTATAAGGCTCTACTATCATATTTTATTATGCACTGAATAAATCCATATAATAATAGACATGAAACCAATTTTACCAGACTTTTGGATAACTAATATATCTAACAGAAATGTTAGTTTATCCGACCTTGGCTTAAGCATTCCGGCAAGGGGATCAGTCAATCTAATGGACACTAGGCACTACTATTATTCTTTAGAGCAGTTAGAGGTGTCATTAAAATCAGGCTCTCTGTATAAAAAAAGAGATAAGATTGTTAAAAGAGCTTTTCCGCCAGTAAAAAATAATGCTCCAGTTCAAATAGATACTCAAGCTATCTTTCCGTCTAAATCTCGTTCTATTTTTGAGATTAAGGAAGAAAAGTTTGAGGAATTAGAATTTACTGATGATCAATACGCCGCACAAATTGGCGATGATGAAGATAATACAAAAAAATAAATTTTCTGACAATATAAAGGAATTACATTATGATCGATCTTGGAATTATAGGCTTAGGAATTTCTGTAACGGTTGCCGCCGTTAATATTCTTGGCTATTTAAATACCAAAGCGGTTCGTAAAGAAATATCTGATGATAAATTCGCTCAAGCAGCAAGCGTTAATTCAGAATTAATTGTTATTAGAGATGATATTGCTAGAATTGATACTAAGCTAGAAGATTATGGCTCTAAAATTTCAGCCATTCAAATTCAAAATGCGATTTGTGAAAATCAGCACGAACATACGTCTGATAACATGAATCAACAAATTAAAGCTCTTGAAAAAATTGTAGAGAAAATAGACGATTTACGATAATAACCCACGGAGTCTTTTAATGAATAAATCGAACGCCAAAATGTCTAATGATTATAATGAAAATGAAACTGATCTACAATTAGTTGAAGTTTCCCAATCAAAAACATCTCATGAACTTCTTATGGAAGCCTACAAGAAACTTAATGATAAAATAGACGTTCTTTTTGAAAAAAGAAGTCGTAGAAAAAGACCTTAAATTACTGTTTTAGGACTGAAACTTCCGTAGCTTTAGGAACGCCATGTTTATTGGTGCCTAAGCCGAAAGCTACTTTTTGTCCTTTATACAATGTCTTAAATCCATCGGATTCCACATCTGAAAAATGGACAAAAAGATCCTTTTGAGCTTGCTCATCTTTGCTCCAGCCAATAAAGCCATAGCCTTTTTTTGGATCGAACCACAAAACATCGCCAACAAATTTATCTTTATTATCCATTAACTTATCCTTCACTCACTATCAATAACTAATTGACCATTAACAATTAATGATCCACCTTCACCGACATAGCCATTATCAATAAGCTTACTTACAGCAAGTACGCCTAACATTCCAATTTGCTCTCGCTCTTTGGCATTGGAACAATTGCGTAATAAACTATCATATTTATTAAAAATTTGTTGCAATTCTTTCTCGCAACCCTTATATTTTGCCTCTTCCAAAAGTCTAGCCCTATAAGTTTTTTCATCCGTCATCTTGACGGCTTCTCTTTCCATAACCAAATTTCCATTAATGTCAATTGATGCCATACTTACCTCTACTTACTTATTTACGGACATGCCCAGGCTTCAACCGAAACCGTAACCGGTCCAGAAGACCCTGATTTTAATCTAAACCAAATTGCGGTCACTCTTCTATTATAAAAAGTCAATGTTGCTCGACCATTTACCGTTGCGGTATTGGGAACTAACTCTCCATGTACAGTATTTCCATTAAAAGAATATTCTACGATACTAGTCGTAGCTGATGTTCCCTCAGTATTAAAAATTATTCCGGTAGTAGGAAAGGTAATAAATAAATCACAAGTATAACCATCACCTGCGGCATAGCCGTCACCACCAAAAGCGGTTGCTGATACAGCTTTCTTTCCAAAGAAATTGAAATCTCTGCCCAAGTTCTTTTTTGTTACTTTGGTAACGGTATTTATAGGGATAGTCATTTATTGTCTCCACATATATAATGAAAAATTATTAGATTTTGTAATTAATTGCAGCATCATGATAACCCCTTTGCATCATTTCCTTGATTTTAATGGGGTTAAAGTCTAGAAGGTCTTCAATTAAATTATTTTTAGGTCGAATTATGTTAATTTTAATTATTTTTCTATCTGGATAGCCCACTTCAGCCAAGCGATTATACATGATTGCTTTTTCAATATCATTTGACATAATCTTGTCTGACGCCAGGTCGATTACTCGTTGAATGATATCTGCGGTGCTCGGCTCTTCCATGAAAAATTTAACCCTTTTTTCTGGGGAGGTCATGATGATATCAATTTCAGTAGCTCCAAGATCAATGGCTGTTTTGATGGGAGTAATCTCTTTTACGCCGCCGTCAGCCCACCAGTGACCATCTATTTTGACCGGACCCAGCATTCCTGGAAAAGAGGCAGAGGCAATTATAGCTTGAATAAAAGAATGATGAACTTGATCGAAAATTGTATATTTGCCAGAGCTTAATGAGGTGACTCCAATATTAATTTTTTTATTGCTCGACCTAATTCTGTCTATTGATATTTTATCTTTTATTAATTTATGTAAAGGCGAGCTATCATAAAAACTTTTTTCCCAAAGAGCGTGTAATCTTCCAAAAGGCTTCCATCGCTGATAAATGTTAGGCGTATCTATTTCGTCCCAAAGCTTAGTTAGTTGGGTGACGCCCTCTACCTCTTCTCCAGTTTTAAATTGAGCTAGAAAACCACAATTAATAGCACCAACTGAAACACCACAAAATATGTCATATGGAATTTTCAATTCACCTAAAATATATTTAAGAGCACCAGCTTGATAGCTTCCTTTACTTCCACCGCCTGATAAAACTAGCGCTCTCATAAATTATTTACCAAATACTATAGCTGTTGAGATAATGTCTTTTTTAGTAGCCATATCATTACCAATTGTGCCCGGGGTTGTGTGATTTGTTTTGGGCTCATCTAATACAGATGTAGCAATCATTGATGGACGAATAAGGTGAGTGGCATCTATGGTCGCACCAGCTGAGTTATCGGTAAGCTTTCCAATACCTCTAATAAGTATAGAGCCAGCCGTAACGGTGCTTTCAAGAATAATTTGCCCACTATTACAATCAATAGATACATAACCATCCATAGTTTTATTTTTAAGAGTAATTCCACCGTTGTAATTACGAAGAGAAAGAGCAGCCATAACATTATTAAAATCTATAATAGGCGTGCTTGCTCCGGGGATCCCGCTCCAACAATTTAAAATATGAGCATCGCCTCCTAAAACAATTGTTCCGGCAAGAACACAATCTTCGATAAATCCATCAACATAATTGAGATTAGTAATAAGGCAATTTTTGATATGCGATCCTCCATCCAACGTACCGCTAATGCTTGCATCATTAAATTCACAATTTAACACACTAGCCGCAGGATCAATTATTAAAGTGCTTTTTGTTTGACTTTCTCCAACAAAATTAATTCCATTATAATTTAAGCCGGAGTCAATAGTTGCATTACCTATAATATTAAATTCTGTAAATCCTCTTTCATTTGCAATAGCTATAGCATCAGCAAAATTATTAACTGGTTGTCGAGGCGTTCCAACAGGAAAGGTTGATCCAGAATAAGATGATGATAAGTTTAAATGTACGGCACCGCCAAAAGAAGCATATTGAATATCTGCTTGCTCTTGAATGGTGGCAGAGCTAGAGGCAGTAGTTACTACCTGCGTAAATGCAGTAGGATAAATTGGAGAAATATCTGCACCAACCCCATCTACTGCGACAAGATTGCCTCCAGAGACGCGACATTGCACGTAGGTAGGTCCCGGACGAGCTTCAAAGGCTAAAACGGCATTTAAAAGAGTCAGCGTTATTCCTACTTTAACGCCGCCGCCTAAATTTTCTTTTCCTGCGGCAGACGCCAATGCATTATATTGAACGCCTATTACATCATCTTCTAATTCACGACAAGTATCTAATAAATCTTGAATAGTAATTTCGACAGACGGAGACAAAACTGTTAAAATGCGTGGGGATGTCGCCCAATTTATCGTAACGTCTGCTCTTGCTGTCATAACTTACTCTTTTACATTTGTTTTAGATTGAAGAAACATGATCATTCTTGATTCATGATCCATTTTATCATATTCTTCAAGAATTGCAGTTTTTAAAAGAGTAATAGTTTTATCACGATTTTCTCTTGTAGATTTAATTTTTGGAAGATCTGAAAGGATCCACTCGCGCTCTGTATCAGATAACTTTGCGATATTTAAATCATGATTTCTTATTTTATTTTCAAGAGTAGATTGCATGAACTCTTCTTGTTGAGATGCCGCGCGTTCATTTTTAATTGATTGCTCAAAAATATTAATATTTTCTTTTCTCTTATCTTGCAGATTCACAAGAGATGGTAAATCATATTTTTTTGCTTCTTGCTCTAAATTAATCATATTATTTCTTCAATAAAGACTCTTCATCAGACAATATAACCTCTTTATCAGAAGATTCATCTTTTTCATGTTTAATTATCCTGGAATCGCCGTGTTTAAATGGCGTTTCAATGGGACTTCCAGGACCTTTGGTGTTAGCGTATTTCTTTTTTTCTTTATCCATTTTACTCTCACATTAAATTTTAGGTGAAGATTGGATCAGCCGTTCTAATAACGGATACGTTCATACCAGCCGTCGTAATTGTCGATTCTGTTTCGAAAGGAAGAATTGTTCCTGCTTTTCGCGCACGAACGACAACCGGTACGTTGGCAAGGTATGTAACGCTTACAGACTCATCACCTGGAGAACCACCCGTTCCAGTAGTTTCATAGCTGTCAATAATTGGAACATAAATGAAGTCGCCGGTTGTAGTGGCTACTGGCAAAGTATTAATTTCATATGCATCGCCAGTCCAATCACCAATTGGAGTAGTAGTAAGAGTAGTTTCAGAAACAACTACTGTTACATAAGCTATAACAGACTCTGCAGTATTCCTAATAAGATCTCCGACTTTAATACCCCAAGTCACGAATGTGGCTGCGGCATCAAATAATGAAGTGCTTGTTGAGGTGGCATCTGCAGTTAATGCGGTACGTGAAGCTAAGGTGAAGGTTGTGGTCGCATAACTGTTATATCTTAATCGATATTCTGTGCTAGCACTAGTATCAACTATTCTAACAATTCCTCCCACTGTTTTTCCAGGAGTATCATTTGTAATTGAGGAACCTGCAATAAGAGATGTCGCACCCGCTGATTGGGCAGTTCCTGCATATTCAGATTTGTTGATGATACCACCGGCAACAGTAAGTCTGAAAACGGCTACACGGTCAGCCGCTCTGGTATTTGAAACTTGCACTGTAACCTTAGTTGGAGCTACGACTGTAGTTCCGGTATCATCCGTAAGCTGAAACTTATTAACGTCTCCGGTAAGATAATTTTTAAGAACAACGCCTGGCGCTGCGAACCAAGTTCCTCCAGCGAAAGCTCCAAATGGGGCGGCACTGATAGGCGTAATAGATGTTGGAACTACTGCTGAAACTTCATTAGATGCGATGCGTCTAACTATTTCACCGCTAGAAAATGTTCCTCTTGAATTACGAAGAACTAAAATCTTTAAACCGGTATGATGTGCTACGACAGTTCCAGTAGCTCCGCTGGTTACTCCGGTTACGACGGTTCCTTCTGCAATAGATCCTGTTAATGCGGTGTAAGTCATACGGTAGTCAGATCCAATATAACGCTCACCCTCAATACCATCTGTGGCAGTTGTTGTAGTCCCGCCTCGACGAGTTAAAAACTGCGACCATTGATAGCCCTGAAGAACCGAATATGTACTTACAAGATCAATTGCGATTGAGTACGGCTCAACCGTACCATTTTCAGTAACGTCTTGCGTTACATCAGCGGCGTGAGTTATCGTTGAAGTATATGATACGATTCCGGTATTAGATGGTGCCGCCGAGGTACATGTAGCTAAAGATGTATTGCCCTTAATTGTATTCGTATTAATGAAATCGGTAAGGTCTCCTATCAAATAATAGGTAAGCGTTGGTGTTGTTCCTGGAGAGCCTGTAACTGCCGTAAGAATTGCTTTTGCGGTTGCTGCTGCTAGGGCACCAGCTGCTGGTGTATAAATAATTTCACCGACGACGAACGTTCCAGTTCCTGCCGTAGATGTAAAGGTTCTATATCCTTGAAGACTGTTGTTAAGATCGGATCCGGTTTGAAGAGGGATAGGGTTACGACCACCGGCAGAAAGACCAGAAGTGAAGTGCGCATACGATTGGTCAGCTTGGCGAGCGAATACGGTAACGAAACCGCCATCGACAGATGTACCCATTTCTGTTACAGGAATAAGAACGTCAAGAGTTCCGCTTGGCCACCAAGAGAACGTTCCCTTATATGCTGTGAGTTTAACTCCATTTTGATAAACGTATTGTTCGGTATTAGAAACCAAAGTAGCAATACCTGTGTTATAAATATTAGCCCAAAGCATTTCTCCAGAAACTGCAGCAGTCGCTTGAGTTACAGAGGCGGCAGAACCGCCGGTTACAGTAATTGTTCCCGTGGTGCCAGCCCAATCATTACCGGCAGCAAAAGATGCCGGACGAATCCAAGCATATTTAACGCCAGCATAATTAGCATAATCTAGAAGAGTTCCAGTAGAGGTGCTAGTTGCATTTGTAACAGTTTTACCAATATCGCCGCCTACGAAATCAGTACCAATAGTATAGGTAATTCTTACAATTCCTGTGTTCGTTCCAGTTGCACGAAGCCATCCGTTTGTCTTAAGTGCTCCACCATAAAGATGCTCTACCGACGTTTTATCGATAAACCAAGGATCCTTATCGGAAGGATCGATAATTCCAATTGTATATTCGGTAGGCGTTTGAGCGCTGATAGCAGAGCCGTCATCCATTTGATTAAGCTCATCTAAAAGGTCGGCTAAAGCAGAATATAATTGATTGGTTGTTCTAGTTCCAGTGGCAGATCCGGTCCAAACGACGCGTTTTTGACGGGTTTCTGCTAAATAATAAACTGTAAAATCGCCGCCAAGGATGGTATCACTCATTATTTATCTCTCCAGTAATTTAACAGATCTCTAATATAATAGGTAAAAAGTAGTAGTTTAATTAAATTAATTAAGCAGATGCTATCGTATCAGTTAATAATGTATAAGTTGCGGTTAATCCGGCTGAAGTAATTGTTCCTGATGCATCATTATTAATATATCGCGTTGTCCCTGTACTAGTTTTACGAATGCGAATATAAACGTCAGTATTTGAAGCGAAAGCAAATGTATTTGTAACTATTCCGCTCGCATCAGTTAATGAATTAATCAATTCAGTATTATCAGAAGATTTATAAACGGCTACGCGGGCATTTTGAATTGCGACTCCAATGCTATTTTTAACCGTTATAGTAATGGTAACTGAGGCGCTAATGGTGGTAACCGCATCATCAACCTCTTCACTTGATGTTAGAAGTGGTGCTCCGCCCGTACCAGTAACGTTTACTGTAGTTGCTCCGCTAGAATCATCGCGAATATCAACTAAATTACCAGAAAAATTATTATTTGTCGAACTGTATGTGCCGGTTGTTTGCAAACCCAGCGCACGAGCATTATTGATAAAATTGCTAGTGCCAAAACTATCCGTTGCGGATAGTACAACAAGCGCGCCTAGCTTATCTGTAATTGGTCCGGCAGCAAAAGAGCGAAGACGCGGCAATTCTCCTGTAGCGCCTACTTGATCGTTCCTCGCGTCTCCACGAATACCAACGCGACGATTTGTTTGATGTGTGGCAGAGGTTGTTGCCATCTTGTAACCATCAACAAATCCCTCGATAATAGTACCTCGTCCAATAAGTTGAACCATATAATCAGTATCTTCTGCAAACGTATATGTAGTTGGACCTACCACGGTCGTATCGGTTCCAGTCGTAGTGCTAATCAATGTAATTTGATTATTTCTAAGATCACACTTTAGATACCAATAGCTTGCTGTTGTTGCTGCGGCGCCGCGAATAGTTGGTCCCATTGCTCCTTGCAATGATCCGGCACTTGGCCATCTAAGAATACATTCCGCATAATGATCATCAGAGCCGACGCCAGACGAATCGATAACGCGCTCATCGCCATTACCAGTTTCATTTATAAGACCGGTTGTACTCGTAGTCATAACCGTAGCCGATAGGGCAAGAATAACTTTTGTGGCGTTATTGCCAGCATTGGTAAATCCAGACCACGTAACAGTCTGTCCAACACGGAATAAATCTGTAATATATGAGCCAGCAGAACGAGTATAGGTGCCTCCCGCTGCCGCCACTGTTACTGTTAATGCTGCAGAATCAATAGCTTCTAATTGAACTACTTCTTTTGTGTCCGCGCCTCCAGGGTCCTGAAGTTCTACATAATTAACTTTTACAGGACAATTCCAAAATGTACCTGCTGCAACGTTTAGCCAAGACTTCATTGGATCAGCAACCGCTAATGCCTCGGCGGCGGCAGCGTCATTAATAAAATCTTCAAATATTTTATTAGCTCCACCCGTATTGGCGATAAAATTGCAAGCTAAAACTGTGACAGGTCCCGCTTGAAAAGAGCCACAACCAATCAGCGTATTTCCAATAAATTCATCACCCGAGGCGTTGGCGGACATATCTATTCCACCTCTAATTTGTTTAAATGTAGTTCCATATATTTTTGTTGCTTCAACCGAGCCGTCATCGAAGTCAAATGCGACGGTCCCTCGATGACCAGTAAATAATGGACCATTACGTCCTGAGGCTGTTGTGCCAGTGCCTACCTTTTGTCCAAAGGTTATGATTGTGTCTCCAGTACCATTACCACGAAAATCAAGTCCATGATATGGTAATCCAGTATTTGGATTTAGGTCTTTAACGCATGGAGATTCACGAGTTCCATCATAATATGTTCTTCTTTCCCAAGCAAGGACCTCATCCTCGCTTGTAAAAGTAGTAGCGTTTGTTGATACTCCATCACCAATAACAATTTTTCCTTGAACAATAATAGTGCCAGCGCGATCTGTTAAAATACCATATCTATTTGTTGCGGTACCATAATCTGCAGTCAGCATTTCTGCGAAGCCAGCGCCGGGCGTAGTATTGGTTCCTCGACAACGAATCTCTCCAAGCCCATAAGAGATTTGATCGACTCCAAAATTCTGCCCCTTTGCGGTAGTAATTGATCGCATGACGCCGCCGACCCAACGGAGACCTGAGAGATCGACGCCTCCGCCGAATGTTGTACTGGGTGGAAGCGTTGGGTCGATGACGTAGCACTTCCAGCCCGTTTCGGTGGTGATTGTATCCGACCCATCTACATACCACGCACTCCAAACTCCAGCCGCATCAGCGGGAGCTGTCGCGCCGGAACCGATAACGATTCGGATGCCGCCGTTCACTCGCGTATCCGCAAGTGATGGCGTATTACAACGCATCCAGATGTAGATTAGCTTCCCGGCATGCGTGGTCGTGAAGTTCAACGCTGTGGCGTCGAACGTCATGCCTTTATTGGTGGCTGCGCCAGTAACGCCACGAGAAATGCAGTTAGACCCTTGAGCGAAAAAATCGGGCTCAAGGGCTTGCGCTCCGGCGCCGCCGGCGCCATAAGTAGTCCATCCTGTAATAGTTTCAGCAGTCGTAATAACTGTCAAATCTGTTGTTATTGTTAATGCCATTTACTTGTCTTAAGTGTATAATTCTGTCAAACGATCATTCCATATTGCTTTTTTAGATGACCATTGGGTGCTAACCGGTGTTCCCGAAGATAATATAACTTTTTTTATAGTCCATACGGCTGCACTAGTTAATGAATCGATGGGCGCGGTGCCTATATAATATGTATTATTATCGCTTAAATCGTATAATTCTTTATATCCACCATCTTTAAAAATACTCTTAGAATAAGATGCCGAAATCGCCAAAGCTAATGCTGCATTTTTGCTGCTTGCCACAAAAGAAACTTCGCTTAAATTTGTTAAAAAGTCAGTAATGTCGCCACCTGCCGTAATTAAAGTGGTAAAAATATCTGCATTTAAAACTAAAACTAAATAATATGAATCTGGACCTACGGTATCTTGAAAATAATATATAGTACCATTTATGTTAGATCTGACAGTTTTAAAAGTAGTATAATCTATTTGAAGCTCTTCCATTATATCTCCTTCCAAAAGAAAGATGTTTTTATATTAACCCCGGTCACTATCGTAGAGACTACAGTAGAATATATCTCAAAACCTTCATTAACTGAAGGTCTTAATCTAATTGGCTTCATATTTATATTAGATTCAAAAATAACTATATCATTAGTAGTAACGGCAGGTAAAATATTAAATCCAAATAAATTTCCAGCCGATCTTGTTGGAGCATTCGCTCCTGTTCTAAATGTTAGTGTGCTTGCCGCGTCAGCGTTATCTAAAGTCTTAATAGTTTGGCTCGTTCCTCCTGGAGTTCCATTTTCGGCTGTAATAAAATTACCACCAATAGCCAATTCTCCATTTTTACCATTGCTCCATGAAATTATTATTTTAATAATTTCAATCGTTTTAGTATTAGCGCTTGGATGCCATAAATAAGCTAAAGAGCTCGTGGATGCTACGACGGTACTCGTTGTGACATGCACCGGGTTGCTTGATGAATAAGTCAAATTATTGCTATTGGTAATTCTTAAATTACCCAAATTGTCTGATTGCAATGTTCTAGCATTGGTACCATCAGATCCGGATATAAGAACCGGATTATAATTAATTGATGAGCCGCTAGCGCCCGCGCCGGCGATCACTTGTGTTTCAAGAATTCCATTTCTACGGATTTTCATTAATGCACCTCTCGCCAATTAAATCCGGCAAAACAGTCAGCATTATTATTTCCAATTCTAGTAACGCAAATGGTAACATTATCTTGCGTTCCATCGGCATTTAATGTTAGCGGTAATGTTTTTAAATTAATTTGCCCCGCAACACTTAATGGTCCTCGTGTCGTCGATGATACATAATCTTGATATATTGCCCGACCGCCTGTAATGGCTGTAGCCGCCTGATCAAACTCGGAATGACTATCAGCATCTACCGATGTCCAAGATGCTCCTGCAAGTGCTCCTCCCATAATTATTTCAACAAAAAGATTATCGGCTGTTGTAGCTAAAAATGATATATTATTCCATAATAAATGAACATTATTAGCCAATGCATTAAAAGTTAATTTTGGTCTTAATGATATTAATGGAGTTCTGGTACCTAAACCTAATGTAGTTTTTGCTGTCGTTCTAGCGGCAGAATATGTAATTCCTAATGGATCGTGTCCGCCTTCGGAAGACACAGACGCACAAATGCACTGCATAGAGGCTACCGACCCGGTGCTTTCTAGATACCATCGAATTGGTAAGCTCCCAGCTCGCATATAAGCGGTTGTTACGACATTTGAAAATATAAATTGATGCACATATATAAGTGTTCCGCCAATATCTAAACCAACACGAATTCTACCTACACCAAGCCACGATAAATCAATAACCAAATGATAAGCTACAGATGTTGCCAATGTGTAACCACTAGTGCCATATCCGTCAAGCTTATCTATATTCCAATTTGCTTGAGTTACTGTTTGATTTGCAATTGTAGATGATAAAAATACAAGCTGTATTGTGCCGCTATTATTTTCTAGAAAAATACCATCAGCATTATCTCCATACCCCATGCCAGCAATAGCTGATGCGCCATCAAGCGTACCCGTCATACGGATAAAATGACTTTTACCTGAAAGATAAATTATATGTTGGTGTGACTGATGAACTATTTTTCTTCCAGCAATGGCGGGTACCGAAAGCGTTGCAACAGGGGAATTGTGAGTAATGCTTGTACTAGCGTCTTGTCGCTGCAACCCCATTAATCTTGGAGCCAAATCATATTGATGTGTCACCTCAAAAAGAGATTGTGGATTTGAAATGCGTAATCTTCCAAAAGCATCAGTGGATCCAGAGTTATTTGAATCTATAGAGATGGATCCTATATGACTTGTTCCAGAGCCTAATATTGGATTAACTCCAGATACTGGCGTTGAAACTTTTGAAGTTAATGTAATATCAGCAAGGCACGCCGCTCCGGCTTGTGATATTGTTAATGTTACTATTGTTCCAGTATCAATAGCATAATCCTCAAAATCCAGTTCTAAAAGTAGCGATGTATTTGCTGTTTCAGAAAAAAGTATAGTTACACCATCTATAGACACAGAAATATTACGAGATGCCGTTGTTGAGAATCTTAATTCTAATGCCGCCAATAAAGCGTCATTTGTAAATGTTACGCTTGCAGAATATATACCGGCATTAATATTATAACCATCTACTGCCAAATTAGTTTCGATTGATAGGTTTTGAATATTTGGCATCGTAGCATTTTGAATGCTAACTGGCCAAGCGTTTATGCTGGAATTTGGTGCGCCTTGATCAACTTTACCTATGGTGCTCGTGCCCGGTGCTAATTTTGCTTCAACCTGAAGACGATAAAATACACCATCAATGACGGTTCCAACTGGATTGCCATTTACATCAAACAGAATTGCCGCAGGTGAATCTGCCATTAGGTAATTACTCTCGTTCTAGATGATTCAAATGGAGAGCTTCCATTATAAGCAAATGTATCCGTTACCGTCGCCAATAAAATACCGCCTTCGTCATAAACTTTCCAGACAGTTACGGTTATTCTTTTATTAGCATCATATGATAAGTTCTTCTCCACAATTTTAAGTGATTTAGAGCTTGAATCCCACCAGGTAATAGATGTTGGAAAGGGATCATCAAGCGGTAAGGTTTCTCTAAAAGCTCCTGAAGCGAAGCCGGTCATCGGACCACCAACACCATCTGCTAAATGAATTAATTGACGCAATGTTTCGTGCTGAACATCAGTCATACCAGATCCTGCAGACACCTCTAAGCCCTTTATAATTCCTGCATTTTGCAAAAATAATTTTTGCTCATCATTAAATTGAAGAAGATCAATATCAGAACATTCAACTACAATATCTTTGGCTAAGATTTTATGTTGAAGCTCTCCCTTTAATAAGGACGCGCGTATGTCAGATTCTGCCACGCCAGTTATAGCGAGGATATCTCTGGTGCAGTTAAAGAGAATGGGATTGCCAAAAATTCTGATAGTTTTGTTTCTATCAGGCGTAACATTTCTAACAATGAAACATCCGTTCTTTTTCTTATAGGGAGCGAAAGTATCATATGCCATTTTTATTCCACAAATTTATCTTTTATTGTTATCGTTACTGTGCGTTCAACTTCAGGGTTTTCTTTTGTTGCCTTTATTCCACCAAATAATTTTTCTATTAATGAATCATATGGTTGAGTTGCTACGTCAGAGCGAGTGATCTCATGGGCATCATTTGTATCTTTCATTAACTCTTCATCTTTTGATAAAATGGATTTAATTAGTTGCTCATCTGTCATATTTACTAAATCATCTGGTTGCAGCCTATATCTAACATATAACATCTCTTCTAAATAATCAAAACTTCCTACGCCGGGCTGATTGTCAGTGTAATCGCCATCCTGTTGATTGGTCCTTAAAGCCCTCTCAATTGAATTTAAAAGAACTCTTGTATAACTATCTTGCCAGGCAGGCTTCTTGCCAAACTTAATTTTTAAATTATCTAGGATGACTTTCAACCGCTCAAAATGTTTTAATTTAGAGGCAATGCCCTCGGAAAGAAATGCATCGCTTCTATTGTAGAATTGTAACCCTCTTCTTGGATTAAACTCTGTCTCTTGGTCTATCCTTCTAGAATCAAAGGCTAATTTTACTAATCCCGGATTAATTATGCTGTTATAGCATTGTTTATGCAATTGAGTGCCTTGCTTATAGGACGAAAAATTTTTCGTCCCAGCAATTATATCATCAAAAATCTCAGCATACAATTTAATGGTCATGCGATTGATAAACCTCTATATGATATCGAATTATCCTTATAGTTGCATAAAAGAAAAAGACTCGGTAGATAAATCTACCGAGTCATAAATGATCTTTAGAAGACCGTTTTGTTATTTATACTTATTGCGTTACAGCGGACTTATTTCCTTTTGCCACGCCGCGAGGATTAACTATCGCGATGCCGATTTCTTCTGAAACGACCCAACCTAACTTAAGTTGTTTTGGTTCATCTGCTGGAAGAACTTCGATGTCTTGACGAATTGGCATGACGCCGACGAATTCTGGATCTGCACAAGCATAAACGGTTCCTGGTGGAACGATTTTGCTGACCATGATGTCAGCTCCCCAGATGTGAGCGTAAAGTCCGGTTTGAAGGATTTCTCTCATCGTAACTGGATCTACTTCTCCGCCGCTTGATGCAGCTTGACCACCACCAGAACCCCACTTAAGGATATCGGTGAATTCGTTGATATTCATGAAATACTTAGTCGTAACTAAGTCCCAACGATCAACTTGAGCCTTCAACTCAACAAGGTCTCTCTTAAGAAGACCTGCATCAGCGATGTCTTGAACAGTGTTCTCGACTGAAGCTGCTGCATCAATGGCTGCGAACACGTTCGCGTCTTCTTGTGCCATGATTTCTTGACGAGCCTTTTGAACGGCTCTGTCAATCACGTTAAATCTACGACGACGAACTTCTGAGATTCTGACCGTTGGGTTAGAATAAAGTTCGAAGGTTGGTACAACAACACGGTCACCGAAGACGCGTGATTCTGGACCAGTTCCGTTGCTTGAAATAACAACGGCTGAGACGTCGATGTCTCTTTCGTATGATGGATATGCACCTTGTGCTAATGCATCAACGACTAATGCTCTACGTGCAATTCCATGGTAGTCTAAGTTTCTACGAATTGGATTTGCCATCGCTTGAGCTAAAGCAATTTTGCCTTCTTGAGTCATAATTGCGCGGGTAACTAATTCGTCACGCTTGTCATCAGACAAAGACGTTTGACCAGCCATACCGGTGTTAGAAGGAGTATTCTCCTCAAGTATCGCGGCATATTTCACAAGTGTTTGTAAAGCGTCTCTTAAGCCGGACGCGTTCATATCGCCTTTATTGTTAAACATATTCATATTTGTTCCTCATTAGTTGAATTATTTGCCGATCTTATCAGCTAAAACAAATGCCCTTTTCAGGGAATCTAGATTAATATTATTATATTCCTAGATTTTGATAAAATAAATAAAAAAAAAGAGAGATAGATTTCTCTACCTCTCTTTTATATTTTTACCGATTAGCCTTTCAGCTAATCAATTAGTTATACAGTTGGATTGAAGTGGAACACTGCAACGGTATAGTTTTGAGCAAGAGAGCCGGCAACAGCGCCGCCTGGGCTATTTAATGCTGCAACTAATCTGTTTGGAGTATTGACTAAGGTGCGGTCAGTTTCGAAAGAAACGAAGCGCCCTGCGATAGACGTTGCACTGTAACCAGAACCGTTGGTTGGGGTTAATAAACCTGAGGTGTTTGGTCCAAGTGCGCAGCCTGGAACGCAAGTTGCGTTGTTTGTAACAAGACCAGTTGAGGTGGTCATGTCGCATGCGTCAAGAGTAACAGCATAAAGACCTGGGGTCATCCAGCAAGTTACTTTACCTGAACCAGTTTGAGAGCTTGGTCCAAGAACCACACCACCGGTAACGACTCTACCAACAGTTCCGCCAACGACGGTTCCGAAAAGAGTGCCGTAACCTGAGGTACCATCGTCTGACAACATAAGAGTAGATGCCGTTGTAGGATCTTTCTTAAGTTTGACGACAGCTCTGGTCGTTGATGCGTTTAAATAACCGTCAGCGACGTCAGAAGCGCCTTTATCAGTTGCGACAACGGCAGTACCGAAAGTCATAACTTCTCCGCCTAAAATTGCTGAAAGATCAGCGTCGAGGCAGTCGAATTGTCCTAATGGTTGTCCGCCTGGTTGTAATAGTTTTAATGCCATGTTATTTTTCCTTGAATTTTCCGGAATTCTTTGAATTCCTGTCTTACGCCTGTACTTACAATAACTTTATATTCGATTATTGATATATTTGAGAGCTTTTTATCCTAAATATTTTTCGATAGCTGGATGATCCTTTTTTAAATCGGCAACCATCTCTTCCAAAGATTTATCCTTTTTTTCGCCAGCAGGCTTTGGACCTTCTTTTTTAGTCTGTTCAACTACCGCTTGTGTGCTACTTTTAACCTTATTAAAACCTTCTTTTGCCTTATCAATAACGGTATCGAGAACGCCTAATGCTTTAGTAACGTTTTCAGCATCATCATTCATAAACCAAGATAATAAGCTGCTCGTTGCCGAGGCAAAATCTCCCTGATCAACTTCTGCTTGAAAAAGACCAATTAATGGTTTAATTTTATCCATTTGAGCAAGATAAGCTTTGGTAAATTTTTCTACTGCATCAGGATTGCTAACCGTTGCATCAGGATTACCGGCAATAGTAGCATATTGCTCAGCAAATACCTTTAATTTCATTAATTCGTTATTAAGCGTTGTTAAAAGCGCAATTTTAGGAAATTTACTAATCAACGGCTTAAGTGCATCAATAGCAATTTTAGCGTTGTTAGATACAGAGCTAGCGTGAGGTCCTGTTTTAGCGACATCTGCAACCAACCCTCCAAGGAGCCCGCCAGCCAAACCACCAATTTGTGCTCCAACCAAAGCTCCAGGTAAAATGCCAGCGCCCCCTGTCCCGGCGCCAAGAACTGCGCCTCCAATAATAGCTCCGACAGTTGCGCCAACGCCCGCACCACCAAGGGCGCCAGTTCCAACATCAACTACATCACCGCCAGGCTTACCACCACTAAAATATCCTTTAATATCATCCCAAAGACCAGCTTGTTTGGTTAAATCATCAATACAAGCATCTGCAAGAACTCTTAATTCTTCAGCATCTCTATTATCTAAATCATTAGCAACTTTAACTAAAGACTTCATAAGTTGATCTTGAGCAAGTTTTCTGGTATTCAAATTACCGTAAGTTCTTTTTTGAACAATATTAACCATTATATTATGGCGTTCCGTAATATTTTCAAGAAGACCATTAATTCTATCATGAGTTGGTAAGACAACAAAAGTATCTGGGTGAGATACCTCTAAAATATTCTTATCATATTTCATACCCGGAATCATATCTGGTTTTACGCCATGAAGATCTGCAATCTCTTTAGGAGAACGGTATTCATGTGGCTTTGCCTTAGAAATCAGCCCTTTTTCATTGGCGATTTTTACGAAACTTTCAAAAATTTCACTCTCATTATCATTATATCTTGGCATGGAACCTCAATTAGATGTTATCTTATTATATACTTAATGGCGGATTTTTACCAGGCGGGACAAACGGGCTAGCGCCATGAGAGGCTACTTGATCAATAAACTTATCAACAAGATCTTTTCTTGAGGTGAATCCTGGAATTATAATCATTCCAGAAACATTACCTTTATTAGCGTCTTTAATTATGCTAACTACCGTTTGGAAATTTCCAGAGGAAGTAATGTCAGATTCTTTTCCTTTTAAGCCAGGATAAACGTCTATAGCCCAAGAGACTACAAGCGGCTCTATATTAGCGGCAGAGCCCTGAATAATCCATCTGCTATATTTTCCGTTTAGCAACTCCTCTTGATAATTAGGGCTCACTTTATAGGTCTGTTGCGAGCTTGATTCTGGTAATCCTCTAAAATTTATCGTTTTATCTTTTTCAGAGTCTTCTTTCGAGTCTCCACCAAAATAACTTTTAGCTGCAGATCCTGCGGCGCCTGCTGCCGCAAATATAGTAGAGTAAAGAACTCCCATAAGAATTTTGCCAAAAAGCTTTTTTAATAAATCAATAAACTTACCCTTTAGTCCTACAAGGGCAAGTAATCTGGAAGTCATTCCGGCTTGACGAATTAATCCAGGATTATTTAAATCAAAATTAGGATAATCTTTAACTAATTTTCTTAATGCAAAATTAAATAACTTTGCATCTTCAATAGTAAATGATGCATTTACATTTCGTTTATCAATTTTGGCTAGATTTTCTTCAGTAGGCGCTCCGCCCGCATTTTCATCAACTGCTTTATTAGCGACAGCTTGTGCCGTACCTTCATCTATTTTAGTTCCGCCTGAAAGAAGCCCTTTGATGGATTCACCGATAGAGATAAAGATCTTTTTTAAATCAACATCAAAAACCGACTCCGCTAAAAAAACTATTACACCGATGACCGGCATACCTAATGCGGTAAGCATTCCCGGAGCTAAAATAGCTAAGACGCTGGCTACTGGATGTTCTTTATCATATAAACTTAATGCGTAATCTTTAACGGCGTTAAAGATGGAAGATCCTAATCCTGCTTCTTCGGCTTTTTTTACAATTCTAGGATCTGCTAGAACAGTTTCTAGAATTATAGAATCTACCAAGTTTTGTAAATTATGATTTTTCATTATTTTTGTTGGTGTTTTTGAGCTAATTGTTTATTAAAATCTTGAGTCCATTCAGTAAGCTTACTCATATTCTTACTATAATAATAAGCTTGCTCACTAATATCTTCTAATATTTTTTTAACAAGGGGATTATTTCCAGAATTCCTTAACCTTGAATTCATATTTTGAATTAGAAGGTATGTTCCTTGAACTAATTCTGTTAAAGTGTTAATATAATCAAATGCAGAATCTCTACCAGTTCTACTATGAACAAACATCTCTAATGTCCCAAAAGTAGTTCTTGATAAATCCTGTTGAGGTATATTTGAATAATTTTGAGATATTTTACCAATGGAAGCGGAGACTGGAGCCGCAACTCCGGAGCTGCCGGTAAAATCAACATATTTTTTAGTGAATCTCGTTATTCTGCCAAAATCAATTACATCTGGATCAAGAGGCCATTCGAGACCACCAAGTTGTGCAAGACCTGCCGCAGTAAATTCGCCACTAGGTAATATATAGCCTACCGGTTTAACATTCCCTCCAGCGCTTGGAGCTGACTGCCCAACTGGACAAGAATATGTTGATGCAATTTGCGTGACCGCTTTTAAATAAGCGTCAAATCTTGGATCATCTGGACGAGCATCTTTATAATTTTTAGCTCTAGTCTTTAAGATATTAACAACCTCACAAATAGTTTCCTTATCAATAGTTCTTAAATCAACAACCTTATCATCTTTAGTATATTTAAGTTTTCCTAAAATATTTCCAATAAATGTAGATGGTGTTGAAAAAGAAGCAAGGTCTTTACCAGAAATTACTGCTGTTCCAGATTCAGTTGCATTTTCTAAGGTTAATGGAGATGGCAATTCATCAATAACAACATCTGGTCCAATTTTAATTTCTTCTTTTGCAATTTCTTTAGACATTTTAAGACCAAGCTCATTATTTGCTTGATCGATCAGTCTATCTGCTTGAAGAGTGAGCAATGGAATATTTTTAGATTTGAGGTCTCGTAGATAAGCGATTAAACCGTCTTTATAAATAAAGTATATTGGATTTTCATCTGGATAAGGCGCATATAATTCTTGAATTTTAGGATCTTTGCTGCTTAATTCGAAATTAGAATCTATGGTCTTTTCAGTTCTTTTTTCATGCGTAGCGTCATTAGGATACACTATCTTTAAATCATTATAAGCAATTCCTTTTAATCTTAAAAATGCCAACATAGAATTAAGATCTTTTGCCTGCATTCTTAAGTCTGCATTGGGCTTTTCGGACGTAAATTTTGGCGCGCTTAATTGCTCCTGTAAATTAGCAACTAGCTTAGCTGCAAGATCTTTAATTTCTTGAGCGCCAAGATTTGGATTTGCTTTTGGTCCAGGCGCGACTGTAGGTTGCGCAGGTACCTGTGCAATTTTAAGTAGCTCACTTAGTAAATTTTTGTCATCAAAAATAGACATTTTATTATCCTGCCTTTGAACTAAGTTGCGTTGAAACTGCATCAAGCATCTTTTTTACTTCGGCTGGATTTTCAGCCTCTTTACCTTTGCCAATTCGTTTCATAAATCCTTTAAATGAATCTAAATCTGATAACTCTTTTAATGAAATCCAGTTAGCATTTTGACTGACTCCGCTAAATCCAACTTGAGGAATTCCCAGCATTTGATTATTAGTAAATCCAGCAAGCTCTTGTGGGGTTAAAATCTCTTTAACTGATTTTTTAGGCTGTTGTTTATAAGAGACAAAAGGTTTCTTTTGATCAATGTATTGTCTATGCTCTTTATTATTTAGAATTTTAGCCTTCAATTCTTGAAAGAATGGAGTGATAAGATTAGTGATATGTGAAGCGAGCCAATCTGATCTTTTTATAATATCTGATGTACCTTCAAGTGCCGTATAATCTGGCTTAGGAAGAGCGGAATTAAATTGCTCTAAATTTTTAGCTTGATATTGTGTCTCCACCTTTAGAGCATTAGCAAAGTCTAACATACCTTTGGTGAGGACAGAAATTCCCTTAAGTGCATTATCTGTTCTATTCTTCCAGATACCATCAACAGACTTTTCTCCACCACCAACTCCCGGAGAGCCAACGCGGCTGATAGTATCAATCAATCCGCGAAGATTAGTTTTCTCAATCAAAGCGTTTTCTCTTTCTGGCGTACCAGTAACATCAATATTTAAATATTGTCTTCCGGCAGGATCATTAGCTACAAATTGTTGGACGATAAAATCTCCGAATGGATCAGAGCCTCCAAGATATTCTTTTTTTGAACCTGGCTTCTCAGATACTCCCGGCGCAAGTTCAGTTCTGTCAGGATACGTTTGTTCGCGATGTTCTCTTGCCCAAGCGGCTCCCGGACTATCAAAATCGGTTCGCTCAACCTCATTACTATAATCTTCTTTATTGAGCGCAGGATCTCTAACATTGTAATAAGGATTCTCTTCTGTAACGGGGGCAATATTAACAGAGCGATCTGGTGCCCCTTCCATTTGACCGGTTTGATTTCCTGTCATTGAAGTGACGTCGGTGCTCGCGGCGACAGAAGCAAAGTTTAAAATTGCTTGTTGCATTTTTTTAACGGCTGGTAAAGATGACGAGCTAACTCCA
>Ga0315289_10001830_pt1 | contig 33105 bp, 20 predicted proteins | sample YL17G11_40_MG_FD_203452 | JGI IMG/M metagenome (GOLD analysis project Ga0315289, IMG submission 203452) | Sediment microbial communities from Yellowstone Lake, YNP, Wyoming, USA - YL17G11_40 | ecosystem: Environmental > Aquatic > Freshwater > Lake > Sediment | place: USA: Wyoming | collected... | reverse complement strand
GATTTACAATGTCACTTTCATTGTCACAGACACTTTAGGTGGAGCGGACAGTGAGATCGTCCAGATCACGGTGGCAAACGTTAATCGAGTGCCGGTCTTGGACTCGATAGGTCCCAAGAGCGTGAATGAGGGGGACACATTAAGATTTAGAATACATGCGACTGATGTAGATTTAGACTCATTGATTTTGACCGCCTTGAATTTGCCGACTCATTCCTCCTTTATCGATAGTGGCAATGGTGCAGGATCGTTTTTCTTCACCCCGGACTTTACTCAATCTGGGATTTACAATGTTACTTTCATTGTCACAGACACTTTGGGTGGAGCAGACAGCGGGATTGTCCAGATCACGGTCAACAGCGTTAATCGAGTGCCGGTCTTGGACTCGATAGGTCCCAAGAGTGTGAATGAAGGGGACACATTAAGATTTAGAATACATGCGACTGATGCAGATTTAGACTCTTTGATTTTGACCACCTTGAATTTGCCGACTCATTCCTCCTTTATCGACAGTGGCAATGGTGCAGGTTCATTTAGCTTTAGTCCAGATTATATCCAGGCAGGAATCTATAATGTTATCTTCAAAGCCACAGACCCCTCCTTGGCAACAGATAGCGAGGTAGTGCAGATCACGGTGAATAACGTGAATCGGGCACCGGTATTGGACTCGATAGGACCTAAGAATGTGAGCGAAGGTTCAAATTTAACCTTCCGGGTGCATGCCACGGACGCAGATGGCGATAATATGGTTCTCACTGCATCTAATGTTCCCACCAATGCCACCCTCACCGATTCCGGCAATGGGGCAGGTTCATTCATCTTCACACCAGACTTCACCCAATTTGGGATTTACAATGTCACCTTCATTGCTACAGACACTTTAGGTGGAGCCGACAGTGAGGTCGTCCAAATCACAGTGGGGAACGTTAATCGAGTGCCGGTCTTGGACTCGATAGGTCCCAAGAGTGTGAATGAAGGGGACACATTAAGATTTAGAATACATGCGACTGATGTAGATTTAGACTCCTTGATTTTGACCGCTTCTAATCTGCCTACTCATTCCTCCTTTATCGACAGTGGCAACGGAGCAGGTTCATTTAGCTTTAGTCCAGATTATATCCAGGCAGGAATCTATAATGTTATCTTCAAAGCCACAGACCCCTCCTTGACAACAGATAGCGAGGTAGTGCAGATTACGGTGAATAATGTGAATCGGGCCCCGGTATTGGACTCGATAGGACCTAAGAATGTGAACGAGGGTTCAAACTTAAGCTTCCGGGTGCATGCCACGGACGCAGATGGTGATAATATAGTTCTCACTGCGTCTAATGTTCCCACCAATGCCACCTTCACCGATTCCGGCAATGGAGCTGGTTCATTTAGCTTCAATCCTGATTATACCCAGGCGGGAATCTATAATATTGTCTTCAAAGCTACAGATCCGTCATTGGCGGTGGACAGTGAAGTGGTCCAGATCACGGTCAACAGCGTTAACGGTGCGCCGGTGCTTTCACCCATAGGTCCACGGAGCATAGCAGAAAGAGATACACTACGCTTCAGGGTTACTGCTTCTGACCCGGACGGAGATAGCTTAGTTTTAAATGCTATAAATCTTCCGACCCATGCCTCGTTCTGGGATAGCGGAAATGGGAGGGGTTCATTTACCTTCGCACCTGACACTGCCCAGACGGGCATTTATTATGTGACCTTTATTGCCAGAGATACTGCATTAGCAGATAGCGAGATAGTGACCATAACTGTGATAGAGTGGCGAAATCGACCACCGGTATTGGATTCAATCGGTCCAAAGACTGTGCTTGAAGGCGACAGCTTAAAATTTGTGGTGACTGCCTCTGATTCAGATGGAACTATTCCAGTGCTGTCTGCAAGTAATTTACCTGCAAATGCAGCCTTTAAAGATAGCGGAAATGGTCATGGACTTTTTAAATTCAAGCCCACGTTTTATCAGGCGGGACGATGCACCGTCACCTTTACCGCCGTCGATATGAGTTTTCCACCACCTTTGTCTGATCTCGAAAAAGTGGTCATAACCATAGTGGATGTCAATCGACCTCCGGTAATTGACTCCATCGGACCAAAGAATGTGCAAGCCGGGAGCACTTTGAATATTCGGGTAGTGGGGCGTGATCCCACGGACTCGGATGGTGGTCCTCTATATATGACCGCTATCGGTTTGCCGGAGAATTCGAGTTTTTATGATAGTGGAGGTGGGGTCTCAGGATTTACCTTTACCCCCGATTATTCGCAGGTAGGAGTTGATACGGTGACTTTTTTCTGCACAGATGAGGGGACTCCACCTATGAGTGGCTTTGAGAGGGTGGTAATTACGGTGACCGCGGGACCCAATCGTGCACCAGTTTTGGATCCCATTGGCTATAAATCCGTAAAGGAGGGAAACACCTTGCAATTTAGGGTACACGCTACGGATCCTGATGGAAATTATCCCTTGCTTTATACAAGTTTGCCCCGACCCCGGAATTCCATTTTTGTCGACTCGGGGAATGGTTCTGGCAGCTTCACCTTTACCCCGGATTATGTCCAGTCCGCCTTATATGAGGTAACATTCTATGCCAGCGATGGACAGTTGATTGATTATGAGCAGGTGCTCATCCAAGTGACAGAAGCGGGTAACCAGCCTCCTACTTTGGATTCCATAGGACCCAAGAGTGTGACAGAAGGGGAATCTTTGCTCTTTGTTGTTCACGCAGTCGACCCGGATACTACCATTCCATCCCTAAGTGTAAATCCTTCGACTTTGCCCCTCGGGGCTTCATTCACGGACAGCTCAAACGGCAGAGGGCTATTTAAGTTTCATCCGTTATATTTTCAGGCGGGTATATATCATGTTACATTTAGAGCCTCGGATGCGCACCTCACGGATAGCGAGGTGGTGGCGATAACGGTGATCGAGGCGGGTAATCAAACCCCGGTTCTTATTCTTGACTCCCTTCATTATCAGGTTAAGGAGCAAGACTGGTTGGGCTTTACGGTGAGATCCTCAGACGCAGACAGCACCATCCCCCACCTAAGGGCAGCCAATTTGCCCCCCGGGGCTTCATTCACCGATAACGGAAACGGGACCGGAGGCTTGGTTTACAACCCCGGTTTCTTTGCCCAAGGGGTTTACTACACGGTGTTTAAAGCCATAGATTCGGTGGATACGCTACTGGTAGACGCAAAGGTGTGCACAATTACGGTGATAGATTCGAATCAGCACCCACAGATCAGCTTCGTTCCTAATTTGGTCAAATTCACGGTGAATGAAGGGGACAGTGTCAGCTTTAATGTTATAGGGACCGATCCCGATAGCATCATTCCCTCAGTCCATGTTGATGCACTTCCTCGAAATGCCACCTTCCATGATAGTGGAAACGGAGTCGGTGTATTCAAGTTCCGTCCAGACTATACGCAAGGTGGGTCCCCACCGGTGATCTACTATGTTTATCCGTATGTGGTGGATGGACTGTATCCTGCGGATACCGTAAGACCTACCATCATCACCCGTGAAATCTGGGTATATAATGTCTTAGTCCACCCGGTAATTCAGCCTATAAATGATACCAGCATCGTAGAGGCGCAAACTCTAAGGATCAGGGTTGTAGCTACTCATCCGGAGGGCCCTCCCACTCTAAGTGCCATTAATTTACCCACCAATTCCACATTTAAAGACAGTGGAGGGGGAAAGGGCGGATTTGTGTTCACTCCCTCATATACCCAAGCTGGGGTATACGGGGTTACCTTCATCGCCACCTATGGTTCCTTGAAGGATAGTGAATTCGTTCAGATTACAGTGATCGATGCGGGCAATCAGCCTCCGGTCTTGACTCCCTTAATCGACAGCACACAGGTGCGAATAGGTGATACCCTGAAATTATATATCAAAGCCACAGATCCAGATGGTCCCAGCCTCACCTTAAGCACCACTACATTGCCCCCCAATTCGGCTTTCCACGATAGCGGAAATGGACGCGGTTGGTTCAAATTCTATCCGGATAGCACCCAAAAGGATTCGGTATACCATGTAACCTTTATTGCCTCAGATGGGACCTTAGCCGATAGCGAGATTGTGGCTATGCGAGTAGGCACCTATGTTCCCGGTGATGCCAACGGAGACGGCTTTGTCAATGGGGCGGATGTGTCATTTATAATAAACTATCTTTTCGTTGGGGGTCCCCATCCGCCTGTGTTGAATGCCGCAGATCCGAATCGGGATTGTGCAATTAACGGGGCGGATTGCTCTTATTTAATAAATTACCTCTACGTAGGGGGTCCAGCACCTAAGTTTGGATGTGTTCTGGGGAAGGGAGGGCAGTAATGATTTTGAGTTTTTTAAGACCTGATCCTTCAGCCCTTGGGGTCAACCATGCATTTCATCTCCTTGTATGAAGGTGAAAGAAAGCGCGTAGGCGGGGCTCCCCGCCCCGCGAGAATGATTTTAGTGTAACATAAATGGTTGTATTCTTTGGTGAGCTATGGCGAAGGTGCACAACATGGTGAGGAAAGGGACAGTTGGTGCACAAATATCCGGCATGGGGACTAAAAGTTGCACTTGACTATCAGCCAGTCTCGTTACATTAGGGCTTGCCCGCTAACCACATGGTCACAGGCATTCCGAAAGGCGAAAGCCGAGCTTCGAGATTCGATATTGAGCGAAGCGAAATCCGTAGGACCAGCTTCGTCACCGTTAAACGAATTGGAAAATATCATGGAGTTTTGAGTTTTCCATCTACAATTTTGATATACCACGAAAATGTTTAAGTATAGATCGTTTTTGACGATATTATTCTTAGGGATTTTTAGCCTATTTGGGACAAAGTCGGTGACCTTTGCTCAGTCGGACTATTCCCTGTCGATAAGTCAAAGCGTGTTAGCTGATCCAGGTGAGGCAGGGGTGCCCCTTTATTTGGTTTTGGCCAGTGTCGATTCGGTGGCTGGATTTGAGGTATTGATGAAGTTTAATCCGGAGCTTTTGACTCCCCCAATGGTGAAACCGGCTTGTCGTTTTCAGCTCTTTAATTATCTTTCTTCACCGGGCCAGGTGCGAATCGTAGCCAGAAGGCATGTTTCAGATTCGGTCGCCCTTTCTCCTTTGGCTCCCGGGATAGACACGCTGGGGGTCATCTTGATGAATGTCACCTCACAAGACCTTTTGACCGACATGGAGGCGTCCGTAGAGTTTTCAGAGGATCCCCAAACTACTGATCCGGATAATAGATTGATGACCCTAGATAGCAGTTTCATAGTTAAGCCGGATTTGAAATTGACCGGCGGAAGCGTTTTCATAAGACATCCCCTGTATGGAGATGTAAACGATGACGGCTACCCCTATACAATTGCGGACGCCATATTTTTCTTAAATTTTCTTGCTGGGAGGCAAGGGCTTACACCAAGGCAGAGAGCCAATTCGGATGTGACCAGAGACGGAATGCAAGCCAATATGTCGGATTTTATAAATTTAGTAGCGATCATAACTGAAAATTAATTCAATTCAGATAAAACCGGTGCCAAGCTCGTCCCGCACTTTGCGGGACGCACATTCATACGAATCGTCGAAGGGGGAGTTTGCAGTGAACTACTCTGAACACACGATCGCCTATGTGGGCGAGAATAAGTCTTTGTCCCACAGGCGTTTCTCTAAGAAGCCCCCTTATCCTTACATCCAAGATATTGTAAGACAAAGAGTTGCATCTGATTCCCCTAAAGAGGAAGTTTTTTTGTGCTTGAGCAAATAGTTTTCCAATATCTCATAATAAAAGGAATGAAAAAAAATTCAAAAATTTAAAATAATACTTGACAAAATACAATTTGTGTATTTATTATATGTGGGTTACGTGGTTAGTAGTTTTAGAGTCAAGAACTAAAAGCGAAAAGGGGGTTGTTTCTTCTCTTAATTAAGTTTTTGGCTTTTCTTGAGTCTTTCCTTTTACCGGGCAGAATTTCTTCGAAGGGATGGAATAATTCCTAAGTATTTAGCAGAGTAAGTCGAGCGTTTGGAAAGATAGATATTGTAAACTTAAGCTTTCAAATCTCTCCTCCCCCGGGTGGAGGGTTCTGGTTTGTGGAAGGGGGTGAAAGAGAATCCAGGAAGGCAGAGTCCCTATTTATGCCTACGGAAACCGGGTATTTGCCTTTTTGAGATTCAAAAGCAAAAACAATTTTTCTAATAAAACAAAAATAAAATAGTTCCCGGTTTTTAGCATGAATGGTTAATTTAAGGAAGGAGGTGGACTTAACCATAAGAATGCAGAAGACTAATCTGCGGTGGGGTTTTAAGTTAACTTTTTCTTATTTTGTTTAATTTTCCAAATTTACTTGAAAGGAGTAAAAAATGGAAAAAAGAATTTCTACTATATTTATTCTTTCGCTGTTTGCTCTGTTCATCCTTACCGGTGGAGCTTTAGCGGCAACCAAGTCAACTGATACCTTTAAGGCTTCCAAAGTTCTCCCGTTGGATGGAGGACAACCTTCCCAGACATATTCTAGTCCTTCCCCTCTGATGTATGAAGGTAGCAAGGATGCTGACTGCGAGGACATCGACCCAATTTATACAGGTCCGACTTCTGTTCCTGTTACGGTTATACAACACGATCAATGGGCCATGACCTTTTATGATTATCAGAAGAATGGCTCCATGGGCCGGATGATTGCAGTGGATCAAGGTGGTCACAGGGGGATGGTTATGCATGAGACCAGAGGACCTTATAGTGCCCTCTACCCCAGGTGGATCACCTACAACTGCAAGAATGCGCTGGATAGTTGGTTGTTTGGCCAGGCGACGGGTCAACAAATAGATGGAGGAATCGGCATCAATGCAGGATATGTCAACATTGCCTTGATGCATGATGGTCGGGAGGTGGTCATTTATCATACCACGGGTGAGGATGAGGATTGGGGTACCCGCCTGGCCATAAGTGATGAAGGCTGGGCATGTAATGCAGGTAATGTCTGGGATGCCCAATATGATATCCCCGATGGCTCTGGGGCAACAGAGCTTGGGATGTGGCCCAAGGTGGCGGTAAAATATGATGCGACAGTGGACACCGATTATATCCATGTGGTAATGACTGAAGGCAAGACCTCCGGTGGTAATCAGCGTTTACTGTATGTGCGCTGCCATGTGTTGCGGGATGCTAATCCCACCACCAGCGACCCCTTGTTCTGTGAGACACCTGTTCCCAACGGCGATACTGCTTTTTATGTAATCCCCCCGCACTCCCCCAGCGGCGGCCTGCCCCAAACTCGGAAGGTAGCCCATTTTGGTGAATGCCAGAATGTAGCAGGTCAATACCCGAACACCATATCTGTTATCCCGGTCACCTCTCCGGTCTCCAAAAAGGTGGCTATTGTCTTCACCAACAAAAGGGAAGCTGGCAACGGTCAGGTTAACAACGATGTTTTCTATTTTCAGAGCACCAACAATGGTGTCAGTTGGTTCCCGCAGTATGGTGGAACTTGGCCTCCCACAGCCATTAACGTCACCAACTATCTTACCACATCTTCGGAGCGTGCCTATACGGATGTGGCGGCAACCTATGACTATAATGACAACTTGCACATCGTCTGGAATGCGGGGTGGCTTGATTCAGCGCAAGATAGGGCCAGTGTCGACGCCAACCTCTATCACTGGAGCCAGGCTACTGGAATCTCCTTCATTGCTCCCGGTTATTGGGATAAATCTGCCCCCGGTGGCTGGAATAGAAACGTCTCTAAGATGAGCGTCTCCGCCAAAGATCCGATCTATCATCCCGGTGGAACCCCTGATTCGGTCTATCTTTTCGTCACTTGGACCCAGTTTAATGGGGACAATATGCCCACGCTGGATAACTCTAAGAGTGACATGACCAACGGAGACATTTATGCCGCCGTTTCTGCCAATGCTGGGCAGACCTGGACTCCCTCCTATAATCTGACCAATACCCATACCGATACTTGCAGTCCGGGTAACTGTTTGAGCGAGCACTGGTCCTCTCTGGCAGAGAATATGTATAATGGGGATTTGCACATCTCGTATGTGTGCGACAAGGATCCGGGTGGAGCCATTCAGAATGAAGGAAAGTATACCGACAATCCCATGATGTATCTGCATGTCAATCAATTGCCGTGGAAAGAGGGTTGCGGACTATTCTACACCGATCTTAATCCCCCATCTTTCACTACACCTCCCCTGAAGGTTTGGCCATCCCCCGGCACCAGGAACTTCACTGTTAAGCTTAAGGGTATTTATAACAAGGGTGGGGATTACGCTGTCACCAGCGACAATCTGTCAAAAGTGACGATCGAGACCAACCCCACTGGTCATCTTGAGCCAAATCAGTCTACGATAGTGACCGGGACAGTCCACTGCTCAGGACAGGAATTGATCCAGGCTCATGTTCTCCTCAAAGGGTGCATAGGTCAGCCAGAAGAGAAAACCATTAGCCTTCCCTTGTATGCCGTGTGCTCTAATGATTATTATGAGTGCATGCGTGATGCCAAGACTAAATACGGAAGCAAAAACGGTGTGTGCAGTCTGTGGGTCTCCGCCAACACTTCGCAGGAGCTCTTCGACCTGAGGCTGCCTCGGGATTCCAACGATCAGGTTATCTTCTACGGAGGCGTGATTGCCGCTACCATCACCCCGGCATACTTAGGCTCAGACACCATAGTTGTCAGGCAGGATTATAGAGACACCAAAACTGGAGCCAGGGACACCTTAAACGTTTACACGGTGGATGAGGATTCCCCGGGCAAATGCAAGATGCGCAGGGTTTGTGTGGATAACACCTTTGTCTGGTATCCCGACACTATACCCCAAAACCCCAAATGGTATTGGATCGATATTCGGAAGCAGGCTATAACCTTTGAAAACAAGACTGGTTATACCTGCGATGCCTGGAGAAGGGCGATAACCTTCAAGCAAGTGTGGATAAAATGGAATCGTCCCCCTGCCTGGTGGCCTAGCCCAGGGACGTATCAAGGACACAATGACATCTATTACGGCGTTTATGCGGACGTGGATGCTCCTTTTGATACCGGCGGTAATGGTTACAATTGGGCTGGCTGGGATAATACTAACAAGATAATGTGGCAGCGTGGCTGGACTCACGGAACTTCCGGACAGCATCCTGCTTTTGACGATCATTACGTTGGCTTGGCTTTCACCGACAAGGACGGGAATAAGGTTGATCCTTATGGCGCCCACGATGTGTTGAACCGGGAGTATCTCTATCCCAATGGTGGCTGGGGCTGGCAAGATTCGCAGTTGTATCGGCTGGCTTCAACTGCCGGTACAAGTATTGATGTTACTTCTCCGGATTCAGCCTTAGACCGCTCCATGGTTCTGACTGCCGGTAAGATCGCACAAGGACGTGATATTGCGGCGGCTGACACTCTCTTTGTGGGCAGTTTCATCTTGATTGAGGCTTCCGATCCCGGTCCCAGTGGCGGTGGCTTGGCTTCGTTGCAGACGCATATAAATGATGCTAGAGGCCAGCTCATCCCTATCCTTCGTAAGAAGGGTCTTTTTGGCAGATGCGGAGATGCCAACTGTGATGGGGACGTGAACGGTGCAGACGTTTCCTTTCTGATCAACTATCTGTTCGTGGGTGGTCCCAAAACTTGTTGGCCCGCGGATCGAGCAGATGTCAACTGGGATCATAAGGTAGCGGGTAATGACGCCTCCTATCTGATCAACTATCTGTTCGTGGGTGGTCCCAAACCTCGGTGCCCAGGCTTAGAATATTATTAAACCAACGCTGAGCACTTAGAGCAGGTACGATAGAAAAGACAGCAGAGCTTCAATTTTGAGGCTCTGCTGTTTTTTTTCTAATAGCCAGGTTAGAGGCAGAACTTTAGGGTCATTTCTGCTCGTCGGGGATGAGCTTGTCGAATTACTTCCCTCCCTCGATGGGAGGGATTAAGGGAGGTCGTATGACTCTTCGAGGTGAGAAGTGATGATTTATCAACATCTTCACCCCCACCTTTATCCTCCCCCGTCAAGTGGGAGGAGTTTTTCAACAAACTCCACTATTGAGTCACCATATCTCTTCTCCACCGCCGTGTAACTCGATAAACCCACCATTCCTGTCTTCATCCCTTCATTCCCATTGAATCGGGGTACCCCTACCCCGATCCTCTTTGATCTGGTGTTTTCCCCTCTCCTTGTAGGAGATGCGTCCCGCACTTTGCGGGACGAGGGGCTAGGGTGAGGTCGTCACCCGTTGAATCGGGGTATCCCTACCCCGATCCTCTTTGATCTGGTGTTTTCCCCTCTCCTTGTAGGAGAGGGCTAGGGTGAGGTCGTCACCCATTGAATCGGGGGTACCCTTACCCCGATCCTCTTTGATCTGGTGTTTTCCCCTCTCCTTATAGGAGAGGGCTAGGGTGAGGTCTACTTAATCTGTTCCATCAGCTGTGAATTCTCTTTAATCCCCCGTGAATTCTAACCCCTTGAACCTTATAACCTTCCAACTTTCTAACTTTTCCGCCAGAGGCGGATCTGCCTATGGCAGACAAACCTTCTAACCCTTTTGCCAAATTCAATAGAACTTCGATGATGATGGGGATACCCCGCATGTATATGGGAGACCAAATATGAACTTTAACTGTGGTGGAAGAAACCGAACCATTGAACCCTTAAACTTTTGAGTTTTTTGTTCGTGCGGGAATTGGAATTCCCGCACAAAAAATGGTTCGGGAAATCCAATTCCCGACCCAACATAGAACCATTTATGGTCTGCCTAAACGAATCATTCAACCTTTTAACCATGAAAAAAAATTGTGAAAACAAAGGTCAGTAACACCAGTATCGTCAGTAACGTCAGTATCGCCAGCCGCCAGTTCTCAATCATCCGTCATTGCTTTTATTCGTCATTAATCATTCGTCATTCGTCTATGTGTCCTTCTGAGTCCCGCCAGAGGCGGGGCGAAGAATCTCCCCAGATTGCTTTTCATCATCATCAACTTTCCTTTGAGGTGTCACCGGCACTATTGAGACACCATATCTCTTCTCCACCGCCGTGCAACTCGATAAACCCACCATTCCTGTCTTCATCCCTTCACTAATTCCTGAGGCTGAAAGAAGGCTTCCGGCATACGTGTGCCCATTTGGGCCGTTCAAAGGAAAAGCGTCCACAACGAATGGAGGATAATCGATTCGGAAACTTTTTAGCCTGCAAAATAAAAATTTAAAAAAACTTAATTTTTTTGTTGACATTCAAATCTCTTTTTTTTATATAGATCGGGTGAGGAGGATAAAAAACGTTTTTCTATTTAAATGTTCAAGGAGGTGAGAGAAAGAAACTCTTAAAGCTCAAAGAAAAGAAAGCAGGAATATTCATACGAATGCCTCGCACCCGAAGGAGGTCTTGTAAGAGAGATCTTTCTGGGGATGTCTTGTGAGCCTTTGAGCGGGAGTAAATAATCACTCAAAAATTTTTAACTAATACAAACGTAATAAATGAAATGTCATTGCGAGGAGCGAAGCGACAAAGTCCCGCATTTTGCGGGACCACGCTCCTTTTCATGCCGAAGGCAGATCCCGCTCTGCGGGACAGTCGCTCGCAATGACAATGTAAAACCTTTTAATGCGTTTGCTATATTTTGTTATTTTATGTGGGAGTTGGATTTTGCGTATAATAGATGTGGCAGTTTTTGATCTTGGATAAAGAGAAAGGGAAAAGTTTTGGGTTTTTAGGAAAACAAAAAATAATAAACACTCCAAACTAAAGGAGCAGAGATATGAAGAGAAATTTGCTGTTTCTCATAGTAATGGTTGGGGCTTTACTCTTTTGCAACAACCGGAGTTGGGCCCAATGTTCAGAGGAGCCCGCCGATTTGGGCATATGCGACACCCTTTATGTGGAGACCTTCGATTGTGACCATACCTACGACTCCACAGCAAGCTATGGAGGCTATGATTCGGTGCGGGTTGCCATTTATGTGACTCACGATTCGAATACCTTCTGGTGGGACGGTGCACAATACTGGGTGCAAGACTCCATTACTGGTTTCGCGCTTCCACTTAAATGGTCCATGACAGGTTGTGCAGATTCGGTGCTTCTCCCTACTACTGGCACTCCGTTATGGAATAACAAAGCTACGAATCGAGGTTTGGCAACGTTTAAGCGTAGCATCTTCAGAGATATTGTGGATACTCATACTGGGGACACCGTTTACAACCGGTATACATACATGATGTCTGATCTGGCTTATGAAGATGCATGGACCGTCAGCGTGAATTTCAAGAGACCCGACAGTGCCATGATCTCCATGATAGCTCCGGGATTTGGAAAATGGTGGGAGGGGCAAAAAGTTCTTCTTGCTACTTTGACCTTCTTGGTTTACATGAAATCCCCTTGCAAGTCCACCGCCATCTGTCTGGACAGCACCTATTGGCCCCCAGGAACTAACTTGTCCTTCACCAGATACGATGCGGTCAACTACATCCCCAGACACTTTTTGCCGATCTGCGATACTATAGTCTGGCCCTCCAGTGTCAGGTGGATTGAAGGCTCGACCGAGGAAGAAAACAAACCTATCACTTTTTCTGTGTCCCAGAACTATCCCAATCCCTTTAACCCGTATACAAACTTCAAGTTTAGCTTGCCCCAGGCTTCTCATGTAAAAATAGAGATCTTCAATATCCTGGGTCAAAGGGTAAAAACCTTACTCGATGAAGATATGAAGGCGGGAGTCTTTGCTGTGGATTGGGATGGAAAGGACGAAAGAGGGGTAGAGGTCTCAAGCGGGGTATACTTTTACCGTGTCGTAGCAGGCGATTTTTCGGATATTAGAAAGATGGTCCTTATGAAATAAAAATAGCTTGCAGTTCCCAATAATCGCCACAAGGTTAATAGCTTCTAAAAATCCCCCCACTCTTTGGGGGGATTTTTTTATGATTACCATACTTCTAATTATTCCCCTTTCCTTACCTTGTTTAAGAATAATATCCGGGACAAGTGTGTTAGCTAAAAGCTAATTAAGTCGATAAGACGATGTAAGACAAATAAATATATCCACACGATAAGTAAATAGCATCGTCCAAGAAACAACTTTTACCTTCACCCTCCTTTAACTTATTTATAATAAGAGAGTTATGATGGGCAAACAAAAGATGTTCCCTTCCACTAAAATTATTGTCCAATCTATAACATTTTTTATTGACAAAACGTAATTTTAAGTGTAACATACACAGATATTTTCTGGGTGTGAGGTGTATAAGTTATAAGACGTCTTGAAATTCAAGATTAAAAGCTTTAAAAATCTTGAATATTGAATCTTGAATTTTGAATCTGAAAAGCAATTATTTTGAGGAAATAGGATGTTGAAGATATCAAACAATAAATTTCTTATCGGCAAAGAGGAATATTATCCTCGCTCTGCTGAGATGCATTATTTTAGAGTCAGCAAAAGATTCTGGTCGATTTGTTTTGAGCGAATGAAAAAGGCGGGATTTCGAATCATATCTACTTGTGTCCCATGGAATTTGCATGAAGGCCGCATGGGTGAATTTGATTTTTTTGGACGAACGGATCATGCCAAAGACTTGGTGGTTTTCTTAGAGTTGGCTCGGGAATTTGGTTTCAAGGTTATCCTTCGCCCAGGACCTTTCATAGATTCTGAGTGGAAGAACGGAGGGTATCCTGATTTTCTTTACGACGATGCCGAGATCAGGGCTTTGAATTCGAATGGGGAACCGGTCAAGATAGGGGATCATGCTGGCCTCGAAGGTGGCTATTTGCCCTCCTTGCTTCACCCTCAATTCTTAAGCCATGTTAAAAGGTATTTCAACGCCCTCTCAGAAATCATAAAAAATTATGTTTATCCTAAAGGTCCGGTGATCTTAGTAGAATTAGATAATGGGATCACAAGAAGGCATCGACAGGATTCAGGGAATACCTTGAATCCTTTTGAACTGGACTACAATGCCCACATGATTAATTCGATCTTTCCTCAGTTCTTAAGGGAAGAATATGGGGAGATCAAAAAGCTAAATCAGCTTTATGGAGAAAAACATGCCGATTTTGAGGACGTAAAGCCACCTAAGAGTTTTAAAATTTCTCAGCTCAGGAATTTGATTAAATATTTCGACTGGGTGATGTTTAAAGAGAGGATTTTATCAGATTTTGTTTTAAAGTTAAAAGAGTTGTTTTTGTCTTTTGATGTTGCGCCCTTATTTTCGGTTAACCTTTCTTACTCTCAAAATTTCTCACTTCCTTTCAATTGGCAGGGGGTGGACTCGGATGAGGTTTTCTGTGGGATAAATATATTCCCGCAAAGAGATTATGTCGAACTGGTTCGTCACCTGCGTTATTTTGCTACCTGCTGTCGGTTTCCCTGGTCCTCGGAGTTTGCCCTTGGCGGTTGGGCGGATGTGCCCGAAGATGGGGAAAGATATTTCCCGGTGACTCCACAAAAGGTCAAATTCTTATTGGTCTCAGCCCTGGCTTCGGGAATCAAGGGTTTTAATCATTATATGTTTGTGGAAAGGGATCACTGGTATGGCTCCCCCTTGGCAAATGATGGAACCATTCGCCCCCATTTTGAATTGATCAGGAAGTTCAATGAGTTGACCGAAAAAATTGAGTTAGAGAATCTAAAGGGTCTGGCAGAAATTGGATTGGTAAATTATAGACCCTATCTTTGGTATTCATATTTAAAGGGAAAAGAGTCTCGCCCTCAGAAAAAGGAGCCTTTCTCTTATCTTTGTCTGTTGCTGGAGAAAACCCATAAAGGCTTAAGCCAAGACTTGATCAATTTAAAACTTGATTTCGGAATTCCCGAGCTTTGGACCAAACAGGGTTTGGAGGAATTCAGAGTTCTATTTGTCCCTTCCTGTGAATTTATGGATGCCGAAAGCCAGAATCTTTTAATAAAACTGGCTAAAGAAGGGAAAACCTTGATCCTCTTCGGACTTTTGCCCAAGTATGATCTGAGAATGAAAAGTTGTGAGCTTTTGGCCAAATCTTTACGGCTTAAAACCAAGGAATTATCCTCGACCGGCCGTTCGCCATGCGTGGGAAAAGTGGAGGGCTTAGATTCTGAGTTCACCACTTTCCTATATGGTTATATTGGGGGTTCAAAGAAATCTCAGGTCTTGGCCAGCTATGATGGCAGGCCTGTGGGAACAATTTCGAAGATAGGGAAAGGTTATGTCTATCTCTTCACCTTCGACATCTCAGCTCAACTCCAGCATAATAAGCTCTTCTTCTTGGAGGAAGTGTTAAAAAGATGCGAGATCCAAAATCAAGTGTTTTGCGATCATCCTTCAGTCGATGTGGTGGTGCAGAAAAATGAACAACATACCATTCTTTACTTAATTTTTCCCCCTGAGAGTTCTTCTTCAGAACCAGCCAGTCCAGATGCGATTGGAATAGATAGGAAGAAATTGATTCTGAAAACAGAGCCTCGAAAACTCGGGGTAAAAGGAGAGAAAATCCGTTTAGTTGATCTTTTAGGCAACGAGGTGATAAGAACTACGCCAGAGGAGTTGAAACGAGGGATAGTGATAGAGATGGCGCCCTTGGAGACCAGAATGTATCTGATGGAGGGAAAATAGTCAACGGACAGAACAGATTAAGGGAAAGATGAAAAAGAGGCTAAAGTATTCTCTTGAATAGTTACGTGGTGAAATCCGGGCTAATCGGCGTTCTGGTATTCTTAGTAATTTTTGGATGTTCGGCTATTAGTTCCCGACATAAGGACGAAAAACGAGAAATACAACCGAAACCAGAGAAGATGATTTGCCTATTGGCGATAAATCGGGTGGATAATACTCTTTTGGAAAGATTGAGCACAAATTTGGAAAAAATATTTGGAGGAAAGGTCCAAGTTAGTCACGCTCCATTGGATCTGCAATTTGCCTATAATGTCGAAAGAGATCAGTATCATTCGTCACTCATTTTAGAGAAGCTTTCCGACTTTGGATCTGTAGGACAAAAGATGGACCCCGAAGCTTGTGAAAGGATCTTGGGCATGTTGGATGTCGACCTTTATGTCCCTGATCTGAATTTCGTCTTCGGAGAAGCAGACGTACTAAGCAATAGAGCAGTGATCTCAACAAAAAGGCTGAGACCGGAATATTACGGCTTACCTAAAGATGAAATGTTATTTTTTGATAGAATCTTAAAAGAGTCGGTGCATGAGCTTGGTCACACCTATGGTCTCGGACATTGTCCCGACAAAAAATGCGTGATGTATTTTTCTAATAGCTTGCAAGATACAGACGTTAAATCCTCTTCTTTTTGCGAAAATTGTAAAAGGAAGTTAATGTCAGTTAGAAGGTTAGAAGGTTAAAAAGTTAATGTCCAACCGCAAACCTGGAAACTTTTCTGCCACAGGCAGATCCGCCTATGGCGGACAAACTTGAGAAACTGACTTAAAAACAAAAACTTTTTGCCGAAATTTTGCGTATAAATGTGTGATAGGCTTGAAAGATGCACTATGATTTATGTAAGATGTTGTTGTATAATGTGATAAGTTATGGCGACTGGTATAATTTTTAGATCCTAAGAGGTGATTTTTAATGTTGGATAGGGCAAGCTTGATAATCAGAGGTAGAGGGGAACAAACCAAGAAAAGACAGCAGGTAGATATGTTGCTGAAGAAAGCCATGAAGGGGAACAAACAAGCTAAGCTTAAGCTTTACAGAGAGTTCGGGGTAAGAGTCTATTCCTCCGATGAGGTGGAGAAATATGTGCAACAGAGAGTTTCCCAAGAATATGTTTCAGATGGAAAAAGCACAAATAATGGTCCAACTTTACTAACTTTAAAAAAAACAGCAAAAGGTCAATCCCAAAATGGTACTGAGGGAAGCCGGACATCCCGAATGAAATCCAGAGAGAAAATAAAACAGTTGGTCAAAAGAATCTAACACCTCCTAAGCTCAAAGATATTATGAGATCAAAGTCCCCCCGCCTTCGGCGGGGGGACTTTTTTTCCCTCTCGCTCCGCGCGGTTTTCTTTTTTTGGGTAAAACAAACGGGTATTGATGATGCCTCACTCTCGCGTAAGCGGGGCTCCCAGCCCCGCCCTTCGACAAGCTCAGCGCGGTGAGCAAAGTCGAACCGCAAAAATGACTTCTTCATGGCTCTCCCTAAAAATTCTTGACTTTCAGAAAAAATCATGTAAAATACGACAAGAGATAGCTCTTAACGTTGTTGATGGGTATCCTTGCCCTCCAACATGTCTGAGACAAAGGGAAAGCCCGTCATTAACGATTTACCATTCAAGTAGGAGTTACGATGAAAAAGAAATTCGATCGGGTGTATCAATTCAAGATCACACTAAAAGGCACTAGGCCACTGGTATGGCGGCGGATACAGGTGCCGGAAACATATACTTTTTGGGACCTACATGTCGCCATTCAAGATGCCATGGGTTGGTCAGATTATCATCTTCACGAATTTGAATTAGTTGATCCCTCTACCGGGGCGAAAACGGCGATAGGGATGCCAGACGAAGAGTTTGATTTTGATAAAAAAATTCTACCAGATTGGAAACAAAAAATCGCTGACTGGTTTTTTCTGGAAAACAGGTCGGCAAATTATACTTATGATTTTGGGGATGGTTGGAGACATACGGTGAAATTGGAAAAGATATTACCCCGGGGAAATAATGTCGATTATCCAAAATGTGTTGATGGAAAGCGGGCTTGTCCGCCTGAAGATTGCGGAGGGGTCTGGGGGTATGAAGATTTGTTGAAGGCTATAAAGAATCCCCAGCATGAACGCCATGAAGAGTTGTTGGTGTGGATTGGCGGAGAATTCGATCCAGAGCACTTTGATGTGGAAGAGGTTAGGTTTGATGATCCCGCTGTCCGTAGAAAAATGGCATTTGGGTAAAGAACGCAGTAGTGTCCCCAAGATTTGCTTTGTATTTCAATGGTTTAGTGAGGTAACATAAAATCAAAGTGCAGTTCCCAGCCACTTTAGTGGCGTAAGCTCCAAAACCTGACTGAAGTCAGCTAGAACTCTGCCGAAGGTAGATCCGCCTTTGGCGGAAATGACAAAGATTTTCGCCATTTTTAAATCTGGGAGATACCCCGTAACAACAGAAAATAACAATTTTTTTATCTTCTAAACCCGTATCAATAAAAAAATGGAGGAACTGATGAAGTACACCAACTCTTTCTTCTACAAGGGCTCTGCATTTACCATGTTTTTAGTCTTAGTGCTTTTGTTTTCATGTGTTGCTTTTGCTCAGCAGGATCCATTCGGAAAACCAGATACTTGCCGCATAGTGATCTTTCAGAATGAAAAGAAAAACCAGGTAATGGCATCTGTATCGATCTTCAACGATGAAGAATTGGCAGCAATGGCTTTGCCCTTCCGTTATGGAAAAGGAGATACTCCCATCAGATGCGATTCGATTAAATTCAGCAAAACTCGGGTGGAATATTTCCAGATGAAAACCAAGCTTGTCGACACCACCAAGCAGACGGTTTTAATTGGATTGCTTCCGGATTTGATGGGGCAAAATCCTCCCTTAAAGAAAGGAAATGGGGAGGTGGTAAGAATATATTTCACCCTGAAAAAAGGCGCTAAATTCGAAGATTTTTTCCTGGACACCACCTTTATCTCACCTTCCAACACGCTTAAATTTGTGACACGCGACGTAAAGAGCATCTATCCCGCTTTTGACAATAAAAAGGCGATGATAAAAGGGGGCATGCCCATGAAAACCAAAGGTGAAGGAAAAGCCAAAACCGAAGAGAAAAAAGAAGAAAAGTCTTCTAAAAAAGATTCATCTTAAAGGGGGAAGAAATTCCTCTGAAGAGCTTTCCCTTGAGCACTCTTACGGAATTATGCTAACAAAGTGACTTCTTATAAACTGATCAAACGCAAAAGATACAAACGAGCTATAATCTCTTATTGGTAGAAAAACTATGGAATTGCGCAAGGCTTCTAATTGACAAATTTGTTGGTTTATTTATATTATTTTTAAAGCATTTTTGTTTTTCGTTTAACTGGTTAGCCCTACCTGTGAGGTGAAGGAGAGATAAATTTCTGCTCGGAAAAGGGGAAAAACAGTCGTCAAGGGGATCAAGATGAAATATTTTAAGTTCGCGCTGGTGACATTCTTTCTGCTTGTGTTTGTTTTCCAAAGTCAAGCTTTTTCCACAGATAGGGTGATTTTGGCAAGAATTCATCTGACCGAAAAATCGCAGATGAAACAAATACAAAGTTTAAATTTGGACATAGCCTATGTGAAGTATGGTCAATATATAGACATAGTGACTGACAAAGAGGAAGTGGATTATCTTAGGTCATTGGGATATGATGTGGAAATCGTCCATGAAGATCTGGTGGCTTTTTACCAGAGCCGGTTGGCTAAAGGCAAAGATATGGGAGGCTATCACACTTATGACGAAACTAATGCCGCTATGGATTCCATTCATAATGAACATCCAGAGATCACCACTTCACGCATAAATGTTGGTACCACCTTGGAGGGAAGAACTATCTGGGGGATGAAGATATCGGATAATCCAGAGGTGGACGAGGATGAGCCCGAGGTTTTCTTCAACGGTTTAATCCATGCCCGAGAACCGATCACCATCGAACTTTTGTTATATTTCATGCGATATTTGACCAATAACTATGGCACCGACTCACTTGCCACCTATCTGGTCGACAATCGGGAAATCTGGGTCGTTCCCATCTTAAACCCGGATGGATATGAATACAATTACGTGAACGATCCTGGTGGCGGCGGGATGTGGCGAAAGAACCGACGGGACTGTGGAGGGGGAGATTCGGGAGTGGACCTGAACCGAAACTGGGGTTATATGTGGGGCTACGATGACGAAGGTTCCAGTCCCTATTGTTGGGATGAGACCTATCGGGGAAGTGCTCCCTTCTCCGAGCCGGAGACTCAAAGCATAAGGAACTTTATCAACTCCCGGCAGTTCCGCATGTGTTTGGATTATCATTCCTTCGGAATGTTGCTTCTTTATCCCTGGGGTTATGGCCCATTCTATACTCCCGATCAGAACCTTTTTGTAGCCCTCGCCGATACCATGTCTGCCTTAAACGGACATACACCCGGAACACCCTGGGAGGTGCTATATTCGGTTAATGGTGGAAGCATAGATTGGGAATATGGGGAACAGGTGACCAAGCCCAAGATTATCGCTATCAGTCCGGAGGTGGGGAACGATGACGATGGATTCTGGCCTCCCCAGAGCAGAATTTTGCCTTTGTGTCAACTTGAACTTCCGGTTAATCTTCATTTTGCGGATTTGGCTGATAATCCCTACCGAATCCTTCTCCCGGTCTCTCCTGTTTTGTTGGAGATGGACACGATTGAGTCTCCCAATTACCAGGTGAAGTGGACTTTTTATGACACATTAAATCCAGCCGTATCTTTTGAATTGGTGGAGATGACCGGATTTGAGAGGGTCACTTATGATGTGGAGAGTGGATATTCGGACTGGGATCTGAGTGGATTCACCGTCTCTACAGCCGGAAGTCACTCATCCAGCCATAGTTTTTTTTCGGGGCAGGGAGATAGGTTGAATAATAAGATTACCACAGTGAACAGCCTCAAAGTCCAGCCCAACGACACCTTGAAAATCTGGTGCTGGTATTATATAGAGACTAACTGGGACTATGCTTATGTAGAGATCTCCACGGATGGAGGCAACACTTTCTTTTCGATTCCCGGAAACATCACCACCAACTATAATCCCTACGGAAACAACTTGGGCAATGGAATCACCGGTTCGTCCGGAGGATGGGTACAAGGAAAATTCAGCCTCACAGCTTATGTGGGACAAAACATATATCTTCGTCTTCGCTACGTGACCGACGGCTATACCTATTATGAAGGGTTTTATGCCGACGACATCTACCCCTTCGAGAGGTATCAAAACCAACTGATCTTATCGGATGCGATCAGTGATACGTTTTATGAAATTATAGGACAGTTAGAGGGAACCTATTACTACAAGGTGAGAGCCAAGGACCAGCAAAATCAGATTGGTTCCTGGAGTAAAGTGGAGGATGTAGTGGTCCTTTTGACATTTATTCGTGGAGATGCGAACGCAGATGGACACATCAACTCAAACGATGTCTCTTATTTGATCAATTATCTCTTTGTAGGCGGACCCCAGCCGGTTCCTCTTGAGGCTGGAGACGCCAACAGTGATGGTCATATCAACAGTGCGGATGTTTCTTATTTGATTAATTATCTGTTTGTAGGTGGACCTCCACCAAGGTAACCAGTGGCAGTCTATGAGGCAGATCTGCTAATAAAATATTTTTTGCCCCCAAGGAGCGGGGATCTAAGTTTTTTCCTTATGCCCCCCTAAATATTCCCCTTTTTCAGATGCCCGCTCCTTCTTTTAGTTCATGGTTCACAGTTCATGGTTTGCCCCCAGCCTTCCATCAATAACCTTGTTGGAGTTTTTTTGGAGGTAAGGCGTTAGCCTTTTATATGTAACTTTTTAAAAGCCTCTGAAAACTGCTTGGAGAAGAGAGTCTGGAGTGTTCGCCTTTAGGCGAACCGTATAACAGTCCCTTGTTTTTCCCCGCCCAAAACATGACATTCCATTATTCTTCTTTTCATAATGTGACTCGTGATTTGACACAAAGCTCAAAAAATTGTTGTATTTTTTCCTCTCTGCTTTTATCTTCGCTGTGTGCTGATAAATGAAATGTGTGAACTCTTAGGTGGCAACAAATGAGAAAACCATTTTTTCCGCTATTCATTTTGGTTCTAATTATACTCATTTTTCAAAATCAAACCTTCGGACAGATGAAAGAGAATTCGGACTTGATGAAAACTCTCCCTGCTGATACTTCTTTGTCCCAAGGATCCGCCGATGGCGGAAAACACAAATCCCCCACCGGGGCACTTTTCAGGTCAGTTGCCATTCCAGGCTGGGGACAATTTTATAACCGCAAACATTTTAAAAGCCTGGTAGTATTTGGCACTGAAACCACCTTCCTCACCCTGGCTGGCATCGAATGGGGAAGGAGAAACGAACACAAAAGAAATTTTGAAAATCTTCCTCAAGATCACCCCGACAAAAGCTGGGAGTTCGAACAATTTAGATATTACGAAGACAGAAGAAATCTATTCTTATGGATTACTGCAGGGATCGTCTTTTTGAGCATGTTCGATGCCTATGTGGATGCGCAGTTGTATAATTTCGATAAGGAAAAGGTGCCAGATCTAACCATCAGCTTGATCCCTGAGTACAAAGAAGGGAAACAGATAAATCTCTTACTTTATGTCAAATTTTAAAGAATCTGGACATTCCCCAGAAATTGCATTGAGGGGGAGGCTGGCCGCAGACTTTCGCTCTGCAGGGCGAGGAATGAAAAATGGACAGCTACCTTAAACGTTACACTTGCCTATCAACTACTTTCGTTGCATTGTAGTTTGCCCGAAAATCGCATGGTCACAGGTATTCCGAAAGACAAAAGCCGAGCTTCGATAGACGATACGAGCTTCGACACCGATAAACGAAACCGTTCCTTGCTGTGGAGTGAATGTATTTTTATCTCCAATTCGTGTTACAACAGCCAGAATTTTTTATCTCTGTTGATTCGGGAATTGGAATTCTCGAATCATTCTGGTTAGAGGAGGTAAAAGGAATGCCAGTGAGAACTACCTTTTGTTCATTGGGAGCGACCATAGCGAGCGAAGCAATCCCTTTTTGAGTTGTGTCTGAACCTCACTCCTGCCATCATTTAGATCTACTCCCGCTAAGGCGGAATACTTCAGGTAAACTCTCCGCTCTTAACTCTTAGCTTTCTGCTCTTAGTAGATATACCGGGCGATGTCCAATTTATATGGGCGCGGGTCTATGGTTTTGAGGATAGTCCGCTTATGTGCCCCAGTCTTCTCATCGATTCCGGCTAAATCCATCATTTCGACTTTATCCCTTTTTCCATATTTGTCCGCGATGATAGCCACCACCGGGCGACTCAACTGATCTGGATTGGATTTCGTCACCACGCCCACCTCTCCACTATCGAGCAGAACCACCGAGCCAACCGGAAATATTCCTAACATGTTTATGAGGACTTTCAAAAGGATCGGATCGAAACTTTTCCCTGCTTGTTCCATCATTCTTTTCAAAGCCACATCCGGAGTTAATGGGATTTTAGCATATACTCTTCCGGAGGTCATGGAGTCGTAAACGTCCGCAATGCTGACGATCCGGCTGTAAAGATTCAAATCCTTCTTAAAGGAAAGGTGTGGATACCCGGACAAGTCCATTCTAAGATGATGTTCAAACGACACTACCATGGCGCGCAGAGAAAACCTATCTAAAGCCCGTTTGGATAGAATGACCTTTACCCCCAGGACAGGATGTTTTTGAATCTTTTCCCACTCCTCCTCATTTAATTCTTCTGGTTTGTTAAGTATCTCCAGAGGAAGTTTTACCTTTCCCACATCATGAAATAATGCGGCGTAACCCAATTCGCTCAATTTCTTCTTGGAAAGCCCCAACCGTGCCCCCAAAGCCACCGATAAAATGCAGACGTTTACGGAATGGGCAAAGGTATACTCATCGAAGCTCTTTATAGCGGTCAAACTCATAAGGTTGGTATCATCGTGAATTAGCTGATCAATTAAAAATTGAATAGCCCTTTTACATCTTACCGTGTTTATGCTTCTTCCGGTTTTGGCAGACTCTACCATCTCCTGAGCTACTGAGATGGTCTTGAAAAATCGCTTCTTAGCAACTTTCTTTCTATTTTCTGGGGAAGTCTCATCTCCCAATTCCCATTCCCAGGCAAACTTTTCCAGCTTAATGTGTCGTATGTCCCGCTCGGCTATCTTTTTCTCCAAGTTTCCGAAAATATCCTCTCCCTCGGGGCTGGCATGCACCAACAGAAAAACAAAGTCGTCTAATTCCTCTTTGGTCAGTAGGGGGTCGATGGCCAAACTTTCAAATTGAAACTTTCTGAAAGTCTCCAGAACAAACTTGCTGGAGACATACCCTTCAAAGCTGAACTTCAGCCTGATCTCGTTCAAAAACAGATAGCCTTCCTTAGAGTTCAAAATGATTTTCTCTTCTTTTTCCAACAGGTTTTTGACCAAATCAAACAAGTTCTCACTTTGCTTTACATAGGTGAGGTTAGTTCGATCATATATCTGGGCAATCTTCATGGACACGTAGAGCTGATAGACTAAATTTCTCCCTTGCTCCAAAAGGTAAACCTGAGAGGCTTTGGATGAGCTCTTGTCTTTAAAGCCTTTGGACGATTTTGTTCCGGTCACATCTGATGAAACCAAACTACCTCCTTAAATCCTCTTAGCTCTGTCTCCACAGAATAAGATTTTTAGGCGTATTGTTGTCGGTTGGGGTTTCGGCCACGTATGGTAGAGCGTTTGTCGGTTTCCCGCCAAAGGCGGGATAAACCACTGACGATGACTTTTGAGACGATACGTAACCTAAACCGTAATCTTTTAAAACGAAACCCCAAAGATATAATCGTTATTTAATTGACAAAGTAATATCATGCGATTTCTGTTGGTTCTTTTTCTCCAATAACTCCAAGATTCGTCTTTCGTAAAGCATGTTGGCAGGCTTGCCGGATCACTTTATTTCTCTTTTTGCTTAATTCTTGCAAGGTCTGGTTAGCCCTCTCGGTCTTTATAAAACCCAAAGCCCTTATAGCGAATATTCGGGTTTCATTGTGTTTATCTCTTTTCAACCAACTCCGCTTATGGACCAGTTTTCTTATGAAAGGAATAACCTCATCTTCTCCGATTATAGCCAAGGATTCAAGCAACTGCTTTTTTTCCTCTGCAGGTTCGTCTATGAACGGGGCTGATTGAATGATTTTCATCAAAGTGGGAAGCGCCCCCTTTTCTTTTCTTTGAGTCAATCCTCGACAAGCTAAGATGCGAATCCCTCTATCTTCGTCATCCAAGGCTGAAACCAAGAGAGCTTGAGCCTCTTTGCCTCCGATTTTGATCAACGAAGTAATAACTTCCTTTCTCACCCTAAAATCGGGATGATTTATTATATTTTTCAAAAATTTCACTCCTTCTTCTTTTCCGATTTTGCCTAAGACCAAAGCTACATTTCGCACCACATACCAGAGAGGATCATGCACCCCTTCTCCTATGAGCCCTATATGGTCTTTCCCCACCTCCTCCAAGACCTCGCAGACCGTCTTTCGAGCATGAAAATGTTTAAGCTCCCTCAACATATGCAGGATAGGAGAAATTGGGTTCCAGTTTAAAGAAAGCAAATACTCTTTGGCTTTGGAAAGATCAACGGTTTCTTTTTCATTCAATATCAGGCACACGCTTTTGATCTTTTCCTCCTCTCCGGCTTGATCTATTGTTTTTTCAATTCGCTCCGCCTTCCTTCGGCTCACCGGATCCGCTTGTGGGGAAGAATCTCGGGTTGCTCGTTCAAATCCTCTTAGCCTCCAGATTATCTTTGATGCCGACTCGAAATCTGCTACACTTATAAGCCAGTCCAAAATTTTCTCGATGCTTTTCATAAGCTCATCAAATTCTGAAATGTTCTCTTCGCTGGTCAAAATCTCGCTAAGAATGGTGAAAAAATCATTCCAAGAGTGATAACGGTCATCGGTTTCCAGAAGCTGATGAATGTTTTCGACTTCTTCGGGAGAGAATTCTTTTAGTTTTTCCAAAAGTTCTCTTCTCCGGTCATCTTCTCGTTCCAGTGAGAGCTTATCTTCACTGGATAAAGCTATCTCCGAATGAAGCAGTCGATTGAAATCCCAATCGTCAGGGATATCCTCTGCTTTGGGGACATCCACATCCATAAGATCATCCACCACCAGATACTTTATGTGATTGAAATCTTTCTCCCAAAGGAGGGTAACTAAATCCTGCTCTAAGTCTTTTGATTTAAAGCCTATTTCGAGTGTCTCTAAAAAGTGGGTGAGCTCCTCTTGTTCCAGTCCTTTGATGAAGATCAACTCTCTGACCCCATCCTTGTGTAAGGCGTAGGTAATCCCCTGCTCTCTCTCTTCTTCTTCATAAACTGTCCTCCCCCGGTAAAGAAGCTGTGAATGTTTCACTTCCAACTTCAGCTCCTCATTTACATCTAAAAAATCAGAGAAGTTCTGGTGCAATTTTCTTTTGAATTCCTTGGGAATAGGATTATTCTTAGGATAAAGCAAAAGAGATTTTAAGGTCTTGACCAAAAAAAGAACCAAACTCTTAGCTGAATCAAATTCTTTTTGGTCAAATTCTTCGATCTCAGGCTGAGATTCTGGTTCGGACACATGCAGAGCATCCATATAGACTTTCTCCAAAAGGATGTGATCTTATATTTTTATCGACATCCCGAAGGCAAACCTTACTTTTCATCAAAACGCTTTAAACCCAAAGTTGTCGCCTCATCTCATCCCTGCAGGGTTAACCCTCTCTCCTCTGGGGAGAGGGCAAGGGTGAGGGGAGAGATTCGTATCAGAAAAAATGCTTTTGTATTAATAGCGGAAGGAGCAAGGAGGCTAAGAAACATTTGGGAGAAAACAAAAGAGAAATTTGGTTGAAATCTTGAAGTATTTCACCTTTTTAGCGGAGCTATAATGTTATTCGAATACATCCACCAAAAGCAAAAGGCAACAGTTAGGATAGAGAATAATATTATAAAGATATTTGCGTGACAGATTATAGGTTCTGCACATCCCCCTCATCAAATATGATCGAGCATTTCGTCTGCGATCTGCTCTGCTCTTTCCAAATCATCTTCTGGAATCCAGATGCTCACCTCCACCGGAGAGGTGGTGCCATAACTTCCCAACATTATAGCTACGTCATCCCCTTTGATGATAGAGGGTATCCCCTCATTTTCCAAAGCCTCCTTAAGCATCTCCGCATAAAGCCTGGAAGGGAGACTCCTAAAAGGGACATATTTTATGTTCTCGAAGGTTTCCTCCTCTAACTTGTCCACCAACTTAGCTCCACAGTCCGGACACTCCTCGATGTTATCCTTATATTCATATTTGCAGTTAGGACAATAAGGCATAGAATCTCCTTTTTTCATTCTTCCCTAAAATGGGAACATGACCTCACTCTAACCCTTTCTTAAAAGGAGAGGGAATATACTTCCCTCCCCTCAGAGGGGAGGGTTAGGGTGGGGTCTCTTTATCTGCATCTTTGTCCAGATGTGAATCTCAACCTACAAAACTGATCGCTTTAGCTACGAAACCTCCCGCTTCTTTCAATCTTTGTTCCGCCGTCTTTTTATCTACATTAGCCAAAATCATCACCAAAGCGGTCTTTACTTTTCCACCGGCTCTTTCAAGATATTTTTCCGCTTCTTTATAATCCACTCCAGTCAGCATCATAATAATACGTTTCGATCTCTCCACTAATTTTTCGCTTTTGGCTTGTAAGTCCACCATCAAATTCTGGTAAACCTTTCCCCGTTTGATCATGGCTGTGGTGGTGAGCATGTTCAAGACCATTTTCTGGGCAGTTCCTGCCTTCATCCGAGTGGAGCCGGCGATCACCTCAGGACCTAAGATCGGAGATATAGCTACATCCACTTTAATCTCCAGCTTGGAAGCACGAATTCCGTGTCTTGGGATGGGATTACAGAAAATGAATATGGTCTTAGCGCCCACTTTTTTTGCCTTTTTCAAAGCTCCTAAAACATAGGGAGTTCTTCTGGAAGCCGCTATTCCCACCACCACATCTTTTTTGCATATTTTATTTTTCTCCAAATCTTTTGCGCCCGCCTCAAAATTATCCTCCACCCCCTCCTTGGATCTCACTAATGTCCTTCTTCCTCCCGCGATGATTCCTCTGATCATTCCCGGAGGGGTGCCGAAAGTGGGTGGACATTCCGCCGCATCCAAGACCCCCAGTCTCCCGCTGGTCCCCGCACCGATGTAAAACAGTCGTCCTTTATTTTTAAAGGCATTTACAATTAAATCCACTGCCTTGGCGATATTTGGGATTTCTTTTTCTATCGCCAAAGCGATTTTTTTATCTTCTTTGTTGATTGATTTTAATATCTGAAGGGTGGACTTAGTATCTATATCGAAAGTATTAGGATTCCGTTCCTCAGTGACTAAATCTTTAATTTGATCGAAAACTTTTTTGCTCAAAAAAGCTTCCTTTATTTCGCCTTTATCGAATCCTCTGAGGCAACAACTCCTGCTCCGATAGTTCCATTTGCACCGGAGATATTACCTCCGGGGAGTTGAAATCTCATATCCGGATATGCCAAGAAGCTTTTATTATAGGCAATCAAATAGATCAAATATATTCCAGTCTTATAGTTATCATGGATGTCCCGAAATGTGGTGTTTGGAATTGGATAGTTGCCAATCTTGTCCCAGGGTATCAGAGCTGTATGACCTAACGTTCCCTCGGTATTATTCCTTTTGAGCACACTAATAAAATATCCCGAAGCGTTTGAGGCGGCACTAAATTGGAGAGCCACGTTTACGGTGTGACTATATACTGTATCGGGGACTTTTGCAATAATTTGAAAAGATCCTGGGATTACCACATTGGATTCTAGGGTGAAACTATCTTTTGCACTTGATACCGTAATGGTAACCGCATTTCCAAAGCCAAAAAGCTGGGAGGGATGAGAGGTTTCTTTGGAGTAGACTCCCCCACCCTTACTTTTGAGGGTGTCTGAACCTACTTTCACCACCGCACTATCGAAGAGAACGGAATCCCGCAAAATGGTGAAATAGGCTATATCTTTGCCTAAGCTTAAATCTTTGACCACCACTCCGTTGATGGTGAATTTGTATTTAGGTTTGATAGGGCGGGTGGTCGTTTTGCCCCCGCAGGAGAAAAATAATACCAAAGGCAAAAACAGAAGAAAAACTAAGCTCCTTTTCATAAACAAATTTTTTCTCATCTTAAACCCCCTAAAAAAACTTTCCGTTTTGATACATTTTGTAGTCGCAGAGTTTACTCTGCGTTTTAGAGACAGTGCAAGAGAAAGTTTCGCTACTCCAAGAAGCAAGTGTTCATTCTTTCAACTACCTCCTTTAGCTTATCCTTATCCACAATCAAAGAAAACCTCAAATATCCTTCGCCACAAGAACCCAATCCCACCCCAGGAACGGTGACTACCCCTGCTTTTTCAATCAACAGTTTCGTCATCCTCTTGGAATCATATTTATTAGGTTCGCTTCGCTCACTACAAGATGGGATCTTTGCCCACACGAATATTCCACCCTTGGGACTTTCAACCTCCCATCCCAATCCTTTCAATCCCTTTACCAAAACGTCTCTTCTTTCTTGATAAGTCTGGCGAACCTTTTGGATCGCCTCATCCGGAAGCGAAAGTCCAACTATGGCCGCTTTTTGAAGAACATGAAAAGCCCCAGAGTTGACCACCACCTCCACATTTTTTAACGCATTTATAAGCTTTCTGTTCCCCACCACAAAGCCTAATCTCCATCCGGTCATGCCGTAAGTTTTGGAAAAAGAGAAAAATTCTAAAGTTCTCTCCTTTGCTGCTGGAATCTGCAATATGCTTACTGCTTTATTCCCATCGAATGTTATCTCCGAATAAGCCATATCATGGCATATCACGATTTCGTTTTCTTTTGCAAAATCAACCGCTTCTCTAAAAAATTCTTTATCTGCAATTGCTCCAGTGGGGTTATTGGGATAGTTCAAAAACAAAAGCTTGACCTTCGACAGATTTCTATTCTTTAGTTTTTTAAAATCCGGTCGCCAAGAGTTTTCCTTTAAAAGGGGCATATCCAGAACCTTCCCACCAGCCAAGATAACGCCTCTTTTATAAACCGGATAAGCGGGATTGGGGACCAAAACCCGATCCCCTTTGTCAACGAAAGCAAAATTTACATGGCTTAAACCCTCTTTGGAGCCGATCAATATCAAGATTTCTGAGTCAGCGTCAAGAGTAACCCCAAACCTTCTTTCAAACCACGAAGCTATCGCTTTTCTCAATTCCGGCAGTCCTTCATAAATAGGATGCCTATGATTATCAGGATTATCCGCCTCCTTTTTCAAAGCTTCAATGATTCTTGGGTCAGGAGGCAAATCCGGATTGCCTCCTCCCAGGTCTATAATATCTCTTCCCGATCCGAAGGATCCCGCCTCGCGGGAAAGAATAGCCTTTTGCTTAGCTTTCGCCACGTCAAAGAAGACATATTCTTCCAACTTCTTCAAACGGGAAGAAATTTTATCGTCTATCTCGAAACTTTTCCTCATCACTCTTAATCGGCAGAGGTTATAAGCCAATTAAATAATAAATTTAAGAACAAAGCTTGTCAACAGAAAAACGATTTATTAGTTAGAAGGTTAGCAAGTCGAAGACCCTGAGCGAAGCCGAAGGGTCAGCAGGTAGGATAAAGAGAATTTTAAAATTGTCGATGCAAACCATTCATACGAATTCTCTACAAGGGGGGGGATGGTAGCCGTCCATATGGACGGGGTAGGGACTTAGAAGGTTAGCCACTCAAAAGGTTAGGATAAAAAATTTTCGAGATTTTCTCATTTTCCTCTTGACAACTGCACAAATGGGCAGTATATTTATTTTACAAGATTCAAAATTAAAAATCTTGAATCTTAAATCTTGAATTTTGAACTTCAGAACTGGAGGAATTAATGGTGAAAGAATTAACCACAAGACAAAGGGATGTTCTGGATTTCATCACCGGGATGATCCAGAAAAAAGGATTTCCTCCCACCATAAGGGAGATTGGGGAGAAATTCAATATCACCTCCACCAATGGGGTGAGAGCCATTTTGTCCGCTTTGGACAAAAAAGGTTATATAAAACGCAAACCCTTAGTTTCGCGAGGGATTGAGGTTTTGGCTCAAACCAGACCCTCTTTTGTAGCCGTTCCTTTATTGGGGAGGATAGCGGCTGGTTTGCCCATCTTAGCGGTGGAGAATATCGAGGGCACCATTGCCGTGGACTCATCTTTCGTCACCGGGGGGGACATCTTCTCTTTGAAGGTGGTCGGTGACAGCATGAAAGAGTCGGGCATCTTTGATGGAGACTACGTCCTGGCAAGAATGCAACCCAGCGCAGAAAAGGGGGATATTGTGGTAGCGGTAATAGGCGAGGAGGCAACCGTGAAAAGATATTCCCCAGAGAAGAACAGAATAAGATTGGAGCCAGCCAATCCGGTCTTCGAGCCGATCATCGTGGATAAGAAAAGCCCGGACTTTCGCATCGCTGGAAAAGTGATCGGGCTTTTAAGAAAAATGTGAACAGGTTAAAAAGTTAACAGGTTAGAAGGTTAGAAAGTTAGAAGGTTAAGTTTGAAACCTGTAAACTTGCAAACTTTTTAACTTGCTAACTTGCAAACCTGCTGACTATGAACATGAAAGACCGAATAATCTTGCACGTAGATATGGATGCCTTCTTCGCCTCGGTGGAGCAAAGGGAGCGTCCCTGGCTTGAGGGAAAGCCAGTGATCGTAGGCGGAGATCCACAAAAAAGGCATGGAGTGGTTTCTTCCGCCTCGTATCCTGCCAGAAAATATGGGGTAAAAGCAGGGATGCCTCTCGGTTTAGCAAGAAGATTATGCCCTTGTGCCACCGTTATCACTTTGACAGACATAGAAAAATATAGCTATATCTCCTCGCAGCTGGTGAAAATATTCTATCAGTTCACCCCCTTGGTGGAGCCATTCTCCATAGACGAAGCTTTTTTGGACATAACCGGTTGTCAAAGGCTTTTTGGCACGCCTTGCCAATTAGCCCAGAGGCTGAAAAGCGAGATCAAGAATAAATGGGGGCTTACTTGTTCGGTGGGGATTGCACCCAATAAGCTTTTGGCTAAGTTGGGTTCCTCTTTGAATAAGCCGGATGGTTTAAGCATCATTTCAAAAGACGAAGTAAAAAAGACTCTTTATCCTCTGGAGGTAGGGAATCTTTGGGGGATAGGGGAGAAGACCAGTAAAGTCCTTTCAAAATTCGGCATCAAAACCGTGGGAGATTTAGCTTCTTTTCCGGTGGAGGTTTTGAAAAATCAATTTGGGAAGGTGGGGGAACAGCTTCATCTTATTGCTAATGGAATTAATGACTCCCCCGTCTTGGTCAAAAGTCCTCCGGAGAAAAGCATGGGACACGAGCATACTTTGCCCCAGGACACGAACGATCCAGGCGAGATATCCTCTGTCCTTTTATCCTTATCCAGCATAGTGGCAAAAAGACTGCGCCAGAAAAGATTTCAGGGAAGGACTATTACCTTAAAGTTAAGATATTCAGATTTTGTGACTCTCACCAGATCGGAAACTATCGCCAGACCTATAGATTCCGAACATTCTATTTATAATCTGGCAAAAAAACTTATCTCCAATTTCGACCTGAGAATAACAAAGATCAGGCTTTTGGGGGTATCAGTCTCCAATTTGGTAACCCATATGGGTTTCCAAACCTCCTTCCCTTTCTTAGAATATTATGACAAAAGGAAAGACCTCTATGAGGTGATCGACAAAATCAAAGACAAATTCGGAGAAGACTCGATTGGATGGGCAGCCTCGCTGATTTTCTGGTAGAAAGGAGTGGAGGCGATTCATGTGGAATATGAGATTCTACTTGGCATGACATTATCAAAGAGTTACAGTCCTCCTTTTACGGGCATTACTCTTCATTATTTATCACATATCAAGAAAAATATCATAAGAGTCCCTCTCTTCCCAAGAGACTGTGTCACAATGTAGCGGTGCGATTCATCGCACACAACATATAGAGTCGGATAAATCCGACCGCTACAATATAATGTGCAATTATTTCTCAAAACCAAATTATAACACAACCTCCAAGAGAGGGATTCAGGGTGAGTTCGGCAATCTGCCTATTGAGCTCATCCCCTGACCCCTTCTCCCCGCCTCTGGCGGGATCTTCGACTTAAAAAGAGAAAGGGGGGTGAGGTATTAAAAAATGCCAGAAATTTTTAACTTTGAATTGCAAATTTTGAATTTTTCCGCCAGAGGCGCCCGCCTGCCAATCTTTAGCGGGCAGGGATCTGCCTATGGCAGAGAATCTTGAATTCTGCACTTATATAGGATTCTGCTTGGCATGACATTATCAAAGAGTTACAGTCCTCCTTTTACGGGCATTACTCTTCATTATTTATCACATATCAAGAAAAATATCATAAGAGTCCCTCTCTTCCCAAGAGACTGTGTCACAATGTAG
>Ga0315289_10001828_pt1 | contig 33129 bp, 31 predicted proteins | sample YL17G11_40_MG_FD_203452 | JGI IMG/M metagenome (GOLD analysis project Ga0315289, IMG submission 203452) | Sediment microbial communities from Yellowstone Lake, YNP, Wyoming, USA - YL17G11_40 | ecosystem: Environmental > Aquatic > Freshwater > Lake > Sediment | place: USA: Wyoming | collected... | reverse complement strand
TCAAGACGGCTGCCTGGCCGGCCATAGCCTCGGCTTCCATCGCGGCGCCCCGCGGCGCCTTCCGTTGGAGAGGCAGGGATAGTCCGAATTCGATGCCCCAGCCGCCAAGCCTCTTGCTGGGAAGGAAAAAGCCCAGGGCAAAGTCCGGCAGGGTCATCGTCCTGGCCAAGGCAAGGGAGCGGCCGGCCAACTTTTCCCCCGCGGCGGAGAGGCGGAGAGAGGAGCCGGCCAGGGCGGAGGCTTTCAGCTCCTCCCAGGTCTTGCCGAGAGGGGCGAATCCGACCGGCGTCGAAAAATTCAACGGCGTGTATCCGGAGTCCCCCAGGAGGAGGCCCAGGGCCAGCGTTTTTTCCTTGAGTAGCCGCCGGCCCTCGACGATCTGGTTCCGGGCCCGAAGGGTCTCCAGCCGGCCGCGCACGACGTCGAGATAGGCGACCTCTCCGGCCTTGTAGCGTTCGACCGCGAGCCCGGTATAGTCCTCGAGGGTGAGCAGGAGCGATTCGAGGTCGGCCAGGCTCTCTTGGGCGAAAGCGGCTTCAAAGTAAGCCCGCTCCACGCGGCCGCGAACGACGTTGCGGGCCCGGTCGAGCCCGATCTGAGCCCGGGCCTCTCCCAGGACCCCGATGTCCCTGCGGACCGCCCGCTTTCGCGGATGCTCGATCATCTGGCTGAAACCCAAGCTGAACTCCTTCTCGCCGCTCGAATTCCAGAGCGGGAGCCCCACCGCTTCTAAGGTCAGCTCGGGGTTGGGAACCGCCTCGAGCTGCATCCGCCGGCCGCGGGCGGCGTCCACCCCCCCGTGGGCCAGGACAATGGCCGGATGCCTCTCCAAGGCCAGGGCGACAGCCTCCTCAAGAGTGATGCTCCGCTCCTCGGCCGGAAGCGCGGAAACGAGTATTGCCGTCAGGGCGATGCTGGCGAGCAGTCTCTTTCGAAACATGGGAATCCTCCTTATCGGGACGACGGGGCGAAACCGGGGAAGGGCTCAGACGAGGGAGGATTTCGGGGGGTGGGCGATGTCGGCGCCAAGAGGGGCGCGCAGGCGGGTCGATCCGGCCGGAGCCCCAATAATCCGGAAGTCCATAGCACGGGCGAAGTCGTCCGTTTCCGGGCCGAAGAGCGAACTCCAGAAGCAGAGACAGGTCGACGCGCCCCCGCGGTGAGGGTGGACGTGGCCGAGCTGGCCGCCCCGCGAAGGGCAGTGCACCGGGCAGTGGTCCTCGGCAAAGAAATAATGGAACATGCCGACGGCGAAGAATAGGGCGAAAGCGATGACCGCGGCTTTTTTCATGCTCCCAAGATTATCCCACGGCCGGCGGATTTCGTCAACGGAAAAACCTGCCCAGCCGCCTGATCCCCTCTTCCAGCGTATCGAGTCCGGGAGCGAAAGAAATCCTCAGGTAGCCCTCCCCTATCCGGCCGAAAGCGCTGCCGGGGATCGTGACGACCTTTTCCGCGGCGAGGAGTTTTAAAGCCGCGTCCAGGGAATTTTCGAATTTCGCCAACCGACCGGAAATATCGACGAACAGATAAAACGTCCCCGCCGGAACCACATAGGGGAAGCCCGTATATCGGTCCACACAGGCCATGGCGAAGTCCCGTCTTTTCCCAAGTTCCTCCAAGTTCGATCGTACTTCCTGGTCGGCGAACCCGCGCAAGGCGTGGATCGCCGCGTACTGCGACAATGAGGACGCGCACATCACGGCCAGTTGGTGGAAGGTCCGGACGGCCTTGGCGATATTCGGCGGCGCCACGCACCAACCGATCCTCCAGCCCGTCATGCAGTGGCTCTTGGACAGGCTGTTGACCGTGACGCAGCGGTCGGTCAGGGCCGCGAGGGAAGCCGCCGGCTCCCCGAATACGACGTCCCGGTACACCTCGTCGGCTATCACCGTCAGGGGAAGAGATTGGACCCCGCGGGCCAGCGTCTGGAGTTCCTTCGACGAAAAGACGGCCCCCGTCGGATTGTTGGGACTGTTGATGATGATCGCCCTGGTCTTATCGGTGACCAGGCCCAGCAGCTCTTCCGCCCGGAGGCCGAAGTTATCCTCGGGAAGAAGCGGATAGGCTTTCGGCTCCCCGCCGGCCAAACGGACGAGAGACGGGTAGGCCGGGAAGCCGGGGTCCGGGATCAGGACTTCGTCGCCGGCCTCGACGAGAACCATGAGGGCGTCCAGGAGCGCTTCCTCGGCCCCCACCGTGACGCAGACCTGATCGGGAGATACTCCTTCCCCCGCCCGTGCGGCGATGAGCTCCCGAAGCTCCGGAAAACCCTCGTTCGGGGAATACCCGAGATGCCACGAGTCCACATTCTCACGGACGTGGCCGAGGACGGCCTTAGGGGTCGGGAACCGCAACTCCCCGAGCCCGAGATTGATGCAGGACGGATCGGCCAGATCGTTGATCCGGCGGATCATGGTCTTTTCCATGCCCAGCATCCGCCCGGCGAGCATTCGGGGCATCGTTCTCATTCCTCGATCAACCTACGGACCAGCCTCTTATAGATGGCGACGGCCTCCTCCAGCTGTCTCTTCTCCACCCGCTCGTTTTCAACGTGGGCATCCAGGACCGAACCCGGCCCCAGCAGCAGCGGCCGGCCGAACGCGGTCAAATAAGGGATATCCGTGCCGTAGGGCATGAGTTCGCTCGGGAAGCCGGCCGGCGTGAACAGGACCTGGGGTTGGGATTTCGCACGCACCTCGATGTCCGCCCGGCCGGCCGTGGCCGAGCGGATGCCGGAGAGGACCAGGTCCGGCGAGACCCCCGTGCGAAAAGACAGGACGGCCTCGGCCGTCCCGGGGATGACGTTGGACGCCGTGCCTCCGCTAATCCGGCCGACGTTCATCGCGGTCGGGCCCAAAACGGGATCCCGGCCGAAATCCAGCTTGCGGATGTCCGACAGGACGTCGAGGAGCTTGAGGATGGCGGATTCTCCCCGCTCGGGATAAGCGGAATGGGCGGCCCTCCCCCTGGCCGTCAGGGCCAGGGTGAGAACACCCTTGTGCGCCGTCCCGAGCTTGTTCCCGGTCGGCTCTCCGACAATGATAAACTTCGAGCCCGGGCTCATCAGGTTCGCTTTTTTGGCTCCGATGCTGTCTGTTTCCTCACCCACCAGGAAAAGAAGCCCGATGTCCTTCAACCCTTCGTCCCGCAGCTCCCCGGCCGCGACGATCATCGCCGCCAAGATCCCCTTGGCATCGCAGGCGCCGCGGCCGTAAAGAAAGACGTCGTCCTCGCCGGCCGCGACCCAGTCGGGGACGGTATCCATGTGCGTGCAGAGAATGACGGCCGGCGCGTCCCCCAGGACGGCCAGAAGGTTCCGGCGTCCGGCCTCGACGTCCTGAGACCGGACATCGAATTGCTCTTCGGCCAAAAGGGCGCAGAGGAAATCGGCGAGCGCCGCCTCGTCCCCCGTGACGGAGGGAATGTCGACGAGCGATTTAGCGAGTTCGAAGAGTCCCTCCCGATGGATTTTCTTCATGCGCTGGCCCTCAATCCGAAACACCCCGGCTCACCCGATGATGCCCGCGCAAGCTATTGACGATCCCGATCTTGCTCTTTTCCGCGATGTCCTTGACGGACTTGATGACGACCGCCGGCACACCCGCCACGACGACGCCCGGCCGGACGTTTTTCGTGACCACGGCGCCGGCCGCCACGACGCTGCCGCGTCCAACCCTCACACCCTCGAGCACGACGGCGTTGGCACCCACTAAGACGTTGTCCCCGACGACGACGGGGCGGGCGCTCGGCGGCTCGAGCACTCCCGCGATCACAGCGCCGGCCCCGATGTGGCAATTCCGGCCGACGATCGCCCGGGCCCCGAGCACGGCGTTCATGTCGATCATCGTGCCGGCCCCGACTTCCGCGCCGATGTTGATGACCGCGCCCATCATGATCACGCAGTCTTTGCCGATCCGGGCCCCATCGCGGATGACCGCTCCCGGCTCGACGCGGGCCTCGACCCGGCTCAGATCCAGCAGGGGAAGAGCCGAAAAGCGGCTGGTGATTTCGACATGGCTGTCCACGATTCGGCTCTTTCGGGCTTTCAGCCAAGGCTCGATGCGGCTGTAATCGCCGATCAACACCCAAAAATCGCCGCTTCCGAAAGCCTGAAATCCGGCCTTCTCGAAATCCTCGCGCTTCAGGGAAGCCCGGAGAAAAACCCGTGACTCCGTCCTTTTCTTGCTGCCGGCGATGAGCGCGGCGATTTGCTTATAGTCCATGGATTTCCTTCACTCCTTCGTTGGAAGCCCGGGTGACGAACACCTCGGCCTCGGCGCCGCCGGGGTCGTTGAAGTCCCGCATGGCCGCGGCCACCGCCGCGATTTTCTCTTCCGCGCAGATCGCGAACACCGAGGAGCCCCCGCCGCTGACGTTGCAGCCGAAAGCCCCCGTTTCAAGGACTTTCCGTTTGAGGTCGTCATACCCGGGGATCGACCGCGAGCGGACCGGCTCGGAGATATGGTCCCGGTTGATGGATGCCCCGATCTCCTCGATATTTCCTTTAAGCACCGCGTGAATGACGGCGGCGCAGTCCGCCATCTGTTCCTTCATCCGGGACAGGGGGAACTCGGCGGGGATCAAACCTCGCGTCGTCGTTTGGTCTTTTTTGCGGACCCGCACGACAACAGGAATGGGCGGCACCGGAAATTTCTCCACATGGAGCGGCCGGGTGCTCCGGACGAACACGAACCCTCCCAGCGCGCACGCGGCCACGTTGTCCGCGTGGGGAGTCCCCCCCGACGCCGCTTCGCCCAGGCTGGCCAGCTCGATGATGTCATGCGGCTCGAGCCCGGTCCGGTAGATCTCGTTCAGTCCGAAAACAGCCGCGATCGCCGAGGCCGCCGAAGATCCCAGGCCGGAGCAAGTGGGCATCCCTTTGACGATTTCGATGTCCGCACCGCCCTCGGTCCCGGTCCTCCGGAAAAAGTGGAGCGCGGCGAGCCCGGCCGTATTGTCTTCGGGTCTGGTCGGCAGGTCCGGGCACCTCCCGCTGATCCGGATGACGATATCCCCCCGGAGAGCGGGACGGATTTTCAACACGTCGAAGGGCCCCTCGAGCGCCAAGGCGAAGATATCGAATCCGGGTCCGAAGTTGGCGATGGTCGCCGGGGCTCGGACGATGATCTCCCGGCTCAAAGCAAATCCCTTTCCTTGAGAAGTCTCCTGAGGAGCTCCCGGTTCGCTTCGGTCAATTTCGTCAACGGGGGCCGGAGGGGACCTCCCGGCAACCCCAGCATGGCCAGGGCTTCCTTGACGGCCATCGGGTTTGTTTCGAGCCTCAGGGCTTCGAACAGCTCATAATATTTGAAGTGGAGCTGCCGGGCATCCTCGGTTTTTCCCTGAAGGACGAGGTCCACGAGGTCGCGCATTACGGCGGGCAGGATATTTCCGGCCACCGTGAAGACACCGCTCCCGCCGAAGGACATCAGGGGAAAACAAGTCGTGTCCTTTCCCGTGAAAACGGAGAACGTCGATCCCCTAGCCAAGTAAAGGATCTTGGCTAGATGATCCAGCTGCTTGTTCCCGTCCTTTGTCGCGATGATGTTGCCGTGGCCGATCAGCTTGCCGTAGGTCTTGGGTTCGACGTTGACCCCCACCCGCTCGGGCGCGTTGTGAACGATGACCGGGATGCTGGAGGCGTCGGCAACCCTCCGATAGAAATCGACGAGGCCTTCCTGGGTGGGCAAGACCAGGAAAGGCGCGAAAACGACGGCGTAATCACATCCCAGATCGGCATAAAGACGCACACGAGACATCGTTTGCTCGAGGTTGCAGGAGCACGTGTCCGGAGCCACCCGGCAGCGCCCGCCGGCCTCATCCACGACGATCTCCACCAGACGCGCGACCTCCGCGTCAGTCAGCGCCGGGCTTTCGCCGGTCACTCCGAGTGGGGCAATGCCGTGGATCCTGTTCTCGACTTGGCTCCGGACGAGCCGTCTCAAGCCTTCTTCATCGAGAGAGAGGTCCTTTTTAAAGGGGGTCATCAGGAGTGTATAAGCACCGTATAGCATCTTTGTTTCTCCTTGTCTTCGGGCAGCCGCGCCCATAAATGATGGCCAATGCATATATATAGCAGAGAGGTCGGCCCTGTCAAAAATGGCCAACTCCCTCTTCCGGGTGACGCAAATCCCCACGAACGCCTTCACGGCCGGCGGCCGCCGGGTCGAGCTCCGGGAGGGGATCTGGAACGGCGCGTCCCACGGCGCGAACCTCAAGCTCATCAACGTTCCCGTGCTCAAGCACCACGACACGGGCGGGTCGGAGATCACCGGCGCCCTCAAACACGTGTACGGCCTCGTCTCGATGTCCGACGGCCAGTCCGGATTCCGGCATTACGGCGGCCTCGGCGAAACCTGCGGGAAAATGATGGTCTCCATCCACACGCCCGTCCTCAACATCATGGACGCCGTCTGGGTCTCCCACGGCGCTCTCGCCGGCTATCCGGCCGGCTCCACGTTCCGGGCCGACACGATCGTGGCCAGCCAGGACCCCGTAGCCCTCGATTACTGGACGGCCAAGCACATCCTTTACCCCATCGATAACAACGACCGGCACCATCCGGATTTCGCGGGGATCAACACCTGGCTCACGGCTGCCCGGGATATCATCGTCAACCGGGGCGGCTTTGCCCAGACGGGCCGCGGCATTCTCGTCGAAAACCCGACAAAGGACGAATCCGAAATGGTGCTCCACGAGGCCGCCGCCGGCGCGATTTAATTCCTTTATTTCCCGCCCTGTCTTTTGTTAGAATCTGGACAGTTCGAAAGTCCCGGGAGTTGGCATGCCGGAGGACGCAGCATGAAAGCGCTCGTCACGGGGGCCAGCGGATTCATCGGGCGGCGTCTGGTCATGGAGCTAGCCCGCCGCGGCCACGAGACCGCCTGTCTCGTTCGGCCGACGAGCAAGACCGCCCCGCTCAGGGACCTGCCGGTCGAGTTCGTCCTCGGCGACCTCGGCAACGCCGCCTCCCTCGTCCACGCCGTCAAGGGGAGAGATCATATTTTCCACCTGGCCGGTGTCATCCAGGCCGTCGGCGGGCCCGCTTTCGAAACGGCCAACGCGATGGGAACCCGGAATCTCGTCGACGCCTGCCTCCAGGCCGCGCCCGGCGTCAAGCGGTTCGTCTTCGTCTCGAGCATCGCCGCCGCCGGCCCGAGCCCGGACGGGAAGGCCCTGACCGAAGACGACGAGCCGAGTCCGGTTTCGGCCTACGGCCGGAGCAAGCTCGCCGCGGAACACATCGTCCTAGCCGCCAAGGACAAACTGCCGGTGACCATCGTCCGGCCGCCGAACGTGCTCGGGCCGGGCTCAAAGGAGATCGAGCGAGCCCTTGGCCTCCTCCGGAAAAGACTCGTTCCCGCCCTCGGCGACGACCGGCCGCGGACGAGTCTCGTCGATGTCGACGACCTCGTCGAAGTCCTGCTCCTCGCGGCGGAAAATCCGCGGAGCGCCGGCCAGATCTATTTCGTCACCGACGGCCGAGCCTACGCCTGGCCCGAGATCACGGCGGCGGTAGCCGAAGAGCTCGGCGTCAAGCGGTTCACGGTCAAGGTCCCCTTCGCCGTCCAAATGCTGGCCGCGCGGCTCGCCGAAACGGCCGCCCGTCTCGGCCGGCGGCCTCCTCTTCTCACCCGGGAGATCGTCCGGGCGGCCAGGGATCACTTCTGGATCTACGACGGGTCGAAAATCGAGCGCGAGCTCGGCTTCCATCCGAGGTATGGCATGCGCGAATCGGTACGCCGGGCCGTCGACGCGGTCCGGGCGGGCGGGAGCGGCGGGGCCGGACAGGGACCGGAGGCCTGATGGAGAAAAAGCGGCTCTTTCTGGCCGGTCTCGAGATCCGGCTGACCGACGCCGTCGTCCTCGGCGGGCTCGTGTTCCTCACGCTCCTGGCCCTCGCTTTCAACGGCCGGCTGGCCCACCCGACCGCCCTCATTGGCACGAACCTCCTCTTCCTCGTCCTTTACATCGGCTCTCTGGCCATTCTGCGGCACCTCCGGCCGAAACTGCTTCGCTTTCTTCTGCGGACGGCCTCCGTCCAATTCACCTACCTCCAGGTTTTCATGACCAGCCGCGACCTCCAGCTTCTCTTCTTCTCTTGGAACGACGACCGCGTCCTTGCCTGGGAGAAGACGATCTTCGGCCTCCAGCCGCTCGTCTGGATCCAGAAGCTCTATACCCCGCCGCTGACGGAGTGGATGTTTTTCGTCTACGTCGCCTACATCGTCATCTACCCCATCCTGGGGGCGGTCATCTTCTTCCGGCATGGGGAGGAGGCAAACGAGGACTATCTCTTCCAGCTGGGCCTGATCAACCTCGTCTGCGGCCTGGGCTTCATCCTCTATCCCGTGAACGGCCCCATGCGCTGGGAGAAAATCCGCGTTCTACTGACAGAGCCCTTCCAGGCCGGCTTCTTCGGGTCCATCGCCGAGTACATCCGGGCCAACATCCACGGCAACGGCGGGTCGATCCCCAGCCCCCACTGCGCCGTAGCCACGGTCATGTGGGTCATGTCCCACAAATACACGCGGCAGGGGTTCGTTTTCCTTACACCTGTCATTCTTTCGCTCTACGTCTCGACGTTTTATGGCCGCTTCCACTACGTTTCAGACATGGTCATCGGGATCGCCGTGGCCGTGCCCGTCCTCTTCGCGGCGCCCTCGATCGCGAGGGCCTGGAACCGGTGGACCGATAAAAGGACAGGGGGCGCCGCGTGAGCCGCGTCCTGATCACCGGAGCCAACGGCTTCATCGGCTCCAACCTCTGTCGCTGGTTCCTGGAACGGGACTGGGAGGTCGACGCATTCGTCCGGGAATCCTCGGACCTCCATTACCTGGCCGGGCTCGACGTCCAGCTGGTTAAGGGCGATCTCCGTTTTCCTGAGAAGATCGGCCTGCCGGCCGGGACGACACACATCGTCCACACCGCGGCGCTCGTGTCCGACATGGCCGGCGACGCGGAATGCGCGCGGAACATCTTCGACATGACCCGGAATTTCGTCCGCAAGCTCCGGGATTCCGGCGCGCCCCTCCAGCGGTTCGTTTACATCTCGACGGCCCTGACGCTCGGGTTCGGCCGCCGCGACATCTCGGAGGATAGGCCCGGCCGGTCGGCGGCGTTCCTGCCCTACGTGCGGCACAAGATCCGGACGGAGAACGAGCTCCGCGACCAGCACGCGGGCAGGGGTTTTCCCGTCGTCATCCTGAGGCCCGGCGACGTCTTCGGGCCGAACGACCGCGTGACCTGCGCCAACCTCCTCCGGGGCTGCGAACGGGGCGCCCCCCTCATCGCCGGGCACGGCCGCTGGCGCTTCGGTTACTGTTATGTCGGGAACCTTTGCCAAGCCGTGGAGCTGGCCCTGGTCGAGGCGGGGATCGAGGGGAAGTCCTACACGGTGACAAACCACACGCTCCCGACCTGGCGCGATTTCTTCAAAGCCCTGCAGAAAGGCATGGGCCGGAAGCAGAGGGTTTATGTCCCCGTCTGGCTCGCCCATGCCGCCGCCGGAGTATCGGGCCTCCTCGAAGCCATCCTCCCCCGTTTCGAGCGCCAGCTGAACTATTACCGGGTCAAGCGCATCACGACCGAAACGACCTACGACATTTCACGGACGGTCGCTGAGCTCGGGTATCAGCCCGACGACGACTTCGAGCCCCAGTTCGCCGAGGTCGTCGACTGGTATTTGAAGGAGAAGCGGAATGGCAACTTGGTTTGAAAAGGCGGCCGGTCCGTCCGTCCCCCTGGCGCTCGTTTACCTGGAACTGGCCATCTCCCTGACGTTCCTCGCCACCGTCGTTCATTTCCGCAACCTGCGCAGGACGAGAGACGAGCTCGCCGCCGTCCACCTGTATTTCATCGCCTTTTTCGTCCTCCTGCTGGCCGTGCCCTGTTTTCTCGTGTTTCTGACCTCGTCCGGGCCGTGGGCCGTTCTGGCCTCCTTCGGCTGGACCTTCGGCCGGGCCGGCCTGGGATTCGCGCTCGCCGGGGCCGGACTGCCGCTGGCCGTCCTGGCCGGGTTCATCGGCTCTCGCGACCCGCAGATGATAAAAATGTACCCGTTCGCCAAGGCCGCCTGCGCCGACGCCCGGACCTTCGCCGGTTACGAGCTCAGCTACCTTTTCCTCTATTACCTGCCCTGGGAATTCGTTTTCCGGGGGGTTCTTTTTCTGCCGCTCGTCCCGGTGCTGGGGCTCCTCCCGGCCCTGGCCATCCAGACGGCGATCTCGACGCTCCTGCACATCGGGCATCCCGACACGGAGGTCTTCGCCGCGGCCGGAGCCGGGCTCGTCTTCGGAGCGATCGCCTCCGCCACGGGTTCATTCCTCTACACGTTCATCCTGCATGCCGCGACGGGGATCGCCACTGACACTTTCCTCTTCCTTCGCCGCGGTTCAGGGAGACCGTGAAGATCCTCGTCACCGGGGCGACGGGTTTCGTCGGCTCGGTTTTGATGCCGGAACTTATCGCCAGGTACGGCGCCGGCTCCATTTCCGCGTTCGTCCTCCCGGAAGACCCCCTTCCCGCGACGTGGCGCGGGGCCGGAGTGCGGACATTCGACGGAGATATCGCCGACGCGCGAGCGGTCAGCGCGGCGGCGGCCGGGCATAGCCATATCGTCCATCTCGCCGGGTTCATCTCCTACTGGAAGGGTGACGCTGACAGGCTGCGGACAGTCAACGAGGACGGCGCCCGGTCAATAGTCGAAGCATCGTTCCAGGCCGGCGTCGAACGTCTCATCCATGTCTCTTCGATCGGAGCCGTCGGATTCCGGGCCGACGGCTCCCCGGCCGATGAGACGACGCCGTTCAACTGGCCGGCGGATATCCTCTACATGGCCTCCAAGCGCCGGGGTCAGGACATCGTCGAGCAAGCCGTCCGCGAGCGCGGCCTGCGGGCCGTCATTCTCAACCCGGCCTCGATCATGGGTCCGGGAGACCACAACCCGTCGACACCCCACAACGAGCTCTACCGGAGAATCTCGCGAGGCCCCCTCATCGGATCCTTTGCCGGCGGTCTGGCCATCGTCGACGTCCGCGACCTTGTCTCCATCATCTTGAAGGCTCTGGAAGGGCGCGGCCGCGACAGCGAGAGCTATCTCATCGTCGGGGCCAACCTCAGCTACCGGGATGTCATCCGGAGGATCAGCCGGGCCTGCGGCCGGAGGGCCTACCCTTTCCCCATCCCGGCTCCCCTGCTCGCCGCCGCTGGCCATGTCCTCGAACGGGCCAGCCGGAGGACGGGGCGTCGGCCGCTGCTAACGGCCGCCTACGGCCGGCTGAGCGGCTGGACGGCCTACTACGACAGCGCCAAGAGCTGCCGGGAATTCGACCACGTCTATATCGACGCCGGAACGACGATCCGGGACGGCTGGGATTATTACCGTAACACCTTCGGCCGAGAAGAGGGGGTCAAACCTACCTTTTGCTGCAAAAGGTAGGTTTGACCCCCTCTTCCGCGATCGCATGTCCATCCTGTGCTTGTCACCCGATCCTTTATGGGATTTGGGTAACATTTTATATGATTCAACGGCCCTGCCTTCGGTAACATTTTACGTGAGTCAATGCGCGTCCTTGACAGGTTTTCGCGCCAAGGCTTATACTTCACAGCACTCCCGTAAGGAAAGGCGGGATAGACATGCCCCTGACGACCCCGGCGATCGAAATCGAATCCTTGGCCAAATCCTACGGCCGGCTCAGGGCCGTTGACGGCATCAGCTTCAAAGTCGGCACGGGGGAGATCTTCGGCATGGTCGGCCCCAACGGCGCCGGCAAGACGACGACGATCGAGTGCCTCGAGGGCATGCGTTCCCCCGACGGCGGTGTCGTCCGCGTCCTCGGCCTCGACCCCCGCAAGGACGGCCAGGCGCTCCGCGAAAGGATCGGTGTCCAGCTCCAACAGAGTTCCCTGCCCGACGACATGAAGGTCTGGGAGGCCCTCGACCTTTTCGCATCCTATTACCACAAGCCGGCCGCCTGGCCCCCCCTGCTCGACCGGCTCGAGATCTCCGACAAGAGGAACGCCCGGTTCTCCAAGCTCTCGGGCGGGCAGAAACAGCGCTTGTTCATCGCCCTGGCCCTCGTCAACGACCCCGAGCTCGTCTTCCTCGACGAACTGACGACCGGGCTCGACCCCCACGCCCGCAGGTCCATGTGGGACCTCGTCCGGTCCATCCGCGAACGGGGCAAGACGGTCTTCCTGACGACCCATTACATGGAGGAGGCCGAACACCTGTGCGACCGGGTCCTGGTGATCGACCACGGCCGCGTCGTCGCCCTGGATTCGCCGGCCAACCTCGTCCGGGGCCTCAAGAGCGAGATACGGATCCTGTTCATCGCCGAGCCCGGCTTCGACCCCGCGTCGATCGAGGGCCTCCCGGGCGTCTCGCGCGTCGAGAAGAGCGGGGAAAGAATTATCGTCGCCGGGCAGGGCGACCGCCTCATCGTCGTCGTCGTCAACGCCCTGGACGCCGCGGGCATCCGCTTCCGGGACCTGCGAACCGAACAGCCCGACCTGGAGGACGTCTTCCTCGCCCTGACCGCGGAATCCGGCCTCGATGGAGGATCGCGATGAAAGGCTTTTGGAAGCTTGCCTGGGTCGAGATCAAGCTCTATCTTCGCCAGCCCGAGGCCGCCTTCTTCACTCTTGTCTTCCCCATGCTGCTCCTTTTCCTCTTCGGCAGCATCTACGGCAACAAGCCCAACCCGTTCTTCGGCGGCCGGGGCATGGTCGACGTCAGCACGCCGGCCTACCTGGCCATGATCATCGGCTCGACGGGGCTCATGTCGATCGCCATCACGGTCAGCAGCTACAGGGAGAAGGGCGTGCTCCGCCGCTACCGGGCGACGCCGATCCGGCCGGCGGCCGTCCTGGCCTCCCAGATCATCGTCCACTTCCTGATGACACTCTTCGGCGGGGCCTTGCTCATCGCCTCCGCCAGCCTCGTCTACGGCCTCCGATTCGAAGGCCGGCCCCTGGACGTCCTGTTCGGCTTCACGCTGAGCACTCTGAGCTTCTTCGCCGTGGGCTTCCTCCTGGCCAGCGTGGCCAAGACGGCCCGGACGGCCAACATCCTGGGCCTGGTCCTCTACTTCCCGAACCTCTTCCTGTCCGGGGCGACCATCCCCAAACAGACCTTTCCCCGGGCCCTGAAGGCAGCCGGCAAGTTCATCCCGCTCACCCATGTCGTCGACCTCCTCCAAGGGCTCTGGGCCGGAGATGCCCTCGGACGGCACGTCCTCGAGATCGCCGTCCTGGCCGGGCTCCTCGTCGTCGGGGTCGCCGTTTCGGCCAGGGCCTTTCGCTGGGAGTGATGCCTTCATGAAGATCGTCCTGTCCGAAACGCTGAGCTACTGTTTCGGCGTCCGCAAGACGCTCGAGCTCACGGACCGGCTCCTCGCCGAGCGGCCCGACCGGACCTACTACATGCTGGGCGAGGTCGTCCACAACGAGCACGTCATCGAAGCCCTCAAGGCCAAGGGCCTGCGCATCGTCGGCTCGCTCGACGAAGTGCCCGCGGGAGGCGTCGTCATCCTCCAGAGCCACGGTTCGGCCCGGAAGCGCTACGCCGAGCTCGAGGCGAGGGGCCTCGAGCACGTCGACGCCACCTGTCCGATGGTCAGGATCATCCACGACAAGATCCGCGAGGTCGAGGCCAAGGGATTCACGCCCGTCGTCATCGGGCAGGTCGGCCACGAGGAGGTCCGGGGCATCGTCGGTCAGGTCGCCCGGGCCATCGTGGTCAAGACCCCCGAGGAAGTGACGCCCGATCTCTTCGCCGGCGTCGGCCGGGCCGGCGTCGTCGCCCAGTCGACCTTCATCGAGGAGGACGCCCTCCGCATCGTCGATCGCATCCGCGCGCTCGTCCCCGAGGTCGTCTTCCACGACACGATCTGCCAGCCGACGAAGACCCGCCAGCGCGAGGTCGAGTCCCATACCCGGCGGGCGGACTACGTCATCGTCATCGGCTCCCAGCACAGCGCGAACACCATGCACCTCTTCCACATCGCCCGGAAGATCAACCCCCGGACGCATCTCGTCGACAGGCCCGAAAGCGTCGAGGCCATCGCCATCCCGGACGGGGCGACGGTCTTCGTCGCCTCGGGGGCTTCCACGCCCGGGGAGCTCATCGTCGAGGTCGTCCGACGGCTGGAAGCCCGGGACTCCGGGCCGGCCCGGCCGGGGGGGAACAGGGCGAAAAATCCCGGCGCAAGGAAGGACGGCGGGGCATGACCTTCGACGGCTATTTCGAGAAAACGAGAAAGCGTCTCCTAAACGACCTGGACGAATTCCTGGCCGCCAAGCGAAAGGACATGGCCGGGCTGAAGCCCCGGGGAACCGATGTCCTCCGCCGCCTGGCGGAATTCGCCCGGAAGGGCAAGATAATCCGCGGCAGCCTCGTCTCGCTCGGCTCCGACATGGCCGGGGGCAGGATCTCCCGTGCGGCCGTCCGGGCCGGGACGGCCTTCGAGCTCATCCAGTCGGGCCTGCTCATCCACGACGACATCATGGACAGGGACGCCCGCCGACGCGGGGCGCCGTCCATCCACGAACAGTACGCGCTCCTCGCGAAAAACCCGGGGACGCCCGAGGCCGCCCACTTCGGGACGAGCATGGCCATCTGCGCCGGGGAGATCTCCATCTTCCTGGCTTTCGAAGCCCTGGCCGGCCTTCCCGGTCCCGGGAAAAACGCCTCCCGTGTCCAAAAACTCTTCGCCGCCGAATTCGGGCTCGTCGGCCTCGGCCAGATGCGCGACATTCAGGCGGGGACTTCCACCTTGCCCCTCGGGGAACGCGACGTCCTCGACATCTACAAGTACAAAACAGCCCGGTATTCCTTTTCCCTACCCCTCGCCGCAGGCTGGATGCTGGCCGGAGGGCGGGAATCCGTCCTGCCGAAGCTCCAACGCCTCGGCGAAGACCTCGGCCTGGTGTTCCAGATCAAGGACGACGAACTCGGCCTGTTCGGCAGCGAAAAGACGCTCGGCAAGCCTGTGGGCTCCGACATCCGCCAAGGGAAAAAGACACTCTTTCACCTACGCCTCTTCGACCGGGCGGCAGGCCCCGAGTTGGACAGGCTTTCGGCCGTCTTCGGGCGGCCGGACGCCTCAAAACAGGACATTCTCTTCGTCCGGGGTCTGGCCGAGCGTCTCGGCGTCCGGGAGGACGTCCGGCGGGTCATGGAGCGCTTCGGCAGGCGGGCTGCCGAAGCCATCCGGGGACTGCCCATAGCCGGAACGCATCGGGGTATCCTGCAAGCTCTTCTGGACTACAGCCTTACGCGCAGGAGCTAGGGGCCCGCCCCCCCGCGTCACGAGGGGGTGACATATCACCTCACGAATCACCCTTAGGGGTTATTGACCCCGGTCACCTCTCGGACGAAAATTGTCGCGGAGTTACCCAATACCCTCGCTGGGAGGACACGGACAATGGACAATCGCAAAGACAGGCGGTTCTTGGAACGGAACACGGTCTTCATCAAATCCACGTCGGAAGGCTGCGAGCCCGTTTACGGCGTCGCGATCAACGCGCATACGCATGACCTCTCCCTGTCCGGAGCGAGGATCTGCACCCCCCAGTATTTCCCCATCGGCAGCGTCGTCCGCATCGTCATCGAACTCGAACGGTCCCATCAGTCCATCAAGGTCGACGGAGAGATCAAGTGGACGAAGAAGAGCGAGGAGGGCGACGACCTATTCGAGAGCGGCGTCGAGTTCCTGCATAGCATTTCCCAGACGCTCCTCTCGCTGATCAATCACCTTTACGCCGAGAAGAATGGGGGCATCCCCACAGCCGTCTCCCACTGATCAGCCCCAGGCCTTGGTTAGGGAGACCCCCAGCCAAGGCTTAGGACCCACCTGTTTTCGAGCGGCAAACCGACGAAGACCGCTTCGAGGTCGACCATTTCCCCGTCAGCCCGCGCAGCCAATCGGAAAGCCAGTCGGAACGGTGTCAAGAGAACCTGTATCCGGACGGGCTTTTTTATTTTATAATCGGAGCCTGCAAACGACATGAACGACCTCGCTTCTTTCTTGTCGACCCGGGTCGGGCCTCTCGGCGCCCGGGTCGAAGGCTACGTGTGGGAGCACGAGCTCATCTGGCGGCAGGCCCCGGCCGAGCCGTTTTCGCCGAAAAAGCGATTCGCCCGCCGGGAAAAAATGGCCGTCGAGCGGGAGCTGTCCCATCTCGTCGGCCGACTGTCCTCTGAAGCGGCGAGAACATCCTTCCTCGAGGGCTCGCTCGAACCAGCCCTTATGGAGGAGCTGGCCGCAGAGCTCCGCCCCTCGTTCAAGCGGCTCCTCGGGTTCGTCGACCTCCCCCTCGAGGCCGTCTACGACGCCCGCTTCGTCGATTCGACCCGCCGGTTCCTCCAGGCCGCCCGCGATTTCGACCCCGACCTCGGCCTGGCTTCGGCCTACCAGGCCCTCCGCAATGTCTGGATCATGAACTCGCTCCAGTTCGACCTGGGTCTCGCCGTCGAGCACACCGACGCCGTCTTCGCCTATAGCCTGGTCTACCCTTATCTCGACAACATGCTCGACGACGCCGGCGCTGCCGAGGCCGGCAAGCTCGTTCTCGTCGCCAAGCTCAAGGATTGGCTCGAGGGCTCCGGGCGGAGCGCGGACTCGCCGGGCGAAGAAAGGCTCCGCGCCCTCGTCGGCCTCATCGAGCGCCGCTATCCGCGGGCCGAATTCCCAGGCGTCTACCAATCCCTGCTGGCCATCTATAACGCCCAGGTTAAAAGTTTGCTCCAACAGCGGCTGGAATTCCCCCCTCCGCTGGGCGACATCCTGGGAATCAGCTTCGAAAAAGGCGGGACGTCCGTCCTCGCCGACGGCTACCTGGTGGCCGGCCGGCTGGACCCCGCCGACGAGGATTTCTGTTTTGGGTTCGGGACATTCCTGCAGCTGGCCGACGACCTCCAGGACGTCGGCGAGGACGCCGTCTGCGGCCAGCGCACGCTTTTTTCGTGCCGGGGGGGGCGCGCCCCGCTCGACGCGACGGCGGCCCGGCTCGAAGGCTATCTCGCCGCCGTCCTGGAAAGGGCCAGGGCGGGGGCGACGCCGCGCCGGTCCGCCCTCTGCGCCGCAATCGGAAGCGGCTTGTCCCTGATGTTCCGGGAATCCGTGGGCAAGCACCCGGGATATTTCAGCCGGGGCTTCGTCCGGCGGGCGCGGCGGGCGTTCCCCGTCCGCTTCTCCTACCTCAAGAAGCTGAGGCGCCGGCTCAAAGGCAATATGCCCGAAGGCTGCGACCGGCTGGCCGACCTCGACCCGGGCCTGGTCGCCCTCATGGCCGTTTCCTCGCGGGCCTTCTCCCTGGATTGAGCCGCGAGGCGGTCAGAGGCTTTTGCCGAGCGATTCGGCCGTCTTGGGGTCCCGGGCAGCCTTCCACTTGACGGCGGCGGCCTTGGCATCGTCGGCCGGCCTGACCGTCCCGGTGATCCTATCGCCCAGGACCTTCCCCTCATAGAGGAACGAGGTCATTTTCCCGTCGGCTTCGGCGACCAGCCGGAACTTGATCAGGTCCCCGGACAGGACGACATCGTCGACCGTGAGCGGCCAATCGCCCGACGTCGCCGTCGCGTCCACGGCCTGGAACTTCTGGATCGCCTGGAACGTGTAATGCCGGCGGCCGGCGCCGTCGGCGAGGTCCCACTCCCATCGCCCCGTGAGGTTGGCCGGGACGACCCAGAAATGGACGTTGCGCTGGTCATCGTAGGACGTCGTGACGACGCTCGTCTTGTCGGGCGTCCACTCGCCCATGTCGAAGCTGTGTGACACGAGGCGCGTCCCCGGCTTGAGCTCGGCCAGGAGCTTCGGCCGCAGGCGCAGGTTGACCGAGGTCAGGAGGTACATCGTGACGACCGTAGCGTCCCTGAAGTCCGCTTCGAAGAGGTTCTGCTGGATGAACCGGACCTTGTCGGTAACCCCCGCCTGGACCGCGTTCTCGTTGCTCTCGGTGATCCGCACAGGATCGATGTCGATGCCCACGGCCATGATGCCGAACCTCTTGGCGGCAGCGATGACGATCCGGCCGTCACCGCAGCCCAGGTCGTAGAGGACGTCGCCCGCTTTGACGTCGGCCAGGCGGAGCATCTCGTCGACGACCTCCGGCGGAGTGGGCACGAAGGGAACGTCGTATCCCCTGAATTGCGGCCATGGGAGTTCCTGGAGAGCTGACGGAGAGGCCAGGGCCAGGACCGTCAGCAGGGCGAGACCTCCGAGACTCCGATCTTTTTTCATCACGCCCCTCCTCACGCGAACATCCCAGCCAGGGCCGGGGCCCCGGACCCGGGCGGCGGAGGCATGATAGCCCTCGGCTCCCGGGGATGTCAAACAGGAACGGCATAAGCCAGGCCCCGGCCGCGGCAGGGCTTCCCAGTCCCGGTCCCATTCTCGCTAGGACCGGGGCACTCGCCCGTGATTTATATCTACGGGCGAGTACTAGGCCAGGACCTGGCCGTCGAAGAGGCGGATCGTCCGCTCGGAATGCGCGGCGATATGGTCGTTGTGGGTGACCATGACGATGGTCCGGCCGCCCCGCCAGAGCTCCGTCAGGATGGCCATGATCTCTTCGCCGCTCCGCGAATCGAGGTTGCCCGTCGGCTCGTCGGCGAGCAGGAGGGGAGGGTCGTTGGCCAGGGCCCGGGCCAGGGCGATGCGCTGCTGCTGGCCGCCCGAAAGCTCCGAGGGGCGGTGGTCGCGCCAGTCGTAGAGTCCGACGGCATTGAGGAGCTCCGTGACCCGCTCCTTGCGCTTCCGGCCGTTCTTCCCGTCGAAGAGCATCGGCAGCTCGATATTCTCCCAGGCGGTCGCGTAAGGCAGCAGGTTGAAGTTCTGGAAGACGAATCCTATCTTGCGGTTGCGCACGGCCGCCAGCTGGTCGAAAGTCAGGCCGGCCACGTTGTCGCCGTCGAGGACGTACTCCCCCGCCGTCGGCGTGTCCAGGCAGCCGACGATGTTCATCAGCGTCGATTTCCCCGACCCGGAAGGGCCCATGATGGAGATGAACTCGCCCCGCGCGATCGTCAGGGACACGCTCCGGAGCGCCTCCAGGACCTGACTCCCCGTCCGGTAGACCTTGGTGATGCCTTGGAGTTCGATCATGATGACCCTCTATTCATAGCGGAGCGACTCGATGGGATTCGAACGCGAGGCCCGGAGCGCCGGGAATATGCCCGAAAGGAAGACGAGGACTCCCAGGATGGCCATGTAAGCGGCGAAGATCTGCCAAGAGAACACCGGCCGCAGCAGGTAGGCCTCGATCCCGAACGAATCGTAGTTGATCGGGGCCAGCCGGATGAGGTGGACGATGTTGAAAGCGGTGATGAACCCCCAGAACGTCCCCTTGGCGAAGACGAAGAGCGTCTCCAGGAAAAACTGCTGGATGATGACCCGCCTCCGCGCGCCGATGGCCAGCTTGATGCCAATCTCCTTGGTCCGCTCCTTGGCCACGGCGTACATCAGGTTGGTGACGCCCACGGCCCCGATGAGCAGGGTCAGGGCGCCGATGATGCCGAGGAAGATCTCGATGCCCTTAAAGATGGCCATGCCCTCCTTGGCGTTCTCGATGGTGTTCCAAAAGCTCGTGGCATAGCGGTCGTCGGGGTTGAAACGGTACTTCTTCCCGAGGAGGGTCCGGACCCGCGCTTCGATCAGCTTGGACTGGGCCGCCTCGCGGGGCTGGATGTGGATCTGGTTGATGCGCCGCCGATTGTCGATCTGGCTGTAGGCGTAAAACGGCAGATAGATCTGGTCGGCGTCCGGGCCGTTGTACATCGAATCCTGGATCTTTTTCTGGAGGACGCCGATGACGGTGAACGGGATGCGGTTGATGACGACCGGCTTCCCGATGGGGTCCTCGGCGCCGAACAGGTCCGCGGCGACCTTCCAGCCGATGAAGGCGACTTTCCTTCCCTCGGCGACGTCGGCGGCGTTGAGAAAGCGGCCGCCCATCCGGGGGACCTGGGTCCGCATCAAGGCGAACTCGTCCGTGGTTCCGTGGACGGTACGGTTGATCTCCTTGCCGTTAGCCGAGACCTGGAGGAAGCTGTACGATTCCGGGACGATCCGCAGGATCTCGGGGACCCTCTCCTTGAGGAAATCGACGTCCTCGGCGTAGAGGGAGATGGACCGGCCTTTGGGCAGGCCTTCGAACTCGAGCGAGGTCTGCCCGCCGTAGACCATGATCAGCGTGTCGCCGAGACCGCTGAAGGCGACCCGGAATTGGGCGGACATGCCCTGGCCGAAGGCCATGAGAAGGAGGATGGAGAGCGTGCCCCAGAAGAGGGCGAAGGTGATGAGCGCGGCCTTCTTCCGGCGTTTCCGGTACTCGCTCCAGAAAAAACGGGGCAGGGTCGGATTCATCCTATTTCCTCAAGGCCTCGATGGGGTCGGTCGACGCGGCCGTCCGGGCCGGGATCATCCCGGCGACGACGCCGATGACGAGGAGGATCAGGACGGTGGAGACGATGACGAGCGGGTTGAGGACGGGGATGCCGACAAACTCGGTGAACCCGCCGGCCGGCACGGCTTTGGTCAACTGGAGAACGCCGGCCGAGAGGCCGAATCCGACTCCCCCCCCGAGGAGCATGATCACGAGCGATTCGCTGAAGAACTGCCACAGGATCGTCCGGCGGCGGGCGCCGACGGCCAGCTTGACGCCGATCTCCCGCGTCCGCTCGTCCACGACGACCCGCATGATCGAAGCGACACCGATGCCGCCGACGAGGAGCGTGAACGAGCCGATGACGCCGAGGAAGACCGTGAAGGCGAGGAAGAAGGTCGTGAATGTTTTTTCGAACTCCAGGGTGTCCCATATGGAGACGGCATCCGGGTCGGCGGGGGAAAAGCCCACGAGCTTGGAGAGATGCTTTTTGATATCTTCGGTCACCGCCTTGCTCCGGCCGAGGTCGCGAGGACGGAAGATGAAGTTCGAGACGTACTTGGCCCCGTAAAGCGAGGCATAGGTCGTCCAGGGGATGAAGGCGCAGTGCTCGTCGCGCTGGCCGTTGTAGTTCGAGCTCTGGAGCTTGGTCCGCATCACGCCGACGACGGTGAAAGGGACGCTGTCGATGAAAACGGCTTGACCCACCGGCTCTTCGTTCCCGAAGAGGTCCGTCGCGATGACGTCCCCGATGAAGCAGACCCTTTTCCTGGCGCCCATGTCCTCTGCGTCGATGAAACGCCCCTTCCCGGCAATGGTGTTGCGCATCAGTTCGAACGCGGGGGTGATGCCCCGGACGGTGTTCCGGAATTCCTTCCGCCCGTAGCTGATCAGACGGCTGCCGACGAATTCGGGGCTGATGAACTCGATGCCCGGGACCTTTTCCGGGATTGCTTCGACCGTCTCGGGGGTGATCCGCACGGCCTTGCCTTTCAGAAGTCCTTGCCAGGGAAGAGTCGTCCTCGAGGGGAAGGCCAGGACGATCCCCTGCCCCATGCCGTGGAACCGCTTGATCTGGGCTTTGCCCACGGAGTCGCCAAAGGCGATGAGGAGAACGACGGAGAACGTGCCCCAGACGACCCCGGACAGGGTCAGGGCGGTCCGCAAGGGCTGGCGGACAAGGTCCCGGAAAAGGTTGCGGAAGAAGATGCCGATCATTTATTTGATTTCGCGGGGGGGCCTCTCGACGACCTTCTCGCCCTCTTTCAACCCGGACAGGATCTCGATGTTCAGGCCGTCGGAGAGGCCGGTCTGGATCTCGACCTTGCGGGTCTTCGGCTGGCCCTTGTTCTCGCCGTTTTCGGCGACCTCGACGAACTTCTTGCCGTCCTCGAAGATCACCAGGCGCTCGGGAATGAGAACGACCTGTTTCCGCTCGCGGATCTGGATGCTCGCCGTGGCCGAGAAACCGGCCCTCAGCGTCACGCCGGCCGTTTCCTTGATCCCGATCCAGATATCGAAGAGGGTGGCGTTGCCTTCCTTTTTGGCTTTGGGAAAGATCCGGTCGACGCGGGCGAGGATTTTCGTATCGGGGAGGGCGCCGATCTGGATCTCCGCTTCCATGCCGTCCGTGATCTTGCCGACGTCGATCTCGTCGACCGTGCCCTTGAAGAGCAGGCTGGCCATGTCGGCGAGCGAGCAGAGTTCAGTGCCGGGCTGGTAGTTGGTCAGCGGGACGACGGGGTCCCCCTGGAAGACGCTCTGGGACAGGACGATGCCGGTGATCGGGGACCTGAGCAGGGAGTCGATATCCCTGTTGGACATGCGGATCCGTCCCTTTTCCAGGAGCTCGAGGCGCTCTGCGGCAGTCTTGAACCTGAGTTCGGTTTCCCTGTAGGAGGCCTCGGTGGCCTCCATTTCGGACCGGGAGATGAGGTTCCCTTTATAAAGCTCGAGCTGACGCGTCCAATCGCTTTTGAGCTTTTGCATGGTCACTTCGGCCAACTCCATGCTGCGGCGGGACTCCACGTATTCGAGGGGGGTCGGGTTAGGCGAGATCTTGAAGAGGGGTGCTCCCGCTTTCACGGCGTCGCCGACCTTGAACAAGACCTCCGCGACGATCCCGGGGATGATCGATTTGACCTTGATCTCCTTCTCCGGTTCGATCGTGCCCACGGCCAGGGCCTTTTCCCGGATGTCGCCCCGTGTGGCGGAGACAAGCTTCGTCTCCTCGTTTTTCTTGCCGCAGGCGAACAGGAAATAGAAGAACGTCAGGAGGAGGACACAGGATAGGCCACGGAAAATCCACTTCTTCATGATGCACCTCGGACGTCGGCTTACAACCATAGAGACGTAGAAGTAGCGATGAAAGTTCTGGAGCAGGCGGGTTTTCTTAGGTTTTTATCCGGGGGCCTTGACCGCCTGTGTCAGGACGACCTCGACCCGCCGGTTCTTGGCCCGATTGGTCTCCGTGTCGTTGGGCGCGACCGGGTTGTCCGGGCCGAAGCCCTGGTACCTCATCCGGCTGCTGGAGAAACCTTGGCCCATGAGAAATTTGTAAACCGACTGGGCCCGTTCCATGGACAGCCTCATGTTGAGCTCGCTCGAGCCCGTGGAATCGGTGTAGCCCTCGATGCTCAGGTTCAATTTTGGGAAGACCATCAGGATCCCGGCCAGCTTGGCCACCGTGAGCTGGGAGGCCGGCTTGAGGGTGGCCTTGCCGACGTCGAACAGGATCCCGGAGAGGCTGACGATGACGCCGCGGGCCGTTTCGGTAGTCTCGGCGACCGAGGACAGGGCCCCCTTGAGCCTCCCAGCCAGGTCGTCGCGCTCCTTCTTGATCGCCTCCCGCTCAGCGGCCATGGCGTCGCGCTCGGCGGCGACCTTGTCCCTATGGGCCTTGACGGCATCGCGCTCGGCCTTGACCGCGTCCCGGTCGGCGGATATGGCATCCTTCTCCGCGGTGAGCTTTTCCGTGAGCATGGCCAGGTTCTTGGTTTCGCTGGCCAGGGCTTCCCGTTGGACCTGGACTTCCCTAAGTTCTTGGGCGATCCGCTGAGACTCGCCCTCAGCCGTGGTGGCTCGCGCTTCCAGGGTGGTTTTCTCGGCCAGCCTCTTGGCCTCGGCTTCGGCAACGGCCTTAGCTTCGTTGGCCTTGATCGTGTCATTGATGGCCTGGGAGGCCAGTTGGGCGGCGACCCGGGCCTCGTCGGCCATGACCCTCTTGTTGCCCGCCGCGGCCATAGCCTTGCCGTAGGCGATCGTCGCTCCGTCCATGGCCTTCGGATTGATCGCCGCCGCGTTGAGCTTTTTGGCGATCTCGATGGCCTTCGCGGCCTGCTTGACGGCAGCCGGCCTGGGGTCGTTGTACTGGATGCCGGAGATCGAATTGAGGGCAGGCTTGTAGTCCGTCGAAAAATTGGTGAAGGAGAAGGACGTGCTTTGGATATTCGTTCCCCCGATCTCGCCCGAAACAAAGACGATGAACTCGGTCGGCCGGGTGACGGTTGCGAACGGCTCCGCCGTCACCATCAGGGCGAAGACCTTCTTGCCGCTATAGCCTTGCAGGGAGCCGGAAGCGCTCTTCTTGTCGGCGATGACCTCGCCCAGGTTCTCAGCGGAACCGTCGAGGGTCACGGCCCAGAGAACGAAGGTCGAGATGTCGCCGGCGAAGAGGATGGCCGGCTCCATTTTCTGGAAGTCCAGCTTGACCGCAGTTTTCCCATTATCGTAGAGGAGCGACCCCTGCATAGCGGCCCGGGAGGGTGCCCGGCTGGTCCGGGAGAAATTGATATCGACGGGCTTTCCCGCCTGGAGGGTCAGCGCCGTCAGCTTGACCTCAGCCGCGGCGAGGGCGCTCGAAACCAGAAGAACGGCCAGGATAAGGACGGCATGTTTCCGGATGGCCATGAGTCTCCTCCTTTGCAATAGGATTCAATGATTTAGTCGCAGCAACACGACATTCGTTGGTTCGGGGGGACGCTCGGGACCCCCTTTCCCCTGTCGGCGGGTTGATTAGAGGATAGCACCTGAGGGGGGGGCGGTCAATACGAACGCTGATCTTTCGATTTGAAATCGGTGGTCCGCGGGTTTATAGTTAAGACAGTCCGGAAACGGGAGGGGGAGCATGCACATCGACCTGAGTCAAGCCGAGAGCGAGCTGCTGGCGGGCTTAGTGGAGAAAGAACTCGAGGACATCCGCTCCGAAATCCACCACACGCAGGGCCACGACTACAAAGAGAGCCTCAAGGTGCGGGAGGCGCTGGTCCGCGGCCTGCTGGCCCGGCTCCAAGCATAGCCGGACAAGTGGCGTCATGGAGGCCCTTCCGGGAGTAGACGGTTGAACTTCTTGCACCGCTGGTATTGCCGCTCCAAACGCTGGAGAAAGATCGTCGAGAGCGAAATCGTGCCCTGGGCTCTCGAAGGAATCGACTTCGGGCGCAACATCCTGGAGGTCGGCCCGGGACCGGGCTTGACGACAGATGTCTTGCGGCGGCGGTACGAGAAGATGACCGGCCTCGAGATCGACTCCAAGCTCGCGGAATCGCTGCGCAAACGCATGGAGCGGTCGAATGTGACCGTTCTGCACGGCGATGGCGCCGAGATGCCCTTCGAAGACGGCTCGTTCACCGGCGCCGTCTCGTTCACCATGCTCCATCACATGGCCTCGGCCTCGCTCCAGGACCGGCTGTTCCGTGAGGTTTTCCGGGTTCTCGCCCCGGGCGGAGTGTTCGCCGGGACGGACAGCCTGTGGAGCCGGCGCATGGTCTGGTTTCATTTGGGGGATACCATGCGGCTCATCGACCCGGCCGGGTTGCCGGCCCGGCTGCAGGCAGCCGGATTCGAAGACGCGCGCGTCGAGCTCGGGGACGGCCGGTTCAAATTCAGCACCCGCCGCCCGCGCTGAGCCCCAGTTTTAGCGCGCTGCCCGAGGACCGTTCCGCGGGATTGGGATTCCTTGACAAGCAAGGAGACCTCCCCTATTATCACCCCGGTGCAAGCATGGCGGTCTTAATCAACCTGGTAATGGCCATCGCCACTTTATATTTTTACGTGGTGGCGAGCCGGCGTTTCTACCGCCGGAAAGAGCCTTTTCTCTGGTATTTGGGGGTGGCCGTCGTACTCGACATCGCCACGGCCCTTCTGGCCTCCTTCAAGCTGACGCCGACAACCATGCTCCCCGGCGTTCATCGCATCCCCTGGGGAAGCGTGCTTTTTCTTAGTCACATGGCAGCGGCGACTCTCGGCATGTTTGGTTTTATCGTCGTTTTCCTGATTCTCGTTATCAAGGGGAAGGACCAGCCTTATAACAAGCTGCGGGGATTCCAGTACCGGGTCCTGCTGCCGGCGTGGGCGGTCGGAGAAGTGATCGCCCTCACTAACTCCCTCTTGAAGATAATCCTGAAAATCAGGATCTACGATTATTTCTAGAAGAGCGGCCGAATGTTCCGCTCGCTGCTCCATACGGAATCCCCAGAATAAACGAGAAGGGCAACTTCCTCATATTTCCCCGAAACCTGGCCCAGATCGGGTGTTAGATTTTTAGGTTAGAATCGGCATCCGGGTTAGATCCGCTTCGCTTTGCCGGCCAGAGAGGATTCAGGATGTGGGCCAGGACGACGAGAAACACAGCGCCGATGACGTTGAACCAGAGATAAGGGATTTCGGTGAAAAAGAAACAGGCCAGGACGGCCACCTCGGCGACAAGGGCCGCGATGAACGTGGCGTTGCCGCCGATTTTCTTGAAATAGAAGGCGATGAGGAAAATCCCGAGGATCGTCCCGTAAAACAAAGACCCCAGAATATTGACGGCTTCGATCAAGGAGCCGAGATGGTTGGCGAACTGGGCGAAGCCGATGGCGTAGAGACCCCAAAAGACCGTGGCCGTTTTCGAGGCGCGGAGATAGTGCCGCTCCGAAGCGTTTTTCCGGAAAATCCGCTTGTAGATATCGATCACCGTGACCGAAGCCAGGGCGTTGAGCTCCGCGGACGAGGCCGACATCGAGGCCGAGAGGATGGCCGCCAGGATCAGCCCCACCAACCCCACCGGCAAATACTTGGTCACGAAGCTCAGGAAGATGTAATTGGTGTCGTTGGTTTCGGCCAGGGGATTTCTTTTCTTGATGAGCTGGATGGCCTCCTTCCGGAGGCCGAGCTCCGATTCTCTCGTTCGGCGGAGCTCTTGGAGGGTACCTTCCACGTCCGCGTCTTTTTCAGCATCGATCGCGGAGAGCATCTTCCGAAGCTGCCCCTGCTTCTCCCCGCTCAGCCGGACGTAGTCGGATTCGAGGGCCGAGTAAGCGTCCCCATAAGCGCTGCTTTTTACGGCCGCGGTCTCGACCGGGTTGAAAAACAGGGGCGGCGTCACGAACTGGTAAAATACGAAGATCATGGCCCCGATGAACAGGATGACGAACTGCATCGGGACCTTGAGGATGCCGTTGGCCAGAAGCCCCTTGCGGCTTTCGGCGATCGACCGTCCGGTCAGATAGCGCTGGACCTGCGACTGGTCCGTTCCGAAATACGACAGGGCGACGAAGGCCCCCCCGATGAGGCCCGACCAGAAATTGTACCGGTCTTTCCAGTCGAAGGCGAAATTGATGACGTTCAGCTTCCCGAGCTTTCCGGCCACATGGACGGCATTCGAAAAAGAGATGTCGGCCGGGAGGCGCTGGAAAATCATATAAAACGCCGCCCCCATCCCCGCGGTGATGATCATCATCTGCAGAAGATGCGTCTTGCTGACCGCCTCCGTGCCCCCGGAGGCCGTGTAGAGGATGACCAGACCGCCGGTCATGAAGATCGTCAGCCGGAAATCCCAGCCGAGAATGACCGAAATGATCAGGGCCGGGGCGAGGATCGTGAACCCGGCCGCGAGCCCTCGTTGGATGAGGAAGAGGACGCTCCCCAAAACCCGGTTTTTCAAGTCAAAGCGCTGTTCCAAATACTCGTAGGCGGTGTAGACCTTGAGCCGGTGGTAAATGGGAACAGCCGTGATCGAAAGGATGACCATGGCGATGGGCAGGCCGAAATAAAACTGAACGAACCGCATCCCGTCCACGTAGGCCTGCCCCGGAGTGGACAGAAAAGTGATGGCGCTGGCCTGGGTCGCCATGATCGAAATGGTGATGGCGTACCACGGCGTGGATTTGTTCGCCAGAAAGAAGCCCTGGATGTTCTTTTGGCCCCGGGTTTTCCAAAAACCGTAGGCGGCTACGAACGAGAGAAACAAGCTCAGGACGATCCAGTCGACAGGTCGCATGGGCTAAGTCTTCAACAATCCCTCGTAGAAGGCCTCGTATTGGGGGATGATACAGGCGGCGTCGAAGTGCTGTTCGGCCCGCCGCCGGGCCTGCGTTCGGAAGAGTGAATGCCGGGCCGGATCGCTCAGAAGTTCGACGGCTTTCGCGGCCATGCCCTCGATATCGCCGACCGGCAAGAGATATCCCGTCTCTCCATGGACGATGACCTCGGGCAATCCGCCGACATCGGAAGCGATGACGGGGACGCTGCAATTCATCGCTTCGAGGGCCGTCAAGCCGAAGCTCTCCTGCTCGCTGGGCAAAAGAAACAAGTCGGTGCAGAAAAAGAGGGGCTCCAACTGGTCCTGTTCCCCGAGAAAATGGACGTCGGAGGCGAGGCCCATCTCCTTCACTAACTGCTGGATATGCGGCCGCTCGGGGCCATCGCCGATCAAGAGGAGCTTGGCCGGGATCCGTTCCCGGAGCCGGGCGTAAATCCGGACGACGTCTCCGACCCTTTTGACCGGGCGGAAGTTGGAGGCGTGCATCAGGATCTTCTCCCCCTCCGGAGCGAAGGTGAACCTCGAACAGGCGTCGCGGTTCCGGTCCGGCCGGTCGAGCTCGATGAAATTATGAATGACCCGGATTTCGCGCTTGATGTCGAATTCTTCGATCGTCCGCTGCTTGAGATAATGCGAGACCGCCGTCACCCCGTCCGATTGCTCGATGGCGAATTTGACGACCCGGCGGAAGGACGGCTCGGCCCCGACCAGGGTGATGTCCGTGCCGTGGAGGGTCGTGACCGTTTTAAGCCGCCGGGAGTTGAAAATCTGCTTCGCCAAATAAGCGCTGGCCGCATGGGGGACAGCGTAATGAGCGTGAATGATGTCCAAATCGCATGTTTCGGCGAGTTCCACCAGCTTGGTGGCCAGCCCCAGCTCGTAGGGAGGGTACTTGAACAGCGGATACAGGGCCACGTCCACTTCATGAAGGAAGATGTTCTGATGGAAAGCGCGCAGGCGGAACGGCGGAGCATAGCTGACGATATGGAGTTCGTGGCCTTTTTGGGCCAGCCCGATCGCCAATTCCGAAGCCACAACCCCGCTCCCGCCGTGGGTCGGATAGCAGACGATGCCGATCCTCATGGCCGCCCTCACGGAATCGTCCACAGATATTCCGGACCGAAGAACGCGACCGGGTCGTCCACTTTCAGGGCTTCCCGGACAAGGAAAGCCTCCCCGTATTTAACCCCGATCTGGGCGCCATATCTCCTGTCCCGGGCCTCGATGAGCTCCAGGAATTCGGGCCGACCGATGAGCGTTTCCCCGGACGCGGGAGTGGATTCGGGCTGATCCGGGCGATGGAATTGAGAGGCATAGGCCCGGATGGCGTTCATTTTTTGGGGCTGGGCGTCGGTAATATCGACGATGAACGACGGAGCGAACTCGAAACGGCTCTGGCAGAACACGACCTTCACGGGCCGGAACGCCTCCTCTACCGTCTCAACTTTTTTCAGCCCGGCGAGATAGGCCGAGGCGCGCACGAGCTGGGACGCGTTTTCATGATCCGGGTGGCGATCGATCCCATGGGGGGCGAAGACGATTCGGGGTTTATAGGCGCGGATCTCGGCGATAATTTTGAGCTTATTCTCCCAAGTGACCTCGATTTGCCCGTCGGGAATGTCGAGCATTTTGTGGACCGCCAGGCCCATCACTTCGGCCGCTTTGGCGAACTCCCGGGCCCGGATCTCGACGCTGCCCCGAGTGCCCGTCTCACCCCGGGTTAGGGCGACGACTCCGGTTTTATACCCCATCCCGGCCAGCTTGATCAGCGTCCCGCCGCAGGACAATTCCACGTCGTCGGCGTGCGCTCCGAAAGCTAACGCATCCAGGGTCATGGCGGCCTCCTCTAAGGAAAGAATCCTATCACATCGTCAGAATCTGATGATCATGCGCGTCGAGGTCGATCGCCTCGTCCAGCTTGTCCACGAAGGCCGGGCCGTATTTCAGGAGATAAGGCACGATGTTGAAGACCCGCTCCTGGAGATGCCCGTTAGGATAAAGATGGTCGCCCGCTTTGCGGATCTGCCCGACCGCGATGTCGTTCTGTTTCTTCGCCGCTTGGACGATTTTTTTTTCCAAATATCGCAACTGCTGAACCATCTTCCCCCGGGAGAGCTGGGCGGACTCCTTCAAGGTCGGCTCGAAGGCGGCGACGTCCCGGATGATCGGTTCGAAGTCCTGCTCCACATGAGAGGCGGCGAGGCTCAAGGCCCGGCCCAAGGGTTCGGGAACTCCGTTTTCGCCGAGGCTTCGGATGATCCCGTCCACACCTCCCCAGAGATCGGGGATGCCCAAATGGTACTTCCCCAGCACGCGGTCGATCTTCCTTTCGACGATGGTCAGGCTCTTGCGCGGGTAGATCACCGGCATCGGCAGGCCGAATTTTTCATAAACGCCTTTCATCTGGGCGAAATAGGCGATCTCCCCCGGCCCGCCGACATAAACGACGGTCGGCAGGAGGGTGTCCTGATAGATGGACCGGAGAAGGACATTGGGGCTGAAAAGAAACGGCTTTTCTTTGGCCAGGGCGAGGAGGTCTTCTTTCGAACGTGTCTCCCGCGGTTCTTTGATCTCGAAGGCCTGGCCGTCCCACTGGATGGACCGCCGCTGCCGCTCGGCGTAGAACATGTTGAGAATCCCCTCATGCAAATGAACCTGGCCTTCGTATCCGGCGTCGCGCAATCTCCGTGAAGCGGCGAGGGCCGGCGGGGTTGCCGCGGACTCTTCTGTGATTTCGCGACAAAAAACATCTCCGCCCAACTCCTTCAGGCGGGGATCCGAGGCGTCGATGAAGATCAAGCCGTACGATTGAAACAGCCGGGTCATCCATCGCGCGAACGCCTCGACCCAGCCGCGGCCGGGCCGATAGGCTTCGCTCAAAGCGGCGATGATGTCCGCCTTGAATTCGGATTCCTGGGTGAGATCCCCGAGTCGCTGAAGACAATCCGCGATCTCCGGCGGCAAGACGAGAGCGGAAGCGGGGATTTTGAGCTCACTGGAAGGCATCCCGCAGCGGACCTCTTCGAGCCGGTTGTCTTTGTCCAAAAGGACGATGTGATCGATCTCGGCCAGATCGTGATCGTCCGAGGCCAGCCAAAATACGGGGACATACTTTCCAGGGCCGTTCCGGCTCAGGCGCTCGGCGAACTTGATCGCGGTCAAGGCCTTGTAGATCGTATAGAGCGGCCCGGAGAAAAGCCCCGCTTGCTGTCCGGTGACGACGGCGCAGGCCCGCTCCCGCTCCAAGACCTCGATGTTGCCCAGGGTTTGCGGGCCGCAGCCGTAGGTTTGGTTTTGCTCCCGCAGGATCGCGGCCAGCTCCTCCCGGGGAAGGCGGCGGGCCAGCGTCCGTTCGGTTTGGCGCTCGTAGGCGGCGGCGTCTCGAAAATCGCCGTCAAAGAACTCCCGCACCTTGCCGTAGTCGTGAAAATAATCGTCCACCAGGAGCGGAAGCTGCGGGAGCCGTTTCGTCGGAATGAACACGCCTCAGCGCTTCCCCGCCGAAATGAGATTGGCAAAAATCCGGAACGCCCCAGGCACACCCGCCGGCAGCTGCCGAAACCAGGCGTACGCCGCATAGATGAAAGCGCCTTTCCCGTATCGCGCGTAAAGGAGGCCGCCTTTTTGATCCGGCTCGCCGGGGTCATGCGAGGAAAGGATCGCTTCATACCTCTCGTCCCAAGACGAAGCGAAATACAGGCCTCTCTCCTGGACCCACCCCTCGAAGTCCTTGGACGAAATCTTGTTGGGGAAGGTCAAGAGCGGATGGCCGGGGACCGGGAACGTCACCGGGGCGCTTTCCACGGTAACGCGATCACGGCCGATCGTCAGAGGATATGGCCCGATCCGGTCGGCGAGAGCGCTGGAGGCGACGTTGTATTGGACGACCAGGGTGCCGCCGCGATCGACGTATTCGAGGAGCCGTCGCTTCGCGTTCTTGAGCCGATCGCGCGTGTTGTAGGCCCGGACGCCCGCGACGATGGCGTCGAACGTGGACAGGTCGGATGTTTCGAGCATTTCGTCGGTCAGCATCGTCACCTCGACCCCGAGATGGCGAAGGCCGTCGGCAACGTCGTCCCCCGCACCCATGATATAGCCGAGTCTCTTCGCCTTGGTTCGGACGTCAAGTTTGACGACCTTGATCCGGCTCTCCGGGAAATAGACCTGGCGGTGAATGTGGGGATAGGAGATCTCTACCATCGCTCGTCCCATGATCTCTCCGCCGAGGTCCGCTTCGGCCGTGAGGACGGATTCCTGGGCATTTTTCGGTGGAAAGATATCGAACGAGACCTCTCCCTCTTCATACTTGCCGGCGAGGGAAAAAGGAAGGCCGGCCGGAGCGACCCGCCACCCGTCCATCCCTTTAAGGCGGATGGTCCCAGCGACGTTCTTTGAATGGCTCTTCAGCCTTATCTTCACCGGCTGGGGGCCTTCGCCGGGAAATATCTTGACGCCGTCTTCGATCTGGATCGTCACTCGCGGCCGAACCTCGAAAGGCCGGTAAAGCTCGCCCTGGACCTGATCCGTCCAGCGGAAGAGAACGGGGATGGAATATTCAAGAAGCCGTCCTTCCGTAATTAGGACGAGGGCGACACTCAGGAAAGGTGGATTTTCGGCCAGGCCCATGAGATTGCGATCGCCGGCCGAAAACGGACCGTTTGGAGGAGAAGGCTCCAACCAATAAGGCTGGGACAGAGGAAATCCCTTAGGGATGAGAACCTTATTGTCGATGGCCAGGGTTTCGTTGTTCTTCAGGGGCCGATCGAGGACCGAATCGGGGACGATCCGGGGGATGCCGAGGCGATGGAGGACGAATGGCTGGTCCGATCGATTGACGATCGACGTCCGGATCAAGATTTCATCTCCCGGGGCAGCAGCGAAGTCGTCGGCGATCGCTTCCATCCAGATCCCAGCGCAGCCTTGGATGACTCGGGACAATTCCTCTTTCTTCAGACGGACCCAATCCGACTCCGGGAGCTTGGCCAGCTCGGCCTGAACGCCCAGGAGGCCGGGGATCGAACGAAATGGTTGCCGGGGATCGAACGAGCGGATGCATTCGGCTAAAAGAAGACCAACCTTTTGCCCGCCCGGGACGCGATTCCAGGTCACATCGATCCCCTCGAATATGTCTTGGACGGCCGGCTCTCCGGCCCAAAGCTCGAAATAGTCGTATTGGGTCCCTCTCCGTCCCCCCGAGCCGAAGCCTTGGCTTTTATGCTCGGACCGGCTCTCGCCGGCGATCTCGGAGTAAGATTTTCCCAACAACGGATCGTATTCGCCGGTATCGATGCGCAAGGCCGGCGCCGCTTCCTCCGGACGTTGGCGTCCTCTGTTCAACAGGATCCGGGTCGTTTTCCAGACCGGCACGTATGTCAACTGCTCGGGAAACCGGTTTGGGTCGGCGGCCGCGGCGAAGGCTTCTTTGATCAGCAACC
>Ga0315289_10001827_pt1 | contig 33136 bp, 26 predicted proteins | sample YL17G11_40_MG_FD_203452 | JGI IMG/M metagenome (GOLD analysis project Ga0315289, IMG submission 203452) | Sediment microbial communities from Yellowstone Lake, YNP, Wyoming, USA - YL17G11_40 | ecosystem: Environmental > Aquatic > Freshwater > Lake > Sediment | place: USA: Wyoming | collected... | reverse complement strand
TGCACCCCCACCCGGCCCGCCGGAAGCGGGCCGACCTCTCCCTGCAAGGGAGAGGCGCCGGAGAGCCCGCCTTGCACATCAACGAAACTCGGTCACGCCTAACCTAACGGAGTAATACTAGGCGACTGTGGCTACGAGGCTGAGCAGTTGCGGCGCATCGGGTACGCGGCGCTCTCGACCATGTTGGCGTCGGCCATTGAGAATCACCTAAAGACTCTACTTCGAATGGCGGGCGAGAGCTTGACCGATAGGGCAGACTGGCGTTGCCTGGGGTGCACGTTCTCGCGGCACACTGGCAAGGGGTTCGCGCAGTTGGGGTGTTACGCGGATGTCAGACTGGTGTCCTCGCTCAGCAATGCGTTCAAACACAACAGTTGCCGCGCAGGCAAGGAACTGGCGGGCCGACTAGGGATTGCCCAAGGCGACGCCGTGGACTACGCGGCGCAGGACTGGGACCGCTTGTTTGACAAGGCGGAGGCGTTTGTTGCCGACATAGCAAGCGAGCTGGGCCTGGTTGGGGCACCGCGGGGGTGGACGACGTGAGTGACGACGCAAATGACTACTTGCAGCGTCTTCTTCAGGAGCGCGGGCTCAGCGAAATCGCCGCTGTCCCCGCGGCGCAAGCACTGGATCGAGCGGGCGTCCTGTCGGACAGTTGCAGCCGACCTGGATTGCGCCTCAGGGATATGCTAAGGGCCGGACAGATAAGAGGAGCGATTCAGCGGCCACCACGGAAGTATGGACGCTGGTTCATCCAGCGCGTATCCAGGTAGGTACCGGCCCACAGATCGCATGAGGATGCCCTGCGATGGCGCGGGCGCTGAAACGCGGCGACGGTCCCGCGGTGCAGACGCAGGCCGACGAGAGTTGGGGTGATGGTACGTTGCCCGCACCGTCGCGCGTGCGCATTGGCCGAGACGACAGGGCGACGCGCCTGCAAGGCAGAGCCAGCGGGCACGTGTGAGGCGAAAGAACGGCGAAGGGCACTTACAACCGTGGGAGTGGCAGTCATGGGCGCAGATGTATGTCCTCTGTTTGACGCCTACGTGTTCGTTGACTGGTGCGCTGCAAACGTCGCCAGGAAAGGAAAGGACAGCATCTGGATCGGGCAAGGCTCGTGGAACCGGGGGCACTTCGAGACGAGCCCGCCGGAGAATCCATCCACCCGGGACGAGGCTACACGGCGAATCGAGGATCTGCTGAATCAGCACCGCCAAACAGGTCATCGCGTACTGGTCGGCTTTGATTTCTCATACGGATATCCGCAAGGGTTCGCTCGCGCCATGGGCATTCGCAATGCCAGTCCGTGGCGCGGGGTGTGGCAGTACTTCGGCACCCGCGTGCACGATGCGCCGGACAATACGAACGATCGGTTCGAAGTCGCCGCAGAGATCAACAGGCAGCTGAGCCCGCCCACGGACGGACCATTCTGGGGCAGGCCAAAGCACTTGGCGTTGCCGAATCTCGCCGCCACTAAGCCGACCTTCCCGTTCCCTGTCGGCGAGACGGAACTGGCACAGTTCAGGACGGTCGACCGCCACTTGCTCGACAACCGCAAACAGCCGAAATCCGTCTGGCAGCTTTTCGGCGCCGGCGCGGTGGGAAGCCAGGCGTTGACGGGCATACCCCGCCTGGAACAGTTGCGCAGTGCTGTCGGCCTGTCGTCATGCTCGCTGGCGTGGCCCTTCGAGACGGGATGGGACGTGCCCCCGCGCACCGTGCACCCGCTCATCCTCCACGCCGAAATCTGGCCAGGCGCTGTGCCGATGGACGTTCGTCCTCCTGAAGTCCGGGATGCTGGTCAGGTTCGCGGCCTTGTCGAATGGTGCGCCAACCTGGATCGCCTGGGCCGTCTCGACGCCTTGTTCGGGCGACCTCACGGTCTAAGCGCAGAGGAAGACCATCGGGTTAGGAGCGAGGAAGGTTGGCTGCTGATGCCGGTCGAGGAGCAGCTCTGCCTCGCCGCCAGCACGATGGCCTGCAAGCAAAGGCAGACGCGGAAGCAAGCCTCAAGTGAATCGCTCGTCTGACACAAGGAAACCCAGTCATGCGCACCCCACAATGGATCAAGAAGCTTGGCGGACACGCGGGAGAACTCTACGTTGCGGCCGAGTTGTCGAAACGCGGCATCGCCAATTCGTTGCTGCCGGAGAACTTCTCGGATGACGACATCATTGCCGGCTCCAAGGATGGAACCAAGCTCTGCTTCGTTCAGGTCAAGGCGTGTCACCCCGATCGCGCTCGCAGTTTCATCCTTCGTGAGACCGATGAGAAGTGGGCCAGTGCGCCCAAGAATCACTTCGTGGTGTTTGTCTGGCTGGGTCCCCCCCGCACCAATGAGAGCCCCAGGTATTGGATTGCGCCGAAACGCGCCGTGGGCAAAGCGTGCATAGCGCATCCAGCCCATAGCACCAGCAATTGGGAGAGACGCTTTTCGCCTGAAGACCTCGATCCCAACTGGGAGAACAACTGGTCACTCTTTGCCCCATACGTGGCAGCGGAATCGGCGAAATCCAGGGACCGATGACCTAAGCCTGGCTCCCCGCCGTCACCATGAGGCGGCCGGGCAATGTCACCCCGGATGATGTCTATCCCGGCCGCAGGGAAGCGATCCTGGCGCGCCGAAAAGCGTTGCAGATTCGGGTCCTGGTGGCCAGGCGTGAGCACTATCGCACGCTCGCGCGGACGGAACAAGATGCAAGAGCAGGGATACCGGACCTGCGCCCCTAATTCACCCCCGGATCTGTCCCGCTAACGCTGATGAAGCACACTGGCTCACAACTTTGTGGTGCGGAGGCGAGAGATGAGACGGCTGGTGGCGCTGCTGGTGGTGTGTGTAGCGATCGGTACCGCGGCGGCGATCGGCGTCGGCGCGGACGCGACGGAGGCGACGCCGCAGGAGGTGACGCTTCCTGAACCGGCGACAAAGGGGACGATGTCGCTGGAAGAGGCGATCGCGAAGCGGCGCTCGGTGCGCGGGTTCCAGACCCAGGCGCTGACCGAGCAGCAGATTGGGCAGCTGCTGTGGGCGGCGCAAGGCATCACCGATCCGGCCACCGGGCACCGCGCGTCCCCGTCGGCGATGGCGATGTACCCGCTGACGGTGTACGTGTTCAGATCTGACGGGGTGTTCGCGTATGAGCCGAAGGGGCACAAGCTGGTCCGCATCTCAGATCAGGACCGGCGCGCGGAGGTGACGCAGCCCCCGCGTGGAGGCGAGGCGGCGCCGGTGACGTTCCTGTTCACTGGGGATCGGAGCAAGATGGGATCGCGCATGGGCGCGATGGCGGATCGCTTCATCTATCTGGAGGTGGGCCACGCGGCTGAGAATCTGGCGTTGGAGGCGGCCGCACTCGGGCTGGCGACAGTGACACAGGGAGGGATCAACGAACAGGCGGCGGCGAAGGCGCTGGGCCTGCCGGAATCGGCGCTGGTGGTCTATGCGATGCCAGTGGGGTACGCGGCGGCGCGGATTACAGTCGCCGATGCCAAGCACAGCCCGGGATTGGCCGTTGGGGAGCTGGCGCCAAGCGCGCTGGAGGCGGATTCGTCGGGTTGGGTGGACGTGATGCCGTCCGCGGGCCTGAATGGCTGGTCGCGCGTGCCGGTCCCGCCGGGTGCGTCGCTCGGCAAACAACAGTGGCGCGTGGAAGAGCAGGGCAAGCTCCTGGTCTGCGAAGGCGACGGCGGACACGACATGCTGTTGTGCGACCGCGAGTTCGGCGACGCAGTATTTCACTGCGAGTTCCGCTACACCAAGGTTGAGGGGAAGACCGGGTACAACAGCGGCGTGTACGTGCGAAACTCGAAGGATGGCGCTATCTGGCATCAGGCCCAGATTGGCGACGGCAACGGTGGTTATCTTTTCGGGGAAACGCCCGGCGCGGATGGCAAAAGCAGGTTCTTCACCACCACGGCGGAGGTGAAGGATGGCCACGTGAAACCTGCGGGCGAATGGAACACGCTTGAGATCACCGCGCACGGCAGCGTCTTGACTCTGTGGGTCAATGGGGCCGTCACCTGCAAGGTCAACGACTGCGGCAATCCGAAAGGCCGTGTGGGAGTCGAAGGCGAGGGGTATCGGATCGAGTTCCGCAACCTCAAGGTCAAGGAACTGCGGTAGGGGCGGCCACTCGGCAACGATTGCCTGAAGGACGCCGCGTCGATGCGGTCAGGCGGTGTCATGGGCGGTCAACAACCACAGGTGGCATTGAGAGCCGATGGTTCCCGGACATTCCAACCACAGCATACAGGTTAGCAACATCATCCCAGGCCGGCTTCGCGGGTCCCTGACCAGCACAGCTGCGAGCATCGGCAATGCCCGAGGCATCCCGACCTGCGATCAAACCTCGATCTCGATGAGTTCGATCCGATCCTTGCGGGCAGCACCCAGCCCAATGGCTTCCGCGGTGGCGATCCACTTCGGTTCGCGGCCCGCATCGGCCAGCGACGGCAGCCCGATCTCCTTTCGCTGTTGGTCGATCAGTCCCCAGCCGATGAAGTCTACGGCCACCGGATCGAAGCTCAGCATGATACCTTTGTAGTCCCACAGGTAATTGGGTGATGCGAATCCCGGCCCACCCTCGCAGACGGCCTGAATCGCATCGCACACCACCAGCCGGGTTCGCTCGCGGATGAGCGGCAGGTCGTTGAGGTCCGCCAGGTATGGGTCGCAGTGGTTGCCGTGATGCGCCTGTGGGTTATTGCAGGTCCCATAGTGATTCTTGAGCGCGGCACTGATACCCGAGTTGTTGTGGTCTTTCAGGATCGGCAGGTTCATCAGGGCGGTTGTGCGATCGGCCAGAATCCGCGAGATGCGGCCACGGAAGGAACGATGCTCCATCTCGTCGGCATAATCGCCTTCGGTGCCGTAGCATTTGACCCCCGCGGCATCGCGGTTGATCACGAAGCCGACGCTGTCCAGGTCGCGGTCACGCCGATCCCAGATGATAATGCTCTCGGCGGCCACGCCTGCGGCTTGCGCGCCAGCGGCAATGGCATTCGCCAGTTCGGGCCGCGAGGAGCATCGCGGCCCGCCCGAACCATTGACCTTGATGCTGACCCGATCATCCGGTTTGATCACCTTGGCCCAGGCTTTCATCGCCGAAGACTCGCCGGTCAAAGCCTTCATCCCCCGGGCAAGCATATCGGAGACCAGGCTCTGGTCGGGCTGCGGCCGGCCGTCGAACGGTCCGAGCGCCGATGACCGGACGATCACCACCCGCGAACGACCCTTGGCTCGCGCCGCTTGCTGCGCAGTCCCGCGGCGCGTGAACCAACCTAGGCCGTACGCCCCGGCGCCGGTCGCGACTACCCGCTTGAGAAACTCGCGACGACGGATTTCCTTCAGCAAATCAACACCTCCACCGCTGTGCTCCGGCGCACGGCCGGACGAACGACACAGGTTGTCCGCGGCTCCGGCGCTAGACGATGCGGTCGCCGCTACGCCGATCATTACACTTTGCCGATAGGGCGAAAACCCCTTCGCCGAGGACAGGGGCAAGATCAAACGGCGCTATACACACGCTCGTGAGGGTCAACAGAGCGAGCCAGCGGGATGAACTGCCACGCGAGAGTTTCTTGCCGGCGCCGGCCGTTGACCTGCACTCGCTGATGGGGCGGTCAGTGGGACGGTCGCGTTAACGCCAGGCTATGAGGTGTCTCACCAGACGCCCGGTCGTCAAGCTGGTCAGATGGTCAGGTGGGACGGTTGGGCCGGTTCCCGGGACGTGAGAGAGACATGCAGCATTGCGCCACACGATAGCCCTGGCCCTGGCGCGACCTTCAAGTCACCAGGCCCGCCCTTCGCATCTCCCTAGCTCCTTGCCTTGCCAGCGCGTAGACCCAGTGTGCCTCGAGCAGCGGCACCTCTCGGTTTCTCCCATCGGGTACGAATCGCGCCGCGGTTCAAGACCGACGAGGTCACGGAATGCGACGCTCCGTACCCGAGAGGAAGCTCTCGTGGCGCGGCGAAACGCGCTGCCGATTCGCCCCCTGGTGGCCAGGCGCGATGACTGTGCAAAGCTCGCGCGGACGGAACAAGATGCAAGAGCAGGGACGCCGGGACCGTACCTTAGTTCATCCCCGAATTTGATGTCCCAAGATCGCTGAGGGCCGACACCTCGGGGCGCGGTAGGGAGAGGACGGCGGCGGGAACGTGCGCGCCGAGCGCGATGACGGGTCGTTCTGGTCCGGCGCAAGTCCCTGGTGCCGCCTTGGCCGCAGGGAAGCCATCGAGGACCGCCGAAAAGCAGTGCTCATTCGCGCGTTGGTGGCGCAGCGCGAGCATTATCGGCAGAGCCAGAAGCGCCATGCAAATACAGGGTAGGGACACCTACGTGTCAGTGTGCATCGCGCCCCGGATCTTCCCATAATGCCCCGGGCGCCTGACACGCCTGCAACCGGGAATGGTGAGAAGCGGCTGCGCACGAATATCGTGGCATGGATTCAGCGGAAGGTGTGAGCGAAGAGACATGACCTCGAAGGAACGGATGATGAGGGCGCTAAGGCGGGAAGAGCCCGACCGGCTCCCGTGCACGGTGCACCAGTGGCAGCGCTATCACCTTGACGAGTACCTGGGAGGAGTCGGCGAACTCGAAGCGTTCCAACGCTTCGGCCTGGACGCCGCTCTCCAATACTTCGAGAGCACGGGCCAGTCCTGGGTTTACGGTGAGGAGGGCAGCGACCGCGCGGCACCTGATTGGATGGTCGAGGTGGAAGTGCTCGACCACACCTCGGAGGCACTGAGACGGCAGTATAGAGTTCGCACTCCGAGCGGCTCGCTGAGCTATCGGACTGAGGGCAACTGCCGCACCACTTGGATCACCGAGCATCTGGTGAAGCACAAAGAGGACATTGACCTCGTCGCGCGCCACATGCCGGTGCCAAAGGTCAATCGCGAGAGTGTGCAGCGCGCCTACGACCAACTCGGCGACGCCGGGATCCTGCGCGGTTTCGTCTGGGGCGACCAGGCTGGCTGCTGGCAGCACGCGTGCTGTCTCTTCGGAATGCAGGAGATGATCCTGGCCGCCCTCGACGACCCGAGCTGGGCTCACCGGTTCTTGCGCATTCTGTGCGACAAGAAGCTGCAATTCGTCGAGGAATCGCTGGTGGGGGCTTCTTTCGACCTGATCGAGACGGGCGGAGGAGCAGGCTCGTCAACCGTGATCTCTCCCGCAATGCACCGCGAGTTCTGCCTTCCCCATGACCGCGAAGTGCACCACGCCCTGCACCGGACCGGACATCTAGTCGCCTATCACACTTGTGGGGGCATGATGCCCTTGGCCGAGATGATCGCGGGGAATGGGGCAGACGCTACCGAGACCATGGCGCCGAGGGGCGTGGGAGGAGACGTGGACGCGGCCGAACTGAAGCGCAAGGTTGGGGACCGCCTCTGTCTGATCGGTGGCATGGACCAGTTCAACGTGCTCACGAGAGGAACTGATCGGGAGATTCGCGCTGAGGTGCAGCGACTCTTTGCGGCCGCAGGCGCAGGGGGCGGCTACATCCTCTCCTGCGCCGACCACTTCTTCGATACCCCACCCGCGAACCTCCAAGCGTACGCCCACGCCGCCCGCGAATGCGTCTACTGAGGGTGCACGTCTTCAGCCCGAATGGGACCAATCGTAAGTTACATTCGGGCATGAGTTAAGCGGGTGTTCCTGCTGGATCGGCCGCACGGAACCCATCCTCGCCCGCCGAAAAGCGCTTCGATTTCGGCGTTCGTGGCCAGGCGTGAGAATTATCGAAAGCTCGCGCGGACGGGACAAGATGCAAGAGCAGGGAGACCGGAACTGCAACTCCACTCACGCCCGGACTTGTCCCGTCATCGCCGAGGACCGACACCGCCCCGTTTCAGGTACTCGAGTGCCCGCTGCCGCAGTTGATCGCGCTCCTGCTCGGCAATCATCTCAGCCTCCGTCGCTTGTCATTCCGAACACGCTCCCGTCATTCCGAGCGCAGCGCGAGAAATCCCCTACTCACTTGCCTAACCCCGATATGGGGGCAGTCAGATGGTCCGCGGCGGCCAGCCGGTAAACTCCTCGGTTTGGTCTGGGCCCAGGCGGTCGCAGATGACCCGAGCCGCTTTCGCCACCCCGTCGCACCAGGCCGCCGTCTCGTTCACGCTGGGCACGCCCGTTTCCCACGCACCCCAGCTCGCGAATAACCGCTCGAACGGCTGCGTGTCCACCAACCCGCCGCACGTGCGCTCAAAATCCTTGAGGCACTGCGTGCGGTGGTTGGCATAGATGCCCTGCGACTGGATCGCCGCCCGCACTAGGGTCCACGCGACGGTGAACGCCACGTACAGCAGCGTATCGGCCTCTTCCTCGGACGGGATTGGCGCGCGGCCCTCGAACATGGTCATGAAGGCGTCGCGGTCCCGCGCGAGGTCCTCCACTTCACGCGAAACGAGCTCGGCCCAACCGGCCTCCGCCAGCACGCGCCGGCGCTCCTCGGTCTCCAGGTGTGCGACGCGAGCCAGCTCCGCGGTCAAGCGTTCGCACAGCGGCAAACGATGGCGGCCGGGAGCCTTGAGCCACCGCTCGCCCAGCGCCTCCGTCTTCTCATACATCGGCGCCAGGACTAGGCCACGAGCAATGGCGTCTTGCAGTGTCAGGAAGAACTCGTCCATGCTGAGAAGCTCGATCTCGGCGTGGCGGGCGAGCTTGGGCGTCTCCGCGGCCAGGTGCTCCACGACGCCCGCCGCTATCTGCACGAACAGAAAGAGAAACAGCGGCCGCGTGGGACATTCCTGCGCCAGCTTCACGATATCGCCGATGTTATCGCGGCGCACGTTAGCGATGTGTACGGAGTGAAGCTTGGGCACCGGCCCGTCCAGGTAACTCTTGGCGTACGGCGAGCCGCCGAGGCCGCACACCAGTCCGAGGCTGGGTTGTAGCTTGTCTTGCTCACGGCGTACCCCTGCGTCATCCTCGACCTCGCGCCACCAGTCGCGCAGCAGCCAATCCACCATGTTGCAGCCGTGCTGGCCGGTCTGATCGAGCAGGCGGCATGATTCCTCCAGGTAGCCGTCAACCAGATCCTCGGGCCACAGGAACGAGTACGTGTAGCCCGCGCCCGAGGACGGCCCCCAGAAGCAATCGTTGCGGTGGCGCGTCTCGTTGTAGTAGCGCACCATGGCTGGCATGAGCTTGACCATGAACGGCAGCATGCCCCAGCCGAGCTTGAACTGGCCGCGCTGCGGCGCAAGCCAGTTGCCCGAGTGGAGGTTGTTCATGGCCCAGGTGGCGTCACCGTCGCTGACGTATAAGCTCACGTACACCCTGTCGGGCTGTGCGCGGCACAGGTCGCGCTCGGGGAGCGGCTGGCTGTAGGCGGCGTCGGGATCGCCCACCGCCCCATGAATGCTGAGGTTCGGAGTGGCCAGGCTGCACAGGGTGAAGAAGCCGCGCTCCGCCGCCTCGGCCACGTATTCCTTCTCCTGGTCACACACGCAGTGCCAGTTCATCTGGATGCCGGGCGGGTCCGCGGATTCCAGCATGCGGCGGTAGAGATTGAGCGTCCGCCGCGACTGACGGCTTAAGGGCAAATCGAGCGCCAACACCTTGTGCAAGCTCACGAAGTCCGCCAGCGTGTGCGAGAGGGCGTAGCGGAATGGCCGGTGGACGCAAAGGTTGGCGTAGAGCCGCTTGTTGCAGTAGGGCCACAGGTTGTCCAGCGCCCATTCAGCCGCATCGGCGTCGCTGGCGAACCGACCGCGCAGGTCGTCGCGCTTGGGGATGCCGTGGCGCGCCATCCACGGCTCCTGGTCGGGCGAGACGGGCAGGAGACTCTCCAGCCCGGCGCGCGTGAGCGCCACGTTCTGGGTCTGGATGATGTCCTCGTTGTCATACAGGATGTAGCCACCGACCAAATGCTCGTAACGCTCCAGCAGCGCGTCCGCGTCGTGCAGTTCCTCGGTCGGCAGGCCGAAGGTCTTCACGTAGTAGTCCAGCCAGTGGCGTTCGTATAGATCACGGGGCGACGGTCGGGAGCAATCCGATGCCAGCATGTCCTCGATGAGGTAGAGGTGGGGTTCCTCGCGGTTGACGAGGCCCTGCAACGCGCGACACCAGATCCAGAAGTCCAGCCCGTACTTGCCGAAATCGGGCGCGGACACGACCAACCGTGTTGCGCGAGGAACGGTGGGGACGATGTCGGTCAGCAGCATTGCGCTCTCCTGGGTCGGCAATCCGGCGGAGGTCGGGTTCGCCCCCGATGGTCTTGCCGTGTGATGAAGGATCGTGATTACTTCGAACGGAGCGCGAACTCCTTGCACAAGCTCTCGCGCGCATGCAGGGTGTGATCACAAGTGGAGGCGAGAACGAAGAACTCCGCGTCCTCGAGGCAGAGGACCGGATGGGGGTATCAGGCGCCGCCTCATTCGAGGCCGTACACGCGCGCCGGGTTGTCATGAAACCACCTGTGCTCGTTAACCGCTCGTGAGACCGCTCTGACGGGCTTGTGAGCTTGCCCTCAGCCGTGACCTACGCCGGCCGCGAGTCAAGCCCTGACTTGCGCCCCGTTGAGCATGGAGTGGCATGAGGTTGGCGCGCAGGGAGGCCATCCTGGCGCGCCGAACAGCGCTTCAGATTCGGCCCTCGGTGGCCAGGCGTGACAACCATCGCAAGCTCGCGCGGACGGACGAGATGCAGGGACGCCCGGCCTGCACCTCAGTCCGCCCCCCGATTTGTGCCACAATCGCCGAAGCTCAACACCTCGGGCTGACGATCAACGCGAGTACTTTCATCAGTGAATGCCAGCGCCGTAACGATTCTCGTCAACCAAGGGATAGTGCATCTCCGGCGCCTCGCGCACTCGCGCCACGCGCCTCTTATTCCGAGTGCGGGCGGAAGAGCGGGCGCACCGTCTGCTTCATCTGGCTCACGAGTATCGGACCGAGCATTGGGCCATAGAAAGAGGTGCCGCTCTCATAGGCGCCGAGGTCGTACTGCTCAAACGACAGGATGTAGCCGATGGCGTTGTTGGCGAGGCCGATGATCATCGGATACTCGGCCCCGAGGGAGGCGGCGTCCTGTTTCATTTGCAGCCCGAGTTCCGTGATCGCCTCTCCCGGCACCGCCATCAAGACCGCATCCCCGATGCGCACCGCTTGCAGTTGCACTTTGGCTGGAAAGAGCCGGGCCATGATCGCGTCGAGCACCTCGGGGCCGACGTCGGCCGCCTGGTATTCCTGGCCGGTGCTCGCCATGAACGCCGGCGACAGGCGTCGCTTCGGGAGCGTCCACATCATAGTGCTGACCTGGAGATCGGTGTCAGGGGACGTTGCGGCGCGCTCGGCGAGGTTCCAGGCCTGCTCGGCAAGCGCCCTGCCGTATGCGTCAACGCGCTCCCAGCCTGAGCCGAAGTCGCCGGCGGTGGTCTGGTCGCCCTCGGCGCCGTTGAAGAACATGGCGACGGCGTTGCCGCGCAGTTGGCGCTCCAGTTCCCGGCTCATGGCGCCGGGCCACTCGCCGGAGATAAGGAAGCTGTCGGCGCCCATCATGGTCGGATGCGCGGTGAAGTTGACCATGATCGCGAGGATGCCCGCGCCCGGGCCGCCGCCAGCGCTGATGATCTTCATGACCGTCATCGTAGGGTCAACGAGTTCGCCGCCGGTGGCGCGGCGATTGCGGTTGAGGCCGTCGAGGGGGGCTGAGGCGAAGCCGACGTATGCGGGCAGATGTCGCGTGTTGGCAATGCGGATCGATTCCGCAATGCGCTGCGTGATCCAGTCGAAGAACTGAGGGTGGAACTTGCCGAAGGCAAGGGGCCAGGCGTCGCCGCCGGGGTGATGGCACTCCGGCGCGGAGTGGCTGTGGGAGGCTGCGAGCATGACGTTGTCGGCGGTGAAGCCGAGGTCGGCGACGCGGGCGACGACGGCATCCTTCATGCCGGGCGAGATGCCGGAGAGGTCGGTGGAGACGAGAGCGACCTTGGTGTCTCCGTCCGACAGGACGAGCGCGCGAGAAAAGATGTCGTCGCGCACGCCTTGTGCGGGCTTGCCCAGGCGCTCTCCGAAGCCGGCGAGCGAGAGGGTCGGGAACTGCTCCAGCGAGGGCGTGATGCTGACCTTTGCGGCGCCCGCTGACAGGGTTGCCGAAGCTGGGGTCATCTGCGACATCAGCGCCACGCTCATGAGAGCAGCGCATACGATCCTGATGGGCATTCGGCTGTTCATGGTCATCCCTCCTTGGAGAGGATTATTGATGGCGACTAGGCTGGGCAGCAGGCGAGCCTGCTGCGCCCCCGCGCCGTCGAAGCAAATCGGCGCAGACACAGGAAAGCTACGAAGCGGCCGGTCGGTCTTCCTTCTTTTCGGTCCGAGTAAAACTCGTCGGTACGGCAGGCGGTGCACAATCCGCAGACGTCGATATGATCGCCGCTGAGGCCGGACGCGAGCAACTGCTGGCGATTCGCATCTTCGAGGTTGGCGTACCAACGGCCGCCGCGTTGTTGAACCACGGGCGCCGGGTACGGGAATCCGGCGCTGATCTGCGCGGCGATGTCCTCGGTGATTTCATAGCAGCAGGGGCCGATGGCCGGGCCGACGCCCGCGAGCAGGGCCGCGGGCCGGCCGGCGCATTTGGCTTCGAGGAACCGCACCGCCTTGGCCGCGATTGCGGCGGAGGTTCCAGTACCTCCGGCGTGCACCAGGGCGCCCACATGGTTATCGGGGTCGTAGATCACTATCGGCGCACAGTCAGCGGCGGTGATGGCGATGGTGATGCCCGGCTCGGCGACGACCAGAGCGTCGGTTTTGGGAATCCAGTTTTCAAGTCTGTCGCGGCCCGCGCCGGCCTCGCCGCTGGAGACGATGCGAACAGCGTCGCCGCCGACTTCCCGCGGCACCCTGTACCTGTCGAAATCCAGGTTCAAGGCGGCGCACAGCCGTCGGCGCTTCTCGATGACGTGCTCTGGGCGGTCGCCGACGTGCAGGCTGACCAAAACGCTCTGGGATCGAAATCCGCCACCTCGTCCACATCTCCGTAGTTTCGATGGCGGGATGTTTTCCTCCACCGCGGCACCGTGTCCCGGCTGTCCCTGGCCGCTGCCCCCAGGGAGCTAGGCGGACGCTGAGACCCTCTGCCTTTCACTTCGCTCATCACCGAGGCCACGATGAGCGCGATGGCGCCCTGGGAGGCTCATCACCCGTACCGGATCTGCGAAAGTTACGAGTGGCAAAATCCCGCCGGGGCTACCACCGCTCGTAACTTTGCCGGTCAGTTGCAGCAGCGCCTCCAGGTTGCCCCGCACCACCAGCTTCGCGCCGGGCCGTTTCCGTCCTGGCCGCTCCTCCTCGTGCACCTCGATCCGGGTCACCAAGCGTGACAAGGCGCTTTTGACCTTCTCCACCTGTCCGGCCGCCAGCATCTGGCGCAAGTCCGACACGATCTTGCGCACCGCGGCCGGCAGTACGTCTACACCCAATGGTGACGCCATCTGTCCTTGTCAACCGCGCGTGAAGCCGGGCTGAAGGAGGGCCAGGATTGTGTGCCCGGCCTTGCTCCTGTATCATTTGCAGCCAGAGTGCGGCGCCTTTGGGCGCCGCCTTCGCGTCGAGGAGCGGAACGGGCATGGAGGTCTTTCCTGCATCTGTTGTTCTCATCGTCCGCGCTCTGGTGATAAGCGCGCGCTGGGCGGCAAGGCAGCGACGCGTGACGCTTGAGCGGATGACCGCCGCAGCCGAAGCGAGCCACATCGCCGAACTCGAGGCCCGCGTGGTCACGCTGGAGGACCGGCTCGAACTGCGGGAGGCGCACATCGCGGTGCTGGAATCGCGGCTGGGAAAGGAGCGTAGCCGCAAGCCCTATCCCCTGATGGAGCGGCTGCGCATCATCTGGCTGATGGAGTACTTTCAGATCCCCCGGCGACGTCTGGAGGAGACCCTTGGGGTCTCCCGCTCCAGCGTACGGCGGTGGCTCAAGTGATTCGAGCAAGGGAAGCTCGGCAAGCGCAACCAGCCGAATAAGCCGGTGAACAAGACGCCCCGCGAGATTGCGGAGCTGATCTGGGAGATCTTCCGGCAGAATCCGCTGTGGGGGCGCTATCGCATCGCAATGACCCTGTGGACGCTGCGGGTTTTCGTCGCCGCCTCGACCGTCAGGAACGTGCTGCGGCGCCCGGCACCGCGGAGAGCGCCAGCGTCGGCATCAGCCAAGGTCGCCGACACCAAGCCACGGCAGATCCTCGCCCGCTATCCTAACCATGTCTGGAGCGTGGACCGGACGCGGGTGTGGCGCTGGCATATCTGGCCCACCTGGGTCTTGGTCGGGGTGGATCACTACTCCAGGATGGTTACTACCACCTGCCCGCTGGAATGCGCCATAGGCGCATAAAGGTCCCAACGCTGGCTGGGTCACAACCGGGCTCGAATCGGCCTTTGCGCGCTACGGTGCACCGAAGCACATCATCACCGATCAGGAGGGCGTGTTCATCTCCGACCTCTTCGCCGAGCTACTGAGGCGCTGGAATGTCAAGCAGCGCTTCGGCGCCGTTGGCAAGCATGGCTCCATCGCCGTTACCGAGCGTGCGATCCTCACCCTGAAGCAGGAATGGCTGAGACGCGTGCCCGCTATTCGCGGCTTCGATCATCTGAGCGTCCTACTCAGGGACTTCGGACTCTACTATCCCTAGGCCCTTCGGGCCGGGATGGCGGCCGAAGGCTTAGCCACAATCAGTATCGCGGCCACATGACGCTGGGCGGCGCGGCGCCGGAGATCGTCCACCGTGGCGACCACTGGCAGTGGCCTGCACTCTCCGCTAAGCGGGTGTCGGGTAACATCGAGTGCCGGTTCTTCCCGGATACTCGAACCACAGCATATAGGTTGGCAGCATCATCGCAGGCCGGCTTCACGAGTCCCTGACAAGGACAACATGCTGCAGCGCGGCACATCCCCGCATGTCGCGGTGACACTTGCTGCCAGCGCCGGGCCCGGTTGTCCCACGATCCGGGCGCGGCCGTTCCCAAGCGGCAGGAATACCATTTGCCCGGAGGCGAAACCTTTATCTCTGGGTGGGATACTGATCTCGCGGTGAGGATAGCCGCGGAGCTCCACACGATGTCAGAGGTTGGCGATGAGAATGACGGGTGACCCGAAGGTCATCGTGGTGATGCCGGCGTATAATGCGGAGAGAACCTTGCAGCGAACGCTCGCCGCGATACCAGCTGACGTCGTATCCGACGTCATTCTGGTGGACGACGCCAGCAAGGATAATACAGTGGCATTGGCGCGGCGGCTTGGCATCCACACCATCGAGCACAGCCGCAACCAGGGCTATGGGGCGAACCAGAAGACCTGCTACCGCGAGGCCCTGGCGCGAGGGGCCGACGTCGTCGTCATGGTTCACCCGGACTATCAGTACGATCCCACGCGGATCGGGGCTTTGGTTGAGCCAATCCTCAAGGGCGAGGTTGATGCCATGATGGGCTCGCGTCTCGCCGACGGCCGCGCACGCCAGCGCGGCATGCCCATCTACAAGATCATCTCGAATCGCTTTCTCACCTGGATCGAGAACCGCGCTCTGGGTAAGCATTACTCCGAGTTACACTCGGGTTTTCGAGCTTTCTCCCGCCGGTTGCTGGAGACGGTCCCCTTCGAGCGCAACAGCTCCGACTTTGTCTTCGATACGCAGATCATCTTCCAGCTCCATCACCTGGGATTCAGGATGGGTGAGATTCCGGTAGCCGCCCGCTATGCTGATGATGCATCCTCGGTGGGGTTCCTGCAAAGCATACGCTACGGGCTTGCCACGCTGGGCGTCGTGCTCGCGTATTGGCGCCATCGCAAAGGCATTGGACGGTCGCCGCTGTTCGAGCCAAAGAACCAGCCGCCGGCTCCGCCTTCCGCCCCCCGCGCCCCGAGTTAAGGGAAACATCCGATGGCTGAGAGGACAGCGCACGCCGCGCCCCGCACGGTGAGCCCGTCGGCCCCACTGCTCCTGGCGCTCGCTTTCATCTACCTTGCGCTGCAATCCCGGTACCTCTTCGTGACCCCCTTTATCTCAGGGCCCGACGAGCCGGAGCACCTGGCTTACGTGGTGTCGATCGCCACCCGGTTTGAGATCCCGCAGATGGCGCCGCTGCGATACGCGCCGGGCCACAGCATCGCGACCCCGCAGGCCCAGCACCCGCCGCTCTATTACGCTCTGGCCGCGCCGCTCTACCTGGTCCTGGCGCCGTTCGGGCGCCAGGCCGTGTGGATCGGACTGCGACTGCTCTCGGTCCTGTTCGGGCTGGTCGTTCTGTGGCTCTGCTGGCTCACGGCTCGCACGGTATGGGAAAGCCGCCTCATCCATGCATATGGCATGGTGGCGGCGCTGGCGCTGCTTCCCACGTTTCTCTATTCGACGAGCACCATCAACGGCGAGCCCCTGGCGGCGGTCTTCGGCGCGGCGGCATTCTACTTCATGTCGCGTCTGCTAGCGGGCCCGTTCAAGCAACGCACGCTGTTGCTGCTCGGCGTAATGTTGGGGCTGGGCGCGTTGACGAAGATGACGACCTTGGGGTGGTGGCCTGCCGCCGCGCTAGCGCTTTTCCTGGCGGCCCGCACAAGTGGGATCAGCCCCGCGGAGCGCAACCAGGGGATCCTCCTCCTGGCGCTGCCCGCCCTCGCGATTCCAGCAGTTTGGTGGATCCGGAGTTCTCACCTCTACGGGACGCCGATGCCACGCTCGTTCAATGCGCCCCTCTACCAGTGGGGGATGCCTTTCACCGGCGCGCACAGCATGGTGTTCTTCTATCTCATCAAGCAAACCATCATCGGTTCCTACGTGCCGTTCTTCCTCATGAAAACCGTTGTGCCGGAGCTGCCGGCGCTCGTGGGTTTCGGGGCGCTCTGGGCCGCGCTTGTCGTCGGCATGGGCCGCGCGCTCTTGCCGCGATACCCCTCAACCTCCGTGCGCGTGAGGGCTCTCGCCACCGTCGCCATCTTCGCTTTGGCCGCCTGCTATCTCGGGATGCTCCAGCAAACGTTCTTCGTGGACTACGCGGTGGCGTTCTCGCCCGGCAGGTACATTTTCACCTACCTGCCGGGCTTCGTTTATCTCGTCTCCGTGGGCATGGTCGGCATATTCGGTTCGTCGCGGCGGGCGATCGCCGGCTATGGAGCCCTGGGCGCGATCCTGATCGGCCTGAATCTGGCATCCCTGGCTCTGATTCACGCCTTCTTTGCTGCCAACCCGCCGCCGCAGGTACTCGTACCGTAAGCGCGCGGGCTTCGCCTCCGTCGCATCGGAACGTATGGCCCGGTCTGCGGTGGGTGTCTCACGATCCGTCTCGTCAGGCAGCGCCTCCTCCGCTTGTCGCAGGACGGAGGACATAGAGGCCGCCTTGAGGTTCGCGGCGCGCTTGCGCCGTCCCGAAACGAGGCTCGGCCGCGCCGGCGAACGGCATGCTGCCGCATGACTCCGTTGTTACGGCATTCCGTGTTCGCCTCCCTGGCCGCCCAGGTTGGCGATACAGCCGGCGACAGCTATAATGCCTTGGTGAAGGAGAACGGCCATGAGTGATCGTGCCGATCGCGCGGGCTCGAACGTCACTCGCCGCGATTTCCTGAAGAGCGCCTCGGTGGGCGCGCTGGGGTTTGCGCTGGGAGCATCGGCGTCGAGTTGGGGTACCGAGACGGCTGCCGCCCGCACATCGGGCGCCCCCTTCCTCGCCATCCAGACGCATGCCCACGATTATCTGCTTGAGGGGGTGGAAACGGTCTGCCGCAATGTGCGCGAGCGCGGCGGCTGGTGCGAAAGCTGCGGCCCGAATGGCACGTGGGCCTTGACTTGATCGGGCCGATTGCGTCGCCTTCCCTCGGCCAGAACTTCGGCATCCTCGCGCCGCACTGCGACTGGATCAAGCCCATGCTCTGTCACCACTCCATCGCGCGCGGCGTACGCCAGTGGATTGAGGGGATGGCAAAGCTCGGAGGAACAACTGAGGAGAAAGCGTACCAGCAGGCGCGCGCGCCACCGCATGACCGCTCGCCGCCAAGCCGCAGGCGAGACGGGGACGCGTGCTCCGGTTCGCGGCCGAGTTCCCCGGCGTCGAACGCTACTTGAGGTAGCCCAGCGCGCGCAGCTCCCTCTTCCTCTCAGGGGTCATCCCCCTTTCGCCCGTCGTTGGCATGGGCGGCGGTTTCGCGCCGGGGTCAAGGAAATAGACCGGAGGTCTGCGCTGGCGCATGGCGAACGCCCGGAAGACATCGAGCATGCTCTTCGCGATCGCGGGCTGCGCCGCGAGGACATCGTGTTGCTCTTCTGGGTCGTCCTTCAGGTCGTACAGCGCCCGCCACTTGCCGTTCGCATAAAGCAATAGTGCGTGGCTGCGACTCCGGGTCATGCACGCATCCCGGTCCGCGGGATTAGCCAAGTCGCGCTGACCGCGCGTGAACACATAGTCGTTGACCTGGTGCACTCGCCCGGCAATAAGGGGGACCAGGGAACGGCCCTGAATCCCCTCCTGTGGATAGCGGACGCCGAAGATCTCGAGAATTGTGGGCAGAAGATCGATGGTCTGCGTGAGAGCCGCGATACGTCCGCGCGGCGCCCGCCTGGGAAACCTGATGACCAGCGGGATATGGCTGGTTTCATCGTAGACGGAGGCTCCGTGCAAGACGTACCCGTGCTCGCCGAAAGCCTCGCCGTGATCCGAGGTTACTATGAGCAGCGTATTCCGGAATAGCCCGGCCTCCCTGAGCAGCGCCTCCACCTGGCCGACCGCCCAATCGGCGTAGCGCATGTTGGCGTCGTAGAGGTTCAGCCACTCCGGGAGCGGCGGGTGAGCAGTGCACGCATGCCCGATCGGGACGGCGTATTCCCCCGGGTGGTGCTTGTCGGGCCGGTAGCCGGGCGGTTGTGCACCCCTGAACAGGGCAGTGAACTGCTCCGGCTGTGCGTAGGGCACATGAGGTGCCATGATGTGGAGGTAGGCAAAGAACCGCGGCGGCCGACTACCGCCTAGCCATTTGCCGAACAGGTATAGCAGCGGCTCGGGCGCGAAACGCTGTCCGCGTTCCCCCGTGATGGCCGTCACATCGTCCAGCCCATAAGCCTCCCGAAAATCACGCCCCATGCCCTTCTTGACGTCAAGCCAGGGATCTGAGCTGAAGAATACCGTGTGGAACCCGGCCTCGCCCAAACCTCGGGCCATGGTGAAAGACGACTCTTTTATCCCCCGTCCGCCTTCGTTGCTGAACACCAGATGAGTATCGGGATATTGCGACGTGAAGAGAGAGGCGGTAGAGCCCTTCGTGAACGCCGCTTGGGTGAAATGCTGCTCGAATACGAGCGAGTCTCGAGCAAGGCGATCAATGTTGGGGGTCGTGTCCCTCGCATACCCATAACACCCCATGTGATCGGGCCGCGCTGCGTCTATGACACAGATCACCAGGTTCGCGTTCGCCGCCGCTGCCCGGGGCTGAGCAACTCGTGGACGCCACACCGCATACCAGGCAAGAACCGCTGTCACGGCCAGCAGCACCAGGATCAAGTAGGCCAACCGTCTGCGCATCGCCGCCTCACTCAGTACCTGATCGGTTCATGGGTTTTCACCTTCATCTGTGGCACAACCGCCGCCTACACCCCTGCCAGCGTGCAGTAGCGCTGATATGCTTCATCCCACCCCGCCGCCGGGCCCGGCTGATAGGTTGCGGCCGGGAAGCTCGCCGCCACGATCTCGCGCGCCTCAGCGAGCGAACCCACCTCGCCGACGGCAACCGCCTGGATCATAATGTTGCCGATGGCGGTCGCCTCGACCGGCCCGGTTACGACCGGCCGCTGCATGGCGTCCGCCGCGAGTTGGCTCAGAAGGGCGTTGCGGGTTCCGCCCCCGACGATATGCACCCGCGTGATGCGGCGGCCGAGCATCTCCTGCAATCGCTCCCGCACCCAGCGGTTGTAGCGAATCGCTCATCCGGCCTTTCATTCCCATCACTCACAAGGACTACTCAAAGGTGACTGTTCGACCTGTCCTCTGGATTTCCAAGCGAACAGCTCGTCACTCCCTGCGGCCCGTCAAGCAGGCCCTGGGCGAGACCGGGTCTCCGCTGGCGTAGCGATCATAGGCACGGCCGTCATACCAGTCGGCGCACCATTCCCACACGTTCCCGGCCATGTCCAGACACCCGTAGGGGCTTGCGCCCCTCGGATAGTGTCCTACCGCGACGGGCCCGTCGCGCACTGGGTCGGTCGGCTCCCCTTTCTTCGTTCGAGCCATATGCGGCCCGAAGTGACGGCACCGCTTGTCGTCCCATGTGAAGCCCCACGGGAATGTCCGCCCATCTCCGCCGCGCGCCGCCTTCTCCCACTCCACCTCGGTCGGAAGGCGGCCGCCACACCACTCACAGTAAGCACAGGCATCTTCCCAGCTAACGTTGACCACCGGGAATTGCTCCAAGCCTCGCGGGACTTGCCTTTGCTTCCAGTGACTCGGCGCCGAGTGTCCGCTTGCGGCGACGAATCGCCGGTATTGCGCGTTTGTCACCTCAGTGCGGCCCATCCAGAATCCCTCCAGGTGGATCCTGAGCTGTGGCTGCTCATCAAGGTAGTAATCACGCTCGTCTCCGGGGTTGCCCTTCAGCCATGCTTCGATCTCGGCATCGGAGGTGCCCATGATAAACTCGCCGGACGCGACGTACACCATCTCCATGCCGTCCTTGGGGTTGACCCAGACATGCCCCGCCTGCGGGCTGGCCGGCGGCTTGGCCGTGCGCTATATGACCGCGTTGGGATTACACTGCGGCGGCGGGGAGACGTGCTCGCTAGGACGGCGCTCGGCGGCGTCCAAGGCCGTCACCAGGGCACACACTGCCAGGGATACAAGGGTCACAAAACATGAACCTCTCGCGGCTTGCATCAGCGTTCCCTCCTTCCTTCCGTTGCGGCGGTTCGTTGGGCAGGAGCTGGTCTCCTGCCAGATCAGCCTGACCTGGCCTCCCGACAGCGGGCTTGCTGCTCCCGTGCAAGATCCGCGCGGCAGGATACGGCCCACGATCCACGAATCGAGCCATCATATGCCACGACCGCGAGCCCGACAGACTCTGACCCGGCGCCCAACCAGGGCTGTCATCTCCATAATCCTGGCCGGCTTTACACTCGCCGTCGGCTACTCGTTTGCCATCCGCCTGCGGTGGGGACCGGACGAACCCGGACATATTGCTTACATCGAGTCGCTAGCGCTGGACGGCCGATTTCCGACTCTCGGCGAGCAAGACGTTTACCTTCCGGGGGCCGCAATCTCTCACCAGGTGCAGCATCCGCCATTGTACCATCTGCTCGCCGCCGGCATCTATCGCATGGCTTCACCCTTGTCAGAGGACACGCGCATCCGGGCGTTGCGGCTGTTCTCCGGCGTGCTCGGCGTGGCGACCCTATGGCTGTTGTGGTTGCTAAGCGGGCTGATTTTCGAGACCGACTACCGCGCTCGACTGGTGGCTGTCGCCGGGCTTGCGTTCCTGCCGATGTTCAGCTACGTGTCTGGGGTGGTCAACAACGATGCCCTTGTGGTCCCGCTGTGCGTGGCAGCTTTCTACGCGACAGTGACCGTAGCCGCGACGAATGATGGCTTCTGGCGATATGCTGCCGCTGGCGCGCTGGCCGGCATGGCCGCCCTGACCAAGGAGGTCGCGCTCGCCTTGCTGCCCGTCATGATCATCGCTTTTCTGCTCCCGCGCGGCCAAGGCGGGCCCGGCCTTAGGCGGCGCCTCGCGGGAGCCGTGGTCGCCCTGATCCCCGCGCTGGCCATTCCTGCAATGTGGTGGATACGTAATCTATCTTTATTCGGCCAGCCGATCGTGTACGCCTACGTTAAGCCCCCGTTCCGGAACGTTGGGGAGATCTTCGCCGATCCCTACCTTGCGCTGTATATCGCCTGGGGGTGGGGCAAGCTCACCTTCAGGACGCTGTGGGCGCCGTACTGGGCGATTAGGGGAATTGTCCCGCGCGTGCCCTATGTCGCTGTTTCGGCCACTGTACTCGTGGCTGGGGTCGCCGGCCTGGTCCGGCTGTGGGTAGATAATCTCCGCAACAGGAGGCCCCTGGCGCGTGTTCCAGCACAGGCCCTGGGCCTCATGCTTATGTTTGCGGCGTTGGCGGCGGTCGGGATACTGCGCTATACCCTGTTGGTGGATTACCGCACCATGGAGGGCGGACGCTATATGCTTATCGCCTGGCCATGCCTGACGATTCTGGGCACAGCAGGGTGGGCGCACGGCGCGAACCGCCTCCGCGCGGCGGTGCTTTGGCTGCTCGTCCTGATATGGGTGGTCGGTGATCTCACCGTGCTCTGGGCTGTGGGCCGCACGTATCAGGTGTGGTAGGCGCGTGGCACGACCGGGTGAGAGGTCGAGAACCCCGTGCCGCCGGCAGCACCTCGTCACGGCCTTGGGCATACGTGATCGTCGCCACGGCGATCTGCTTCAGGTTGGACAAACACGTCGCCTTCCGCGCGGCCTCGCGCGCTCGCGCGAACACCGGGAACAGAATAGCCGCCAAGATTGCGATGATCGCAATCACCACCAGCAGCTCGATCAAAGTAAAATCACGACTCTGTCGCATGCTTAATACCTCCTTACGACGCCCCAACCGTATCTGCGTCGGCAGGGCCTGCCCCCATGGATGATACCACGGGCTATGTTAGTCCCGGGGCGTGTACGTCCCCCGCGATCATAGGACACTCAGCATGTTGCAGTCTTGGGTGAATGCGGCGGCCGTTCCTCGTGCTCGGCCGCAGGTAGACGATCCTCGCCCGCCGAACAGCGCTGCGCATTCGGACCCTGGTAGCCAGGCGTGAGCACTCTCGCAACCTCGCGCGGACGGAACACGATGCAAGAGCAGGGACACCGGAACTGTGACTTGATTCACACCTCTTCCGTCTCCGTCGCGCAGGAGGGAATACGGCATGACTGACCAACCGGCCTCACGACCTGATCCTCGTGCCCACTCAGGTCCCTTTCGCGACCTGATGACCGAGATCCGGGCATGCAAGGAAGCGCGTACCTGCCCATCGCTTATTTCTCGCAGATACTACTTCGAACCTAACCCCGCTACTGCGGAACAGTGGCAAGAGGAGGGCGTCTACATATCTGGCATTGACCCACGGGTGGTCTTCGTGTGCGAGAGCCCGGGACCGCAGATCCCATCCAAGGACGATGCCGAGCCCTTGCGCTGCTGGGCCGAGGGCGGGCGGAACGAACGGTTTCGAGAGGCGCTGAAGGAATACGGGTTCATGAACTGCTACATTACGAACACTGTGAAATGCGGCCCCCGCAGATGCACTCGTCATACGAAAGAGGAGTTGTCTTCTTGCAGGCATTTCCTTGTTCGCGAGCTTGAACTGATCGAGCGATTGGTCGTGGTTGGCGTAGGGGGAAACGCATATCGAACCCTTCGCCAGGATGTTCGCCCTCACCTCGGGTCTCCGCCGGTCCTCTTTGAGATCACCCACTACTCCGCTCGCGGCGACGTCTGGACGAGGTGGGAATCAGAGTTCGATGAACTGAAGCAGCTTCTGAGGCGTTCGAAGCCGAGGTCGAAGTGGTAGCCGACTGCCCGACCACCGCTACCATAATCGATAGAGAAGAACGCCAGTGCTGGTGGCTCTAAACGTGGAGACTTCTGTGCGCGACGAAACCTATGTCATCGACTTGTGTGACAGCCTTCTTGGGCAGAAGGCGCAACGACAGCATCGCTTCGATTTCCTGCGCGGAGACCCGGGAAAGAACCGCGTCGGCGCCAAGCTGCCCGTTGACGCGTATTACCCGGACCTCGGGCTAGTGATCGAGTATCGTGAGCCGCAGCACAGTAGGGCAGTTCCTATTTTCGACAAGCAAGACCGCGTGACCGTCAGCGGCGTACCGCGGCGAGAGCAGCGGGCGATCTACGACCAGCGTCGTCGAGACGAGTTGCCCAAACACGGGATCGAACTGGTCGAGCTCTCCCATGCCGACTTCGGCTGCGACCGTCGGGGAAGGCTGCTGCGACACCGAACGAACGACTTGGCAGTTCTGCAGTCGAAGCTATCGCGCTGGCTTGGTGGCGACTAACCATTGCCCTAACTCAGGAGTGAGACGCGGCGCCCCGGCTCTGGCTTGCGATCAGTGGATACAGAACTAGCGTTCTGGCTTCCGACCCGATACTGCGGGCTTATAACCAGGGTTCTGTCGACCGTCACATAACCCGCTGTTATAGGACCGCAACTTCGACCGCTACCACGGGGCGCTAGGAAACGTCACCCCGGACGATATGTATCTCGGCCGCAGGGAAGCTATCCTGGCGCGGCGAAGAGCGCTCCAGGCACGGACGTCTGTGGCCCGGCCACAGCGTTATCGCCAGATGAGCGGGAACGGTCAAGATGAAGCGGCGGGGACGGCCGGACCTGTACCCTAATCCACCCCCGGATTTGGCAAGCCATGCCCATCGAGCGCCGGCCCGAATGCGGAAGCAACGCTGGGGGGTACGATGACGGAACCGAACCCTTGACAAAACCAGCTTTCTCATAGATGTCCCACAATCGCTGAAGCCCGACAGATGTTTGGCGTATCGCGCCCAAGCAGCGACCAACATGCAGCCTGTGGAGATTTCGTCAGAACACGAACGCTCTTGACAAGACCAGCCTTCTCATAGGTGGTGCCACTTACGGGGGCAGGCCACCCGTGAAGCCGGCCTGAAGGGGTATCAGCATCCAGCGCCAGGGGGGAGTAGAGGTGTCACGACTGATCGCGGGGCTGGTAGTATTGGTGCTCGCGCTGTTGGGCCTCGGGCAGGCGCAGGCCGCCACGACCCTCTTCGTCGCATTGACTGGCGACGATCAGTGGTCGGGCACGCTGGCCGCCCGCAACCCCGCAAAGACCGATGGTCCGTTCGCTACAATCACTCGCGCGCGCGATGCCATCCGGGAACTGAAGGCGAGCCACGGGGGGCTCGTTGAGCCGGTCACCGTCTATCTCCGCGGCGGGACCTACTTCCTTTCGGCGCCGTTGACCCTGACGCCGGAGGATTCCGGGACTCCGGAGTGTCCGATAACCTATGCAGCCTACCCCGGTGAGAAGCCGGTGCTGAGCGGCGGCTTCCCCATCACCGACTGGAGCCCGGTCGAGGTCAACGGCGTGGCGGCATGGGCGGCGCCAGCCCCGGTGCTCGCCGACGGCGGCCGGTACTTCCATCAGCTCTTCGTGAACGGCGAACGCCGCCCGCGGCCGCGTCTGCCAAGGAAGGGGCTATTTCGATTTGCGGGGCTACTGGTCAACCCGGTGGACGTGGCGTGGAACCAGGGCCAAGACCAAGCCTACTTCTCAGATGGCGACCTTCACTCGTGGCGCAACCTGAGCGACGTGGACGTGGTGGCGCTGCACTTCTGGGTCGAATCCCGCCTGCCGCTCGTGGCCGTGGATGAGGCGACCCATGTCGCGACGTTTGCACGCCGCAGTGTCTTCCGGCTTACCGACGGCCAGACGACGACGCCCGCGCGCTTCTACGTGGAGAACGTCTTCGAGGCCCTCGACGCCCCCGGCCTGTGGTACCTTGATCGGCCGACTGCAACCATCTACTACGTCCCGCAGCCGGGAGAGGACCCGCGGCTGCTGCAGATCGTCGCGCCGCGGCTAAGCGAGGTCGTGCGCTTCGACGGGGACGCCACCAACCGCAGGTACGTCGAGCGCATCTCTGTCAGCGGCCTGAGCTTCGCGCACACGGAATGGAACCTCCCCGACGACATCGCGGGCTACAAGCAAGCAGATTTTGGAGTGCCCGCGGCGGTCAGCCTTACCGCCGCGCGCAACTGTGCGCTGCGGGACTGTGAGATCGCGCACGTGGGCACCTATGCGGTGGAAATCGGCGCGGGATGCCGCGGAAGTGAGATCGCCGACTGCGAGATGTTCGACTTGGGCGCGGGCGGCGTCAAGTTGGCGCAGGGCAGCGCCGCCACGACCTTGTCTAACAATCGCATCCACGACGGCGGCTGCATTTTCCACGGCGCGGTCGGCATCTTGGCTGACGACAGCGGGAACAACACCATCACTCACAACGAGATCTACAACCTTTACTACACCGGCATCTCGGTCGGCTGGCGCTGGGGCTACCGACCAAGCCTGGCGGCGGACAACATCGTCGCCTGGAACCACATCCACGATATCGGACGCGGTCTGCTGAGCGATCTGGGCGGGATTTACACCCTCGGAGTCGCCCCGGGGACAGTCGTGCGCAACAATCTGATCCACGACATCACCTCGGCGACCAACCGGGGGCGCGGGATCTACCTCGATGAAGGCTCCTCGGACATCGTGTTTGAGAGCAACCTCGTCTATCGGGTTGACGATGCCAGCTTCTGCATCAACTGCGGCCAGGACAACGTCGTCCGCAACAACATTTTCGCCTTCGGCAAGCAAGCAGGAATCCGTCGCGGGCGCCAGGAGAATCTCCGGGCCTTCACCTTCGACCACAACATCTTCTATTTCGCCGAAGGGCAACTCATGGCCGGCGCGTGGGGTGATGGCCAATATGCCTTCGACTACAATCTGTACTACGATGCGCGCGGGCTGCCGGTCACCTTCGCCGGGATGTCGTTCGATCAGTGGCGTGAGAGCGGCCAGGATGCGCACGGCATGATTGCTGATCCACAGTTCGCCAATCCCGCGGCGGGCGATTTCACGTTGGCGGCGACTTCGCCCGCGTTGGCAATTGGCTTCCGGCCAATTGACCTGTCGCAAGTCGGGCCACGGTAGGTGCCGCGAGATGGGCCTGCTTGCCGTGCCCGCGGAGGCGACGCCTCGCCGCCAACACAAGGTGAGGTAAGGTCGCATTGATCCATCGGAGGAGTCATGGTCAGGGCGCAATGTAATCGCAAGACCGTTCTCCTGGCACTCGCTGCCTCCCTCTTGCTTCCGCTCACGGCCATCGAGGTTGCCCATGGCCAGGGTGCTGCTTGGCCGCTTAAGGGGCAACTGGCGGGGGGATTGCCGCAGGATGTCGTCGTGCAAGGCGACTATGCGTACCTCGCGGCCGAGAGCGCGCTCACGATAGTGGATGTATCGTCTCCTCAGCAGCCGGTGTGGGTGGGCTATTGTGAGACTCCGGGCTGCGCCTTTGGCGTGGCGGTCGCTGGCGGATATGCCTACGTGGCGGATGGTCATGCCGGGCTGCGGGTGGTAGATGTCTCGAATCCGACGGCTCCGGTCGAAGTCGGCGCCTGCGGCACTCCGGGCAGTGCCTACGCGGTGAGCGTTGCTGACGGTTACGCATGTATCGCAGATGGCGTCGCTGGCCTGCGGGTAATAGATATCGCAAATCCAGAGGCTCCGCTGGAGGTGGGCTTCTTCAATACGCCGGGGGAAGCGTTTGGCGTGTTCGCCGCCGACGGATATGCCTATGTAGCGAACGGCATGTACGGCCTGCGGGTGGTGGATGTTTCGAACCCGGCGGCCCCGGTCGAGGTCGGCTCCTTCGACACCCCTGGCGGCGCCCGCGGCGTCACCGTCGCAGACGGATGCGCATACGTCGCTGACAACAATCGGGGCCTGCGGGTGATAGACGTGTCGGACCCGAGCGCCCCGGTCGAGGTCGGCGCGTGGGAGACCCCGGGCAATGCTAATGACGTGACTGTCGCGGGCGGATATGCGTACGTCGTCGGCATGAGCGCGGGCCTCTCGGTGATCAACGTCGGGGACCCATCGGCGCCGGTCGGAACGGGCTATCTCGACACGCCGGGCTACGCTGGCGGGGTCGCCGTGGACGGCCGTTACGCGTACATCGCGGATTGGACTGCGGGGCTGTGGGTGATAGATACCTTGGATTCGGCAGCCCCGGCCTATATGGGGCACAGCGGAGCTCCGGGACATGGCCGGTGCGTGGCGGTCGCCGGTACGTGCGCGTTCGTCGGGGACGATACCATCCTGCGTACGGTGAGTCTCTCGAATCCTGCCGCGCCGGCCGACGTCGGGCAGTTCGGCACTCCGGGCGTGATCTACGGTGTTGCTGTCAAGGGCAGATATGCGTATGTCGCCGACGGCGCGGCGGGCCTGCTCGTGATGGACATCTCGAATCCAGCGGCCCCGACCCAGGTGGGAGCGTGCGCCACGCCAGGGATTGCCTACGCCGTTGCGGTCGCGGGCGGATACGCGTATGTTGCGGCGGGAGAGGCCGGGCTGCGGGTGATGGATGTCTCGAATCCCGCCGCTCCGGCGGAAGTGGGGCATTGCGATACGCCCGGCGATGCCCGGGGCGTCGCTGTCGTCAACGGCTTCGCGTACATTGCGGACAGCGCCGCCGGCCTGCGCGTCATAGAGATCTCGAAGCCGACGGCGCCGTTTGAGGTTGGGTGGTGCGACACCCCGGGCGACGCTCGCAGCGTCGCGGTCGCCGGCGCGTACGCCTATGTCGCCGACTGGACTGCGGGGCTGCGGATCGTACACGTGCTTGACCCGGCGGCCCCTCACGAAGTGGGACACCTGATCCCGGCGGGTGATGCTTGCGGCGTGGCGATTGCGGGCGGATACGCCTACCTCGCGCAGGACTACGCGGGCCTGAGCGTCATAGACGTCGCCGAACCCGCCGCCCCATATGAAGTGGGGTGCTACGACACGCCGGGCGCTGCTCGCGGCGTCGCGGTCACCTCCGGCGGCGTGTGCCTGGCGGACTATGGCTGGGGCCTGATGGTCTTTGCCGCGGCCGGATCGGGAACGGTGGCCGGCCAAGTGAGAGTGCGCGGCACTGTGGTGAACATCGAAGGGGCTATCGTCGAGGCGTACCTCGGTGGGGTGCTCAGGGGATGGGCGACAACCGGCGCCGATGGGATCTACGGGATGGCGGGGCTGCCCGACGGCTCATACGTGATAAGCGCCGGACAGCGGGGCTACGTTCGGCAAGTCAAGGCCAACATCATAGTGACGGGCGGGCAGACCGCATATGTCAACTTCGGCCTCGACCCGTCCGGCGCCATGACTGGACAGGTGCGGGAGCGTGGCACGAGCATCAACCTCGCCGGCGCGACGGTCACCGCGTCGCTCGGCGGGGTGGTGCGCGCGACCGCGCCCACCGCCCCCAACGGCATCTACTTGCTGGATACCAATCTGCCGACAGGGACGTATGTGGTTGCGGCCTGCAAGACCGGCTACATCACCCAGACCAAGGCCAACATCAGCGTCACCCAGGGCGCGACGAGCTACGTCAACTTCAACCTCGATCCGGTGTGTCTGAAGGGGCAAGTGAGGCAGGCCGGCACCACGACGAATATCACAAACGCGACAGTTCGCGTGTACCAGGCGGACGTGCTCAAGGCAACGGCCACGACCGACGCCGGCGGCATCTACCAGATCGGCGGGCTGGCGGCGGGGACATACACCGCGGTCGCATCCCAGGCTGGCTTCATCCGCCAGACCAAGCTCAACGTCACGATCACCGCCGGCGTTACCACCTACGTCAACTTCAACCTGGCGGTGTCAGGCAAGCTCAGGGGTCAGGTCAAGAACAGGGTGACTGGGGCCAACCTGATCGGCGCGACGGTCTTCGCTCGCAGCGGTGGCATCATCTGGGCGACCACTACCACCGCCGCACCCTACGGCGTGTATGAAATCAACGCCGACCTGCCGCCGGGGACCTACGCCATGCAGGCTAGCAAGAGCGGCTACCTGTCGCAAGGCAAGAAGGACATCGTGGTCACCGCGGGCGCGACGACATACGTGAACTTCAACTTGCAGCCGGAGTAGAAGGGATGAAGCTTGCTGGGTCCTCGTGGTCCAGCTCGGTCGCCGAGAGGTGATCCTGGCGCGCAGAAGAGCGCTTCAGATTCGGCCCCTGGTGGCCAGGCGCGAGCGCTATCGGGAAATGATGGGGACAGTGGAGAATGCGGGGGCAAGGGCACCCAAGGTACGTCCCAATTCACCGTCGAAATGTCCTACTAACGTGAGTGACGCACACATGGAGGTTTGATCGATGACGCATCGAGTCAGATTCACAACCCTCGTCCTGATCACGCTGCTGATCGCCTCGGCATGCGCTCCCGTAGCGAGAGCGGCGCCCCAGGCGGACAGCGTCATCCTCTTCGTATGCGACGGCTTCGGGCCCGGCCACATTGCGATGGCCCGGGCTGCCATCGGACGGCCCCTTGCGGTGGAGCGGGCGCAGTTCTCGGGGACGGCGATCACGACCTCCCTAGGCGGCGGCGTCACCGACTCGGCGGCAGCCGCCACCGCGCTCGCCACGGGGCATAAGACGACCAACGGTACTCTCTCTCTATCGCCGGAAGGGCAGCCGCTGAAGACCATTCTCGAGCGCTGCCGGGAAGCCGGCAAGGCAGTAGCCGTTATCACGACCGACAGCTTGTGGGGCGCCACGCCCGCTGGGTTTCTGGCGCACGCTGCCAGCCGCGGCCGGAAGTCGGAGATCGCCCTACAGGCGGCGCAGTCACAGACGGACGTCATGCTCGGCCACGGGAGCGGCCAGTTCCTGCCGACCTCCGCCGGCGGCGAACGAACTGATGGGAAGGATCTCGTCGCGGCGCTTCGTGCCGCCGCCTACGAGGTCGTGTTGACTCGGTACGAACTCTTGACAGCGCAGAAGCAGCGCCTGGTGGGACTGTTCGATGATGGGCCCCAGGAACCAGAGCTACGGGACATGCTGATAGCGGCCCTCTGTCGTGTGGGCGGCGACCCCGAAGGCTTCTTCGTCGTCATCGAGCACCCCGGTCTGGACGGGGATCCCGGAGACCCCTCGGGGGCGCTGGCGGACATGCTCGAGATTGACGAACTGGCAGCGATCGCGACCGACTGGGCCAGAGCGCACGGGCGCACTCTGCTGGTGGTCACGGGGGATCACGACTCCGGCGGCCTGCAAGTCGAGCATGCGGAGCGGGTCCCGGCGTTGCTCAAGGTGAATGGGTCGGCCAGCGATCTCGCCGTTCGCCTCAACGCGGATCGCACCAACATCGCTCAGGTAATGTCCGAGTTTGCCGGCGTGACGGATCTTACTCCCGCGGAATTGGCTGAGATAAAGCAGGCTACGGACGCGGAGGACGCCATTGGGGTCGTGCTGAGTGCGCGCGTCGGCCTCAAATGGGCGGCCCGCGGGCACACCGCCACGCCGGTCCCGGTGTACGCCTTCGGCCCGGGGGCCGAGGCCTTCGTCGGGGCGATGGACAATACCGACATTCCGAAGCGTATCGCCACCGTCCTGGGCTTGGAGGCGGCTTCCCAGGCTGCGCCTGGTCGCGCCGACAGCCGCATCCTGCTGCGGCCCTCTCTGGCGCTCGCTGGCGCGGGACTCTAGGCTTACCCTGGGCAGAGCGAACGGACCGCGCCGGTCACATTGTGCCTGAGATGGGTTGTCCGACAGGACGCGTCAGCCGGATCGAGCAAGCCCTGGCTTTCTTCAGCTAGCCAGGTGCGCAGGGGACGCGGCCGCGAGCCCCGCGGCAGGCGGGCGAAGTCTCGCCTTTACTTGAGCACCAGGTCGAAGAGCGGGCAGGGGTAGGAGCCGCCGCCGACACCGGGCAGCAGCTCCACCCACCAGTGCCGCTTGCCCGGGACGTTGCCGTCCAGGTCCTGCACCGCCAGGCTGTAGCCCACGTGCTTGCCTGCCTGCAGGCCGGGGAGGCCCAGCCGGGAGGCGGGAATGGCGAACTCGTACAGGGTGTAGTTGCCGCTGCGCTCCACGGCCAGCGGGATATCCTGGGCCACGCCTTCGAAGCCGTCCGGCGAGCGGGCGACCCAGGGCTGGCAGCCGGCGGCGACCCGGGCCATGCTGAAGTCGCAGTCGTCCCCGCGGTGGCCCTGGGCGTTGCCGTCGGCCGCCGGGTCGAAGGTCATCTCCAGGCAGTCGGCCTGCCACACCCCGTCGCCGGTGTAGGGCTGGTAGAAGACGTTGTCCCGCACGGTCACCGCCAGGTAGAGCCTGCTCTCGTCCCACTGCCACTGCACCTGGGCGGAGAGGTTGTCCACCTCCTTGACGCTGATGCGGGAGGCATACCCCAGCGGTGCGGCGGGCACACCCCGCCACTCGTCGAGCTCGCCGTCCACCACCACCGGGCGGGCGGCCCTGGCCACGACAAACGAGGGCCGCAGCTCCAGCCGACCGCGCACGAGCAGCTTCTTCGCCTGGTCGGGGCCGTAGAGGTACTCGCTGGAATAGGTGGGCGTGGGGTACATCACGCCGGCTGCGGGAGCGCGCACGGTGAAGGTGAGGAAGGTCTCGCCATTGGCCGGCGCCAGGTACTTGGCGGAGCGGGGAGTGACCTGCCACTTGCCCTCGGTTTCCCAGGTGAGCGTGGAGGCGAGCGGCTTGGGGTAGGGGTTGGAGATCTTCACCCGGATGGTGCGCTCCACGGGCTGCCCGAAGGTGTAGGCGATCACCGAGGCCTGCACCGCCTGCCGGCGTAGCCGCTCGCGCTCGAGCATGTTACTCATGAGCGAGACCTCGGGCGGGTAGATGCTGCCGGCGCGGATGGGAGCGAAGGAGATCTCGTCCCCGCGCACGTTGACCAGCAGGTAGCCGCAGAAATTGCCTTCCTCCATTTGCTCTGGGGTCACCTGGGGGGTGATGCCGTTGACTGCGGGGATGACCAGGTACTGGATGCCGTCCACGGGGTCGAACTTGTGGTAGCTGTGCCAGTGCCCGGCCAGCACCAGCCGCACCGGGTACTGGCGCAGGATATCGTGGACGGGCTGCCAGCGGGGCCAGTCCCGGGCCCAGACCGGGTCGTGCTGGAAGACGACGATATGCTTGGCCTTGGCGGCGGCGAGGTCGGCCTTGAGCCAGGCGAGCACGGCCGGAGATTGCAGGCCGCCGGCCTCCATGGTGTTGAGCCCCACGAAGTGGACGTTGCCCCGGTCGAAGGAATAGCGGAGCGGGCCGTAGAGCTTCTCCCAGAGGGCGGAGGTCTCGGGGCCAGCGGTGTCGTGGTTGCCGGGGACGGGGAAGAAGGGGGCGCCGCAGAGCTTGCTGTCGGACCAGGCCTGGGCCCACTCCCGGTCCAGGGTGTCGATGGCCGAGCCCTTGATCAGGTCACCGGCGGCGAGCACCAGCTCGGGGCGGAGCAGGGCGATCTCGCGCATGTTCGCCCGCAGCATGACGCTCTCGTCCGGCGTCAGCCCGGCGTGGGTATCCGCCAGCACCACGAACGAGAAGTGATCCCCGGGGTCGGGCTTGGCACGCA
>Ga0315289_10001826_pt1 | contig 33141 bp, 32 predicted proteins | sample YL17G11_40_MG_FD_203452 | JGI IMG/M metagenome (GOLD analysis project Ga0315289, IMG submission 203452) | Sediment microbial communities from Yellowstone Lake, YNP, Wyoming, USA - YL17G11_40 | ecosystem: Environmental > Aquatic > Freshwater > Lake > Sediment | place: USA: Wyoming | collected... | reverse complement strand
AGCGAGGCCATCATGAGGGCTTTGGCCAGAAGGTTGGAAGCGGATGAGTCCCTTTGGGGGACCGCGGGACTCCTCCACGACCTGGACTTTGAGGAGACCAAGGAGGATCCGGCCTCTCACGCCCTGAAGTCCTCCCAGATTCTGAGCGACAAGGGAGTAAACCCCGTCATCATCCAGGCCATCAAGGCCCACAATGCAGAGGCCCTGGGCATCCACAAGGCACAACCCCTTGACTTTGCCCTGGCCGCCGCCGAAAACCTCACCGGCCTCATTGTGGCGACTGCCCTGGTCTATCCCGACAAGAAGCTGAAGAATGTCAAGGCCTCCTCGGTCATCAAGCGCATGAAGGAGAAGGCCTTTGCCAAGAATGTCAACCGCGAGGCGATCCGGGAAGGTGAGAAGCTCGGATTGTCCCTGGAGGAGTTCGTGGAGATCAGCCTGAGGGCCATGCAGGAAATCAGCGAGATACTGGGGTTATAGGGTCAGCCGATGTATAGGCCGAGTCGACGAAAAAGATCCCTCTCGATCGCATCCTGGGCCCTGGTTTCAGCCTACCTTTCGTTCCTACTTCCTGCAGGGGCGCAGCAGGCATCCCTGGAGACCTCTTGCGATCGAGTCGTGGATGGGTGGACCCTCCATTCTCCCGACTTCGGAGAGATCGGACTCCTGGGAGTCCAGTCTCTCGAGGGAAAGGAAAGGACGGAGCTGGAGGCGAAGATACAGAAGGGCCTGGCCTCCCTGGTGGAGGGAAAGAGGATCAGGCTGGAATTTGATGGACCCACGGAGGATGCCCAGGGAAGACTCCTCGCCTATGTTCAGGTGGGGCAGATCACCTTGAACGGTTGGATGCTGAGAAATGGCTATGCCCGAGCCTCCTCTGCCCTCCTCACCCTCAAGCATTACCAATTCTTTCAAGATCTGCAAAAGGAGGCCAGGGAGAACCAGCGGGGGGTCTGGGGCCTTTCTTCGGCCTCAGCCGCGGGGAATACTCCAGCCCCGGAGAAGAAAAAGATCATCGCCAGCAAGAAGAGCCGATACTATTATCGGCCCGGCCAGCACTATTATGATAAAGTCGACCTTCGGGATCGCATCTATTTCGACAGCGAGGAAGGAGCCCAAAAGGCGGGCTTCCACCCTTACTTGAAGGATTAGCCCAACCATGGGAGGGGACCGCAGAACGGCTGAGAGGCCATGCGAAGGGATAGCCTATGGAGAAATTGATCCTGGCCCTGGATGTAGAGACCGCCGAAGAGGCGGCAAGGTTCGCCGATCTATTGAAGGGAAAGGTGGGCGCTTTCAAGGTCGGATCTCAGCTTTTCACCGCGAATGGGCCGGCGGTGGTGGAAATGATCCACGGCCAGGGCGAAAAGGTCTTCCTGGACCTGAAGTTCCATGACATCCCCAACACCGTAGCCGGTGCGGTCACTGAGGCCTGCAGGTTAGGGGTCTTTATGCTCACCCTCCACGCCTCCGGGGGATCGGAGATGATGGAGGCCGCCGTGGCTGCCGCCCACAAGATGGCCTGCCCTGGCCGACCCCGGCCAATCCTCTTGGCGGTCACGGTGCTCACCAGCCTGAACGAGACGGCCCTGCGGCAAGAGTTGGCCATTGAAAGGCCACTGGGCCAGCAAGTGGTGCATCTGGCGCAGATGGCGAAGAGAGCCGGGCTGGACGGGGTGGTCGCCTCTCCGCAGGAGATCCGCGAGATCAGAGCCGCAACTGGGCCGGGCTCCCTGATCGTCACCCCCGGGGTGCGGCCGACATGGGCTGCGGCTGGGGATCAGAAGCGCATCATGACCCCGAAAGAAGCCATTGAGGCCGGTGCCGATTATATTGTGATCGGGCGCCCCATCCTCGCGGCCCCGGACCCGGCGGCCGCGGCAGAAAAGATCATCGAGGAGATCCTCCTCGCAGGCCACTAACAAAGAGGCAATCCGTCTGCGCCTTGCCCAGATCCAGGCCGTTGCAGACGGCACCCAGGACGACCGGGTGGTGAGGATCCAGACCGACGCCGGCATCGAGGGGATCAAGGGCCAGGGCTTGGGGTTTCCTTGAACTGGGAGGCGGTGGAGAGATTCGAGGTCAAGTCCCTGGAGGTAGGGCCCCAATAGAGAAGGCCTGAGAGGGAAATTGCCTGGAGCAAGGCAAGTGGAATTACCTGAGAAGGGGGAACGTCATGGGAATTGCTGGCAATCCTAAGTCCCTGGCCATGGATATCGCCGATGGCTTCGTCGCACTGAGCCCATCCGGGCTCAAAAGATACAGTCCCTCCGACCTCAAGACGATCCACAGCAATCTGAATTTGGTGCTCCGAGAGGTCAGGGGGGAGGTCATCCCGCCTGAGGACCTGATGGCCATCAAGAAGAAGAATTTGCGCATTCAACGGATCAACCAGGCCCTGCTCATGCTCTCCAATTACTGCCGGCAGCAAAAGATCCCCCTATAAGCACTGAGCACGCGGGAAGGATCGCAACGGCAAGCGGACAGAGGGAGGGCACATTCTACGAGAAAGGAAGGGAAGTGATGGATCGTGCGATCAGCCCCGAGGAGATCCTGAAAGCCTTCAAGGATTGTGGAGCCTTGTTGGAGGGGCATTTCCTCTTGAGCTCCGGCCTGCACAGCTCCCAGTACCTGCAATGCGCCCTGGTCCTGCAATATCCGCCTCATGCTGAGACGCTTTGCAGCCTCTTATCTCGGCCCTTTCAGGGAGAGGGAATCGAGGTGGTCGCCGCCCCGGCCCTGGGAGGAATCATCGTAGCCCACGAGGTGGCGCGCGCCCTCGGGGCTCGATCCGTCTTCACCGAGCGAGTCGAGGGACATATGGCGTTGAGGCGCGGCTTTCAGATCTCGCCGGGAGAGCGTACCTTGGTGGTGGAGGATGTGGTGACTACCGGAGTCTCCACCCGCGAGGTCGTGGGCGTGGTGGAGGAACAGGGGGGGATAGTGGTCGGGGTGGGATGCCTGGTGGACCGAAGCGTTGGGGTTCATTTCGAGGTCAAGCGGCATGCCCTGCTTCAGCTAAAAATCCCCAATTACCTCTCCGAGGCCTGTCCCCTGTGTCAGCAGAGAAAGCCCCTGGTGAAGCCGGGCAGCCGCCAGGCCAGGCCGAGTGGGCAATGAGGATGGACCTCTTCCCGGAAAAGCCCGTCCCTTCTTCCTCCCGGTTTGCGCCCCTGGCCGACCGCATGAGGCCAAAGGATCTGGGGGAATTCATGGGACAGGGACACATCTTGGGAGAAGGAAAGCCCTTGCGGCAGGCCATCCTCCAGGATGAGCTCTCCTCCCTCATCCTCTGGGGGCCGCCCGGCTCGGGAAAGACCACCTTGGCCCAGATCATCGCGGCCATGACCGGATCCCATTTCATCCCCTTTTCTGCCGTCACCTCCGGGATCAAGGAGATCAGGGAGGTCATCAAGGCCGCCGAGGAGGAGCAGCGGTACGCGGGTAAGCGCACCATCCTCTTTATCGACGAGATCCACCGCTTCAACAAGGCGCAGCAAGACGCCTTCTTGCCCCATGTGGAGAAGGGGACCATCATCCTCATCGGGGCCACCACCGAGAATCCCTCCTTCGAGGTCATCGCCCCCCTCCTCTCCCGCACCAAGGTCTTCGCCCTGAATCCCTTATCAGAGGAGGATCTGGTCACCATCCTGAAACGGGCCTTGGCCGATGCAGAGCGAGGCCTGGGCGGGATGAAGACGGAAGTCACGGAGGAGGCCCTGCGCTATATGGCGGCCCTTGCCGATGGGGATGCCCGGCGGTCCCTCAACACCCTGGAGATGGCAGTATCGACCACCCGACCCGACCCGGAGGGGGTGCGCCACATCAGTCTGGCCGTGGCAGAAGAGGCTGGCCAGCGGAAGGCACTCCTCTACGATCGAGCCGGCGAGGAGCACTACAACCTGATCTCCGCCCTCCATAAGAGCCTGCGGGACAGCGATCCGGATGCGGCCCTTTACTGGCTGGGGAGGATGTTAGAGGCGGGAGAGGATCCCCTCTATCTCGCCCGGCGCATGGTGCGATTCGCCTCTGAGGACATTGGCAATGCCGATCCCGCCGCCCTGCAGATAGCGGTGGCGGCCAAAGAGGCCTATCACTTCTTGGGATCCCCGGAGGGGGAATTGGCCTTGGCCCAGTGTGCGGTCTATCTGGCCACCGCCCCCAAGAGCAATGCCATCTATGCTGCCTTCCAAGAGGTCCAAAAGGACATCCAGGGACAGCCGGCTTTGCCCGTTCCCCTCCACCTGCGCAATGCGCCCACCTCCCTCATGGCCCAATTGGGCTATGCCAAGGGTTACCAGTACGCCCACCACTTCCCCGAGGCCCATGTGGAGCAGGAACATCTGCCGGAGAACCTGCGGGGCAGGATCTACTACCACCCCTCGGATCGGGGCCACGAAGGAAAAATCAAGGAGGTTTTAGAGAGGCGGCGAAGGAGGAAGGAAGATCAGGAAAAGTAGGAGGGGATTCATTTTCCCCTTGCGGAAGAAATGGAGACGTGCTATAGGAGTTAGGTGTCAAAGGCTTTTCACGAAACCTTCCTTGCACCAAAGCACCCTTTGAATGAACAACCGAGCACATCTCTCTTTATGCGATTCGCCTGGTGACTAAAACAAGAAAGGTGGTGATGGCTCAGCGAGATCAGTTCGACCGGGAGAAGGATTGCGGGGGAACGGAGATGGAGTGCACTCAGGGCTGGATTGGATAGGAGGAACGAGGAACCATGGTAAAAACGAGCAGACTATTAGGCGTATTGGTCCTCAGCCTGACGATTGGCCTTTTCACCGGCACCACCTTTGCCGGTCAAGCCTACAGTTATGCACCTGGCGATGAAGTAGGGGCCCTCAATGAGATGACCCCGGCCTCGGTGGTGGCGGCGGCAAAGGAAGTGAAGACGGGAAGAGTTTACGACCTGGATCCCGGCCGCTTCCGGGGAATGCCCCTGTGGCCCGGACATCCACCCTATGAAGTGGTCACCTTCCGCACCCCTCTGGGAGAATACAACCAGAAGGATCAGGCATGGCTGCTGAGCAACAACGATGCCCACATCGGCTTCATCAGCGAGGTGATGATCGGCTGCATGCACACCGGATGCCACATGGATAGCCTGGCACACATTACCGTGGGCCAGGACAACCACTGGTATGGTGGCTTCAAGGAATCGAAGGATTTGGGAGACTGGGGCCCGTTGAAGGCCGATATCTCCACCACCCCCCCGGTGGTCACGCGGGGCGTCCTGATCGATGTAGCCGCCTATAAGGGCGTGAAGATGCTTCCGGCCGCCTATTGCATCACCGTAGCCGACCTGAAGGGCGCCCTGGCGAAGCAGGGAACTGTGTTAAAGCCCGGAGATACGGTGCTGGTCCGAACTGGCCAGCTTTCGGTTTGGCCCGACAAGGCAGAGATGGGCAAAGGCGGTGGCGCGGGCTTAGGACTGGAGGCGGTGAAGTGGTTGGCGATCAATAACAAGACGATCCTGATGGGAGTCGATCAGGCCGCCTTTGAGTGCGATTCCCCTGATCCCACCAACCCCCATCCGGTTCATCAGTTCATGCTGATCGAAAATGGCATTCACATCATGGAGTTTACCTACCTCGAAGACCTGTCCAAGGACAAGGTCTACGACTTCATGTTTGTAGTGTGCCCCCTGAAGAACAAGGGCTGCACTGGCTCCATGATCCGTCCCATCGCGGTGAACTGATTCTGATTGAAGAAGGAAGGACGCTGGTAGCGGCTTTATGATGTGTGCTTCTAACACGCCATTTCAGCTCTTAGCACTGAATTGAAGTGAACCCTTCCGTAACCCCCCATAAGGCCCCTCGGCCCTGCCGAGGGGCCTTTCTTATTGCTCCTCTCTGACGGCGGGATTCGGCCCCCAGGCCCAAGCTCACCTCTTGATCCCCAACCAACCGGTGGCCCAGCCCTCTTTTGTCTTCACCGCCCCCTCGGGACAGAGCTCCTGGCAGCAGAAGCAGCGGATACACCTTCGCTCCTCAATCACCAATTTCCCCTTATCTTCCCGAATCGCTTGAGAGGGACAGGCTTGGCTGCAAGTATAGCAAAGGGCGCACTGGGCCGCATCGATCCGCGGGCGGGCGGTGAGGGCACCCCGCAGGGCCCGGTGGAGGAGGGGGGGGATCCCCCAGCCCAGGTCCAGGGAGCGGGGAGGCAGAAAGGCGGAGGGGCGCAGGTCCTCCAACGATTCACCTACGATCTGAAACTGGCCGAAATCTTGGGGCAGGAGTCCTCTTCGCTGGGCAGCCTGCAGGATAGGAAAGGAGGGCAAGGGGATCCCAAGCAGCTCGGCAACGGCCCTGTCCAAGCCCACTCCATCCTCGCTGGCCGCCAGAAGACGGATCCAGCGGGGGCTCCCCCCATTGCCTGGCCCATCCCCCTCCATCCCTAAGATCCCATCCAGGATGTTGAGGCGGGGTCTCATCACCAGAAAAAGCTCCACCAGCATCTGGGAAAATAGCTCCCGGTCCACACCCGCCTGAAGATGCCACTGGGCCTTCCTCTTCCCCGGGATGCAGCCGAACATGTTCTTCACGCTGAGGGTGAGGGTCATCTGGCTGTGGGTCTTGAGCTTCGGCAGATTGATGATGCCATCGGCCTCCAGGGCGGCCTGGGCCACCTCGATCCTCTTAAAGCGTGAATCGGGTAACACCTTAACCTCCCGCGGCTGGTCGAAGTCAATAAGCCCCACCCCAGCCCGCGCTGCCACCCCCTGGATGCCCGCCCTCTCTGCTGCCTTGGCCAGGCTGGCCATGCCCGGGCTATCCCCGATGAGCGGGTATCCTCCTGCCTCTCTCACCAGTTCGATGGCCGCCTTGACCACCGCCGGATGGGTGGTGATCGCCTTCTCCGGGGGGGCCGGGGAGAGCAGGTTGGGCTTCAGCAGGATGCGTTCGCCCGGGCGAACGAAGTGGTCGATACCTCCCAGGAGATCGACCGCCCTCCGCATTGCCCGGTAGACGGCGCGGTCATCGTAGTCTGGTTGATGGATTAAAGAGATGGAAGGGGACATAAGGGACTTGGGGATGAAAGGGGAGTTTAGAGATGGAGCAGCTTGGCCTGCCGGCGGCGAGCTGCCTTCGGGAGCCTTCTTGCCATGCCTTTCTTTTTGTGAGGACGGTCCTCCTCTTCTTCTTGGTCCTTCTTGGCAGAGGGTAAATCACGGGCCATGATCCTCTGCTCAAACTCCTCGGCCCCGATTGCGGTCGCGCCCTGCCGCTCGGCAAAGGAAGCAAGCGCCCGGTCAGAGGTCACGATCACCACGCCCTCCCGACCGGCCGCCGCCAGGCGTTTGATCACCTCGTCCGCCGTCTCCCCTCTGCGGGAATAGACGATGGAGACGCCTTGGGACCATTCCTGCCTCTGCGAGGAGTCGCCCCCTGATCCGGCGTCAAAGACCACCTGAATCTGATGTCTCTTCCTCCGCTGGTACTCAGAAAGCCTCCTCACCAACTCTCTGCGGCCCGCCTCCAGGTCTTGCCGTTCGAGCTGGCTCAGATCAGGGGATTGGCGAATCAGGTTGTAACCATCCACGATGACTCGCATGGCATTGCCCTCTGCGGTGCAATCTGAGGTGTCGTCCGTGGCGGAAGAGGCCCTCCTTGCTCGCAGTCCTTCACCGGATCTGGGAGGTCAGCTTCATGGCGCAGAACTCGCCGCACATGGTGCAGGTGTCCTCTCCTGAAGATCTTCTCTCCTTCCGATATCTTCCCGCCTTCTCAGGATCGATGGAGAGTTCGATCTGCCTTTCCCAATGTAAGGCCTTCCTTTCCTTGGCCATCTCCTGATCCCAGGCCCAGGCGCCCGGTATCCCCTTGACCAGGTCGGCCGCATGGCCGGCAATGCGGGCAGCGATCACCCCTTCTCTGACCTCCTCTACTGTTGGAAGCCCCAGGTGCTCGGAGGGGGTCACATAGCAAATGTAATCCGCCCCGGCGGCGGCGGCCAAGGCCCCCCCGATGGCTGCAGTGATGTGATCATATCCCGGGGCGATATCGGTCACCAAGGGTCCCAGGACATAGAAGGGGGCGCCCCGGCAGAGCCGCTTCTGAAGCTTGATATTGGCCTCGATCTGGTCCAGAGGGACATGGCCTGGGCCCTCTACCATCACCTGAACTCCGGCCGCCCAGGCCCTGTCTACCAACTCCCCCAAGATGATCAGCTCTTGGATCTGGGCACGGTCGGTGGCATCCGCCAGACACCCGGGCCGCAACCCATCCCCCAGGCTCAGGGTCACATCGTGCTCAGCCGCGATCCTCAGAAGACGGTCATAATTCAAGTAAAGTGGGTTTTCCCGGTTGTTACGCACCATCCAACAGTTGAGGAATGCGCCGCCCCGGCTCACGATGTCCGTAACCCGACCCTGCACTTTGAGGCGGTTGATGGTCTCCAGGGTAACCCCGCAATGGACGGTGATAAAATCGACGCCTCCCTTCGCCTGTCGCTCGATCACCTCGAAGAGCTCATCCTCTTGCATCTCGGTGATGCCTCCGTGGCGCTCCATTGCCTCTATGGCCGCCTGGTAGATGGGAACGGTCCCCAGCGGCAGGGGGGTGGCGTTGAGGATGGCGGCACGCGTCTTGCCGATGTCCCCCCCGGTGGAGAGGTCCATGATCGTGTCCGCCCCTGCCTTGGCCGCCTCCTTGGCTTTCTCCACCTCCTTCTCCATGTCGGGATAATCCAAGGAGGTGCCCACATTGGCATTGACCTTGGTGCGAAGACCGTAGCCAATCCCCATCGGGCGTAGGCCGCGATGGTGGCGATTGGCCGGAATGATGACCGCACCCTCTGCGATGCGCTGGCAAAGAATATCGGGATCGATTCCCTCCTCTTTGGCCACTTCTTGCATCTCCGGCGTGATTCTTCCCTGTAGGGCCTGTTGCATCTGCGTCATGGCACTTCCTCCTGCTGAGGGGACTCGTCCCCTATGCTAATGCTATAGTCTTTCCTCGTGCGATCGCCTTTTTCATTTGTTGAGCAGCCTCTTTTAGGTCCTCTGCTTGCAGGAGGGCGGAGATAACCGCCACCCCTGAAGCCCCTTTCTTGATGACCTCCTCCACATTGCCGAGGTGGATGCCGCCGATGGCCACGACCGGGATCCGGAGGGACTGGCTCACTTGGGCGATCACCTCAAGCCCGATGGGCTGGCCCGCGTCCGCCTTGCTGCCGGTCGGGAAAATACTCCCCAGGCCCACATAGGATGCCCCGATCCTCTCTGCCTCCCGGGCCTCCTTCAGGCATCCCGCCGAAATCCCCAGAATCCTGTCTGGCCCCAGAATCCGCCGGGCCTCACGGGCAGGGAGATCTTCCTGCCCCAAGTGCACCCCCTCTGCCTCCGCGGCCAAGGCAATATCCAGGCGGTCGTTGATGATCAAAGGCACTCCCGAAGGCGCGCTGATCTCCTTGATCTCTTGGGCGAGCTCCAAAAACTCGCGGGGCTTCGCCTCCTTGCAGCGGAGCTGGAGCATGGTTACCCCTCCCTCAATCGCCTCTTTGGCCAACTCTGCCAGAGGACGGTTTGGGGTTAACTGGGGATCGAGGATCAGATAAAGGGAATAGTCCGGGCTGCTCAACCCTTTGCCCCTCCGTAGTAGATCCCTTGTCGTTCTGCCAGTCCGAGGGCCTCGAAGACGACCTGCTGGGTCCGCTCCGTCATCTCCAGGGCCTCCATCTCGGAAGGATCGGCCCAACGCGCCTCCAGGATATCGGAGGCGGGCTGAATCTCTCCACTCCTCCAATAGCCCAAGAAATCAATCAACACATAATGATAACGAACCCGATGATCTTCCTGGGGGATGATCCGCTCCAGGACCGCCACCACATCCGCCAATTCGATCTCGATGCCGCACTCCTCTCGAACCTCGCGCTGGATGGCCTCCTGCAGGGTCTCCCCCAACTCCACCATGCCCCCTGGGATGCTCCATTTCCCAAACCCCGGCTGCTTGCCCCTTCTTACCAGGAGGACCTTGCCTCCCTTGAGGACAATCCCGCCAACACCCACCAGGGGATGGCCGGCAAATTCCCGCTCCATCGAGAAGTCCCCTTTCGAGAAACAAAAAAGCCGCAGATTCACATATCCCTTGCGGCTTTCGATCTTAGGAAATCCCAAAGCCGCTTCCCTACGCTGGCATTACCCAGGTCAGGTGCTAAGGGTCGGTGGCCGGATGGCCACCTTCTCAGCCAAGGAGCGCCCCTAGCGGCATGCTGTCTTCTATTTTTTATTTTAAGCTTCTGCACTCCGCCTGTCAACACATTTTTCTTTTTTGGCGGGCCATGTTTCGCTATAATGGTCTATCGGGCTATAGGCCGGGGATGAAGCCGGCGGGATCATTTGACCAGACGCATCTAGGGAGAGGCTAAACATGGGAAGGCATACCGCGGTGGCGAAACGGATCGAGGTGCTACGGGACTTGATCCGCCACCACGATTATCGGTACTATGTCCTGAATCAACCGGAGATCTCCGATCAGGAATATGACCGCCTCTTTCGCGAGCTGAAGGACCTGGAGGGGAAGCACCCGGATCTCCTCGCCCCGGATTCCCCCACCCAGAGGGTGGGGGGGCAGGCGGCGGAGGGTTTCTCGGTGGTGGAACACCAGGCGGCCATGCTCAGCCTCGACAACGCCTTCCGCTTGGAGGAGCTCTATGAGTTTGAAGAGAGGCTAAAGAGAGCCCTGCCGGGCGAGGGGTTCGAATATGTGGCGGAGCCCAAGATCGATGGCTTAGGGGTCGCCCTCCTCTACCAAGATGGGCTGTTGGTGAGGGGCTCCACCCGGGGCGATGGCAGGAGGGGCGAAGATGTGACGGCCAATCTCCGCACCATTCGCAGCATCCCCCTGCGCCTCAACCAGGACCTCAACCACATCTCCCAATTGGAGGTACGGGGTGAGGTCTATCTCCGACGCGCCGATTTCGACAGGCTGAATCGAGAGCGGGAGGAGGCAGGGGGGGCGATCTTTGCCAATCCCCGGAATGCCGCTGCCGGCTCCATCCGGCTTCTCGATCCCTCGCTCACCGCCCAGCGACCTTTGAATATCTTCATTTATGGAATCAGCTACCTGGAGCCCCAGGCCTTCTCCTCCCACGCGGAGGCCCTGGGGGCGCTGAAATCCTTGGGCTTCAGGATTAACCCTCAAAATGCGCTCCTGCCCTCCATGGACAAGGTAGTCAACTATTGCCAGGAGATGGAGCGGATCAGGGCAGATCTGGATTACGAAGCCGATGGGGTGGTGGTCAAGGTCAACTCATACGATCAGCAGCGCCGATTGCGCTCCACCTCTCATCACCCGCGATGGGCCTTGGCTTATAAGTTCGCGGCCCACCAGGGGACGACGCGGGTGAAAGAGATCATCGTCGGGGTAGGCCGCACCGGGGCCCTCACCCCGGTCGCCCTTCTGGAGCCGGTGGAGTTGGCCGGTGCCACGGTCAGCCGCGCGACCCTCCACAACGAAGACGAGGTGGCGCGAAAGGATATCCGCGTGGGAGACACCGTCCTGGTCGAGCGGGCAGGCGAGGTCATCCCGCAGGTGGTCCAGGTGGTCAAGGAGAAGAGGGCGCCCGGCAGTCGGCCCTTCTCCATGCCCAAACACTGTCCGATCTGCGGGGCGGCGGCCTTCCGCCCTGAAGGCGAGGCGGTCAGCCGTTGTCCGAACTCGGCCTGTCCGGCTCAGATCAAGGAACGGCTTATCCATTATGGCTCCCGGGCTGCCATGGATATCGATGGATTGGGGGAGAAGATCGTGGACCAACTGGTGGATTCTAGCCTGGTGAGAGATTTCGCCGACCTTTACCACCTGAAGGTCGCGGTCCTCTCCCGTTTAGAGAGGCTGGCCGAAAAATCGGCCACCAACCTGGTAGAGGCCATCCAATCCAGCAAAGAACGGGGCCTTTCCCGACTCCTCTTCGGGCTGGGGATCCGCTATGTAGGCGACCATGTGGCCGAGATCCTGGCCGCCCATTACCGAAGCCTCGAGTCCCTGTCCCGGGCGAGCCAAGAGGAGCTGATGGGGGTGCCCGAGATCGGACCGCGGATCGCCGAGTCGGTGGCCAACTTCTTCACCCAGGAGGAAAACCAGAGGGTGATCGAGAGGCTGGGGCAGGCTGGGGTGAGGACGACCGATCTGAGGCCCGGGACGGCGGGCCCCAGCCCCCTCAGAGGAAAGATCTTTGTCCTCACCGGCGCCATGGAGGGCTTCAGCCGGGAAGAGGCCAAAGAGGCCATCCTCAAGAAAGGAGGAAAGGTAACCTCCTCAGTCAGCCCTCACACAGACTTCCTGGTGCTGGGCAAGGACCCGGGCTCCAAGCTGGAGGAGGCGAAGCGATTGGGCATCAAAACCCTGAATGAAGGGGAGTTTCAAGCCCTGCTGCAGGGCGATTAGAAATCAATCTAAGAATGGGAGGAACAGGAAGATTTGAGCGCACAAGAGGAGAGAACCCAGCAGATCTACGATAGTGGCTACAACTGTGCCGAGTCGGTGTTGAAGTCCTGTCAGGAGCTTTATGGGCTGCCCGGCGCCGAGGTGGTCCCCAAGGTGGCGACCGGTTTTGGGGGTGGGATCGGCCGCAAGGGCTCGGTTTGTGGCGCCCTGAGCGGCGGGATCCTGGCCCTGGGGCTGGCCATGGGCAGGATGGACCCCAAGGATGCCCAGGCCCGGGATCGGGTCTACGCCATCGCCCGGGAGATCTACGAAAAGTTCGAGAAGGAGTTCGGCACGGTCCTGTGCTTCAACCTCACCCAGTGCGATCTCGCCACCCCGGAGGGGCAGAAGAAGTTCAAGGAGCTCGGCCTCCACAAAAGCCTCTGCAGCAAGTTCGTCCAGGGGATGGTGAAGTGGGTGGGGGAGGCCCTGGAGGGCGAGAGACCCAAGACCTAAGGCCTGAGCCACCGTCAATGGCGCAAAAAGAGGGGGAGGGACGCATATGCGTCCCTCCCCCTTTGGTTTTTGTGAAATCATCCAGGCAAAAGGCCGCTCGTTCAGCGAAGGCCTCTCACCTCATGCATGCTTCTTCAGGGCAGGATGGCGATGGCTCGGCCAGCCTGGCCCGATCCGACGGTCTTGGGGGACAAGTAGATGAAGAACCCGCCCGTGTTAGGCAGATTGGCGGTGTTCATCACCATCTCGACGTAGATCATCCCCCTGCCCAATCCCAACACATGGGCCTCATACCAATCTTCACCCCCCATGGAGGGGATGTCGGCCACCATGTTCATCACGCCCTTCTTCGACAAGTAATCAACCAGCTCTGCAGACGGAGAGGGCCAGCCCTCGGCCTTGCCGCCCAGGACGTCGGCCACGCAGCGGCTGCCCTCCGGGAACGGCAGATAGTATTTGTCGTCGTATCCGGTGCGGAGCAGCACTACATCCCCCTTCTGCAGGGGTCCATACTTGGCCTCGAAGGCCTTGACCACATCCGACCCGATGGCAGGCCGCTTGCCGGGTCCAGCCGTCCCTTCCATCAGCCCTACATCCACCACCTTCATGGGGCCGCAGAACTGCTCGATGGGGACCTTATCAGCGGTCATGGTGCTGTGGGGGAGCTTGCCGTACTTGGCCTCGTACTTCGCTGCCCGCTCCTGCATTCCCTTGCCGGAGTACTGGCTGATCTTGAATCCTGGAGGCGGGACGAAGTGGGTCGGGGAATCAAAATGGGTGCCCGGATGCTCATCCAGGGTCTTGGACTCAGACTTCCACTGACCCTTCGGTCCCCACTCCGATGCCAGGGTAATCTGTAGCGGGAAGTGGCCCGGCCACACGCAGGGATAATTGGGGGACAGGAGGGTGGTCAGATCAATGACCTTGCCCGCCAGGGCCGACTTGTTCAACTCCGCAGCGACCGGGCCCTTAATGGCAATGGCCCGTCCCACATCGCCGCTCGCCCCCTCGGTCTTCAGGGGCAGAAAGCAGAAGAAGGCGCTTCCATCCGCCGGTGCCGCACTCAGATTGCAGGCGTGCTCAACGTAGATCATCTCCTTGGCCAGGCCAGCCCAGTGGGTGAAGGTCGCCTTCTTGCCGGTCACATCGCCCATGCTGGGACCATCGGTCGCCAGCATCCGTACGCCCTTCTCATAGAGGTAGTTCACGCACTCCGGGGTGGGGGTGGGCCAGCCTTCGGCCATGCCGTCCAGTCGAGACTTCACGCAGGTATCGCTGCCGCCCATCTCGGGGAAGGTCTTGTAGTACTTATCGACATGCTTGGACATAAACGCCACTACATCCCCAGCCTTGATCGGCCCATACTTGGCCTCATGCTTCTGGACATCGGCCACAGTAATGTCAGGGCCTGCAGGCACGCCTTTAGTGGTCCAGGCAGTCCCTACCAGATGGGTTACATCCACCACCCGCAGGGGACCGACCATCTGGGTCACGGGCACCTTGTCGTTGCAGATCGGGGTCGTCTGCCGGGGCCCGTACTTGGCCTCGTATTCCGCCAACCACTCTTTGACATTCGCAGGATAGGTTTCGTTGTCAAAGCCTGGGGGCGGGGTGAAGTGCTGCGGGGAATCGTAGTGAGTAGCTACATGGGAATCAAGGATATGCATTCGGGTCCAGTAGGGACCGCGCCAGCCATCATGCTTGTTATAGTCAACTACAACATAGGGCGTCAATCCAGGCCACCAACCAGGCCTATCCATTGTCACCAGCGCCGACAGATCGATTGCCTCCCCCTTCTTCACGGGGGTGTTGAAGGCGGCAAAGCTGGCGACGGAAAAAGCCAGGACGAGGATGGCAGCCATTGCAAAAATCAAGCTCTTTCGCATGCTATTCCTCCCTAATTGAGCGCCAAATTCATCGCATCGTTGAGGATCTGAAGACACACTGACCCTCGATGACTAACTACTGAGTGCGAGGCATTACTCGATAGCCATCCCCCCTTTCAAGGTGTTAAAGGTGGGACAACAAATGAAGGTGGAAAGATTTGGAATGCCCCCCTAATCTATTCGCCGGTGCCCGCTTTGTCAAGACAATAATTTGCTCCGAATACTTGCTCCGAAGGCTCATCTCCTTTGAGGCGGGGCATCCCTCAGGGAAGCATCTTGAAGCCGGAGTAGCCAAAATAAAGGCCGAATCCAACTAAGAAAAGGCCGCAGAGTCCGACCACCCCCCGGTAGAGACGGTCAGTGATCACCTTTCGGCCCAGGGTCAAGGCCAGCGCCACAAAACTGTACCAGAGCAGGTCAGACAGGATGTGTCCGGTGAAGAAGGATGCCAGGCCGATCGGGCCCAACCGGCGGGAGAGGGCGATATAGCCCAGCCCGATGGTCGCCCACCAGATCGTCCAGTAGGGATTGGAGAGGCTGGTGAGGATGCCCGCCACCACCGGATGATCCACGATCTTGCGCCCCCCTGCCCTCGCCTGAAGGGATAAAGAGAGGCCCTTGAGGCTGCGCAGGATATCGTATCCCAAATAGACGAGAAAGATCCCTCCCACGATGGCGATGGTGCCGATGACCGGGCCCAGGGTGAGGAAGCGACCCAGGCCGAAGGCCACCGCAGCTACCAGGGAGAGCTCTAAGATCCCGTGGCCCAGCACGATCAGCGGCCCTGCCCAGAATCCCCGGGACGCCACCTGGCTGATGGTCACGGTCAGCACCGGGCCGGGCATCAGCGCCCCGGAGAGGCCGATCAGAAAGGAGGTGAAGAAGATCCCCGCCAAGCTATCCATAGTCTTCCTATCGAGAGAGGGGGTTTCCGAAGCGGTCGAGACAGACCAGATCCTCGATCTCCTTTCGGGAGGAGGTCTGATCGGTTCGTGCCGGATATCCCAGGGTGAGGATCGCCATTAACTCAAAAGCGGCGGGGACCCCGAGCAACTTTTCTACCTCCCCCGCCTGATTCAGGATCTCCCCCTGCCAGGAGGCGCCCAGGCCGAGGGAGTGGGCCGCCAGGAGCATATTCTCCATACAGGCACCGATGGCCTGCAGATCCTTAACTCGATCGTAGCCAGCCCCAGCATCGAGGAACACGGCAATGACCACCGAGGCCTGAGCGATGATGGAGCCATAGCGGGTGAGCCGGGAGAGGGCCTCCTTGGTCTTTTCCTCTCTGACCACGATAAAGCGCCAGGGCTGGCCATTCTTCCCGGAGGGGGCCCACCTCCCCGCCTCTAAAATCGAGAGCAGTGGCTCCTCTCCGACCTCCCGCGAGGTGTAATGGCGGATGGTGCGACGCCTAAGAATAGCCTCCAGAACAGCATTAGATTCCATTTCGCCTTTCCTCCTCCAGTTCAGTTCGAAGTCAGGGGCCATGCTACCACGGGCCCCCCCTGTTTGCAACCTGCGTTGCCGGCTTGACAGGGCAAGGAGACTATTATATTAGATGGACCCAACGGCTGACTTGGAGAGGGGACGAGGAATGATCTGGTTCAAGAAGAAACCGGAGACGGTATCCACCAAGGAGAGCAAGCTCAAGGTCCCGGACGGCCTCTGGGTCAAGTGCGACAACTGCAAGGAGATCATCTACAAGCTCGAGGTGGAGCGCAACCTCAAGGTCTGCCCCAAATGCAATTATCACTTCCGCATTGGAGCCAAAGAGCGCCTCGCCCTGATCATCGACGAGGGGAGCTTCAAAGAATATGACGCGCGCCTCCACCCCATTGACCCCTTAAATTTCAGAGATCTGAAATCCTATCGGGAGAGGGTGCGGGAAGCGAAAAAGGCCACCGGAATGAATGAGGCGGTCCTCTGCGGGATGGCCAAGATCGGGGGATTCCCCGTCTCGATCTGTGCTTTTGAATTCTCCTTCCTGGGGGGAAGCATGGCCTCGGTGGTGGGAGAGAAAATCACCCGGGCCATCGAGCGGGCCGTGAAGGAGCGGTCTCCCCTGATCATCATCTCTTGCTCCGGGGGGGCAAGGATGCAGGAGGGAGTTCTCTCCCTCATGCAAATGGCGAAGACCTCTGCCGCCCTGGCCAAGCTGGGCAAGGCAGGGCAGCCCTTCATCTCCATCCTCACGGATCCCACCACTGGGGGAGTCACCGCCAGCTTCGCCATGCTGGGGGATATCATCATCGCCGAACCCAAGGCCCTGATCGGCTTTGCCGGCCCCCGGGTCATCGAACAGACCATTCGCCAGGAGCTCCCCCCCGGGTTTCAGCGGTCAGAATTCCTCTTGGAACATGGCATGATCGATCTCATCGTCGACCGCAAGAGCATGCACGATCTCCTCATCAAGCTTCTTGATTTCTTTCGCCCCCAGCCCAAAAAAGAGTCGTGAGTTCCCATCCCGCATATCATCAGAGCCTCTCCTATCTATTCTCCCTGCAGAAATTTGGCGTCAAATTGGGGCTCACCAATATGGAGGCGCTGATGGGTGCACTCGGCAATCCTCACCTCCGATTTCCCTCGGTCCTGATCGGAGGGACCAATGGAAAGGGATCCACTGCCGCCTTCCTGGACTCCATCCTGAGGGAATCCGGCTATCGTGTCGGCCTCTATACCTCTCCCCACCTCCTGGATTTTCGGGAACGAATCCGCCTCAACGGAGGCATTATCACCGAAAATGAGCTCGTGGAGGGAACAGTTCGCCTCCGCTCTCTCATCTCCTCCCTGATGGACCAGGACTCTTCTCCTCCCCTCCGACTTGCCTTCCATCCCACCTTTTTCGAGGTCACCACGGCCCTGGCCTTCGATTGCTTTGCCGCCAGGGAGGTGGAGATGGCGGTGGTCGAGGTGGGGATGGGCGGGAGGTATGATGCCACCAATATCCTCCCTCCCCTCCTCTCCGTCATTACCAATGTGGAGTTGGACCATCAGGAATATCTGGGAGAAAGCCTTTCCCAGATCGCCCTGGAGAAGGCCGGGATCATCAAGGAGGGGGGATGGATCATCTCCGGGGCATCCCATCCCGAGTCCGCAGAGGTGATCCAGCGCACCGCTGCGGAGAGAGGAGCGAGGGTCTGCCGCCTGGGGGAAGAGGTCACCTGGCAGATCCACCGATCCACCTGGGAGGGGCAGCGCATCTCTATCCAAGGGAGGGGTGCCTTTTACCCCCAGATGGAGATTGGGTTGCTGGGCAGGCATCAGGCCGCGAATGCGGCCGCGGCGGTGGCCGCAGCGGAGATCCTGAAGGGCCAAGGCTTCCACATCAACGAAGAGGACATCGCCCATGGCCTGGCCAAGGCCCACTGGCCGGGAAGGATGCAAGTGGTCGGCCGCCGGCCACTCATCCTGATCGATTCTGCCCACAACCCGGCCGGCGCCCAGATCCTCTCCCAGGCGCTGTTGGACTTGAATCGCTATCGGCGGCTATTCCTGGTCTTTGGGGTGCTGAGGGACAAGGACTGGAGCAGGATGCTGGAGGTGCTCGGCCCCCTAGCCACCGAGCTTATCCTCACCAAGGCCCCCAGCCAGAGGGCGGCCGATCCTCATTGGGTAAAGGAGGAGTTGGGGAAGAGATTCGAGAGGGTAACCGTGCAGGAGGAGATCGGAGAGGCCATCTCCCTGGCCAAGTCCATGGCCCAGGCGGAAGATCTCATCCTGATCGCCGGCTCCATCTTCACCGCGGCGGAGGCCCTGCGAACCTTGCAGGTGAAGGTCCTTTAGGGTCGCAACCACTCCAGAGAAGGCCTTTTTCTTCTCTACGCCCGATCATCCGCCCTCCTCAATTTTCCTTGGCGAATTCTGCCTGGATGTGTTATTTTTTCGCAGGAGAGAATATGAGGGAGACATACGGGGTCATTCTGGCGGCGGGAGAGGGAAAGAGGATGCGGTCCAAGCATCCCAAGGTGCTCCATTCCCTTTGGGGCAAGCCGATGGTGGAATATGTGCTGGATGTATGCCAGAGGATGGAGCTCGCCAAGACCTTTCTGGTCATCGGCCATCAAGCCCAACGGGTGAAAGAAGCTCTGGCCCACCGCAGCCCCTGCTTTGTCTTGCAGAGGCAGCAAAGGGGTACCGGACACGCCCTCATGCAGGTCAGGCCCCACCTGAAGGGATTCTCCGGAGATCTCCTGGTGATCTGCGGGGATGTCCCCTCGATTGCGGAGGAGATCCTCCAAGGACTGCTGGCTGCCCATCGGGCCGCCAGGGCGGCGGCCACCCTCCTCACCACCCATCTGGAGGATCCGACCGGGTATGGCCGGGTCATCAGGGAGAAGCAGGGCGGCCTGAGACACATCGTGGAAGAGGCCGATGCCAATGCCCGACAGCAATCCATCCAGGAGGTGAATACCGGGATCTACTGCTTTGCCGCATCCAGCCTTTTCGAGGCCCTCGAAGAGGTCGGATCCTCGAATCGGCAGGGGGAGTATTATCTGCCGGACGCCTTTCCCCTCTTGCAGAAAAAGGGGGGGAAGGTAAAGATCTGCTACACCGCCGATTCGGAAAAGGTCATGGGCATCAATTCAAGAGAGGACTTGGCCCAGGCCCTGCTGGCCTTGAAGAGGGGAAAGCTAACCGAGCTGATGAGAGGAGGGGTGACCATCCTCGATCCAGCGAGCACCTTCATCGATATCCCGGCCCGGATCGGCCGCGACACAGTCATTTATCCTAATAGCTATATCGAGGGCGAGACGGTCATCGGCGAGGATTGTATCCTCTATCCCGGGAGCCGCATTGTGGGATCGAAGATCGGGGATGGGGTGGTCGTTTTCGATCACTGCCTCATCTTGCAGAGCGAGGTGGCAGATGGATCGAAGGTCGGCCCCTTCGCCCACCTGCGGCCCCAGAGCCAAATCGGAAAAGGGGCACGGATAGGGAACTTCGTGGAAATCAAGAAATCAGAGATCGGGGACGGCTCCAAGATCCCCCATCTTTCCTATATTGGGGACGCAACCATTGGGGAGCGGGTGAATATCGGAGCGGGGAGCATTACCTGCAACTACGACGGGTACGAAAAGCACCGGACCCGGATTGAGGATGGGGTCTTTGCCGGCTCCAACAGCCTGTTTGTTGCCCCAGTCCAGGTAGGCGAAGGGGCTATCATCGCCGCTGGCTCCGTCATCACCGAGGATGTCCCCCCTCACTCCCTGGCAGTGGCGCGGTCCCTCCAGACGAACAAGGAGGGCTGGGCCCAAGGATGGCACAAAAGGAAGGCCAGGGCCAAGCCGAAGCCCCAAGGGCAATGAGGGTCGAGGGACCTGCTGGGCCGGCTTGACGGCCGCAAGAGGCGGACAGGCCAGATTGGGAGGCAGACTATGTGTGGGATTGTGGGCTACATCGGACAGCAGAAGGTCCTTCCCATCCTCCTGGATGGGTTAAAGCGTATGGAGTATCGGGGATACGATTCCGCCGGGGTGGCGGTGATCCAGGACGGGAAGATGGTGATCTACCGGTGCGTGGGGAAGGTCAAGGAACTGGAAAAGGCACTCTGGGGAAAGAACCTCGACGGACACATCGGGGTCGGGCATACCCGTTGGGCCACCCACGGCCGACCGAGCGAGGAAAACGCCCATCCCCACACCGACTGCAGCGGAGAGATCGTCGTGGTCCACAATGGGATCATCGAAAATTACCTCCCCATCAAGAAAGAACTCCAGGCCCAAGGACACCGTTTCAAATCCGAGACCGATACCGAGGTGATCGCTCACCTGATCGAGAGTTACCTGGATGGTGATCTGGAGAGTGCGGTCCGCATGGCCCTTCAAAAAATCAGAGGGGCTTATGCGATTGGGGTGCTCTGGAGAAAAGACCCGAGCCGCATCGTGGGGGCCCGCTGTGGCAGCCCTCTCATCGTCGGGTTGGGGGAGGGGGAGTTTTTCCTGGCCTCCGACATCCCTGCCGTCCTCAGCCATACCCGGAATGTCCTGTTCCTCGAGGACGAGGAGATGGCCGTGCTCAGCCAGGAAGGGGTGAACGTCACCAACCTCAGTGGGGAGGAGGTCTCCCCGAGCGTGCAGAAGATCCTCTGGGATCCGGTCATGGCGGAAAAAGGGGGGTACAAGCACTATATGCTCAAGGAGATCTACGAGCAGCCCCGATCCTTCCGGGACACCATCCGGGGGCGCTTCTCCCAGGAGACGGGGGAGATCTTCTTCGAGGAGATGGAAACCATCTCCGAGCTCACCCGCAAGGCAAGGAAGGTGCACCTGGTCGCCTGCGGCACCTCCTGGCATGCGGCCCTGGTGGGGAAATTCATGATTGAGGCCTGCTCTCGTATCCCGGTGGAGGTGGATTACGGCTCCGAGTTCCGCTATCGAAATCCCATCCTCGATGAGGGGAGTTTGGTGGTCGCAATTAGCCAATCGGGCGAGACCATGGACACCTTAGCCTCCCTCAAGGAAGCCAAGCGGGCAAAGGCCTCGATCATCTCCATATGCAATGTGGTGGGCGCCTCCATCCCCCGCGAAAGCCATTGTTCCATCTTCACCCATGCCGGCCCGGAGATCGGGGTCGCTTCCACCAAGGCCTTCACCTCCCAGCTCGCGGTTCTCTATCTGCTGGCTCTTTACTTGGGCCGCCAGCGAAAGGTCATCGACGAAGATCGAGCCAAGCTCATGCTCGGCGACCTGATCAAGCTGCCACAGCTCTTGGAGTCGTTGCTGCGCGAGGGCGAGGAGCTGGAAAGACTGAGCCATCAATTCCACACCAGGAATCACTTCCTCTATCTGGGCAGGGGGATCAACTACCCCGTCGCCCTGGAGGGGGCGCTCAAGCTGAAGGAGATCTCTTATATCCACGCCGAGGGCTATCCTGCCGGAGAGATGAAACACGGCCCCATTGCCCTGATTGACGAGGAGATGCCCGTGGTAGTACTGGCCCCCCGGGATGGAGTCTACGAGAAGATCTTGGGGAATATCGAAGAGGTAAAAACCAGGGATGGCATCGTCATTGCCTTCGGCAATGAAGGGGACGAGGATCTCCGGAGGAAGGTCGATCATCTATTTACCATTCCCTGCACTGTCCCCCTGCTTACGCCGGTGGTGATGACCATTCCGCTTCAGCTCTTGGCCTATTACATCGCGGTGCGGAAAGGCTGCGATGTGGACCAGCCGCGAAACCTGGCCAAAAGCGTCACGGTAGAATAGAAGGCACTTCCTATTCCATCTGGCAGGGCGGCCTCTCTACCCGCAGCCGGGAGAGCTTTTGGGGGGTGAGGGCGCTGATCATCTCCCATCGCGAGTCGGCAAAGGCGTCCTTCCTCTTGATCAGGAGCCATTCCTTGCCCGACCCACCCCTCTTCATCCTCACCAGGGAGAAGACTCCCTTCAATCTCTGCCCGTAGAGCTCAAAGGTGAGATTCCCCCTCTCCCACTCCCCCTGGGGATCCAAGTCGCCTAACAGGTGGTATTCCCCTTCATCCCAGATGGCCACTGCCCCTGCCCCATACTCCCCTTCCGGAATGATCCCCTCCCATCTCCCGTATTTTAGGGAGTGATCGGGGACTTGGATGGCCAAGCGCCTCTCCACCGGATTGAGGGAGGGGCCCTTGGGGACGGCCCAGGATTTGAGGACCCCACTCATCTCCAGGCGAAAGTCGAAGTGATGGTGGCTGGATTGGTGTTCATGCACCACAAACCGCATGACCCATCCCTTAGACCTCAGGCATGTAGCTCGATGACATCCCCATCCTGCACCACATAATCGCGCTCCACCCGCTGTCCATCGTATTTTCCCGGGCCCCAGATGCGGGCATACTTGAGCTGATAGCGGAAGTCCTTGTGGATGGCAGAGGCCAAGTCCAGGACCGTGCTTCCCTGATCCAGGACTACCGGCTCCTGTAAGGAGGGCTCCTTGCCTGGGGTCTTGGTGTAAACCCGGACGATCTCGAGGAGCTGGAAGGTCCGGGCTGGGATCTTGTCCAGCCCCTCTCCGGTCAAGGCGGAGACTGCAACGAGGGAGAAGCGATCCCTATACAGGCCCCGCAGGATCTCCATAGACTCCTGGGCTACGCTCCCCTCAGCCTTATTGCCAATCATCAAGGCCCTCTTCTGCCAAAATCCCCCCGCATCCGGCTCCTTCCAAGAAGGCCAGTTCCCAGGGCGAAGCCGGGCCCTCTCCAGTTCTCTCAATAACATCTCCGTCTCCTCCAAGAGGCCTGAGGCTTGTAGGTCTAATACCATCATCAGCAAATCCCCGTTCCGAACGATGGAATAGACCCAGCCCTCGGTCAGGCCCGGGGAGATCGGAGGGAGGTCAACCAGTTGGATCTTGATGTTCTCGAAGGCCATCATTCCCGGCAATGGCCTCCGCGTGGCAAAGGGATAATCGGCCACCTCGGGCAGGGCATTGGTCAGGGCCGCCAAGAGGGAGGACTTGCCCGAGTTGGGGGGACCAACCAGGAGGACCTGCCCTGCCCCCTGCCGATCCACGGAGAAGAGATGAGCCCGCTTCGGTCCCCCCTTCTTCTGCATCTCTCCCCGCAGTTTGGAGAGCCGCCGCTTGATGTCGGCCTGGAGCTTCTCCGTCCCCTTGTGTTTGGGGATGACCGCCAGCATCAGCTCCAGGGCCTCCACCTTCTCCGGTCCGGTTTTGGCAAGACGGAACCTTCTATCTGCCTCCAAGTATTCCGGGGGGAGGTTGGCGGGCATGGGTTAGCTCTCCGAAGGCCTCCAGACGAAGATGTCTGCGGCCACCTCCGCCTCCAGCGCCAACTGCGTCTGATCACACTGGACGACGAAGGAGGGGGATTTCTGGTGGACCCTGATCTGCACGCCAGGGCAGAGGCCAAAGGCAACCAGCTTATGCAGCAGGGCGTGCTTCTTGGTATTGATGTAGGCGATGCAGGCCGATTCACCAGAGCTGAGCTGATTCAAGGAAACCACCACCTTCTTCACCACATGGCGGGCCTCTTTACAGCATGTTCCCTCGGGAATGGGGGAGCCGTGGGGGCACTCCTTGGGGTGACCCAGGAGCGTGCAGATGCTTTCGGTCACCTCCGGGACCACCGCGTGCTCAAACTCACAGGCGTTGCTCTCCGTCTCCTCGGCCTTCATCCCCAGAACATCATTGAGAAGCCTCTCCGCCAATCGATGCCTTCTCACGATATGCTCGGCTTCCCCTCTACCCTGGGCCGTGAAATGGAGCCCATCCTCTTCCCGAGTAATCAGTCCATTCCCCGTCAACTCCTCCAAGAGAGACTCATCTAATTCAACCTGGGCCTCCTCTTGGACCTGCTCCTGGCTCCGTTTGCCCTTCTCCTCGGCGGTCCAGATCGCCTCTAAGACTTCTTCCGCCTTCCGTTGCAGCATGACTCATCCCCTTTTAGAAGGTAATCCCCGCCAGGTGAAAGAGGGAATTCAGGATCCCTCCCGTTGCCACACACAATATCAAAATCGCACCCATGATATAAAGGGCATTCTTCAGTCCCTGCTGTTTGAGCACCACCAGGGTGGTCGAGATACAAGGAATGAATAAGGTGGTAAGGATCAGACTGATGACCACCTGGACATGATTGAGCCGGCCCGCCTCGACCATATTCCTGAGGATCGGCACTGCCCCTTCCTTGCGGATGAAGCACATCATAAAGACATCCGTTGCCTCGGGCGGAAGGCCGAATAAGCCCGTCACCAGAGGTTTGGCCAATCTTTCGATGGAATAGAGCAGCCCGATCTCGTTGCTGAGAAAGAGGATCAAGGTCCCCAGAAGAAAGAGGGGGATGGCCTCCTTCAGGAACCAGAATACCCGAAAATAGGTCTTGAGGAGGACATCCTTGATCCGGGGGATGCGCAGGGGAAAGACCTCCATGAGGAAGTCCGAGCCCAACCCGGGCACCAGCCGGTTGGCAATTGCCCCCATCCCCAGCCCGAATAGGAATACGAAAAGGACAACGAAGGCAAAACCGGAAATCGGGAGGGCGGGGGCCAGGGCAAAGATCACCGAGAGCTGGGCGGAACAGGGAATCCCCAGGCTCAGGAGGAAGGTGGCGATCAGGCGTTCCTTCTTGCTGTCGAGGAGCCGGGTGGTGAGGGTGGCCATGGTCACGCAGGAGAAACCTAAGAACATGGTCAATACCGCTTTGCCGTTGAGTCCCACATGCTTGAACAGGCGATGCAACAGAACTCCCAGGCGGGGGATATAACCAGAGTCTTCCAGGAGGGCTACGAAAAAAAAGAAGGTGCCCAAGATGGGTAAGATGAGCCCCAGGGCAGCCGAGAGCCCCATGGAGATGAGGCCAAATGGGCCCACCAGCATATCCTCTAAGAATGGCCATTGGAGAGGACGGACGAGGGCAGTGCAGGCCGGGATGGCCACTCGATTGAAGAACTGGTCCTGGAATAGCCACCCCAAGGTACCGGCCCCAAATCTCCCCACAAATAGGAAGAGGAGGATGAGGATCAGGGCGAAGGCAAGAAATCCAGTGGGCGGGGTGCGGACCCAGTGGTCGACCTTGTCTGCGAAGGGCACCCTCCGCGAGGGCATGACTTGGACAAGCTGCTCTCTAAGATCCTCCGCGGCCCGCAGCCGAGCCTCGGCCATCACCAAGGATAAGGGGAGGCTGAACTGCGATTGGACCTGCGCGATCCTTCTGCTCAAGGCCTCCGCCTTCTCCGCCCCCCACCAAGAGGCAAGGGAATCCCTTGCCTCGCGGTCCCCCGAATAGAGGAGAAGGCAAAGGAGCCGCGCCGGTCCCTCCCCCCCGAGTTGTGCTGCCAATTCTTCCAAGCTGCGCTGAATGCTCCCTGGATAGATGGCCCGTCGCGCAGGAGGGGTCGCGTGGGCCAAGCAACGGCGCAGGGTTGAAATCCCTTCTCCTTCCAGGGCGGAGGTTAAGCAGGCCTCGATTCCCAAAAGGGAGGATGCGGCCCGGGGGTCGATGGTAATTCCTCGCTGCCGCGCCTCATCGCTCATGTTGATGGCCATCACCAGGGGGAGCTGCAATTCCATTGCCTCCAGATAGAGCATCAGCCCTCGCTTCAGGTTCTTGGCATCCACCACCAACAAGATGATCGCGGGACCCTCTGCTAACAGGATCCTCTTGACCAGGTGGACCTCTTCCATATCAAGGGCCAGGCTTTGGATGCCGGGAGGGTCGATCAGCTCAAATGTCTCGCCTCGGAGCAGAATGGGCGCCCTTCGTACCTCCATGATCTCCCCTTCCGAGCGGAAAGGAGATCGCCTCCCCTCACTGAGCTCAGACCATAATGCTGTCTTGCCCACCTGGGGATTCCCCAAGAGGAGGATCTTTGGCCGTTTGCCTGCCTCTTTCCCTGGTATTCCCTTGCCCATATCGGTTCTTCCCGTGCTGCCCTCCCCCGCCTTCGCCAAAAGAAAACACCCCCTCGTCATGGTGAGTCGCCGAGGAGGTGTCTGCGGTGGAGGACTCTCCTAAGGGGCGATGAATTTTATGAAGGGATTGGCAAAGAAGAGGATCAACACGATGAGCAGGACATAGATGGCTAACGATTCGATCATGGCCAACCCAATGATCATTGCCGTCTGAATGCGCCCTGCGGCACTGGGCTGCCGGGCAATTCCATCCAAGGCGGCGGCGACGGCCCTGCCCTGGGCCCAGGCCGCAGCGGCCGATCCAATCGCCATAGCGAAGCCTCCAGTCAGGACCGTAATGAGGAAGAAAGAGGAGCCTCCCCTTCCCTCCAGTCCCGATTGGGACTCCGCGGCACCGACTCCTTGGGCCGCTCCTACGCCAAGCAAGAGGAATAAAAGGGTGACGCCCAGCCATTTGCCTCTCATGGGGATTACTCCTTTCTCTCTGGGGCGGTGGCGAGGGCTTCTTCTGGATGAGGCTCTCCCGCTCCCGCGATGTATATCATAGAAAGCATAATGAAGACGAAGGTTTGAACGAAGCTGGTGAAGATTGCCAGGAGCATCATCGGAAGCGGAATGAGGAACGGCACCAGGGAGAGGAGGATGAGCAACACCGTATCCTCCCCAAAGATGTTGCCAAAGAGACGCACCGAGAGTGAGACCGGGCGGGCCAGGTGCCCGATGATCTCAATGGGCACCATAATGGGAGCCAACCACCAAACGGGGCCGGTGAAGTGCCTCAGGTACCGTAAGAGTCCCTGTTCTCTAATACCAATGATATGGGTGGAGAAGAAGACCACCAGGGCACAGGCCACCGTGGTATTGAGATTATTGGTGGGGGATTTGAACCCAGGGACCAGCCCCAAGAGGTTGCACCCGAGGATGAAGAGGGTCAGGCTCCCGATCAAGGGCAGGTACTTGGGACCCTTGGGCCCGATCGTCGCCTCCAAGAAACCCTGCAGCGTCTCCACCAGGAATTCCAAGATATTCTGGAGGGGACCCGGCACCTCTCGCATCCCCCTGGTGGCCAAGAAGGCCGGCACGATCAAGAGGACCACTACCACCCAGGTCATGAGGACGTGCTCAACCTGCAGCGGCGCGCGCAACCCCAAGGCCTGGGCGGCCAGATCAATCCAGGAAAGGGTCTCCAGATTTTCCACTCAGTCCTCTTCCTTCGCTCGCCAGGTTTCCCGAAACAGGTTAACAAATCCGGCGGCAATGCCCAACAGCAGGAACAGGATGGTCAACCACGGCGAGGTCCTCAGCCACTTGTCTAACTGATAGCCGATGGCCAGCCCGATCGCCGTTGCGGCCACCAAAGTGATCCCTAAGCTGGCCAAGGTCCCGATTTGTTGCCAGGGATGAAGATCTAGACCCTTCATATCTCTTTCCGCGCCCGGCGGCCCTCCCCGGCTTTCCTCTCCTGGCGCACCTGATGAAAGCTCAGGGTCTTGAGGACCGCCGCGAGATCGATGTGCTGTACTTTTACCCCTTGCGGAAGGGCGAGCTGGGTGGGGGCAAAATTGAGGATGGAGGTGACACCCGAGGCCACCAATCTCTCGGCCACCCCCTGGGCAGCGGGGGCAGGAACGGCGATGATCCCAATCCGGATGCCCTCCTTCCGAAGGAGGTAAGGCATCTTTTCTGGGTCCTTGATCTCCGCACCCCCTATCGACCTTCCCACTTTTAGAGGACTATTGTCGAACACGGCGGAGATCCTGAAGCCCTTCTGGGAGAATCCCTTATATTTCAGGAGGGCGGATCCTAAGTTGCCGGCACCCACCAGGACGACCTTCCACTCCTGATCGAGCCCCAAGATCTCCTTTAAGTTGTTGGTCAGGAATTGGACATGGTAGCCTACCCCCCGGATCCCGAACTGGCCGAAGTAGGCGAGGTCCTTTCGCAGTTGGGCGGAATTCAACCCGAACTTTTGTGCCATCTGCTGCGAGGAAATGGTGGGGATATCTTCGGCCTCCAATTCTTCCAGGCATCGAAGGTAGATGGAAAGGCGAGCCACGGTCTTTTCGGGGATCTTCTCCTCAGCCCGATTAGCCACCTAATACGGCCCTCCCTTCCATCCGGCCCATCAAAAGAAGAAAATCACAAAGTCCCCTTCCTGTCAAGAGCAAACCGGGGACTCCGAAAACCGAGGGGGGGTCCTTCTCGCAGGCCTTCTTCATGGCCTTCCCTTCCGGTGAAAGAGCACCCAGTCTCCCTGGGCGGAAAGGACTTCGAATCCTGAACGATCCCGCAATGTCTCCTCCATCAAGCGGCGGGCATTCCCCGGGTAGTCTTCGTGATGAAAGCGGTTGTCCCGATGCGGGCCCCTCGGATCGATCAGGATATAGTCGACATTTAGATAGTCGATCTTCTCTCCATGATACTCCTTGCGGGAAAATTCATGGAGCTTCTCCCGAAGAGACAAGGCTGGCAACAGGCGGGGATCGGCCGTCACCGAGGCTCCCCGAGGTATGCGCTGGATGAGGGCCCAAGCATCCTGGTCCGAGGGGTTCATCGGGTAGTCATATCTGGGTTTGATCAAAAAGGGATCGAGGACAAAAAAATCGAGAAGAATCAGGACAACCACCAGCATCGTTCGCCCCGAAGAAGCAGCGAGGCCCTTCAAGGCCTTCTCTCCCTTGATCCTTTTCAGGCCATAGATCAATGCGATGAACAGGACAGCAGTGAGGGGGAAATAATAGTGGGCATAGATCCTGGTGGCAAAGATCCCGAAGAAAAGATAGGGAATCGCGGGGAGGAATGCCTCCCAGGAAGCGAAGAGGAAGACTGCGGCCAAGCCCAGGAAAGAAAAGACACGCCTATAGGAGTCCCAGGAGAGGAGATGGAGGTGGGAGAAAAAACTGTGGTCTCGGATGTGCTTGTACGGGGCCCCAGAGGCCAGGGGCACATAGAGATACATGGAAATCAAAAGGATCGCCACCCCGATCAGCAGGGGAGGCAGGATCCAACTCCGGTCTCGCTTCTTTATCCAGGAGAGGGGGGCAAACATGGCGATCAGGATGGCCACCTGCTCGGTCACCAGAGTGGTCAGGAGCACAGCGATCAGGAATCCCCGGAGGTCCTTGGCCTGCCAGAAATAAAAGGAGAAAAGAAAGAGAGGGACGGACAGGACGATGGGCTTGAGGTCCCAGAGGTTCAAATAATGCAGCCCAGGATAGCACAGATAGAAGAGGCCCAGCAAAAGGCCCCAATGCCTCGACCCCAGCTGATCCTTGGCCAAGAGATAGACCGGCACCGCCCCGCAGGCCAGGATGAGGGTATAGAGAAAAAGGAGGACCGGGATGGGGTTGGCCAGGCGACAGATCGGGGCAAAAAGGGCCAGGAGGGGATAGAAGTGGTTAAGTCCCCCAATATAGAGGACGGTCTGCTGTAGGAACCGCCCGTGGGAGGTGTTCCAGATGGCCTGGCTGTGGGCCGCCATGTCCTGTGGGACTTGGCTCGCAAAGCTCCGAAACTTGGTGTAGGCAATCCAGGAAAAGGTAAGGGTGTAGGCGAGGATCGCGACCGCCAAGATGGCCCCTGTGCGATCCCATCCCCCCACTCTCCTCTTTTCCCCGATCTTAGAATCGATCACCATCAGCGCTCTCTCGAATCCCTCTAAGTGCTCAGTGGGAGCGGTCCTTGGTATCTCGGATCTCTGCGAAGAGATCCTGGTATTCCGATACCACCCTCTGTATGGGAAACCGGCTCAAGGCATATTCCCTTGCCCGCTCTCCCATCCTCTCCCTCAACTCACGGTCCGCAAGAAGTCGCCCAAGGGCCTGAAGGAGCGAGTCCTTATCATTTGGGGTCACCAATGTCCCCAGCTCGGGCGAGGGAACAACCTCCCGGAGGGGAGGGATATCGCTGGCCACCACGGCCCTGCCTGCAGCCATCGCCTCAATCACGGCGGTTGGCATTCCCTCCCAAAGGGAGGGGAGTACGAAGACCTCCATGGAGCGCAGGAGCGGGTAAATGTCCCGGCGGGCCCCCGGGAAGCAGACATCATCGCCAATCCCCAACGCAGCTGCCCTCTGCTCCAGGCTCTTGCGCAGGGGGCCGTCTCCCACGATCACCAGCTTCAGGTCCATCAGCCGCCTCAGGGCAGCAAAGACCTCCAGCAACAGAGTGTGGCCCTTCTGGGGAGTCATCCTTCCGATGGTCCCGAGGAGCCGGGCGTTTGGGGGAAAGCCCAGGGCCACCTTCAGTTCTTCCTCCCTGACCTCTCCTCGAAACTGATGGGGGTCGATCCCATTATAGATTACCTTGACCTTCGCTGCGGGGACAGAATCGTAGCGGAGGATATCCGATTTGACGCATTCCGAGACGGCCACGATCCGGTCAGTAAGATGCGACAGGAGCCAGTTGACCCTCTCGCGATGCCATTTCCTCCTTCGATAGATGTTGTGAAAAGAGGAGACGATGATGGGGGGTCCGGCGAAGAGGGCTGCCAACCTCCCATAAAAGCCTGCCTCATATTGATGGGTGCGAAGGATGGAAACACCCCTCGCGCGGAGAAGGCGCCAGATCTCGAGGATCAAGGAGGGATCCAACTGGTGAACCTCTCTCCGCCCCAAGGCGATGACCTCCACGCCCGCCCTCTCTATCTCCCGTCCGATCTCCCCCTTCTCTCGAATGCAGCAGACCAGGGGTGAGAATTGGGTACGATCGTAGTGGCGACACAGCTGCAGCAGCTGATTCTCCACCCCCCCCACGCTGAGCCGAGAGATCAAGTGGAGGATGGTCCTCGGCAGTTCCCTATTTCTGCTCATCGTTCGGTTGTCTCGGGGAGGGGAATCTCAGGCTTTCCGCCTCCCACCGGCTAATGAGCGGCCGGGCCTCCTGGGGGCCACAGGAGAGGTAAGACTCCAGGAAAAAGCCACGCTCCGATGCCGGGAAGAAGGTGCGCAGGGTCGCCAGGAGGCGGACGATATCCCTTTCCCCTGTCCTTTTTTGGGCCTCTACTTTTCCCTCATTCCGATCTCCAAAGCGGGAGGCCTTCGAATCTGTGAATAGGAACTCCCAGGCCTCCCCCTCTTCCTTCACCAGGATGTTGCTCCCTTTCAGATCATGGTGCACCATGCCCTTCTTGTGCATCCCCCGTACGATGTCGGCCAGGCCTCGAAGGAAGGCCCGCCCCTGCTGGGAGATCCAGGCCTCATCCCTGGTCTTCCCCTGCAGGTAGTGCGTCAGGGTGGAAAACCCTCCCGCATATCGCGTGACCAGGAGGGATTTGAAGGGCACCAGGCCCTGTTTGCTCTCCAGATACGCAAGGGGCTCGGGAGTCGGAATTCCCCTCTCTTGGGCGATGAGGCTGGCCCGCCATTGCCGTCGCAGCCTGCCCCGACCCAAAAGGCCCTTGAGCCATAAAGGCCAGCTCTGCCATCCCCGCAGAAACTCCTCTTTCAGGTGCAGACCCTCCCGGATCTTGATCGCCCGGTTCGCTCTCATCTTTATGATCGTCCCCGCAGCTCGACCTATCTCCGGCAACAGCTCCTGCAGGGAGATGGAGGCAGGCCAGGGCTCCTTGACGAACCCATGAAAGTCCAGAATGTGAACCTTTCGGTACCCCTTCATCAGGCCCATTACACCCCTAAGCCAAACGGCCTTCCCTCTCGCAGAGGACGATCCACTTCTCGGAAAAGAGCCGTGAAGGATGATAGATATGTCGGATCCGAAGCCCGGCCAGATCCAAGGCCCTCTTCAGGTCCCCTTTCTCCATGCGCTTCTTGGATTTCCCCCCCCTTTTTGCCCGGGAGAGCAGCTTCCGCAGCCATCCCTTGGGCCCGCCCTCCATCAGGCAATCAAAGAGCACCCACCTCCTGCTCACCCGAGCTAATTCACGGAATGCGGCCTGGCGCAGGGCTCCTGGCAGGTGCAGCAAGAACCGGGCAGTGAAGGTCAGATCGAAGCAGTCGTCTTGGAAGGGTAACCTCTCCACCGAACACTGAACATAGCTGACCTTTGGGGAAGGAAAGCGTCGGGCCGCCACCTCCATCATCTCGAAAGAGACATCCCCGGAGACCACTTGCTGCGCCCCTTTCTCCAGAACCGGGGTGAACCGGCCGGTTCCCGAGGGAAGATCCAGCAAAAGGCCGACCGGCCCTATTTCCCTGAGGGCACGCAAAACGAGAGACCGATCTCGCCTTAGCTTGATCCTCCCCAGAATGCCCGTAAATCGGGTACGGTCATAGCGTTGGGCGATGCGGGCATCTCGATACTTCCTCTTCGCCTTGTATTTGTTTTCTTCAGGATCCAATCCTGTCCTCCCCCTCAAAGGCCATCCCCATCCCGAAAAGGAGCCAAAATATAGCGTAAGACCAAAAATGGTAAAAGGAGGTCCCCGCGGCCGCGCAGATGAGAAAAGAAAGGAGCGAAGCCGAGGTCGCCAAAAGATAAAGGGGAGGTCCTCTGCGTCTCCTCCATAGAGAGAGGGCAAGGGCGACGAGGAGGCTGGTGAACGAGGCAATTCCCACCAACCCTTGACTGGCAATGATCTCCAGATAGATATTGTGGGGATGATAAATAGGAAAGACCGCCCCGGATCCTTTTTTAGTGACCTTCTCGTAGAGAGGAGGAGGAAGATAGGGCTTCTGCAACTCCGCGTTGCGTTTGTACTTGTCGAAAATGTCCAAGCCCTTTCCCAGAAGGGGCCGGGAAAGGAACATCCGATAGCTGATCTGCCAGCCCAGGATCCTCTGATACCTCTGCTGGGAAAAGAAGTCTCCGATCGTCAAAAGCCTCTGCTTGCCCCTGGTCATTGGAAGCAATGCCAGGGCCAGAAGGCAACACCCGATGAAAATGAGGTATGGGAGCTTGTGGCGGGAGAAGAGGGCCAAAAAAAGCAGTATAAACGCCAGGGCAATCCAGACCGATCGGGTTTGAGAAAGCACCGAGCTGGCGGCAAAGGAAATCGCCGCCAGGCCGACCAAGGCCCTCTTCCACCATTTTGTCCTCTCCTCCATCAGTAAGAGAGAAAGGGG
>Ga0315289_10001825_pt1 | contig 33154 bp, 24 predicted proteins | sample YL17G11_40_MG_FD_203452 | JGI IMG/M metagenome (GOLD analysis project Ga0315289, IMG submission 203452) | Sediment microbial communities from Yellowstone Lake, YNP, Wyoming, USA - YL17G11_40 | ecosystem: Environmental > Aquatic > Freshwater > Lake > Sediment | place: USA: Wyoming | collected... | reverse complement strand
GTTTCGGTCCCCCCCCCCCCCCCCCAAAAAAAAAAACAGCCTCCTCGGCGTCCAGCGCGACGCCTCCTTCGAGGAGATCCAGGACGCCCGCAACTACCTCTCCCTCACCTACCGCTCCCACGAGCGCTCCAGGGAGGCCGTGGAGGGAGCGTTCGACTCGATCCTCAAGGAGCGGATGCGGCTGAGGCACAAGCTCGGCTTCCGCCCGCCCAAGGCCGGCCGCGGCGGCAAGGCCGATTTCTCGAAGCCCAAGCGCTCGCTCGCCGCCAGGGCGGGAATGCTCTTCGACCCGCTGGTCACGCTCCCCACAGTCGTCAACGCGGGGTCGATCTTCCTTGCCCTGGCCTTCTGGGCCGCGCTGCAGGCCAACGCGAGCGACCCGACGTTCCCGGTGCTGGGCTCGATCTGCTACTGCGGCTGGCGTGTGTTTGACAAGCGGCGCAAGAGGGAAGGGCCCGACGGGAAGTTCTTCGGCGGCTCGCCGATCTGGGGCGCGCTCGGGACTACTCTCCTCGCTCTGTTGGCCGGTTTTGTGGCGTCGCTGGTCGTCGTGAGGGCCGCGGACGCCGCCGCGGCGGCGCTCCCGGCGCTGGCGAGGCTGCGACCGGCGAGCGCCGGGCTGTTTGTCATCTGCCTGACGCTGGGCGCTGTCAGCATCTTCTTCCGTTAGAGGTTTTTATTTGTGTCTTTTTTGGTGATAAGAGGGAGAGAGAGAGAGAGAGAGAGAAGAGAGGATATAATTAAAGGGAGGAGAGAGAGAGAGCGAATCTCTTGTGTCGTGGGGTGGGGTGGGGGGTATGAGAGGAAGAGAAAGAGAGAGAGAGAGAGAGAGAGAGAGAGAGAGAGAAAGATATTTTTTCATTTCTGTTATAAAAGAACATCCAAACCCCTTCCCCTGATTCCCCGCCGTCGTTCTCTCCCCGTCGTTTCTTCTAAATGGAACACCATAGTTCTCTTGTCTTTTTACACTAGATCTATAAATATAATACAAAAGAAAGGAAGAATGAAGACAAAGAAAGGAGGAAGGAGAACGAAAACCCCGTCTCCTCAAAGCTTCGACCGCGCCGCCGCTTCTCCTCCTCCGCTCCCGTTGTCCTTCTTCTTCTTCCCGGCGAGCCTCTCAATCACGGCCCCCAGCGCCCGCACCGTCGCCGGGTGCTCCAGCATCTCCCACGCGCCCAGCGCCTCCCCCGGGGCGAACTCGCGCCACTCCTTCGCAAACTGCGCGCGCTCCCTCATCTTGGTCGCGACGCGGCCGCCGTCGGGGAACTTCAGGGCCCGCCGCGCCGCCGCCAGCGCCGCGGCGGCGAGCGCCTCCCTGTCGGCCACCACGCCGTCGACGAGCCCGCTCTCCAGCGCCTGCCTCGGGCTCAGCAGCTCGGCGAACAGCGCCATGCGCTCCGCGCGCGCCACGCCGACGACGCGCGCGAGCAGCGCCGACCACTTCTCCGGCACGGGGATCCCGAGCGCGACCTCGTTCAGGCCCACGTGCGCGGAGGCCGCGTCCTCGCTCATGACCCTCGAGTCGCAGGCGAGGCCCAGGCAGCAGCCGGCGGCCGGCGTGGCCCCGCGCCAGGCGGCCACGGTGACCAGGGGGCTCGCGAAGAGCCTGGCCAGGAAGGTGTTCTGGAGGACCCAGAAGCGCTGGTACCGGTCCCGCGAGGTCATCGGGGCGTAGAGCTCCTTGACGTCGTTGCCCGCGGTGAAGACGTCGCGCTCGAGGCCCGACGAGAAGATCGCGGCACGGACTCGCGGAGGAGGGGGAGGCGACGATTCCTCCTCTCTGTTGCCTTCGAAGCTCGCCTCGAGCCCGTCGAGCACCGAGAGCAGCTCCTCCCAGAAGGCGGTGTCCATGGTGTTGACGGGCTCACGGCACAGCGAGACGACGGCGACGCCGTCTGCGGTGACGGAGGTGGCGGTGAAGCGGCGCGGAGGAGCGGTCGCCATCTTTTTTCGTTTCAACTTTTTCTCTCCCTCTTTCGAAGCTCTTTCTTTTTCTTTTTCCCTTTCTTCGGAGGCGCCTTCCGGCGCCTTCCCTTTCCTCCCTTGAGGCTTTTTTCCTGTTTTTGTGTATTTTATTGTTTGATTTGGGAGGGGAAAGAGGATGAGGAAGGGGGCAAGCAAACGCGGGGAGGAAGCCTCCCCTTTGGGTCTTTTTTTCCTCCTTCCTGAACCCGAGAACCGCAATCTCTCGTGTTGAAAACCCTCAGATCAGGTCTCCATTTAAAAACAGCTGCATCTCCAGTGCCCTTTAAGGGCGTCGGCAGAACGAAAGTTTTAATAAGTTTGGATGCATCAATGGGCACGAGAGAGGCGGGCATTCGGGTTCGAAGGGAAGGAAAGAAAAGAGAGGAAGAAGAAGAAGAAGAAGAAAAGAAAAAAAGGAAAAGTTGCCGTCAGGTTTTCATTAACCGGTTTCAGGTCACTGACTTCCGAGAAAGTCTATCCAGGTGTCCTAAGATATATAATTTTTTGGTTCTTGAGATTCGTCACCCGGCAAAACCAAATTTGGGGGAAGGGAGAGAGGGAAGGAAAGAGCGCGACGACGGCGGCGGCGGCGGCTCCACTCCAAAAACAAAAGGGCGACGAGTCAGAAAGAACGCAGCGATTGCTTTGATTTTTTCTCCTCACGAAATGTATCTTTTCAGTCTTATGTGTGATGAAGTGAATATGGTTTGATCGTCGTCCTCGCCGCCCAAGAAAGAAGGAAAGAGAAAAAGGGGAAAAGAAGAGGGCGCAGTTTTTTTTCTTTCCGCGAGAGGGAGAGAGCAACTGAGAGACGAGAACGCTCTCTCTCTCTCCACCTCTCTCTCTTCCTATGACCTCGCTGGTCTTCTTCCGTCGTCTAGCTTCCTCCGCGCCGAAGGATGCCAGAGGTGAGGCACGGACAAAGGAGCAGGAAAAGTGCGAAGAGTCTTTTCAGAGGTCGAAAGAGAGAGAGAGGAAGGGGGTCGGCAGCCGCCGAGAGAGCCGCGGCGGCTCTTCTTTTTCCGATCCAATCCTCTCATTCTTTCTCTCTCTCTCTCTCGAATAGATATAAAAAGCCCTCAGCCATGGTTTGCTTAGTCTCCGTCATTAGAAAGGCGGATCTCAAAGATTATATTTTTATGGAAAAGCATCAGCGGGCAGGAGGGAGAGCTAGGAGAGAGAGCGAGAAGAGAGAAAAGATAGAGATGGCATCAAAACGCCGAGAGAGGAACGAAGCAAAAGCTTCTAAGAATCCTGCTAGCCAGCAGCCGAGAGCGTTCTCGCGAATCGTCCAAGAGCCATGATTCGTGCACGCGGCGTACCTGGAGAGAAAACCAGAAAGCGAGAAAGAAGCTCGCGAGCTGTTGGACGCGCGAGCCCCCTTCGCAAGCGTTGTTGCTTTCAGACGGTGAATTTCAGAAGAAAAAAATGGGAGGCATCGAAGTTTTTCGGCGGATTTTCTTTTGTTCCGCCGTTCACAGTTCGAGGCTCTCCTCTCATCGAGGCTCTCCTCCTTTGTCCTTTCTTTTTTCCTTTTCCGTCTCTCATCTCTCTTGATCTTGACAGTCGCGTACTCTTTGGCATTCTTCTCTTCCTGTCTGACTCTTTCTCTGCGCGATAGAGAGAGAGGGAGAGTGGCAAACGAGGAGAGAAAAACGACGAAGAAAAGAAGCAACAAGACCTGTGATCCCATCAAGAAAAAACTTTCTTCGAATTTCCCACTCACTTTCACGGCGTATCGCTTTGCCATAAATGGCGCAGGCGAGCCTCGCACCGCTCATCAACTGTGCGTTTTTTGAATGAGGTGGAAAGAAAGCGAAGAAAGCGAGAGAGAGAGAGAGAGAGAGAGACAGAGAGAGAGAAAAGAGAGAGAGAAGATTCGATGCGTTCCGCCCTTCTCACGTTTTCCTTCGACCTCAACCCCCTCCACCAAAAAAAAACTCTCCCGCTCTCTCTCTCATTCTCTCTCTTTCTCTCTCACAGCGGCCATCACCGTCATCTGCAACGACGGCAGGGTCATCGCGGGCACCCTCCGCGGCTTCGACCAGGCCGTCAACCTGATCCTCTCGGACTGCGTCGAGCGCGTGTTCTCCGGGGAGGGCGCGGAGACCGAGCTGCAACCCCTCGGCGGGCTGCACGTCATCCGCGGCGACAACGTCGCCGTCGTCGGCGAGGTGGACGCCGAGAAGGAGGCCGGGGCGGACTGGGGGAGCAAGCGGGCGCCGCCGCTGCCTCCCGTGACACATTGATAGAGGTGGGGTTGCAAGAGAGAGGGAGGGGGGGGGGAGGGGGGAAGAATTGTAAACAGAAGCACCGAAAGAAAAAAACGGGTTTCGGATTTTTTTGGATTTTTTTTTAACTTCAACCTTTTCTCTCACACTACACTCTTCTCCACGCCAAACGCACAACGTAAAAACCCTCCCCTCGCTCCCTGCGTTCTCTCTCAACGCACTACGTGGCAAAAGAACAAAACACACAAGAAAGGAAAAGGAGAAGAAGACGCTTCGCTTTCACTCGCTTTCACTCGAAGAAAAATCTTCGCTTTCTTCAAAGATCACTACAGCTATGATGACTTTCAGTACGGCCAGGTCCCGTACGTGGGCGTGCCTTTCCAGCCCAACCACCTGCGCTGCATCATCGAGGAGCGCTGGAAGGTGAGTTAGGCTGTTCTGTTTTTTCTTTTTTTCTTTTTTTTCTTTTTTCTTTTAGATTTTTTTCTTTCCGCTCTCACCGGTCCCCTTCTCACCCCCGCAACCAAACTCATTCCACTTTTCTCTTCTTCTCCTCGCTTCCGCAGTACGCTGAGTATTGGGACCCCACGGGAAGGGCCCCCTCGCAGTAAGGAAAAAGTTTTCTTTCTTTTTTCTTTTTTGAAATTTTCTTCTCCTCCTCCTTTCTTTTCCTCACTCTCTCTCTCTTTCCTCTTCCTCTCTCCCAACTTCCCAACTCCTCAACCCCCCAAAAAACTCCCAAGGTACGAGATGTACGACCTCCTCACGGACCCCCACGAGGAAGTCAACCTCGCGTTCCACGACCCCAACGTGCCGCAGGAGCTCAACGTCTGCAACGTCCCGGGAAGCAACACGTCCTCCTGCGCTGTGCTCACGCCGTTCCAGCAGCAGCAGAAGAACCGCCTCCACGCCAAGCTCCAGGCCACCGTCGCGACGACGCTCAGGCCCCGCCTGGGGGTCAAGTGGAAGATTGGCCTGAACGCGACGACGTCGCTCGTGCAGCTGACGGAGCTCGACCGGAGCGACGCCGGCGGGGCGATGGGTTTCCCGGTCGGTGAGTTTGAGTTTGCGTTTTTTTTTTCGCTTTTTTTTTTCTCCAACTTTTTCTTAAAACCACTCTTCTTCACTTGTACTTCCTCTCCCGACTCAACAACAACAAAAAATCACGCAGGCGGCGCGAACGCCAACTTCCCCATCGGCGGCTTCTTCGGCATCCTGCCCAACGCGGTCTCGGTCAACCCCACCGCGCCCATCGAGCTCGTCTACACGCCTCTCAACGGGACGTCGTTCCTCGTTCCTCCTGGCGCCACCGCGGGAGGCTTCACCGCGGGGGGCCCTTGCTTCGCGTCCGTGCAGTGGTCGGTGCTGTCGAGCGCCGGGAGCATCTTCGGGACCGCCAAGGCCGCGTGCCGCCCGACGGCCGATGGCGGCATGGCGTTTTCGGGGACCGCGTCGACCTACGCGGGGACCTCGTCGTTCCGCGGGCTCCGGGCCCAGGGGCTCAAGTTTGCGGCGTTCAGCGCTCCGCCCGGTCAGAACGGCACGGCCAGCATCACGGGCACTGCCGAGACCAAGTCTCTGGCCGCGGCCTGATAATAATTGGGAGGGAGAGAGAGAGAGGGTGGTGGGGAGGCGCTGAAGAAGGAGGAGGAGGAGGAGAAAGAGAAGGCTTTTGGGAGCGAAAATGACAAATTTTCGCTTGCTTTTTCTTTTCTTTACTTTTAATAGGTATAGCAGCAGCGGCGGCGCGAGCTCTTTCTCCTCTTTTCTGATGCCGCGGCACATTAGAGGCCTTGAGTCAGACCCCGAAAGAATGAAAAGTAAAACAATATAGTCCTGAAGAGTCGACCAGAACATCACGAAAAAAAGAAAAGAAAAAGAAGAAGAGTTGGAGGAAGAAAAAAAAGAAAGGAGGAGGTCGAGAAAAAAGAAGAGCGCCGCCACTTTCTCTTTTTTCAAATGCAAGGAAAGAAAAGCAGTTTCGTTTTCTCCGCGCCCCTCAAACTCCCCTCTCCTCGCGACTCCAATGGCTCGCTCCCGCGCAGCTGCTTCGGCGGCGCTGCTCGCCTGCGCTCTGCTGCTTTGCGCGGCGAGCTCTGCCCAGGTGAGAGAGAGAGAGAGAGAAGGTTTTTCATCGTGATTGCTTTTTTTCTTCTCAATCCAGCAAACGCGCAACGGTCGTCGCCTTTCACTTCCATCCTTTTGAATTTTCCTTTTTCTTTGCTCTGCTGACCTGCTCCGTAAAAAAAAAAAAAACTCTTTCCCATTAAAAAATACAGGCGGCCTCCTCGGACGTCTCCTCGGCAGTCGAGTCGCTCGTCAACTCAGCGGCAGCAGCGAGCGAGAATCCGGCGGTGGCTGCCGAGGTCGGGGCGCTGCTGTCTTCGAAGCCAAACAGGACGGCCGTCCTCGCCGGCTTGGACGCGGTCGGCGGCGCGGCCGCCTCCGCGCTCGACGTCAACCTCTACAAGGAGAACGACCCCTACCGCTGGGACAAGTACTTGACCGGCACCTACTGGTTCGTGCCCCCCGACGCCCTCCCCGCCCAGTTCCACAGGAACACCTCAATTCTTCCCGTCGAGCAGCAGACAGTCTACTATATTCAAAACTGCCGTCGCGGCGTCTTCACGGGCTGGATCGTCACGCAGTTCACAACGCAGGCCCTTGGGTTTGATTTCCCGATCAGCTGCCAGGACATGTTTGGCACGATCGCGCCCAAGGGGGAGATCTCGCTCACGGCCGTGACGCCGAGCACGGGCAACGTCGTGAAGCCGTGGCCCGTCTCCTACATGACGAAAGTGGGAGGAAGGTGAGAGTTTTTTTTTCTTCATTTTTTTGTTCTTCCTCTTTTTTTTTCGACCTCGACGACGGCGGAAAAAAAAAAGTTCACCCTTTCAAAAAAAAAAAAAAAACGAAACACTTCTACTCAGGTGGCTCACGATGGTTCTCGCCAGCACTCTTACTGGCGACTCCACCTACATCACGCACGGCCCGACCTACATGACGCCGATCACGCCGCGCTCGCCCTACTGGAACGACCTGCCGGGCTCGCCCGGATCGGTGCCCGACCTCGTCGGAAAGTGCGGTCATCAAGTTTAAAAGGTGGGGGTCGTCGGCGTCTTCGGCGGCGTCGTCGGTGCTTTTGTCCTAGGTGTTGCTCGCAAGATGGCGCAAACGCGCCATCTTCGTCGTCAGAGCAACAACACCATACATAAGAAGATTCAAGCTAGCGGTAATAAAACAATAAAAGGTTTGAAAAAGAGTTGAGTCGGGGGGAGGGGGAGACAGAAAGAAATAAAAGAAGAGGTCGAGAAAGAAAAGAAGAGGAGGTTGAGAAACAAAAGAAAGAGGCACGGTTTCTTTCTTTCTTTCTGTTGCTTGTCGGCGCGCGCGCGACCGCTGTTGATTCACTCTTCCTTTTCTTTTTTTCTCCTCCGCCATCCTTCCTTCCTTCATCCCCACGCGCGGCCATGACTCGCCGCGTCGCAGCAGCGATATCTCTTCTCGCCGGAATCGTGTTGCTTGGCACGGCATCTAATGCGCAGGTGAGTCGGCGGCTCTTCGAGGCTCGGAGGAGCGCAGAGACAGGGGAAAAACCGAAACCCTCCTGGGTCGATCTCACTTTCTCGATCTCGATCTCTCTCACTCTCTTCAATCAAATCATGCCTGTCGACGGCCCCTGCTGCGCGCACGACCACGACTGCGAGGCGGAGGACTGCGGCCCGGCCTGGTCCCTGCACAAGCACATCGCCACGGCGAGGCTGCGCGCCCTGAACGCCGCGGCCCCGGCGGACGCCTCGAAGCTGTTTCGGCCGTGGGGCGAGCGGGCGACGCCGGCCAGCCCGCCGCTCGTCTCGGACGACGACGACCCGCCGGAGCTGCTGGTCCACGTCCCGTTCGACGGGCTGGTCAAGATCACGGCGTTCTCCGTCGTGAGCTGCGGCAGTGGAGAGGCAGGAGGACGAGGAGAGACCACCGCCCCGCCGACGCGCGTGCGCCTCTTTGTCAACCGCGACGACCTCGACTTTGACTCGCTGGCGTCGGCCGAGCCCACGCAGGAGTTTGAGGTCGCCGGCGGCGGCGCGGCCGAGGCGAGCAGGGTCGAGTACCCGTGCAGGCCCAGCAAGTTTAGCGGCGTCTACAGCGTCGACGTTCATTTCCCCGGGAACAGCGGCGGGAGCGGAGGAGGAGGAGGAGGCAGCAGCCGCTGCAACACCCGGATCGACTTTTTGGGCTTCAAGGGGACGCACACGCAGGGGAAGAGGGAGGCGGTCGTGGCCGTCTACGAGAGCAGGGCGATGCCGAGCGACCACAAGGCGGCCGAAGAAGGGATTGGAGGGGCTGCGGACGTGAGCTGATTTCGGAAAAAAGAGGGGTGGAGGTGTAAAAACAAAAAAAAATGAGTTTTTTCTTTCTTTTCTTCTTCGTCTTCATGGGGCGAAGCCCACGGCGGGGCCCCCCCTCCCTCGCCGATGCTCTCTCGACCTCCTTTCGAAAGTGGAGCTCGAGCGTCTCGTGCAAAGGGCTCGCGTCCTGCGAGCGGTAGAGCTCGTCCCAGTACTTGCAAACTAAGGTCACTGTGTGCCTCACCCAGCCCTGGTCCTCGACCGCGATGAAGACCGACACGAGCAGCTCCTTCGGGAGGTCGTTGATGGAGAACGGGGCGCCGTTTGCGGCGGCGAGGGCGCCGCGACAAGTTCGAGAGTGTCGAACGCTTCGGTCATCGTTCGATGCTTCCTCGGAGAACGCAGGTGGTTTTCGCTTTGTTACTTTTTCAACCTCGCTAATGGCAACCGAAGACTCTCTTTTGTCGCTCGAGGGGCCGCAAAGGGGGAAAAGGGGAGGCGGTGACGGAGGAAAAACGCGGTTTTGTTTTTTTTCAATCCGATTGCTTCGTCGTCGAAAAACGAGGCGGAAAAAAGTGAAAAGTGAAAAAAAAACGGTTTTTTTTCTCTTCCTCTTCTATCATACAAACCGTTTTTCTCCTCTCCCTCCCTCGCCGGCTCCCCGGCCTCTCACAGCCCCATCGCGTACCTCACGATCGCCGACCTCAGCGGCCCGGAGCCGTCGATCCCCCTGAGCGCCGCGGCCCTCGCCCTCGCCAGCGGGGCGCCCCGCCGCTGCGGCGCGAAGACGCGCTGCAGGCCGTCGAGCGCCAGGCCCATCGCCTCCGTCGCGGCCCTGCGCGGCCGGCCGTACCCGCGCTCGAGCGCCCCCGCGTCGGCCCCCGCGTCCGCCCCCCGCGCCGCCGCCTCGGCCAGGAAGGCGGCGAGGCGGGCGGCGTCGGCGAGGCCCAGGTTGGCCCCCTGGCCGCCGAGCGGGTGCACCGAGTGCGCGGCGTCGCCGACCAGCGCCAGCCTCGGCAGCGTGAAGGCCCCCGCGGAGGCGCGGCGCAGGGGGAAGGCGCGCGGGGCCGGGGCCCCGGGGGCCGGGAGGACGCGCGCGGGGAGGGAGCAGCGGCGGGCCGTCCCCGCGCTTCCTCCTCCTCCTGCTCCTCCCTCGGCTTCGACTGCTTCGCGGCGGAGGGCGCGGTCGACGGCGGCGGCGAACCTCTCGGGAGACTCGGCCCCGGCCTCGCTCAGCTCGCGAGCGTGCTCGGGAGTCGTGGACCAGACGACGCTCCAGTAGCCGTCCCGGAGCGGGAGGAGGGCCAGGGGCCCCGTGGAGAGGAAGCGCTGCCAGGCGACGTTGCGTTTCGAGTTGGTAGGTTCGCCGCTGCCGGCGCCGCCGCCGAGCTCAGACTCTCCTCCTCCTCCTTCCTCCTCCTCTCTTTCGAGCCGGACCGTCGCCACGACCGCCGAGGCGGCGTAGTCCCTTCCCCAGGGAGAGTTTCGGACCCCCGACAGAGCGCGGACCGCCGAGCGGGCGCCGTCGGCGCCGACGACGAGGCGCGCCGAGAGGGTCTGGGCCGAGAGGGAGGACGACGGCGACGGCGACGACAACGACGGCGACGACGCGAACGAGAGGCGTGCGAGCGGCAGCGGCGAGCTCGGGCTCGGCTCCCTCCTCGGCAGTGACAGCGCCTCGAGCCCGCCGCACCCGAAAAACTCCGTCGGGGGGGCCGGTGAGGCCCTTACCGAGGCCAGGAGGCTCTTGACGATGGCCTCGTTCTCGGCGACAAAGCCCATCGAGAGAGGAGGGGAAGTGGAAGTCGAGGTCGGCGACGAAGACGGCGACCGACTCCTCCCCGCTCCCAGTCCCAATCCTCTTCCGAATCCTCGCAGCCCGTCCTCTGCCCCGTACCGCACGCACCCTCCGGTCTCGTCCCAGACCTGCATCGAGTGAAAGGGCTCGGAGACGGTCGAGAGGTCCAGGAGGGAAGCGGAGGCGGGTCTGTCGCCGTCGCCATCGGCATCTCCTCCTCGCCGCCCGCCGCTCCGCCACGCGCCCGCGCGGCGGAGCGCCGAGATCGACGCCGGGGTCAGGGTCGAGACGCGGAGGCCCGGGACGGCAGGGAGGGGCTCGGAGGGGTCTGGGCTGGGGCTGGCGTCCGCGAGCGCGACGCGGAGGTGGCGCGTGGCCGGGTTGTGGGCTGCGGAAGTTGCAAAGGTGGGGGGGGTGGGGGGGGAGGAAAGGAGAGGTGAGCACAGGTTGAAGAAGAGGATGCGTTTCGATGAAGGAACGCAGCAAAAAAAAAAAAAAAAACTCACCGAGCTCCCCGGCGAGGGCGAGGCCGACCATCCCGGCACCGACGATGGCGACATCGAACGTGGAGTCTTCGTCTTCGAGATGCGAAGAGGCCAGGGAGGAAGGAGAGGAAGATGAGAAGGGGCGACGACAAGAAGAGCTGGCGACCGAATGGCTAGCGTCGCCGGTCTCGCCGGCGCCATTGAAAAAAAAGTTTGCCGCTGCCCGGCGAGACTCCACGTTTCCGGGAGCAGAAGGAGAAGAAGAAGCAAGGGCAGCAGCCGAAGACGCCAACTTCCTCTGAGAAGCGGCGAGCCTGAAAGCGGCGAGCCTGGAAGCGGCCGCCGCGATCATCTTCTCGAGTCGAAACGAAAACCAGGGGAAGGAGAAGTGATGGGAAGGAGACGTGCTCTTTTTTTTTCTCGCGCTCTTCCTCCCTCTTTGTAACCTCTTCTTAGTTTTACACGCTCTCGCCACTGAAGCCGCCGCCTAGCGAACCTTCCTCCCGACGAAGAAAAACTCCATCGCCGCTGCTCGCAGAGACAAAGAGGAGGAGGAGGAGGAGGAGGAGGAGCAGATGGAGGCAGGATCCTCGAAAGCGGATCGAGGGCGCTTCTTCGTCGGCGTCGTCGGCGTCATCGCCGCCGCCGCTCCCGTCTCCCACTCCTGCTCCCCCTCCCTCTCGAGCGCCGAACGGACAGCCGCGGCCAGCGTCGGCTCGTTGATCCGGTCCAGCTCCTCGCCCGTCGCGGCGAAGATCGCCCTCCTGGCCGCCGAGAAGACGGAGGACGAGCAGGGGGCGGCAGAGGAGGAGGGCGAGGAGGGGGAGGAGCGCGAGGAGAGGGAGGAGAGGGCCGACAGCGCCGCCCGGGCGACGGCGACGGCGGCCCACGCGTGCCGCCCGCCGCCGCCACCGCCGCCCCCGCCGCCTCCCCCCGCTCCCGCTCCTCCCCGCGCCCGCGCCCGCGCCGCGGCAAAGTCGAGCAGCTCGACCGCCTCGGAGCGCATCCCGCAGAGCACCAGCGAGCGCGCCAGCGGGGCCGCGGCGGCCGCCGTCCGCCCGGTGCCCGCGAAGCGCCCGCGACGCCCTGCTCCCCCTGCCGCCGCCGCCGCCGCCTCGGCGTCCTCGGCGTCCTCAGCCCGGTCGAGCTCGAGGGCCCGCCTCGCCTCCCCGGCCGCGAGCGAGAGCCAGGCCCGCCTCGAGCCCTCCGAGGGCAGCGAGCCCGCCCAGCGGCACGCGAGCGCGAGGCCGCGCGCGCTCGCGGCGTCTGCCGCGTCGCGGCCGCTCCCGCGCTCGCCGGCGCTCCCGCCGCAGCCGCCGCCGGCGCCTCCCTCCTCGCCCCTCCTCTTCAGGAACAGGAGGAGGCGCAGGCAGCGCCTCGTAGCCTCGAACGCCGGCGACGAAGCGGCGGACGAGGGGGAGGGAGAGGGAGAGGAAGCGCAGGACGCCGCGAGCGCGCGTCGGACTTCCCTCTCGAGCGACGACGCGGCGCGCCGGTCCCCGGCGAGGGCGCGGGGGGAGGACGGCGAATGAGGGCGACGCCCGGGGGCGGCGACGAAGCAGAGCGAGTGGAAGACGAGCTCTATGGAGCGGCACAGCAGCCACGGAGAGGCCGCGTCTCCTCTGCCCTCGCCTGCTGCTGCCGCCGCCGGTCCCCGCAGCAGCAGGAGCGCCTCGGCGCAGGCGCACGAGACGCTCGCACGGTCTCCCTCCTGCGTCGGAGAAGAAGAAGAGAAGGCCGCGCCGCGCAGGGCCCTGACCGAGCCCTCCTCGGCGAGGACGGTGCTGCGCCAGCTCTTTTCCCTCGCCGCGGCGAGGAGCAGCGCCGCGGCGCCGCGCCTGGCCGCGGAGGAAGCAGAAGCGGCGCGAGGGAAAGCGGAAACGCTCCTCTGCTTCGGCGCCTCTTCTTCTCCCTCTCCTTCCTCCGAGGAGAGAAAGAGCCTCGCCCCCCGAATCGCGGCCCTTGCCCCTGCGGCGAGAGGAAGAGGGGAAGAGGAAGACGCCGGCGGCAACGACAATGAAGGCGCAGCAGCGGGGGAGGACGAGAGCAGCACGGCCGTCGCCAGGGAGACGAGGCGCCTCGCGATCTCTCCGTCGTCGCCGCCTTTCGCGCCGCCGCCGCCGCCGCCGCCGCCGCCGCCGCCGCCGCCGCCGCCGCCGCCGCGCTGCCCCAGAAAGCCGACCGCACACGCGAAGGGCACGACGGACGCCGCCGCGGCCAGGGAGACGCCTGGGGCCGAGGGAGCGACCACGGAGAGGGCGCGGAGGACCTGTCTGGCCCCACCTCTTCCTCTCCTCGCCCCTCCGGGGCAGGCGCGGCCGGCGCTGGCCAGGGCCGCGACCGCCGCGGCCGCCGCGGCCCTCGAGGGGAGACCGCCGACGGCGGCGGCGGCGGAAGCGCCGCCGCCCCCGCTTCCGACCGCGAGGAACCGAGAGAGCCCCTCAACCGCGACGGCGGCAGCCACAGGAGAGCGCTCGGAGGCCGCGCCGAGGACCCGCGCGAGGCGAGCGGAAGGGCTCGAGGGAGAGGAGCTCGAGCTCGAGGACAGGAGGCTCGCGAGCGCTCCCGCCGCTGCCCTCGCCGCGGCCTCGGCGAAGCCGTCGCTGTGCGCGCAGAGGGCCGCGGCGGCCTCCGCCGCCGCGACCGCCACCGCTGGGTCGCGGCAGCACGAGGAAGAGGAGGAGGACGACGAGTAGAAGGACGAGGAGAGCGCGTCGGCGGCGCTGGCGGCGCCGTGGCCGGCATCGGCATCGTCTCCGCCGCCGCCGCCGCCGGCGGCCAGGGCCGCGAGCACCCTCGACTGCGCCTCGAGGTTCCCGGCGAACAGCGCGCCGCCGGCTCCCAGCAGCCTCAGGGCCCCGGCGACGCGCCTGCCGTCGGTCGAGCCCGTCGCGACGAAGAGCGGGCGGGCGATGGAGGCGGCCGCGGCCGGGGGGAGGAGGAGGACGAGATGAGGGCGGGGAGCGTTGTCGTTGCCGCCGTCGGCTTCGACTTCGCCGGGACCGAGACCGACCCCGCGGCGGCGGCTCTTCAGCACCGTTCCGAGCGCTTGCTCCGCGGCAGCGCGCACGCGCTCGCTGCTCGCAGTGGCGTGAAGGTGCGCGAGGCGCGTCGCGGCCGTCGCGAGGAGGGAGGCGGAGACCTGTAGTTTTCGTTTTGGTTTTTTTTTTCGTGAAGGGAGGTTTGAGAGCGGATGTTCTTTTCCTCTCGAAAGTCCATCGTGGACCATCAACCCTTCAAATCAAAATCTCACGTCGCCCGCTCCGGCCAGGTGCTCTCCTATCCGCAGCGCCGCCTCGGCCGCGGTCTCGTCGCTCGCATGATCGAGGTCGCGCTCGAGGCGCGAGAGCAGGGAGGGCGGCTGCATGGTCTCTCTTTTTAGCTCATCTGTTTTTTCTTTTCCTTGCTCTCGATTGGTTTTCCGTTTTTTTTTCTGGCCAGAGCTCGAAATCTCCTCGAGAGTTTGGAAAAAACTCTCTGGTGCCCTTTCTTGTCTTTCTTTGTCTCTTTTTACTTATCGATGGCTTCTATCGCTTCCCGAGTCCACAGCGGCGCCGCATGCAGCAGCAGCGGCCGCTCGATGAGTGCGAGCAGCAGGAGCAAGAGCAAGAGCAGCAGAGGCCTCTCCTTCTCCTCTTCTCCTCTGCTCGTCGATCGGTGCCAGTCTTCCCCTCCTCCGTCTGCATCCACTGCTCGTGGCTTCCTCCGAGCATCATCATTACGTTCCCAAACCAGTGCATTGGGATCATTCTTGCCGATGTCTTGTAGTCTCAGAGATGATAATTTGGGCAAAACGTGCTCGAAGAGAGGGCGCATTCCGGTGCGATCTGTTCCAAGCGACGACAATGGAGCGACGACGACGACGACGACCTCCTCTGCGGCCTCTTTGCCCCCCGCTGAAAAGCTCCTCGCCCTGCTCTCGGCCGCCCCGGACCGCGGCGTCTACGGCCTCCCCTCCGAGCAGAAGCAGGCCATCCTGCTCGCCATCGCCGAGCTGGAGAAGCTCGAGGACGAAGACGCGGAGGGCTCGTCGATCTCGGGGCGCCTCCCGGCGCTCGCGGGGCGCTGGCGGGTGCTCTTCTCGACGGTCACCATCACGGGCTCGAGGCGCGTCAAGCTGGGCCTCAAGACCGCGGTCTCGATCAAGGACCTCATCCAGGAGATCGACCCGGAGACGGCGACAGCCTCGAGCGAGGTCGCGTTCGAGCTGCGGTTCCTCGGCGGCGGCGGGAAGGGGTCCCTCAGGCTCGAGGCCGGGTTTGCGATCTCCGGGAGAGACCACCCGCGCCGCGTCGATATCTCGCTGCGGTCGGCGGCGCTGACCCCGCCGGCGCTCGACTCTCTGCTCGGGCAGCACATGGCGCTGCTTCTTTCCATCTTCAACCCCGAAGGGTGGCTCGAGACGACGTTCGCGGACGAGAGGCTCCGCGTCGGGAGGGACGATAAAGGGAGGGTGTTTGTGCTGGAGAGGGTGGTCTGATGGAAAATGGTGGTGATGAACTCTGTATGAAACCGGGGCGTAGAAAAAGGCAAGCGAGAATCATACATGGGGCGCGCCTCTCTTTCCCTGTCCGTCTCTTCTGGCGTCCCCATCCGAGGATGATTGGGGTTCGGGGGGGAGCGGGCGACGACAAGGTCGAGGTCGAGCGAGGCTCAAAAAAACAAAAAACAAAATACTCTTCCTGTTCACTCTCCTCTCTCTTCTGTTCCATTCCATCTCTCTTCTTCACCTCTCCAACAATGTCGGGCCTCGCGGCGGCAGCAGCCCGCATCCCGGCGGCGCTGCTCGTGGACAGCTACAAAAGCAGTCATTTTTTGCTCTATCCGGACAACTGCGAGGAGATGCAAGCGGTGAGATTAGTTTGAGTCCGAATGAGAGAGATCGAACTGAACAAGAGAAAAAAACTCGACCTCGGCGACCTGAACCATATATTTTCTCTCTCAAAAAAAAAAAAACAGTACGCGTGCTTCCGCCGCGGCTTCTCCGGCGACGAGGCCGACACCCGCTGCGTCTGGTTCGGGCTGGACTGGTGGCTCGAGAAGTACCTCGAGCCCGCGTGGGATCCCTCGAAAGACGTCGAGGGCGCAGCGGCCTTCTTCGAGACGCACCTCGCCGGCCCTGCGGGCGGGGCGTACCCGTTCCCGAAAGAGATCCTGCTCCGGGCCCTGCGGGAGACGGGGGGCCACTTCCCTGTGACGATCAAGGCGCTGCCTGCGGGAACCGTGGTCCACCCGGGGGTTCCCCTGTTCACGATAACGGCGAAGAGGAGCAGGTCGGGAAAGAGATCGGAAAGAGAGGACGACGGCGGAGGGGGCGGCGGCGGCGTCCCGTCGCTCGTCACCTGGCTCGAGTCCCTCCTCACGCACTCCTGGTACCCCTCGTCCGTCGCCACGCTCTCGCGCCGCGCCCGCGACGTCGTCGAAGAGGCCTTTGACCGGAGCTGCGCCTCGGGCGGCCGCGACAGCCCGCTCGTCGCGTCGCGGCTCCACGACTTCGGCCTCCGCGGCGCGACGGGCGTCGAGGCCGCCGTGCTGGGCGGCGCGGCGCACCTCCTCTCGTTCGAGGGGAGCGACACCGTCCCCGCGTGCTTCGCGGCCCAGTTCGGCTGCAACGGCGGGAGGCCCGTGGCGGCGTCGATCCCGGCGACGGAGCACTCGGTGATGACCGCCCACGGCGACGAGGACCGGGCCCTGGGCAAGGAGATCGAGGCCTACGGCGACGGCATCTTCGCGTGCGTGGCGGACAGCTACGACTACGGCGCGTTCCTCGACCGCGCGCTGCCGCTGGCCAGGAGGAAGCTCGACGAGCGGAAAGCACGGGGCGAGAGGGGGGGAGAGGGCGGCGGCGCCGGCAGCTTCTTCGTCATCAGGCCCGACTCCGGCGACCCCGTCGAGGCCGTCCTCTCGGGGCTCGAGGCCTGCGTGAGGCACTTTGGCAGCGACGTCAACGGCAAGGGGTTCGAGGTGATCAGGGGCGCCGGCGTCATCCAGGGCGACGGCGTGACGCTGCGCGCGATCGAGGAGATCCTGGGCAGGGTCCTCGAGCGGGGGTTTGCCGCTGAGAACGTCGCCTTCGGGATGGGGGGCGGGCTGCTGCAGGGCGTCAACAGGGACACGCTGTCCTTCGCGACCAAGCTGTGCCTCGTCGTGGTGTCGAGGGGGGAGGAGGAGGGAGGGGGAGGCGGCGGCGGCGGCGGAGGCGGAGGCGGCGGCGGAGGCGGAGGCGGCGGCGGAGGCGGCGGCGCTGCGGAGGGGTCTCGGTCGACGGACTTTGTCTCGTTCGACGTCATGAAGTCGCCGGCGGGGGACAGGGGCAAGGCGTCCCTCCCCGGGGCGCTGGCCGTGGCGCGCGACCCGGACTCGGGCCTGCTGACCGCCGTGCCCGCTGCGGCGCTGGCCCCGGCTGCGCGAAGAGAGAAAGGAGGGGAGAAAGGGGGAGGCGAAGATGAAGAAGAAGGAGACGACGCCTTTTTGCGCTGGAGGGGGCTGGAGGACCAGCTCGAGCTCGTCTTCGACTGCGGGCCCGTGGCGGGCCGATCCAAGCCGGGATTCGACGAGCTCCGCGCCAGGGTCAAGGAGCAGTGGGAACGGGCTCCCAAGGTCAACGGGGAGGCGGTGCACCCGGCGCTGAGGGAGTGGGCTGAGGAGGTGCGTCGGAGCGGCGGGAGGAAGGAGAGCAGGTGGCGGTGAAATTCACTGTGAAAAGCTTTGGGGTTTTTTTTTTTTGGGGGGGGGGGAGGGGGTTGTCACACACGACATTTCAAAAACGAGCAGGAGTCTGCCAACGCCTCTTTCTCTCTCTCTCTTTCTCCTCCCCGATTCGCTCCGATTCGCGTTTCGAGCAGTTCAAGACAGCGCTCGCTTCGTTCTGTGTTAACTATCGCACGCGAAAGGAAGCGAGAAGAGAAAGAAAAGAGCGAGAGCCTTTGAGTCGCCGACGGCTAGTCGAGCAAAAAAAGGAAACCATGGAATGCGACCTCTTCTCGTCCCTGCTCGCCGGCACGGGCGCGCGATGCTTCGACCCGCGGACCAACGCGAGCGGGATGGCCCTCTTTGACGACAGGAGGAAAAAGAAGATAGAACAGACGAACGTGGAAGAGGAAGAGAAAGGTGAGCTTGATTTTTGCCATTGAACGACGACGAGCGGCGAGCGGCGAACAAGAGCAAGAGACGCTGACCTCTTTTCCCTCCCAACCCTCTGTTCTCTTCACCCCTCGCCAAAACCCCTCGCGGCAGACGACGACGACGGGCCAGCGACCACCACCACCAACGACAGGACCGAGGCCGCGGCCCTGGCGCGCAAGAAGCACGGCATCCGCGTGAAAGGAGGAGGAGGCGCCAGCGGCGGCAGCGGCAGCGGCAGCGGCCACGGCGGCGGCAGCAGCGACATCCCACCGCCGATCGACTGCTTCGCGGTGGCGCTCCGCCGCGCGCCCGAGGCCGGCGGCGTCCGCGCAGCCCTGGAGCGAAACCTGCGCTCGCAGGGCTGGCTCGAGCCGACGCCCATCCAGCGGCAGACCATCCCCCTGCTCTCGGGAGGCAGGGAGGTGCTGGCGATTGCGCCGACGGGGTCGGGGAAGACGCTCGCCTTCCTGCTGCCGGTTGTCGTCGGCTGTGCCAGGGCCCGCGACGCAGAGCGGCGCAGGAGGCGAAAGGAGGGAGAGAGGGAGGGCGCGGCGTCCCGTCACCCGCCTCCCCCGCCCTCCCGGTCGCCTCGCGCCCTGGTCCTGTCGCCGACGCGCGAGCTCGCGGCGCAGACGGCTCGCGTGCTCTCGAAGCTCGCCGAGGGGACGGGCGTCCGCGGGAGGGTGCTGACGCGCGGGGCCGCGGCGGCCGGGGACGCCTTCGAGGGGGTCGACGTTTTGTTGGCGACGCCGCTGCGGCTCGCGAGGGCGCTGGCGAAGAAGAAGAAGGGGGGCAAGAAGGAAACAAAGAAGAAGGGAGGCGGCAGCAGCAGCGACGACGACGGCGACGACGACGACGACGGCGACGACGGCGACGGCGACGACGGCGACGACGACGGCGACGACGACGACGACGACGACGGCGGGGCCTTCCCGGCTTCTGCTCCCCCTTCCTCCTCCCCGCTTTCGCTCTCCTCCGTCCGCTGGATAGTGCTCGACGAGGCGGACAGGCTCCTGTCCGACGGGATGCTCCCGCAGGTCGATGCGGCCCTGGCCGCCTGCGGCGTCGGGGAGAGCAGCAGCGAGCAAGGAAAGAAAGCGAAGAAGACTCTCGTTGGCGCCCTCTTCTCCGCGACGCTGCCCGAGGCCACCGAGGCCCTCGCGCGCTCCTTCTTGGTGGATCCCGCCCGCGTCACGGTCGGAGAGCGAGGGGCGTCTGCCTCGCACGTGGAGCAGAAGCTCGTCTTTGTCGGCGGCGGCGGCGGCGGCGAAAAGGAGGAAAAGGGCAAGAAGAGGGCCAAGAAGGCCAAGGCGACGGCCGACGACGTCGGGCGGCGCGCGGCGCTGCGGCAGCTGCTGTCCTCCGGCGCGGCCCCTCCCCCGACGCTCGTCTTCGTCTCGAGCGCCGAGCGCGCCGCGGAGCTCGCCGAGTCCCTGGCTGCCGAGGGCGTCCGCGCCGCGGCCGCAACGGGGGCCGGAGCGGCGGGAGGAGGAGGGGCGGGGGGGGCTCCATCGCAGCCGGCGACGGCCGCCCGCGCCGCGGCCGTCGCCTCGCTCCGCCGCGGCGACACCTGGGTCCTGGTGGCCACCGACGTGCTCGCCCGGGGGCTCGACTTCGTCGGGGTGCGCTCGGTGGTGTCTTTCGACTTCCCGGCGACGGCGGCGGACTACGTGCACCGCGTCGGGCGCGTGGGGAGGGGCGGGGGGCCCGGGTCGCGGGGCTGCGTGGCTGTGACGCTGTTTGGCGAGCGCGACGCGGCGCGGCTGAGGCCGGTGGCGGGCGCGATGCGCGCCGGCGGGTGCGAGGTGCCCGAGTGGATGCTGGGTCTGGCGGGTCCGGGAAAGAGGGAGAGGTCGGAGGCGAAGAGGATGAGCGCGGGGGGGGGCGGGGGCGGAGGAGGAGGACGAGGAGGAGGAGCGTGGAAAAGGGCGAGGTCGAAGAAATGAAAGGAAATGAAAAAAGCTTGCAAACGACGACAAACGGAGCCACATCGATCGCTCCGTCTCTCTTAAAATCCTCGGGACAGCGTCATGGACGACGGCGACGATGACGCCGTCGTCGTCGGTTACCGCGACGAGTACGAGGATGACCCTTACTTTCGCGCCGGCAATGAGCAGGTGATCGAGGAGACCCTCACGGCGGAGGACGAGGAGGTCCGGAGGCAGATAGAGAGCGAGACCACGGCGGAAGAGGGAGCGATGCCTCGGCCGTCGACGTTGGTCATTCCACAGACAGAAGAGGAAGAGCAAGAGGAAGAGGAAGAGGAAGAGCGCGACGGAGCTCTTTCCGTTCCCCCTGCCTCCGCCGCTCCCTCTCGACCGCCTCCTCGGCCTCCTCAGCCTCCTCAGCCTCGAGCCGCGACGGCGGCGGCCTTTGTCGCCTCCCTTCTCGGAGGAGGAGGAGGAGGGGCTAAGACGACGACGGCGGCGGCGGCGGCTCCCCCGCCTCCGCCCCGACCTCCGTCCCGCCCCGCTGCTGCTGCCGCCTCTCGCCACGTCAAGCGCGTCCCGCTCCCTTCCGCCGCAGTGGCGGCGCAGGAGGCGGCGCGGCGCGGCGGCTGTTCGGCAGCGGAGGCGACGCCGGCGGCGGAGGCCGTCCGACGCCTGATCCTCGGAGGAGAGGCGGGGGGAGCGATCGCGGCGCCGGAGGAGGAGGCGCGGGGAGCGTCGCTGCGCCCCCCCTCGCCGTCATCCCCCTCGGACCTCATCGCGAGCGACGAGGAGGGTGGGGCAGTGCGCGAGACAGCGGGGCAGAGAAGAGAGCAAGAAGAGGCGGCGGCGGCGGAAGCTGCTCCAAGAACGAAGACGACAACGTCAGTGCCGGCCGTCGCCGCCGCCGCCGGAGCACCGACCGCGACCGCCGCCTTCCTCGCGGCGCAGCCCCCTCCCTCTCCCACGCGCGCCCTGCGCAGGGCCTCTCGCGGAGGAGGCGACGGAGGCGGCGGCGGCGCCGCGGCCGCGGCGGCAACACCTTCCGGCCTCTACTCCTCCTTCGGGCCCGGGGCCCCGGCCGCCGCGGCCGCCGCCGACGCCGCCGCGGCCGGTGGGCGCCTCAACTCGCTGTTCCTGTCCCCGGCGCTCTCGGCCGAGGCGGGCCGCTGCAGGGACCTGGGAGATGGGTCTCCTCTGCACCTCGTCGTCGACGCCGTGACGCTCGACGGCAGGGTCTGCGTCTGCTCCTGCACTGTCTCTCTCTCTTCGGCGGCCTCTCCGACCGGCGAAGGAAACGGCGGCGGCAACGGCAACGGCGGCGGCAACGAGCAGCCTTCGTTCGAGGCGGGATCCCCGCTCGTGCTCGCCGCGCGCTTCCCTGACGGCCCTCCTGCCCCGGGAGAGCTCTTGAAGATTCCCTGGCCCGCGAGGACCTGGGAGGTGGGCGGGAGGCGCGTCGTCGCGGCACAGCCGGTGGCGCTCTGAAAACCAAGATGAGGAAAAAAAAACGGGGAAAAACTAAAACAGAACTATCTCTCGCTCTCTTGCTGCTTTGCTTTGCTGTGGTTCGCACTTGCCTCCCCCCTCCTCTTGCCCCTTTCCCCTCTTCCCCTTGTAACATCGCACCTGTACTCTTTAGTCTTTTTTCCAATTCGCAGTGCTGTTCCTAATTTACACCCCTCTCCCCTTCCTTCCACTCAGTCGCTCCAAGCGTCCTCGTCCTCGTCGCCGCCGCCGCGCCGCCGCCGCACTCGCCGCTCGGTCTCCTCTCCCCCCTCCTGCTCCTCATCGCCGTCCGCCGCGGCTCCCGCCGCCGCCGCGGCCGCAGCGCTCGACCAAACCAGCACGCACTTGTCGTCCCCTCCCGTGTACAGCTCGCGGCGCTGCTCGCTCCACGCGCAGGCGTGCACGGCGTCGACGTGGCCCCGCAGCAGCACGCCGCCGCGCCGCCCCAGCGCCGGTGGCGGCGCGGCGAGGTTGCCGCGGTGCCGCGCCCCGCCGCCGCCTCCCCCGCCGTCGCCGCCCCCCCCTCCCCCGACGCCAAAGTACCCGCTCCGCTCGCCCCCCGGGAGCGGCAGCACCTGCACCGCCGAGCCGCTCGGGTGGAACAGCGCCGCGGGGCTCGCCGCCGCCGCCAGCTGCCTCGGCCTTCGCGCGCGGTTGAACGTGTCGGGCAGCGCATGCGGCTCGCGCTGGAATCCCTCGCCGGCGCGGGCCGACCAGAGCCGCACGGCGCTGTCGGCGCCGGCGGTGACCCAGCCGAGGCCGTCCGGGGTCGGCAGCAGGCCCGTGACCGCGGCGTCGTGGGCGCGGCGGTACGCCGCCGAGGTCCGAGGGGGCGGTGGAGGAGGAATGGGGAGTTCTGCCGTCGTCGTCGTCCCGCGTTCTTCCGCCTCGGCCGCCTCGCGCCGCTGCCGCCGCCGCTGCCGCTCCTCCCGCCGCGCGTCCCTCGTGTCGTCGAGGTCGAGCGTCGCGACGCACGCGTCCGCCCTGCGCACGTCCCACGCGCGCGCGGTGCCGTCGGCGGAGCCGCTCAGCAGCTGGTTGGCGTCGGTCAGCGACCAGGCCGCGCACCAGACCGCGGCGGCGGACATGGAAGACGAGGGGGAGCGCGTGGACGCGGGGCCCGCCCCGAGCGCGTGCGTGAGCGCGCCGGCGCGCGCGTCGGCGAGCCGCAGCGCCGAGGCGCCGCCCGCGCCCGCGCCCGGCGCCGCCGAGATCGCCCCGGCGCCCCCGCCCGCGGCGGCCCCGACGGCGATGAGCGCGTGAGACGCGCTGGCCGGGGACATCGCGACCACCATGACCCTTGGGAGGCCGCTCGGATCGGCGCTGACGGAGGCCGAGCTCGAAGTCGAGGCGACGCCGCCCGAGAGCGAGAACGCCGCGACGGCGGCCTCGGCGTTCGCGTCCCAGACCTTGACTTCTCCGTCGGCCCCGCCGCTGACGAAGGCGCCCGAGTCGACGGGGTACCAGGTCACGCAGGTCGCGGCGAAGCGGTGGGCGACAGCAGTTGGTAAAGAGGAGGAGGAGGAGCTGCTGCTGGCTGCTGCTGGCGCCCTTCCGCCGATGACGAAGAGCGGCGGGACGGCGACGACGGGTGCCGCCGGCGTTGCTGCTTCCCCGCTTCCTCCTCCTCCGCCGACGTCGAACGCCGACACGCTCCCGTCGCCACTCGCGGCGAGCAGGTAGCGCTGCTCGGTCGGGTCGAGCTCGAGCCAGTTGCAGGCGCCTCGCGGCGGGAATTGGACGTCGGTCGCCGACGCGAGGGCGAGGCGCCAGAGGCTGAGTTTGAAAGGAAGAAAGGTCGAGAGAGAGGGGAGAGAGAAATTGTGAGCAAATTTCGACGAGCTCTTCTTATCTTTCTCTCTCTCTCTCTGATCCAGAAGATATCAAATCTCCATCCTAACCTGTCCCTCAGGCACGCCTCTCGGAAGCCCGTGCCTCCCAGCTGGCGCCCGCGGAGCCCGTGCGCGAGCGTGCGAGGGAGGACGAGAGAGGAGTCCATCTTTTATTGATTTACTAGAAATCGAAACGAAACGAATTCGAATCGGGCGTCTCTCTTTCTCTCTGGCCCTTCCTGTCCGCTTTCCAGCTCGACGAGGCTGCAGAGAGTCTCGCCAACTATGAGGTTAAAGCGTCATGGATCTTTCAAAAGAGTCAGATTGCAAAGCAGTTTTTCACTTGACATGAGTTTTTTTTCTTGGAAAGGAAAAGTGGGGGGAAAACGACCGGGACAAAAAAAATGGGAAAAAATCAGCAGCGCCCGCAGCGGCGGCAGCGGACGAAGCCCTTGTCCTCCTCTGCTTTGCGCCCCGCCGCCTGTCTCAAGCCTCCACTGACGGCCACAGCCATGGCAAGGGCGGCCATGCCGGCGGCGACGCGCAGGAAGCGCGGGGGCTGATGGCCCTTTTTCTCTTCCTCTCGCGGCGGCGTTCCTCCTCCTCCTTCCCCTCCTCCTCCTTCCGACTTCGTTTCCTCCGCCTCTTCCTGCTGCTGCTGCTGCTGCTGCTCCAGAAGAGACCTCACCTGAGCCTCCAGCTCTCTCTGGCGCTTCTGCGCCTCCTTCTCGACGCGAGACACCTCCTTCGCGGCCTCCTTGCGCTCCGCCGCGAGCTCGGCGGCGGCGCGGGCCGCCACCTGGCCGTGGCACGCCTCGGCGTCGACGCGGAGGGCCCGCGCCCTCGCCACGGCGGCGTTGCGCTCCCTCTCGAGCCCCTCGATCTGGGCTTTAGCAGAAGCCCTGGCGTCTTCGAGGGCCTGCGCCTGCTGGCGGCGGGCCGTCGCCGCCTCGGCGCGGGCCACGACGACGGCGGACGCGGCCTCGCGCAGCGCCGCGGCGGCGCGCCCGGCCGTCGCCTCGGCTTCCCCCCTGTCGCGCGCCGCCCTCGCGGCGGCTCCGCGGGCCTCCTCCGCGGCCCTGAGCGCCTTGGAGCGGTCGCGGCGGGTCGACGAGAGCTCGGCGCTCGCGGCCCGGAGCCGCTTGGTCGTCGAGGAGAGCGCGGCGGAGAGCTGCCTGAGGCGCTCGGATGCGGCGGCGGCGGAGGAGGAGGAGGAGGCGGCGCCGCCGCTCTCTCTGTTTTTCGCCTTTGCGGGAGCAGCGGAGGAAGAAAAGGCGGTCGCGCGGTCGAGGGCCTTGTGCGCCTCGCGGAGCTTGAGCGCCTGCGTCTCCACGAGCGATCGGAGCAGAGCGCGCTCCTCGGCTATGGCCGTCGCCGACGCGGCGAGGCGGAGGAGCAGCGACGAGGAGGAGGAAGGGGAGGCCGGCGGTTGAGCGCTGTTCTCCGCCGCGAGGCGCTGGATCTCGCGCACGTCGTCGTCGCCGTCGTCGCCCTCGTTGTCGGGAGGAGAAGGAGGAAACGAGGAAGAAGTGCTGCTGCTGGACGGCGGCGGCGGCGACGCCGAGAGCGCCGAGGCGGCCGCGGCCTCTGCGGCGCCCGTCGCCGCGACCGCCGCTTCGACGACGGCCTGCTCGCAGCGGCGTCCGCGGCGAGGGAACAGCAGGGAGGAGAGAGCGCGCTTCTTCTTCTTCTGCTGCTGCTGCTGCCGCTGCTGCTCCCCCTCGATCACTGAGACCGTGGACCTTTCGAGCGAGGGCGACCTTGAGGAGGCGGAGGAGGGGCAGGCGGCGTCGACGGCGGCGGCAGCAGCGTTGTGCGAGGCGGGAGGGACGTTTTCCATTTTTACAGGCACAGGCGAGAAAAAAATGGAAAAAAAGTGGGAAAAATCAAACACCGCGAAGGCGACGGGGCATCAAACGAGAAAGGTTCCTTTCTCTGACGGAGGGCTCTCTCCCGTTGCCGCTCTCTCCATCTCTCTCTCTTCCTCCTTCTCGATCCAGAGATGTGGCGCTTCGAAACCGCCTCGGCCACCCCCGGCCCCGTCGAGACGCTCAACGACTTCGTCGGGAGGCAGACGTGGCGGTTTGACGAATCGGCGGCATCGTCGACCGACGACGCCGCCGATCGACGAGCGCAGGTCGAAGCGGCCCGCACGCGCTTCGCCGCGTCCGCGGCCACGCAGAAGCACTCGTCCGACGAGCTCCTCAGGCAGCAATGCATGTACGCGGCAGAGAAAGAGCAGGGCGAGCCGCCCTTGCTCTCGACCCCCGAGGCTGCCGCCATCGCTGCGAGCCGCCGAGACCCGACCGATCACGGCGACGTCCGCGCCTCGCTCGCCGCGGGCGCGTCCTACTTCGCGCGCCTGCAGCAGTCCGACGGCCACTGGGCCGGGGACTACGGCGGGCCCATGTTCCTGCTGCCCGGGATGCTGATCGCCTGCCACGTCACGGGCGTGCTGGAGGAGGTCTTCCCCACGAAGCACCACACGGAAGAAGCACTCAGGTATCTGACGCTGCACCAGAACCCCGACGACGGCGGCTTCGGCCTGCACATCGAGGGCCACTCGACGATGTTCTGCACCGTGCTCAACTACGTCAGCATGCGGATCCTCGGGCTGAAGCCGGAGGACGAGCGGTGCGCGCGCGCGAGGCGCTGGATCCGCGCCCGCGGCGGCGCGACGCGCGTCGCCAGCTGGGGCAAGTTCTGGCTCGCCGTGCTGGGCTGCTACTCCTGGGCGGGCGTCAACCCCATGCCGCCCGAGGCGTGGCTCCTGCCGCACGCCAAGTGGACGGGCATCGGCTGGATCCACCCCGGCCGCTACTGGTGCCACTGCCGCATGGTCTACCTGCCGATGAGCTACCTGTTCGGCGCCCGGGTGGGCGGCTGCGGCGACGCCTCGGGCTTCTCGCCGCTGGTCGCCGAGCTGCGCGGGGAGCTGTTCACAGAAGCGGGAGGGTTCGCGTCCGTGGACTGGGACGCCGCGAGGAACAAGTGCGCCGAGGAGGACGTGTACTATCCGCATCCAAAGGTGAGAGCGGAGGGAGAAGAGAAGAAGAGGGAGTTTTTTTTCTTTTCTTCGGTTTTTTTTTTCTTTTCTTTTCTTCGGGTTTTTTTCCCTTTTTCAAAAAAAACCCACCTCTCCTCTCCTCCTCGTTTCGCCCCTCCCATCGTCACATCAACAGGTCCAGGACCTCCTCTGGTGGTGCATGAGCCGCATCGAGCCCCTCGCCGTCGGCACCAAGCTCCGAAAGATGGCCCTGAACAAGGTTGCGGAGCACGTTTCTTACGAGGACGAACAGACGCGCCACATATGCATAGGGCCGGTGAACAAAGTCGTCAACATGCTGGTGCGGTTCTTCCACGACGGTCCGGGCTCCGAGGGGTTCAGGAGACATATCCCTCGGTTGCAGGATTACCTTTGGGTGGCTGAGGGTGAGTTTTTTCTTTTTGGGGGGGTGGGGGGGGCTTTTTGAGAGAAGAGACAGAGAGAAGAGCGAAAAACTCACCCTCCGACCAAATTTTCAACCGAAAAAAAAAAAAAGACGGCCTCAAGATGCAGGGCTACAACGGCTCCCAGCTCTGGGACACCGCCTTCGCCATCCAGGCCCTCTCTGCCTGCGGCTCCGACCTGGCCTCCTCCCAGCAGCTCCCGGGCTTTGGCAGGACGATCAGGAGGGCGATGGCCTACGTCGACGCGAGCCAGGTCCGGGAGAACAACCGCGGCCCCCTGGAGAAATGGTACCGCCACATCAGCAAGGGGGCGTGGCCGTTCTCGACGCGCGACCACGGCTGGCCGATCTCGGACTGCTCGGCCGAGGGGCTGAAGGCGGCGCTGGCCGCCCGCAAGCTGGGCGCGGCCTGCGGCGGCGAGCTCGTCTCGGAGGAGCGGCTCTCCGACTGCGTCAACGTTATCCTGAGCTACCAAAACCCAGAGGGAGGGTGGGCGACCTACGAGAACCGCCGCTCGACGCCCCTGCTCGAGCTCATCAACCCGTCCGAGACCTTTGGCGACATCGTCATCGACTACTCGTACGTCGAGTGCTCCTCGGCGTGCGTGACCGCGCTCTGCTCCTTCCTTGAGGCGTTCCCCGCGCACCCGCGCTCGGCCGAGATCGGGCGCGCCCTCGCGCGCGGGAGGAAGTACGTCCTGGGCGAGCAGAGGGCGGACGGGTCCTGGTACGGCTCGTGGGGCGTCTGCTTCACCTACGGGGCCTGGTTCGGCTGCGAGGCCCTCGCGTCCTTGGGCGAGACGGCCTCCACGAGCCCGGCGCTCCGCAGGGCCTGCGAGTTCCTGGTCTCCAAGCAGAACGCCGACGGCGGCTGGGGCGAGAGCTACCTGAGCTCGATGGACAAGGTCTACTCCAATGCAGAGTCGCAGGTCGTCAACACGGCGTGGGCGCTGCTGGCGCTGCTGCGGGCCGGGTGGGCCGAGCACGACGACGGCGACGGCGGCGGGAAGGGAGGGAGCGCGAGCGGCGGCGGCGGCGGCGAGCCGAGCGGGCTCGCGGCCGTCCGGCGCGGCGCGGCGGCGCTGCTCCGCGCGCAGCTGCCCGACGGCGACTGGCCCCAAGAGCGCATCTCCGGCGTGTTCAACCGGTCGTGCATGATCTCTTACACGAATTACCGCAACATCTTTCCGGTGTGGGCGCTGGGGGAGTACCGCAGGCGGGTGCTGCTGAAGGAGACGTGAGAGAAAGAAAAAAGAGGAGAGAATTGTTTTTTGTGTGTGTGTGCAAATTTTACAACGTCATTTGAGAAAGAAAAAAAAGGGAAAGCAAGAGAAGTTTTTTTACCCCCACCTCAATCAAAGGTCGCCCAGCCTTGGTCCTCGGCCGGGGGAGCAGCGGGAGCGGGAGCGCCACTGCTCGCAGCAGGAGCAGGAGGCGGGGCGAGCGCCGTTCCTGGAGGCGGGGGCAGGCTGAAACCTCCGGCCGCCGCCGCCGTCTGCTGCCGCGCCAGGAAGCCGCCGCCGCCCGCAGCTGCTGCGTCCCCCGCGGTCGCCGCTGTCCCCCCACCGCTCTTCACCACCGCCACTTTGATGGTCTCGCCCTCCTTCAGGGACAGGTCCCTCCCCGCCGCGCCGTAGAGCGCCGAGACGGCGGAGCGAACCGAGTCGGCTTCGTCGGGCTGCTGCTGCCTCGAGGAGGTCGAGGCCGAAGAAGAAGAGGGAGCAGCAGCGGCGGCGGCGGCCTTCGCCTCCTCGATCTCCCGGCCCCGCCGCACGTGCTTGTCGTGGTCGCCCAGCGCCACGTTGAAGTCGAAGGCGTCTGGTCTCTCGGCAAACCCCAGCCCGACGAACGCGTGCCTCCCCGTCGCGGCGTCGGCGAGGCGGAGAACAAAGTTGCGCGACGAGTCCGAGACGGGCTCGACGACTTGGGCGCGGGTTCCGGGGGGGATGGGGGCGACGGCGAAGAGGTCGCCGCTGCGTTTTGGTTTGCGCGTTTTGGTTTCGGTGGGGTCCAGGACGCAAGAAGGGAGGGAGGAAGGGAGCGAGGTCGTGAGTTGGTGGATTGAGGACGGAGGGAGGAAGGGAGGAAGGGAGGTCGTGAGAGGGACCGAAGAAAAGGCGCCCCTCGCCTTCCCCCATCGGTCGACCCTCGTGTTCATCCAACGCTCTCCGTCTCCTCGTTGCTCTCTTTCTTTTACTCTTTTCCCTTGCTCGGTGAGCGTACCTGTTGGCATCTTCGAGCCGAATCTCGGCGTGGTCACCCCTGGCGAGGAGCCGTAGGCGTCCGGTGAAGCAGCAGGCATCGACTCGCCACTCGGCGCTCAGAACTCGTCCATCGGCGCCGCGAACAGCAGGGATCGAGAAAATTTTCACGCCGTCGCGGCAAACGTAGAGCGTCTGCTCGACGGTGGCGTCGTCAGACATGTCGCTGCGAACGGGGATCAGAAGCGTCGAAACGGCGGAACGAGAGGAAAAAAGATAAAGAATCAATGGTTTTGCTCGTTGCTGTTTTTTTTGCAACCCGAAGAAACTGAAAAAAAAACTCTCTTACTCTATCTCTTCTCTCTCTCTCTCTCTCTCTCTCTCTCTCTCTCTCTCTCTCAGTATCGCTGGAAACCTCCCTCGCTGCATTGCTGATGCAAAACAACCGGAAAGAATGAATGAATGAATAATCCTCACTTCCTCAGCCTCACCCGCATCGGCATCCCGCCCTCGGGCCCTGTCGGGATCACTGCCGGGTGCCTCCTGGCGCCTCCGGGCGTCGCCTTGACGAAGTCGAACCGCGCGACGAGCCTCGCGAGCACGATGCGCGCCTCGAGGAGCGCAAAGTACTGGCCGAGGCAGTTTCTGGGGCCCTGGATAAAGGGGAGGTAGTTGAAGGCGCGGAGGCCCTGGAGGAGCTCTCCCTCTCCTTCTTCACCGCCCTCCTCGCCCTCGCCACCGTGCCCGCTCGAGCTTGCCGATGCCTTTTTCTCGACGGGCGCCGAGTCCGGCATCGTCTCCGCCTCCCCTCCCGGCAGGAACCTCTCGGGCTCCCATGACCCCGGACTCTTCCACCCCCCGGCGGCCTCCACAGTGTTGTTATGGACAGCCTGGATGCAAATCGCGACGTAGGTCCCCTTTGGCACCTTTCTGCCGCAGAGCTCGGTGTCCTGCGCCGCGACACGCGTGACGACGGGCACGACGCTGTATTTCCTCAAGCTCTCTTTCAGGCAGGCCAGTGAGAAGTCGAAGCCGTCCTCTGCGGCCTCACGGCTGGGGATTACCGGAGCAGAAGAAGATTTGAGCGGGGAGGAAGAGAGCTTGAGCACGGACTCTGCTTCTTTCCGGACGCGGGCGAGCGCCGCCGCGGCGCCGGCGTCCCTCACCGCGAAGCAGCAGTCCTCCCCCGCAGCACCAGCAGCAGCACCAGCGGCCACTTTCGCGCTTTCCGGCAGCCTCGCGTCCCCGCGCCCCAGCTCGTAGAGGCTCCACGTCAGCATCGCCGCCGAGGTCTCGTGCCCGGCCAGCAAAAACGTCTTGACCTCGAAGCAGAGCTGCGTCTCCAAGGCGTGGGACCACCCCTCGCCTCGGTGCTCGATCGCGGCGAGCATCGTCTCGAGGATGTCGTCGCGTTCCTCGGCGGGGGGAGGCGGAGGAGAAGCGTCGTCATCGTCGACCTTGCCAGCAGCAGCAGCAGCAGCAGCAGCAGCAGCTCTCGCTTCACTCCTCGCCTTCCTCTCGGCCCACCGCTCCCGCAGCAGCGCCCGGATGTACGCGTCCAAAGCTCTGATACCGCGCGCGTACTTCCGCCGCGCCTCCCCTGGGACGAGCGCCCTCCAGGGCCTCAGCGCCCTCAGGTTGGCCTCCTCCATCACAGGCAGGTACAGCTCCGGGAACACGCGGTCGCACTCCGCGGGGGGGAGCGACAGGACTGCCTCGCCGATGATCTGCAGGGTCAGAAGGCGGAACTCCTCCTCCATGTCGACGACGGCTTCGGCGTCGGCGAGGGACGAGAGCGGCGGCGGCGGGGCGGCCGCCGCCGCTGCGGCCGCCGCCGCGGAGCCCGCGAGCGACGCCGCCGAGCCCGCGCGGGAGGCCGGGGAGAGCATCACGGACGCCGGGGAGACGTCCCCTCGCGCCCCGGACCCCTTTGGCGCCCCTCCTTTGTCCCCCGCGGAGGCGGCGGCAGCGGCAGCGAGGGCGGCGGCGGCGGCAGCGGCCTCGCCCTCCTCTCCTCCGGCGGCGGCAGCGGCGGCGAGCGCCGCCTCGAGCTTCCTCGCGAGCCTCTCGGCCGCCGCCACGGCGATGCGCGGCACCGCTTCCAGGATGTCGACTCGCAGCGCGGGAGCGATCAGTAGCCTCTGCGACTGCCACAGGCCTCCCGAGGCGGTGACGAGCCCGGTCCCGAGAATCGGCAGGAAGGGCTTGAAGGAAAAGTCGAGGTCCTTGGAGAAGCGGCGCGCCTTCGTCTGGAAGATCTCGCGCGCGGCGCGGGCAGAGCCGACGACGAGGAGTTTGCGGTGTCCCACGGTGGCCACGCACATCCCGTCGGGGCAGGGCGGGCCCAGGGACGACGCGGCGGGGGGGACGGCAGAGGCAGCGGAAGCGAGAGAGGCCTTGCCCTCGCCCGCGCCCGCGCCCGCGCCCTCGGCGCCGCTTCCTCCTCCTCTCCTGGCGAACGCAGACGTCTCCCTCACCCAGTCCTCCATCACGTCCCAGGGAGTCCCCTGCATCAGTGGTAAAACATGTCCGAGCAGCCTGCTGCCTCCCGGGGCCCTGGGAATTCCCTGGAGCCCGCGGCGCACGCGGAGGAAGTTCGCGAGGCCGGTGAGGAAGGTGGAGAGCGCGGTCGCGGCGAGCAGCGAGCAGAGCGCGGCGACAACGACGAGAGCGGCGCTGGAGGAGGTCGCTTGCGGAGCGGCGCGGGAGGCCGCGACGGCGCCCTGCGCCGAGAAGAGGCGCTCAAAGGCTGACATTATAGATCGATTGGAACCGGAGGAAGAAAAGGGGTTTCGGGGGCAGGAACGGGAGCGCCGAGAGAACAGAAGGAAGAGGACCTCAATCGATGCAGAGCGAGCGAGCGAGGAGCGACGTCGCGAGATCGGACGGTCGTCGACGGACGCTCTCCTTGGAGCTTTTTTCTCTTCGCACGCTCTCTCTCTCTCTCTCTCTCTCTCTCTCTTGCTCTCAAGCGCGTTCTTCGGCTAGAGAAAATACCGCTCGTGAGAACTTGGAGAGTGCAACGAGCTTCCTGAAAGAGAAACGCAGCGCCTCCTCGGAAAAAGAGATCGAGTTTGTGGGGAGAACGTCGTCGTCGAGAGCGAAGCGAGCGCAGGAAGAGCTGCCTTTCGTCTTTCTTCACTTCTTTCGCCTCACACCTCCAAAAATTTACAATGCCTCGCTCTTCCTCCCCTTTGCTCCAGCGCCTGCTGCCCCTCGCGGTGCGCCGGGCGAGCGGGCTCTCTGCGAGCACATCAGGCTCGAGCTCGAGCTGTTTCTCCTCTGGCTCAAGCTCTAGCAGCTACGCGGGAGGCGCTTCCCTGCTTTTGCTGCGGCGAGGATTCGGCAACGGCGGCGGCGGCATCGACAGCCGAGCGATGATCGCTCCGCTGTCGTGGGCGTCTCTTTCCTCATCGTCTCTCTCTACACGAGCCTCTTTTTCTGTTCTTTTCCACTCGAGCGCGAGAGCTGATCATAACGGTGGCGATGCCAAGGATACGGCGGGCAAGGAAACGTGCGTGATGTTGAATTCGGGAGGAGAGGGAATCGAAGGACGGCGGCGAGAGAAACTCCTCTTGACCTCGACTCGTCCTCTGCTCTCTCTTTCTCTCCCTTTCTCTCTCTTTCTCTTTCGTCCCGCCGCTCCTCCGAACGAAAGAAGAGAGCAGTGTTTCGAAAAGCCAAGCTGACGAGATCATCAGAGAACTGAAAAAAAACGTCAATTTCAACGCCATGTACAGCATCTCCGTCACCTACCACGACGACAAGGACGGCTCGACCAAGACGGTCCAAGTGCCGCTCGGGACCAACCTCCTCGAGGCGGCCCACGCGAACAACGTCGACCTCGAGGGCGCCTGCGAGTGCTCGCTCGCCTGCTCCACCTGCCACGTCATCGTCGAGGACCCCTCGCTTTTCTCCAAGCTGCCGGAGCCGACCGACGACGAGAACGACATGCTCGACCTGGCGTTCGGCCTGACCGAGACCTCGCGGCTCGGGTGCCAGGTCATAGCGGCCAAGGAGATCGACGGGATCGCGGTGAGGATCCCGGGGGCGACGAGGAACTTTGCGGTGGACGGGCACGTTCCGAAGCCACATTAGGAGCGTCTTTGGAAGGCTGGGGGGGGCGGGGGGGCGTTGAGAAGTTAGAGTGGGGACGGGACGAGGGAGAGAGAGTCTCTTTCTCGAGTTTCGTGTAAATGTTGGAGCTCTTGAACATTTTCCGCGGGGGGGGGGGGGGGGTAGGATGATTAGAACAATTTAGAGGGCCCGGGGGACAAAGCGA
>Ga0315289_10001823_pt1 | contig 33172 bp, 21 predicted proteins | sample YL17G11_40_MG_FD_203452 | JGI IMG/M metagenome (GOLD analysis project Ga0315289, IMG submission 203452) | Sediment microbial communities from Yellowstone Lake, YNP, Wyoming, USA - YL17G11_40 | ecosystem: Environmental > Aquatic > Freshwater > Lake > Sediment | place: USA: Wyoming | collected... | reverse complement strand
ACCTGCATGGCGCCCGCTTCTTGGCGCCCGCCGGGTCGGTCTGGGACGAGGCCGCGTTCCCGCACCGCGGCACGCTCGTCGACAGCGCGCGCCACTTCCTCCCCGTCGCCGTCCTCGTCACCCACCTAGACGCCATGGCCGCCTCCAAGATGAACGTGCTGCACTGGCACCTGACGGACGACGAATCGTTCGCGGTGGATTTGCCGGGCGTGCCCGAACTGGCCGCGCGCGGCGGCGCGGGCGGCGGCGCGGCCGTGTATTCAGCCGCCGACGTCGCGGCCGTCGTCGCCGCCGCGCGCGAGCGCGGCATTCGCGTCATCCCGGAGATCGACGCACCGAGCCATGCCGCTTCGTGGGGCGGGGCGTACCCGGGAGCGTTGGCGGAATGCTTCGACTCGCGCGGTTCCCCGCGCCCCGGCCCCGCGCCGCTCGACCCTTCCGCGCCCGGTACCACGGCCCTGCTCTGGCGCGTGCTGCGGGGCGCGGCGCAACTGTTTCCGGAGTCGAAGATTCACGCGGGCGGCGACGAGGTCGATTTGGCGTGCTGGGCGTCCAACCCCGCCATCGTCGCGTGGGCAACCGCGGCCGGCCACAAAGACATGCGCGCCGCGTTTGCGGCGTTTGCGGGGCGCGCAGTCGCCTACGTCAACGATCTCGGGCGCGACGCGATTGTCTGGCAAGAATCGTTCGAGGCGGGGGCTACGCTGCCGCCTCGGACCGAGGTCGAGGTCTGGCGCTGGTGGTCTGGCGCCGGGCGGGCGGCCCAGGGCGAGCCCGGCGGCCCGGGGCGGGCGCGGCGGGGGGCGCGGCGCGGGTCGCCCGACGACCCGCCCGACCCCGCGGCCTGGCAAGCCACCCTGCGCGACGTCACGGCGGCGGGGCACAGGGCCATCCTGGCGGCGCCCTGGTATTTGAACCTGGGCGAGCGCGGCGCGGCCGACTGGAAATCGTTCTACGCGGTCGACCCTCGCGCCGGCCTCCCGCCCTCCACCCACCCCTCGCTCGTCATCGGGGGCGAAGCGTGCGTGTGGGGCGAGCGCGTGGGCGCGGCCAACCTGGCGGCGACCGCGTGGCCGCGCGCGGCGGCGGTCGGCGAGAGGCTTTGGTCGGCGGGCGCGCCGGTGGCGGCGGACGCCGACGTGGAAGCGCGGCTGGCCGTGCACGCGTGCCGCCTGCGGGCGCGGGGGGTGGGCGCGGCGCCGGTGGCGGCGGGGTGGTGCCCCGCGGACGGGGTGGGCGGCGGCGGGGGAGGAGGGGCCGCCGCCGCCTAGCGCGTGCCCTTGTCGCGTTTTCCCGTTGTTTGTCACACGCCGCGCCGCGTCACGCCCAGCCAAACGCGGCGAGCGCGTCGCAGATGGCGCCCGCCGCGCGCCGCCCCGACTTGTGCACCCTCTCCCCCCCGTGCGCCTCCACCCACCCCCGCAACTCGGCGTGCGCGTTGGACACCATGGCCCCCCGCACGCCCGGCACGGCAAAGAGGTCGACGTCGTTGCCCGAGTCGCCCGCGACGAGGACGCCGGCGGTGGGCGCGCCGGGCCCCTCCGCCAACCGCTCGAGCAGGAAGGCCAGCCCCGCGCCCTTGCCCGCGCCGGCGGGCAGGATGTCGACGTCGACGCCGCCCGAGTGGATGACCGTGGCGCGGAACGGGAGGGACGCCAGGGCGGCGTCGAGCGCCGCGAGCGCGGCGGGCGCCGCGTCGCGGCCGCCGGCCAGCGTGAACGACGCCTTGTGCGGGCGCTGCTCGGAGGCGGGCTGCAGGGCCAGCGCGGGGACGGTGGCGGCCGCGGCAGCGACCGCGCCCCGGTCCCACCCGCCGGCGTCCAACGCTGCGCCCCACGCCGCGTCCGCGGCCGGGGCCGCGGTCGCCGACTCGTAATAGATCTCCGTGCCCACGGAGCAGATGAGGACGTCCGGGACGGCGAGGGCGGGCACCTCGGCGCGGAGTTGCTCGTACAGCGCGTGCGAGCGCCCGGTCGAAAAGACGAGGAGCGAGTTCCCGCGGCACGTGGCGTCCCACAGCGCGTTGAACTCGCGCAGGGCGGCGTGGGAGGGGTCGTCGTGGTCGACCTGGGGAGGAGGAGAGGGAGGGGGTTGGCCCGGGGCCCGCGCGCTCGCGTCGCTTCATCCATCCGTCCTCCCTTGAATAGGCCCTCCTCGCACCATGGTCCAATCCAGGTCTGACGCCAGGACGATGCGAGGTCGGGTCGCGAGCGCGGCCGGGGTCGCGAGCGCGGCCGCCATCGGGACGCGGAGGCGGGGCGGCCCGAGTCGGCGGCCGGCCAGGGGGCGCCCTCGGAGCGCCAGGGTGCGACGCGGCGTGTCGGATGGGGGCGAGCGAGGCGGGCAGAGTGACGCCGGCGACCGCGCGTCACACCCGAGCGATCCGCGCGCGCCTCTGGCCCCGCCCCAACATGCCAGCCCCCCTGGGCGGCGCCTCCTGGGGTGTCGTCGCCTACCGGGAGCTGCTCGCCCGCACGCGCGCACAGCGCGCCGCGGCGGCGACCGCTGCTGACGAGCCCGCTGTGGCGCGCGCCGCCCTGGACCTCGCCCGCTCGCGGGCGGCCGCCTATGTGGCCGCCAAGCGCGCCGCCCTGGGCGCGAGCGCGCCCGACCCGCGCGACGCGCTCGCGCGCGTTGCCGGCCGCGCCCGCGCAGCGCGCGCGCGCCTCGCTGCCGCGCGCGACGCGCGCGTCGCGTCCCTGCGCGCGGTGGCCGCGGATCTGGCCAGCAGCGCGGGCGCGGCGGCCGCCGTGGCGACTGCGGCGCGCGGGCGCCTGCGCATGGCGGCGCGCGCGGGCGCGGCCGAGCGCGAGGCCGCGATGCTGGGGGGGGATGGGCTGCTGCGGGTGAGTGAGGGGCGGGGAGGGTGGGGATTCGGGGGCCGCGCCGCGGCCGCGCGCCGCCGCCGGCGCCACCTCACCCCCTCGTTCCCTCAGCACCTCGTCGTGCGCTCCCTGGGCTCCGCCTCGCACGCCTTCATGCACCGCGCGGTGACGACGCGCATCGAGGGCGGGGACGCGCTCGCGGCGGCGGCCCTGTCGCGCGCGCCGCGCGTCCCGCTTTTGACCGTCTCAAACCACGAGACCGCCCTGGACGACCCCCTCGTCGTCTCGGCGCTGCTCCCGGCGCACGCCTTCGCCACCCCGTCCTCGCTGCGGTGGACGCTGTGCGCGACGGACCGCTGCTTCAAGAACGCGCTCATGTCGGCCTTTTTCCGAGCGGGCAAAGTGCTCCCCGTCGACCGCGGCGCCGGCCTGGCCCAGCCCGGCATGGCGGCCGCGGAAGGGCGGCTGGCGGCGGGGGAGTGGGTGCACATCTTCCCGGAAGGCACGCGCTCGCGTGACGGCGCGCTCCGCCCCGCGCGCAAGGGCGTCGGCCGGCTCGCCGTCGCGGCGGCGCGGGCGACGGGGGAGGACCCGGTGCTGCTCCCGTTTGCGCACTCGGGGTTGAACGGGGCGTTGAGAGGCGGCACCGTCGGCGTCGCGGTCGGCGACCCGGTCCCCGTCCGCGCGCTCATGGACGCCCACGCCGCCGCCGGCTCGCCCGGCGGCGATGACGCGCTCTACATGGCGGTCACGGCCGCGGTCGGGCGCGCGCTCGCGGGGTGCAAGGCGCGCGCCGACGCGCTGGCCGGCGTCGCGGCCGCGCGCGCCCCCCCGCTCGCCCGTTTCGCCACCGACGCCGACTCGCTCATCCCCGCCCGGGACGAGCTCGACCCCCTGCTGGCGGACGAGGTGGCGCGGCTGGCGCCCCGGTGGGCGTGCGCCGCTCCGGCGCTCGCGGGCGCGGCGCTGCGCGCGCGCGCGCCGCCGCGCGGGGCGGCCGCGTCGGCGCTCAAGGCTGGCCTGGACCCGGTGTCGTCCGCGTTGCGCGGCGACGCTCCCGGCGGCGGCGCCTTGGACGCGCTGTCAGAGTGGGCGCGCGGCCGCCGCGCCGCGGCGGCGACCGCGCTCGCGCCGCCCCGCCTCGCGCTCGCGCTCGCGTGAGAGAGAGAGAGAGAGAGCGTCGCATTGCTTTCGTTGCCCCTGATTTGTGTTGCGCCGCCGTTGCAAGCGCGCCGGCGCCCGCGTCAATGCTCTCCGAGCCGGAAAAGAAAAGAGCGCCAACCCCTCCCTCTTTACCCCCCGCTCCCTGGCGCCACCAGCGTGACCCTCGACGGCCGCGCCCCGTCAAAGTCGGCCACCATGTAGTCGAACGCCCACGCCTTTGCCCCCGCGCGCCGCAGCTCGGCCGTCACGCGCGCCGCGCCGCGCGGGCCGCGCGCCCAAAACTGGACGGTGACGTGCTCCACGCCCGCGTCGTCGACCCGGGTCGAGTGGGGAATGCGCTGGCGGGCCGCGCGGCCGCGCGCCTCTTGGCCATACCCGGTGATCGGGTCGCCGAGGCGGACGCTCACTCGCGGGTCGGACCGCGCGCGCGCGAGGGCGGCGTCGAACGCCGCGTATTCCACGGGGGTGAACAGCAGCTCGTTGGCGGCCGTGAACAGGACGTAGCCTGGCGGGGGGGAGGGGCGGGCCCCGGGGAGGGTCGGGCGCGCGCCGGGCGGGCCGCGCCGGGCGGGCCGCGCCGCCGACGCGCCTCCACCTCTCCACCCCCTCTCTCCCTCACCCGCCAGGCCGATGCCCGCCAGGATGACGGCCGCGTAGCTCGTCCCTTCGACGACGCCGACGGGTTTGGGGGGGATGACGTCCGTGATGGAGTCCCCTCCTTCCCGCCGCGCCGTCGCCAGCGCGCCCGCCCGGCCCGGGCGAGGGCGGCGCCCGGGCGGCGGCTGGGGTGGCGGGGCGGCGGCCGGCGCGCGCGGCGCGGAGCGCGTGGTCAGGGGCGCGCGCGCGAACGCGGTCCAGGCCGGCGCGAACGGCTGATGAGCGCGGTTTGAAGAGGGGGGAGAGCGTCGGGAAAGGGCGGGCCGCGACCGCGGCCGGCGTCCGCGCGGCCCGGTCGCCGCCCCATGCTCGCCGCCGCCGCCTCCACCTGCTCCACCTCCCGTCCCACACGCGCCACACCTGCGCCAGCGCCAGCGCGCGAGGCTGGGAGCCGACCCCGCCCAGGCACGGCGCGACGGCGGCACGCAGCGCGGGCGCCGCGCGCAGCGCGGCGCGCGCGGCGACCGCGAGGGCCATGGAAAAAGGGAAAAGGGGCGGGCCCCGCCGGGCGGGAATCGGGGGGCTGGAGAGTGGGGGGCGTGCGCCGACGAGGCGCGGTCGCGCTTCACAACCGCGCCGGCCGGCGGCGGCGGCTGCCTTCCCCCTGATTGGGCGCCCCCGATCGAACGCGATGCCGATCGTGTGCGCGGCCGTGGTCGGGCCCCGGGTGAGAGGTGGCGGGGGGCGCGATGGACGCGGGTGGGCGGTTGAAGGGCGCGCAGCCCACTGCCCACACCGACCCCAGAACAACCCGCTCTACCTGGAGACGTGCGCGCCCGGCGCGGTGCCGACGGGGCCGTCCCCGCCCGACGACGAGGCGTTGCGCTACCACCACGCGGTGCACTGTTCCCTGGACGCCGTGGATGAGAGGCGTGCGTGGCGGGGTGGGGGTGGGAGGCGGGCCGGGGGATGGGCGACCGCCCAGCGAGCTTCGCGCCGACTGGCCCCCCTCCTTCCTCCTCCCTCGCTCAGTCGCCGCCCCGCGCCGCGCCGGAGACGACGCCTACCTGGGCGTGATCTACCCTGCGGACGACTTTGTGGTGTATGGGTGCGCGGGGAGAGGAGGCGGGAAGGGCGGAACGGGGTGGTGGCGGGCGACCGCACGCCGCCTCGACCCAAACCATCGCCCCTCCCCCCGTCTCTCCAGCTACGTGACCGCGACCCGGGTCAAGCTCATGCTGGCCGCCGCCGACCCGCAGCCGCGCGAGGAGGCGCTGCGGGCCGCGTTTGCCTCGCTGCGCGCGGCCTATGCGGCCGCCGCGCGCTCCCCCTGGTTCACGCCCGCCGCCCCGCTCGAGTCGAGGGCGTTCCAGGCCGCGGTGCGGGACGCGGTGGCGGGGCTGTAAGGGAGAGAGAGGAGGGTTGAGAGCGAGTCTGCAGCGCGCGCCCCCTCTCTCCGTCACTCTCCCGGCCGCGCCCGCCGCCCGCCCGCCCGCCGCGGCGCCCGCGCGCCCGCCCGCACCCGCCGCGCATCGACCGGTGCCTCGCGTCCCCCCCACCTCCTTCGATGCTCGACCACGTCGCCGCCTTCACCCGGGGCGGCACCGTCCTGTGGGCCTGGTCCGGGGCCGCTCTCCGGGGCGCCCCCCTGGACGCCCTTGTGCGCGAATGCCTGCTGGAAGACCGCGCGGCGTCCGCAGGATTCTCCTACGACCCGCCCGGGGGCGGTGCGCCCTACACGGTCAAGTGGTGCCTACACAATGTGAGTTGGGGGTGGGGTGGGGCCGGTTTCGGTGGCAATTGGGGCGGGCGCGGGCGCGCGTGCGCCATTGGGCGCCGCCGCGACCCGCCCACGCCCCCACCCCTCGATCCGCCCCCAGGGCCTGGGCATTGTGATTGCCGCCGTGTATCAGCGGTCGCTGCGGCTCACCTACGTGGACGGCCTGCTGTCCGTGCTGACCGCAGCTTTTGCTGCGAACGCCGCGGGCGCCCCTCTCACCCCCGGCTCCTACCCTTCATTCGACGCCACGTTCAAGAAAGCGCTGGCGGCGGCTGAAGCCAAGGCGGGGACGGGCGGCGCGCCCGCAGTCGCGGCCGACGCGGCGCGCGCGGCGGCCGCGCCGCCGCCGCAGCAGCAGGCCGAGCCTTCCTCCTCGTCCTCGGACGACGACGACCGTGACCCCTCCAGCGCCCCAGCGTCGTCGACGGGCGGGTCGGCGGTCGACCTGGCGCGGCTGCGCGCGAAAGGCGCCGCCGCCGCCGCGTCCAAAAAGGGCGCCCGCGGCAAGCCCGGCGGCGCCAATCCCCCCAAGCCCAAGGTCACGGGCGACCCGCCCAAAAAAGAGGCGCGCGTGTGGGCGGGGCAGGCGCCGAAAGGCGCGGCGGCGGCCGCGCTCGACTGCTCGGACGCGGCCGGCCCCGCCTCTATCGCCACCGTGGACCTGACCGTCAAGTCGCGCGTCGACGGCGACGAGTCCGAGTCGGAATCGGACGACGACGAGGCGGCGCTCGCGGGCGCGGGCGCCGCCGTGCCGGCCAAGGCCGGCGCGCTTGCGTCCTTTGTGCGCACCCTGGGCGTGTCGCTCGTCGGGTCGTCGTCGCTGACGGCCGAGGATGTGGCGCCGGCGCTCGACGCGCTCAAGAAGAGGCTCGTCGAGCGCAACGTCGCGGAGCCCGTCGCGGCCAAGGTCGTCGACTCGGTCGCCGCCTCGCTCGTGGGCGCGTCCCTGCCGTCCCTCACCCGGGTCGCCACCGCGGTGCGGGCGGCCGTGGAGGCGGCGTTGGTGCGGGTGCTGACGCCGCGGCGGAGTGTCGACGTGCTGCGGGAGGCGCGCGCGGCGGCCGCCGCGGGGCGCCCCTACGTGATCGTGTTTGTCGGCGTCAACGGCGTCGGCAAGTCGACGTCGCTGTCCAAGGTCGGGGAGGGGAAGAGGAGTGGTTGTGGGGTTTGCGCGCGCGGCGACCCCTCCACCTCCCCCCTCCCCCCCCCCCCCTCTGCCCTTCCAGGTCGCCTACTGGCTCCTGCAGAATAACGTCTCCGTCATGCTCGCCGCGTGCGACACGTTCCGGTCGGGCGCGGTAGAGCAACTGGCCACACACGCGGCGCGCCTCGGCGTCCCGCTCTACCAACGCGGCTACGAAAAGGATCCGGCCAAAGTGGCGGCCGAGGCCATTCGCGCCGCGACGCGCGACAACGTGGGCGCCGTGCTCGTCGACACCGCGGGGCGGATGCAGGACAATGAACCCCTCATGCGCGCGCTCGCGTCGCTCGTGTCGTCGAACGACCCGGACCTCGTCCTCTTTGTCGGCGAAGCCCTCGTCGGCAACGACGGCGTCGACCAACTGACCCAGTTCAACGCGCGCCTGCTGGATTTGGCGCCGCCGAGGCCCGCGGGCGGGCGCGACGCCCCGTCCTCCACCCCCGCCACCCGCGACGGCCGCGGCTGCGCGGTCGACGGCGTCCTCCTCACCAAATTCGACACCATCGACGACCGGGTCGGGGCGGCCGTCTCCATGGTCTACGCGTCGGGCGCGCCGATCGTCTTTGTCGGGTGCGGGCAGGGCTACACCGATTTGAAGCGGCTCAACGCGCGCTCCGTCGTGCGGTCGCTGCTCAAGTGAAGCGGAGGGGGCGTGGCGGGGTGGGGTGGGGTGGTTTTTGGGGTGGTTGCGGGGGCGGCGTGAGGGGGGGCGAGGCGTGAGACCGCGCGCGCGCCGACCCTCCTCGCTCTCCACTCTCCCCGCCGGCCGAGAAAAAACGGTCCCGCCCCGCCGCCCCCCCGCCCGCCCGCCGCGCCGCCGCGGCGGGCACCGCGACGGGCGCGCCGCCGCGCGGGCGGGCGCGCGGGCGAGGGGGCGCGGGGTCCGCCCCCCCCCGCCTCCCTGCGCGGCGGCCGCCCGCCGGCCCTCCTTCCCTCCCCGCCCGCCGCCCTGCCCTCCCCGCGCACCCGCCAGGCGCCCGGCGGGCGGGCACGCGGGCAGGGCAGGGCAGCGGCCCCGGGTCAACGGGCATATTGTTTGTGCCTTGGCTCTTGGTCCTTGTGCTACTTCCTTTCTTGTTTCCCTATCCTTGGCTCACGGCCCTCACCTCCGCCGCCGTGCGCGCCTTCGGGGACAGTGGCCGAGCGGTCGAAGGCGCCAGACTTCTGATCTGATGGGCGAGAGCCCGCGGGGGTTCGGTGCGAGAAAGAGGAGGGGTGGGTGGGGGTTGGCGTGGCGGGCGGGAGCGCTCTCAGCGCGCCGCCTCTCACCCTCTCCCCCACCTCAGAATCCCTCCTGTCCCGGCGAGGGCGGCGGTGGCTCCAAAAAAGGGAGAGGGCGGCGAGCGCGCCCCTGCCTCTTCCTCCCTTCCCTCCTCCCTCCTCCCTCCTCCCTCCCGCTTCCCAGGGGACAGTGGCCGAGCGGTCGAAGGCGACAGACTTCTGATCTGTTGGGTGAAAGCCCGCGGGGGTTCGGTGCGTGCGGGGGAGAGGGTCGGCGCGCGGGGTGCTCTCGGCACGGCCTCCCACCCCCTCCCTCCCCTCTCCCAGAATCCCTCCTGTCCCATCAAGAGATTCGGCGTCGTCCGGCATTGGGTTGGGGGTGGCGGGAGGGGGCGCGAGCCGCGGCCGGGGTGTGCGCTGGGCGAAGAGGGGCTCGGCGTTGCTCTCTCCCGCCCCCTCCACACCCTCGCCGACCCCCGCGACCTGTCGGGATGCGCGCTGCACCACCTGCCGCCTGACGCGCGGCCGCCTCCCCCCCACCCTCCCCCCCGATGCCGCTGCCGCCGCCGGCCGCGGCGCGCCTGGCCGCCGACCACGCCGCCCTGCGCCGGGCCGCGGCCGATGCCGCGTTCGACGGCCACGGGGAGGGCGCGGTGGCTGAATGCGCGGGGCACGCGAGCGAGGCAAGAAGATGGGAGAGGCGAGGGGGCGCGTCGAGGGGGTTTGCCTCCCTCCCTCCCTCCGCTTACCCTCCTCCCTTTCTCATATTCAGGACGTCGTGGAGGCCATCGTCGCCCGCGTGGCAGCGGCGCCGACGCCGGCCGCGGCCGACGCCCTGCTGGCCGCGCTGCCGGCGGCGGCGAGCGACGCTGCAGCCACCGCCCTCGTCGCCTGCGTGATCTCTTTGGACCCCGGCCCGCACTCTTTGCAGCGTGTGTTGGCCGCCGGCGGCGGCGCGGCGCACGCGGGCGTGGCGGCCGCGGTGGCGGCCGCGGGCGCGGCAGCGCGCGCGGGCGGCGTGCCGGCCGCCGCCGCGGCGCGCCACGCGGCCTGCCTGGCCGCCGTCCTGCTCGACCCGGACGAGAGAAGTTTGCCCCTGGCCGCGGCCGTGCGCGCGGCGGCCGCGCGCCGGGGCGGGCCTGGCGTTGCGGCCACGCTCGCCGCCGCGCTTGCGGCCGCCCCGCTCGCCACCCCCGCCCAGCGCGCGGCGGCCGTCAGTGCGGCGGTTGATGTTTTGGATGCGTGCGAGGCTGATGGGGGATCGGAGGTGCGTGACGCGGCGCTGGCGGCTATCGTTGCGCTCACCGCCGACCTTCGCGCGCGGCGCGCCCCCGCCGCCCCTTTGGCCGCCGCCCTGCTGGCCGCCGCGTCGGCCGCGTCCCACGACGCCGTCCGCACCGCCATATCTCGCCTGACCGCGCTCGCGGCGGCCGCGCCCGCGGGCGACGGCGCGGCGCTCGCGGCGGCCGCCGCGCGCGCGCTCGCGCGCGGCGTCTCGCTCGCCCGCCCCGCCGCCGCCCTGGCCGAGCTGCCCGCGCTGCAGGCGCTGGCGCACAACCCGAGCGCGCCCGCGCGCGACGCAGCGGCCGCGCTGCTGGCCGCGGTGGCGGGAAGCAAGAAGCAACAAGGAGGGGGGGCGGACGCAGACGCGTCTCTTTCCTTGTCCGACCTGCCCTCGATCGCCGCGGCGGCGGCGCAGCGCCTGTGGGGGGAACCAGAGCACGCTGTTGCATTCGCCCAGCGCGTGAGGCGGCGGCTGAACGCCGCGGCCGCCGCACGCGCGGCGGCCGGCCCGCCGCCCACCGCGCTCACGCCCCTATCCCGCGACTCGGCCGCCCCGCGCCCCCCGCCGGCCGGCCTGTCCGTCATCGCCGCTCTTCTGCGTCACCCGTCGCCCGCAGTGCGCCGCGCCGCGGCGGCCTCGGCGGGCGCCGCGCCGCGCGCCGAGCGCGCGGCCGCGCTGGATTTCCTCCCTCCTCTCGCCGCCGCTGCCGCCCGCGCCTCGCGCCGCGCCTCGCGCCGCCCTGCGTCCGGGCGAGCCACTCTCGAGACTCTGCGCGGCGTGGCGGCGTGTGCGGCGCACCCCGCGGCGGCCGGCCCCGCAGCGCGCGCGCTCGCGCCGCTCGCGTCGCCCGACGCCCCGCCCCGCGTCCGGGCGGCCGCCATCGCGCTCTCCCTGCGCGCATGGAGGGCGCGCCCGTCTGAGTGGGGGCGGGCGAGGGCGCTGGTGCTCGAGGCGGCGGCGGCGGCGGCCGCGGCGGCCGCGCGCGGCTCCCCTCCTCCCCCGCTCCCCCTGCGCGCCGCGGCCGCGGCAGCGGTGCACGCCGTCGCTTCCGCTGACGCCGACCGCGCCCTCGAGCTGCTGCAGGCGGCGGACGCGGCGCTGAGGGACCCGGACCCGCGCGTCGCGGCGCTCGCCGTCGGCGCGGTCGCCGCCCTGGTCGACGCTGGGGCGCTCGACTGGCGGCCAGCGGTCGCCGCCGTGCGGGACGCCTTGAGTGTGCACCACGGGGCGGATCTGGGAAGCGACAGCGGCCGCCTTGCGGCCGCGTGGGCGCGCCTGCTCGGTGCCGGCGCGGGCGCCGCGGCCGCCGCCGCCGCGGCTGCTCTGGACGCCGGCGCCGACGAGGACGGCGCCGATCCCGACCCTGCGCTCGCCGCAGACGGCGAGGCGGTCGCCGCCGCGGTGGAAGGCCTGCGCGCGCTCGCGGCCGCGCCGCGCGCCTCGCCCGCCGCCCGCGCCGCCGCGTGCGACGCACTGGCCACCTACGCGCCGGCTGACCTGGATGCTCTGGGCGTGTCGCCGCCCTCCGGCGACGCAGCGGCGTTCCTGCTGGCCTCCCCACGCTGCGCCGCGGCTGCGCGCCTCACCTCTCTCGCCCTCGCCCACGAGCACGCCACCCGCCGCCGCACAGCGGTGGCCGCGCCGCGGGCGGCGGCCGCCTCGGGCGACCGCGCGTCGGCCGCGCGGCACCGGCTGCGCGTGTCGCTACCAAAGGCGCTGCAGAGCGCCGACGGCGGCGCTCGCTCCTCCCCTGGCGCCGAGCTGCTGCTGTGGGCCGCGCCGACCGCCGGCGGCGCCCGCGCCGCCGTCCGGGACGCGGCGTCGACGGCGGCCGCCGCGGTCGCCGCCGCGCCGTGGCCCCTGCCCTCGCGCGCGCCCGCGCTGCGCGCGGCGTGGGCTGCGCACGCGGCGGTCTGGCTGGACACGCACGCGGCGGCGGTTGCGGAAGGAGGCGGCGACTCGGCGGCGCGTCCTCTTCCGCGCCCCGCCGACGCCGCGCTCGCGCTCGTTGCAGACGGCGCCGGCGCCGAGGGCCCCCCTTTCGCCCTGGCCGCCGTCGCCGCCGCCAGCCGGGGCGTGGGCGCCGGCGCCGACGCCGAGCGCGCGGCGGCGGCGCTGGTCCCGCTGCTGGCAGGGTGCGCGACCGCCGCCGCGCGCGGCGCTGCGGCCGGCCTCGCCTCCGTTGTGCCCGCCCTGCCCGACGCGGCGGCCGAGGCGCGCGACACCGCTTTCACCGCTCTGAAAGCCGCCATTGAGGGAGCGGACGCAGGGTCGGTGCGCGGCGCGGCGGCTGAGGCGGTGGGCGCCGCGGCCGCCGCGCTCGTCGCCGCCGGCCGCGGCGACCCGGGCGCGCTGGCCGGACTGGCGCTCGCCGCGCTGCCGGGCGTCGACGTCCTCGACGCTCTGCCGCCGGGGTGGGGCGTGCCGCCAGCGCCGCCGCCGCTCGCCGACGCGGCAGACACCGCGGCCGCGCTCGCAGCGGCCGACGGCGCGTGGGCGGGCGCGGCGCAAGTCGCGGCCGCCCTGGCCGCGACCGGCGACGGTCGTTTGGCGGCTGCCTTGCTGCCGGCCGCGCTGGAGCGGGCCGAGGGGGGGGCGGCCGCCGCGCTGCCTGCGCTCGCGCTCGCGGCCGGCGGCGCGTCGGCCGCAGCCGATGCCCTGACGGCCGCCATCGGCACCGCGACCGATGGCCTTTCTCTGGGCGCGGCGGGCGCCGCGCTGGGCGAGCTGGCGGCGGCGGCCGACTCTGCGGGCGCCGCGCCGCGCGCCGCGCGCGCCGCCGCGGTCGCGACCCTCACCAACGCCCTCGCCACCGACTCCTGCCGCACACTCCCCAACGCGGCCGCTGCGCGCGCGGGGCTGGCCACCGGGCTCGCGGCGCTGCTGGGCGGCGGCGCGTCGGCGCCCGACCCCGACAGCGCTGCGCTCGCGGCCGCCGAGCGCGTCGCCCTGGCGGATCCTGACCGACGGGCGAGGCGGGCGGCGGCTGGAGCGCTGGCGGCGGCTTGTGTGTCGGCGCGGGAGGGCGACGCGGGGGGTGACGCGGGGGGAAGCGCGGCGGCCGCCGGCTTTGCCGCCGACGGCCCCGCCCTCGCCTTGGCGGCTGCACTGCATTCGGAAGACCCGTCCTCTTCTTCTTCTTCCCTGGCCGCCGCTTTGACTGCGCTCGCGGGCGCCCCCCGGCTGCCGCCGGGCCCCCCACTCGCGCGCGCGCTCCGCCGCGCGGCCGCCACCCACGCCGACGCCGGCGGCGTCGCGGCGGCCGCCGCGCGCTGCGCCCTGGCCGCTGCCGCGGCGGGCGTAGCGGGCGCGGGCGACCTGGTCGAGGCGTGGTCGGCGTCGCCGCCAACGGGTGCGGCGGCGCGCGCGCTGCTCGAGGGCGTCGCCGTCGCGGCGCGCGCCATGGAACCCGGCCGCGCGGTGGCCCTGCTGGACGCGGCGCCGACGCGCGCGATATCGCCGGCGTTGCGCGCGGCGGCGTGGGCGGGCGTGGCGCCCTGTTTGGCGGGCGACGGCGTGCTCGCTGCGGCCGCACGCCGCGCCGCGGCCGCGCTCGCCGCCGCGATGCCGCCGCCGCCGCACACCGCGGCGGGCGATTGCTGGACGGATGGAGAGATAGATGCTTTGACGTCGTCCGGTGGCGAGGCCGCCGCCGCGGTCGCCGCGCTCTCGCTCGCGCCTGCCGCTGCCGACGCCATCCTCTCCTCCGCCTTTGCCTCCTCCCCTGACGCCGCCGCCTGGATCGCGGCCGTGCTGGCTGCGCGCGGTGTCATCGGCGCCGGCAGCGTGCTGGTGCGGCAAGCGCTCGCACGCTGCGCGGCGACCGGCGCGTCGGCCCCCACCGCCGCAGCCGCGCTCGCCGTCGCCCGCCTGCCGCCCGCGGCCGCCGCCCAGGAACTCTTGCTATGTTTGGACGCTGCGCTGGCCGATGGAGGCGCTGGAAAGGATGGCGTGGCCGCCTCCGCCGCAGCGGTCGCGTGCGCGGCCGCGACGCGCGCCCCGACCGCGGCGTCCGCCGCCGACGCCGCCCTCCTGCTCGACGGCGCGCCCGCCACCGCGCTCGCCGCCATGCCTGCGTGCTTGGCGCTGCTGGCGGATGATGGGGTCAGCGGCGGGACGTGGGGGCCGGCGGCCGCGGCGGCGCGCGCGCGGCTGGTCGTCGCCGCGGCGAACACCCCAGGCCTCGCCGCCGCCGCCGCCGCGGCCTCCACCGCCCTGCGCCACCACGGCGGCGGCGACGGGTGGGCGGCCGCTGCCGCGGTCGTCGCGGCGGCGGCACAGTGAAAGCAGAGAGCATGGAATTGCAACGCGCTGCCCCTCCCCCCCCAAAACTCACCTCACTGCCCCCCCCCGCCCACCCGCGCCACGTACGCGCGCGCCGCCGCGCGCACCGCCTCCACCCGCGCCTCATCTCCCACCGCCTTTTCAAAGTCGAGCGCGCGGCGAAACAGAAACTTGGCCTTTTTGGGGGGCAGGTCGGCCGCCGCGCCACGCGCGAGCAGCGCGCGCACGCGCGCCGCGTCGCCCGCCTTGACCTCCTGGTCGATGTAGACCGACCACAGGTCCAGCCGCTTGGGAGCGGCGGCGAGGAGGCGTTCAAAGAGGGCGCGCCCGGCTTCCTGGTTGCCGCCGCGAAACTCCGCGACGGCGGCGCGGGAAAGCAGTTTGGCGTGCTTGCGCGCGGGCGTCGCGACAGCGGCGGCCTTGAGGGACGCGACCGCGCCGGCCGCGTCACCCTGGCGCAGCGCCAGGCCGTGGCGGCACAGCCAGGCCTTGCACGAGTGGCCGTGCTTTTTGGTGAGCGCCGCGGCGGCGCGCGCCGCCGCGCGCGCGTGGCCCGCGGCCTCGAGCACGCTCACCAGGGCCAGGGCGAGCGCTTTGCCGTCCGTCGCGCGGCAGCCCGCCTCGGCGGCGGCCACCGCCGCGGCCGCGGGGTCGGGCGCGCCGTGCAGGGCCTCCAGGTTGAGTTTGGCGACCCACACGTTGAACCGCTCCCCCGCGGCTTCCAGCGGCAGAGCCTCAAGCGCCCGGTCGGCCGCGGCGCGCGCGCGCGCGGGCTCGCCCAACGAGAGGAGGTGGGCGATGTAGCGGATCCAGAGCAACGACGAGTGCGGGTGCGCGGCGACCGCGCGTTCAAACCCACGCTCGTCGGTGGGCGCGCCGCCGGCGGCCAGGGCGGCCTCTGCCGCGTCGGTCGCGGCCGCGGCCGCGGTGGCCGCGGCGCGCGAGGCGCGGCGGGACGAGGCGGGGCGGGCGGCGGGCGGCGGCGACGCGGGGGCGGGGGCCGCGCCGCCGCCCTCCTCCTCCTCCTCCCCGCCCCACCCCGCCGCCAGCCCCGTGGCCAGCCCCCCAAACCCGCCCGCCGCCGGCGCGGGCGACGCCGCGCCGCGCGGCGAGGGCGGCTCGTCGTCCAGGTCGGCGGACGAGGGGGACGGGGACGGGGGCGCGCCGTCGTCGCCGCTGTCGCCGCCGCCGCCGACCACGTCGTCCACGTCCATGGATGAGTCGGAAGCTTCGCCATCATCGTCGTCCTCCGAGCCGCTGTCGCCCGCGCGCCAGCCGTCGTGGGAGCCGACGCCGTCGTCCGACGCGGGCGCGGCCCACCCCGCGGCGCCGCCGTCGCTGCCGGACGAGGCGCCGTCGTCGGCCTCGGCGGCTTCGTCGTCGATGTCGATGTCCGACCCGTCGCCGGCGCCGTCGGCGGCGGCCGCCGCGCCCGCGCGGCGCGCCGGCGCGGGCCGCGCCGCGCCCGCCACCGCCGACGCGCGCAGCGAGAGCGACACCCGCCCCGAGTCGGGGTCGACGCGCAGCACGCGGGCGCGGACGAGGGTGCCGGGGGGAAAGCGGGAGGGGGGGTCGGCAACGAACTCGTCGGCGAGCTCGGACACGTGCGCCAGCCCGGCCCTCGCCCCCGGCGCGCCGTCGATGTCGACAAACACGCCAAACGCTTCCGCGCGGCGCACGCGGCCGGTGATCAAGGCCCCGGGTGCGGGCGCGGCGACGGGGGCGCCCGCGGCGCGCAGGGAGAGCGCGGCGCGGCCGCCCGACGGGGGGAGCACGGTGCCCACGACGAGCGTGCCGGCAGGGAAGGCGGAGGCGGGGTCGGCGACGAAGCCGGGGGCCAGGTCGGAGAGGCGCACACGCGCGTCGAGGCGGCGCGCGAGCGAGACGAACGCGCCGGCGCGGGACACGGACGCCACGTAGCCCGCGACGGTCGTGCCGGGCTCCAGGGTGGTCACGGAGGCGTCGGCCGGGAGCGGCGTCGCGGCCGCGGCGGCTTCGACGGTCGCCGCCGCGCCCGGCGCTTTCGCCGTGCGCAAGCGCGCGGCCGCCGCGCCCGCGACCTCCCCTCCATCCCCCGGCCTCAAGCTCAGCGCCGCATCCCGCCCGCCCCCCGCGGGCGCCAGCACGCGCCCGCGCACGGACGCGCCGGGGGCGATGCCGGCGAGGGCGTTGGGGAGGAAGCGGTCGGCGAGGTCTGTCAGCGCCGCACGCGCGCAGCCGCGCCCGGGGCCGAGGGCCACGCGCACGCCGGCGCCGCCCACGGAGCGCACGATGCCGAGCACGAGGTCGCCCGCGGCGGGCGGGCCGGGAGGGGAGGCCGCCGTCGCCAGGTCGAGCGTCGCCGCCCCGTGGCGCTCGCCGACGCGCGCCACGGTCGCCGCCACGACGCTGCCGACCGGGTGCGCCTTTTTAAAGCCAGCGAGGGACGCCGCGTCGGTGGCAGCGTCGAGGGCGTGCAAGCGCGCGCGGGCGGTGGCCGAGAGCGCGACCCACGCGCCGTCGGGCGCGGCGTCGGCGACGACGCCGCGAACGGCGTCGCCGACTTTCAGGGCGCCCGCGTCGGGGCGCGCGAGCGCGGCGGGCGGCGCGACGCCGCCCGCGGAGTCGGCCGCGGCGAGTGTCGCGGGGCGGGCAGACACGGATGCGACGCCATGCGCGCGCGCGCCAGGGGCAGCGCCATGACCCAGGATGACGACGCGGAGAGCGTCGCCGGGCGCGAGGCCCGCGAGCGGGCGGGTGCCTGCGGCCGCCTCTTCAAAACCTTCCGCTTCTGTCGCGTGCAGGGTGCCGCGCCCGCCGGTGGCCAGGCGCACGTCTGCAAATGCGGGGTGGACGGCGACGACGGTCGCGTCGACCGCGGCGCCGACCGCGGGCCGCGCGGCGGCGGCCTTGGCCGCGCGTGCCGCGCGCAGGGCGGCGCGCGCGGCCGTGTCCCGGGTGGGAGGGGCCCCGTCCTCGTCACCCGCGCCAGGCGCCAGGTGGGCGGGCAGGGACGCGAGCACGCGGCCGCCGGTGTCGGCTGCCGCGCGCGCGGCGACCGTCACGTCCACCTCGTCGCCCGGCGCCAGCGCCCCGGCGGGCGCGGGCGGCGCAAACGCGATGGCGCGGCCGCCGCGCTTGCCGCGGGGGGGGAGGGACAGCACGGTGTGCGTGGCGCGGATCAGTTCGACGGTGGCGGTCGCAGCGTCGCCGACCGCCCACGCCTTGGCGCCGCCGGGGGCGGGGCCGCGCGCCGCCAGGTCGGGCCTCAACGAAACGTCCACAACGCCGTCGATGGGCGCGACGTCCAGCACGCGCGCGGCGAGCTGGCGCGACGCGGGCGGCGCGCCCGCGGCGGCCGCGCCGCCGTCGTGCCGCGGCGCGGGCGCGAGCGCGACCGCGTCCGGGTGGCTTGGCAGGTCCAGGAGCAGTCCGTAGTCTTTGACCTCGGCGGGGGTCACTTGGACGATGTCGCCGGGGGCGGGCCAGGAAGACGAAGGGGAGGGGTCGGCGGCGGCGCCGCCGCCCTCGACCCCCCGCCGCGCCGCGTCGGCGTCGGCCGCGTCCGCAAACATGTCGCCCACCGCCGCCACCGCGGCCGCGCTGCCCACGGCGGCGGGCATCAGGGACAGCGTGGCGCGCCCGGTGGCGGCGTCGACGGCGACTACCGCAGCGGCGGCCGAGTCGCCGACCGCGAGCGCGGCAACCCCGCCCGCGACCGCGGCCGCGGGCGCGCGCCCGGTCGCGCGGCCGATCCAGCGCACGAAGACGGCGGTCGGCGTCACGGACGCGACGTAGCCGGGCAGGACGGCGCCGACGGCAAGAGGCGGGGCGCGCGCGCCGCCGGGGAGCGACGCCGCCGCGCGCACGAGCGACCGCTTGCGCGTCACGGTGGCAGGACGGCTGCCACCGCCGCCGTCCAGGACGAGCAGGGGGCCGACAGTGGCGCCAACCGCGAGCGTGTCGGCCAGGGCGTCGGCCGCGGCGCGCGAGTCGGCGAGGTGGGGGCGGGGGAGGGTCGCGCGGAGCGCGTCGCCGCCCTCGACAGCGATGTCCACGCCGAACGACGCCACCCGGGGCCCGTCGCCATCGCCGTCGCCGTCAACGGTCTCGTACGCGACGGACGCAATGGTGGCGGCCGCGACGACGGCGCCCGCGGCGAGGCGCGGACCGGCCGCCGCGGCCGCCCCACCCCCGTCCCCGTCCCGGGACGTCAGGCTCAGCCGCACGCGCCCCCCGTCCGCGCTCAGCACGCGCGCCTTGACCAGGGTGCCGCGCGGCAGCTCGGCCCCGGCGTCGGCGTCGGCGGCGAGCCCCGCGTCGGCGCGCGCGACGACGCCGACCGCGCCGCCAAACAGGCTCACGAACACGCCGCCGCCGGCCGCGCGGCCAGTCACCACGCCGTGCGTGCGCGCGCCGCGGGCGAGCGCGGCGGGGCCGACGAGGGGGGGGAGCGCCGCGCGCTGGACGCCTTTGCGGAGGGACAGCGTCGCGCGCCCCGACGCCGCGTCGACCGCCCACACGACGCCGCTCGCTTTGGCCCCCACCGGATGCCGGCGCACGGCGGCCGCGCCGGCGCCGGCGGTGATGTGCTCGAGGGGGACGCGCGCGACGACGCCCGGGGAGAGCGCCACGAGGAGGCCGCGCGCCACGTCCGAGGCCTCGACCGTGCCGGACACGGTGGCGCCGGGGACGAGGGCCGTGAGAGCGCCGCCGGACACGTCGGCCGGGCGCAGGGAGAGGGCGGCGAGGCCGTCGAGCGCGCGCGCGCCGAGGACGCGCGCGGGCACCGTTTTGCCCACGGGAAAGAGTTTGCCGAGCTTGGCGACGCGACCGTCGGCCACGTTGGACACGTGGGCGTAGCCGTATGCGTGGGGGGCGTCGTCGTCGGCGGCGTCCGAAGGGCCGAGGTCCAGCAGAATGCCGACGCCCTCGTCCACGCGCGCCACCGTCGCCGCCTCCACCAGCGCCCCGCGCGCCGGCAGTGGCGGCGGTGGCGCGCGCTTGAGGACGTGGGGGAGCAGGGTGGCGCGCACGGCCTTGGCGGCGGGGTCGACAAACGTGATGCGCGCGCGGACGCGCGCGCCGACGGCGTAGGCGGCCGCCAAACCCGCCCTCCCCACGTGCGGCGGCAACGAAAACGCGTCCACGAGGGCGGTGTAGGTCGACCAGAAGGACAGGGCGAGGCCGTCGCCGTCGACGCGCGCGACCGCCGCGTTGACGAGCGTGCCCGGCGCCAGCCCGGCCAGCGACCCGCCGGCCGGCTCGGGCGCCACGGGGCCGGGGCCGGTGGTGGGCGCGGCCCGGAGCGCCACGACGCCCGAGGGGGAGGGCGCCGCGGCGACGACGGCCGCGACTTGGGCGCCGCGCGCGAGGGCGAGCCCACCACTCGGCGCGTCCCCTTTGGCCATGAACGCGGTCACGCCGGGCACGCCGACGTCCATGAAGAAGCCGTGGTCCTCTTCAGAGGCCACCCAGGCGGTTAGCGGCGTCCCCGGCGCAAGGCCGCTTTCGTCGGCGCCGGCCGCCGCGGCTGCCGGCGCCATCGTGAGCGCCACCGCGCGCCCGCCGTCACGGGTCGCGTCCACCGCGCAGCGCACGTACTGGCCGACGGTGTAGATGTCCGAGAGAGCGGGCGACGAGCCCCCGCGCGGCGCCGGCAGCGCCGCGGCGGCATCGCCTGCCGCGGCGCCGCGCAGGCCGACGCCCAGGCTCACCTCCACCTTGGCCCCCGTCACCGCGGTGACGATGCCGAGAAGCTTGGCGCCGGGCGCGAGGTCGGCGGCGCGCAGCGCGGGGACGAAAGTCGGCGGCGGCCGCTTGTTGGAGGCCGCGAAGGCCAGAGTCTCGCCTCCGTCGCCCGCATTGGGCGCCGCGCGTGCGCGCTTGGCGCCCAGCTGGCGCAGGGGGGCGCCGCCGCGCGGGAAGGCGGCGTCCGAGGCGGGCAGCTGCGGCGCGTCGGCGGCGGGGGGCGCGTCCGGGGTGGCGGGTTGAGGAGGGGGGCGCTTGCGATGGCCGGGCGCCATGCCGGGTGGCGCCATAAAGGCGGCGTGAGAGGGGTGTGGCGAATGGGGCGGCGGCGGCGGCGCGCTCGCTAGCCGCGGGCGGGCAACCCCACAAAAACGGCCGCCGACGCTCCCGCCCTTCCTGACCGCGCCGGGGGCGGTCGGTGGCCGCGCCCGCCGCCGCGGCGAGGGCGAGGCCCGCCCGCGCGGGCCGCGGCGCCCGCGCCCGCGCGCGCGCGCCGCGCGCTCCGCCGCACACGCCGCTCGCTCTCTCTGACAAAACCGGAGAAAAATTGGTAGTTGGCACGCAGCGGGGGTGTAGCTCAAATGGTAGAGCGGTCGCTTAGCATTGCGTCGGGGTCGTGGCGGGCCGGTTGGCGGGTCGATTTCCGACCTGCGAGCCGGTCCGTCTCAGCTCCGAGACTGATGTGCGACAGGTACAGGGATCGATGCCCTGCACCTCCAACGATGTTTTTTTTTTTGTTTCCTTGGTCTGGGAGGGGTGAAGTGGGCGAGCGGGCGAGAGGAGGGGCCCTCGTGTTTTTTTGGACGCCGCCGCGCCCCGCATTTGCCCCCCACACCTCCCTCGCGGGGCTCGTACATGCCGCCCACGCTCCTTTTCGCCTACGGCGCCCTCACGGACCCATCGGCCCTCGCCCGGCGCGGCATGGCCCCGGCGGCGCCACCGCGCGCGGCGGCCGCGCCCGCGCACGCGCTCGCCTTTTGCCACCGGGGCGGGTATGCGACCCTGGTGCCGGTGGAGGCGATCGCGAAGCGGCGAGGCTGGGCGGACTCGCCCTGCGTGCGGGCGCCGGCGCGCGGCGTCCTCCTCTCGCTCGCGTCGCGGTCCGACCTGGACGCCCTGGCCGCTCGCGAGGGCGGCTACAGGCTCGATACTGTGGACATCGTGCTGCTGGGTGAGGGGGGTGGTGGAGCCGAGGCGGCAACCGCCGCCCCGCTGTCCCCGTCCCTCACCGCCCTCGCGTTCGTCTCCCGCGCCGGCCTGACGACCGCCACCCCTCTCCCACCGCGCGCCGCCTACCTGGCCAAGCTGGCGGCCGGCGCCGCGGCCGCGGGCCTGGGCGACGAGTGGGGCGCCTGGCTCGCGCGCGTGCCGACGCTCGCCGACGGGGGCGCGTTGCCAGCCGCGTATTCCGACACCGTCGCCGGCCGGGCGGCGGCCGCGGTCGCGACGGGGGCGCTCCTGGCCGCGTGCGCGGTCGCGGCGGGGGCTGGAGGGTAGGGAAGAGAGAGAGGCTGTTTGCACACTCCGCGCGGCGGCCCGCGCCGTGCACCCGTTCCCGCACCCCCCACTGTTCAACACTTGACCCACACCGCACCCCTCTGCTCTCCCGCGCCTGCTCTTCTTTTCCCTCGCGCTTCGGCGCCATGCCGCCCGCCCCTCCTGCCTCGTTCGTGCTTTACAAGTGGCGGGCGGGGTACGGCCTGCCGTCCATCGACCCCGCGTCGACCCAGGCCGAGGTACGGGGGCGTGGGGCGGGCACCGCGCTGAATCGGCGCGCGCGCGCCGGGGACGCGACCATCCCTCGGCCTCACTCCCCTCTCTCTTCACCCCAGGTCTACCTGCGCCTGGCGGACGTGCCGCTGGTGGTGCAAGAGTGCACCGGCGCGCGGTCGGCGCCGACGGGTGAGCGCCGCGCGATGGGGCAGCGGGCGGCGGGCGGCCCGGCGCCCGGGAGGAGGCGTCCAGCGATCGCGGCGATGGTGGACCGCGGCGGCGGCAGCGACTGGGGCGCCAACCGCCCCCCTCTCCCCCCCAAGGCGTGACCCCCGCGCTCGACCACGACGGGGACCTCGCCGCCGCCCCCCCGGGCGCCACGCCCGCCGCCGCGGCGGCGGCGGTCGTGGCGGCCGCGGTGGCGGCGGGCGCCGACCTGGACGCCGCGCTGCCGCCGGCCGCGCGCGCCGACGTCGCCGCGTGGACCGCGCTCGCGGTCGGCGCCCTGGAGCCCGCCTCCACCTACACCGCCTGGTGCGAGCCCGCGGCCTACGCGGCCCACACGCGGCCCGCGCACGGGGGCGGCCTCCCGTTCCCGCTCTCGCGGCTCGTCCCGCGCGCCGCCCGCGCCGCCGCCCTCGCCCGCTTCGCCCACACCACCCGGGACGCCGTCTACGACGCAGCCGCCGCCGCGCACGTCGCCCTGGCCGCGCGGCTCGCGGCGCGCGGCGGCGACCGAGGGGCCTTTTTCTTCGGGGAGAAGCCGTCATCCCTGGATGCGTTGCTCTTCGCCCACCTCTCGTTTCACGCGTCGGCGCCGGTGGCGGCGCCCGAGTTGAGGGAGTCGGTGGCGCGTTTGCCGGGCTTGGCCCGCTACGTCGACGGCCTCGCCGCGCGGCTCGCGCTCGCGCCGCCGCCCGTGCCGCCGGCGTACGACTCGCCCGAGTGGGCGGCGCGCGCGGAAGAGGCAGCCGCGGCCGCGCGGGCGGGCGGGCGGAGGGCGGCCAAGAAAGGGGGCGACGCGAAGGCCGCCGTCCGCCGCGGCAACGCGCTGTGGCTCGCCGCCGCCGCCACCCTGCTCGTGGGCTATGTGCTGCTGTCGGGGCAGTACATCGAGTTTGCGCTGGACGACCTGGAGTACGAGCCGGACGGCGGGGAGGGGGGGGAGGGGGAGGGCGGGGAGGGCGAGTGACGCGGCGGGCGCGTCGGCGCCGCGGCCGGACCCTGTGCTCTGTTGAGACGCCGCGCCACCCCTGTCACACCTTCCTCTTCACGCCGCTCCTCCTCCTCCCCCACCCCCCGCGCCCGCCTGCGCGGCCCACATGCCCGCGTACACCCCCCCCGGCCGCGCCACGAGGTCGACATGCCGGCCGGTCTCCACGACGGCGCCGTCGACGAGGACGGCGATCGAGTCAAAACCGGCGATCGTCGAGAGCCGGTGCGCGACGGCAACCGTCGTCGTAGCGCCGCCCTCGGCCGCGGTCGCGATGCCGGCGAGAACAGCAGCCTCGGACGCGGAATCCAGGCTCGACGTCGCTTCATCCGCGAGCAGCAGGCGCGGCCGCGCGGCGAGTGCGCGCGCGACCGCGACGCGCTGCCGCTCGCCCCCACTCAGGCGCACACCGCGCTCGCCCACGACCGTGTCTAGGCCGGCGGGCATATGGGCGAGGGCGGGGGCGAGGCCGGCGGCCGAGGCGGCGGCGGCGAGGGAGGACACGGGGGCGGACGGCGCGCCAAACCCTATGTTGCGCCCCAGTGTGTCGCAAAACAGGGGCGCGTCCTGCTGCACGACCGCGATGGAGGCCCGCAGAGATTCAGAGGTCGCTTCCGCCGCGTCGACGCCGTCCAGGAGGATGCGGCCCGCGGTCGGGAGCGCGGCGCGCAGGAGCAGCGCGCACAGCGTGGACTTGCCCGACCCGGACGGGCCCACGATGGCCAGGGAGCCACCCGGGGGGACGGACAGGGAGACGCCGCGCAGGACGGGGCGGCCGAGTTTGGTGGGCGGGGGGGCGGCGGCGTCGGCCGATTGCTCGCTGCCGCTCCCTCGACCGTGCCCGCCACTCTCGGCGCCGTACGCAAACCAGACGTCGTCCAGCACCACGCCCAAGCCCTTGCCGGGAGAAGCCGGCAGCGGGGTGCGGCCGTCGGGCACGGCCGACTTCGTGCGGAGGATCGCAAAAAATTCGTCCAGGTCGACCAACGCTTGCCGCAACTCCCTGAAAAACCAGCCCAGAAACGAGAGCGGCGCCGCCACTTGCAAGAGCAACCCTTGGGCCATGACCAGGTCGCCCGGCGTGGCGCCGGGCGTCGCTGCTACCGACGCGAGCACCGCGCCGACGCCGGCGGCCAGGATGACGGCCTGGCCCGCGTTGAGCGCGGCAGCCAGGTTCTCCGTGTGCAACGCCGCGGACCGGTACTCGGACAGCAGCCCGTCGTACTCGGCCGCGACGCGCGGCGCGGCGCCAAACGCGGCGACCGTGTCGGCGTGCGCGAGCGCGTCGACCGCCGCGCCGCGCGCGGCGGCGTCGACCGCGTTGACCCGGGCCCGGGCGGCGGCGGCGGCGCGGGTCATGACAGCCGTGAACACGGCGTAGAGGGCCATGGTGGCGACGAGGCCGCCCGCGGCGGCGGGGGAGAACCGCTTCCAGAGCAGCGCGGCCACGCACGCGAGCTCGACCGCGGTCGGCACAAACGTCCACACGACCGCGCGGCAGACGACAGCGACGGAGCGGGCGCCGCGCTCGAGGACGCGGGCGAGGGCGCCGGTGCGGCGGCGCGCGTGGTAGGCCGCGTCGAGACTCAAAACGTGGGCCAGGGCCCCGTGCGCCGCCCTCCGCGACGCCGCCTGGGCCACCGGCGCAAACAAGGGCCCCTTGGCTTCGCGCGCCAACGCCGACGCGGCGCGCAGCGCGGCAAAGCGCGCGACCGCGGCGAGCGCCGCGCTGCGGCCCGCGCCGCCGGGCAGCGCCACTGCGTCCACCGCCAGTTTGAGCTCCAGAGGGGCTAAAATGCCGGCCGCCTTGCTGGCGACCACGAGCGCGGCGGCGGCGGGCAGGCGCCACGCGACGCCGCGCGCGCCGGCCGCAAGGCGCCACAGGAAGATGAGGGCGGCTCCGACCGATGCGCGGTCAGGAGCCGCAGGCAAAGGCGCTGGTAGATCGCCTATCGCCGTCGCGGGCGGCGCGGGGAGGCGGTCGACGCGCGCCACGTCGTCGTCGTCGGGCGGCCAGTGCGGGCGCCGCGCGGCGGCCGCTACAGCCTGTAGCGGCCTCCGTCGGGCGGCCGGTAGTCGCCGCCGCCTGGCGCGCATCAGCGGCACCGGCCGCGGCCGGGAGGCCGCGAGGGGCGGCGGCATGGTGTGCGGCAAGCCGTCGGCTGGCTGGCGCCACACCACGGCCAATGCGGGCCGGCGCGCCCGCGGCGTGCCGGCCGCCGCCGGGCCGCGTGTGTCCACCACGACCGCGAGTGCGGGCGCCGCCACCGCGGGCGACGCAACCACCGCGCGCCGGCGCGCCGTGGGCGTGCCCCGTGTGCGGCGACCGCCTGGCGCTCTCCGGCCGCTCGTGGGCGTGCGTCGTGGGCCATTCGTACGACGTGGCGAGGGAAGGCTATGTCAACCTGACCCGCGGCGGGCGCCTGGCCAGCGCCGCGACGCCCGGCGACGGCGCCGCTGCCTACGCCGCCCGGCGGGCCGTCTTTGCAGCCGGCCTGTACGACGAGGTGCAGGCCGCGGCCGCGGCCGCGGTGGCAGCGGCGGCGCGGCGGTGGGGTGAGGAGAGAGGAGGGGGCGCCGTTCCCACCGTTCTCGACGCGGGCTGCGGCGAGGGCGCCTACACCGCCGCCGTCGCGGCCGCCTTGCCGCCCGCAGCCACTGTGCTTGGCATCGACATCTCCCGGGATGCCGTCCGCCTCGCGGCCCGCGCCCACGGCGCGCGCGCCTCGTTCGCGGTCGCGTCGTCGTTCGCCGCCCCGCTCGCCGACGCCTCCCTCGCCGCCGCCCTCGTCGCATTCGCGCCCGTGCCCTGGGCTGAGCTGGCGCGGGTGCTGGACGGGGGGGGGGCGTCCGTCGTCGTCGTCCGACCCGGCCCGGACCACCTCGACGGCTTCAAGGCCGCCATTTACGGCGCTGCCGCCACGCCCAGAGCGCTGCCGCCGCCGCCGGCGGCGGCCCGGGTGCGAAAAAGGTTGGAGCTGCCGGGCGAGCTGGCGGCGTCCCTTTTGGCGATGACGCCCTACGCGTGGCGCGCGTCCGAGGCGGCGACCGCGGCCGTCGCGGCCGACGGGGTCGACACCTGGCTCGACGTCGTCGTGGAGACGGTGCCGCGCGGGGTCGTAGTGGGGGGGCGGGGGTAGCGCGAGGATAAAAAAATTGCAACGAACCTGCCGCGCGGCGCGAGGGGCGGGCCGGCGCGGCGGCGCCGCCTTGCGCGCAACGGCGGCGGCGGCGGGGGCGCGTCACGGTGACAGGGAGGCGGGGGTCGGCGCTCGCCGGAAAGGCTGGGCGGCCCGCACTGCGGGTCTTGCGCACTCTCTCCCCGCCCCCCCCCCCCCAACCACCCCCGCCCCGCCACCCGATGGCGCCCCTGGTCACCAGACGGTCCTGCCTGCGGCCGGCGCCCGCGCGGTGAGGCGGTGGCGGGTGGCACGGCGCCCGCAATCGTCGGCCAAGCGCGGCGTCGCGGCCCCGCGCCGCCCCCGCCCACCCTCCTCCCACCCCGTTCCTCAGCCCCACGCGCCGCATCACCTCCACCCGCCCACGCGCGGACAAGGACGCGGCTGTGCGCGCGCTGCAGGACGTGCGCGCGGGCGCGGGCGCGGCGCTCGTGCGCGCCGAGGCCGACCTCAAGCGCGGGGCGTCCCTCAAGGCGGCGGCAGCCGCCGACGCCGCGCCCGCGACGGGCGGCACGGAGCTGCGGGAGCTGGATTCGGCCTCTTTTTGGACCTTTGTCCGCGAAGAGGCCGGCGACCGCCTCGTCGTCGTCGACTTTTTCACGACCTGGTGCGGCCCGTGCAAGCTGATGATGCCCAAACTGGCCGCCATGTCGGACGCGCGCGACGGCAAGATGGTAGGATGAAGGAGAGTTTTTTTTCTTCTTCTTCAGAGAGGCCTCTCTTTTTGGTCGGGGAGCCGCTGCCCACGCCCTCCCACTCCGTCTTTCATCTTTAGGTCGCCGTCAAGTTTGAGTGCAACGCGGCCAACAAGGACCTCGGCAAAGAGCTGGGCGTGCGGTCGGTGCCCACGTTCCACCTGTACAAAAAGGGGGAGCGCGTCGCGGTCATGACGGGGGCGAAGCCGGACGACCTGGAGGCGCTCATCGATGCGAATCTGTGAGGCGAAGAGGGGAGGGGAAGAGTGTGCGAGTGTGGCGTCGACGTGCCGCGCGCGCGAAACTTTTTTGGGGCCGCCCGCCCCCGTGGCTGCGGCGTGTGGCGCTCTGGGCGGCGTTTGTGATGGCAGACGGGCCGAAACAGGGTCACACACACGTTCTTTCCGTCCCCCTTCTCCCTCGCTCTCTCTTCCCTCACCACCCTGCGAGCCCCATGTCGGCCAGCACGTCCGCCCCCCCCTGCGACGGCGCCGCGCCCGCGGCCGCGCCCGCGACCGCGCGCGCGAGTGCGCGGCGCACGTCGGCGTCGGCGCGCGCGCCGCGCGGGCGGCCGCCGGGCGCCGGGGCCGCGGGGTCGGCGGGGTGGTGGTGCGCAGCGTCGTAGGCGACGAGTTGGGAGCAGTCCGGAGGCGGCGGCGGGTCGGCGTCGGAAGCAGCACGCGCCGCCTCGGCCTCTGCCGCCGGCGACGCCCCGCGGCGCGCCCGCTTGCGCGGGTCGCTGTTTTGCGAGTCCGGGCCCGCCGGCCGCCGGCGCCCCGCCCGGGCGGCGACCGCCGAGGGCGGCGTGCCCGCGAGGCGCGACGCGGCGCGCGGCGCGGCACCGCCGCGCGGGCCGCCCGCGGCCGCGACCGCCGACTCCAGCACGTCAAACGCGGCCGACAGGTGGTGGGAAGACGCGCGCGGGGCGCCGGGGGGGGCGGGCGTGGCGGCGGCCGAGGCCGAGCCGCCGGTGGACGAGGCTGGAGGGGGGCGCGGCGCGGGCGCCGCCGCCGCCACCCCTGGCGTCGCCTCGCCCGGCGTCGCCCGGCGCGCCCTCGGCGTCGCCGCCGCGCCGGGCGCGGGCGAGCCGACGACGGCGCGGGCCACAGTGTCGACGGCGAGCCCCGACACGCGCCGCGCGCGCGGGCGCGCCTGCGCGGCCTCGCCGCCCGGCCCGGCCTCGCCGCCGCCCGGCGTGCGCGCGACCGCGATGGCCACGACCGACCCCGGCGCGGGCGGCGGGAAGAAGGGCGCCTCGGGCACGCGGCGGCCGGCGGCCCCGCACGCCGCCAGCCACGCCGGCGTGACGGGCGCCACCCCAAACTCGGCCGCCCGCTCAAACTTTTCGCCTGCGCGTGTCGGCACGAGGAGGTGGGTGGTGGAGCGCCGCATGGCGTCGCTGTAGCCCGCGCCGAGCGCGCGTGCGAGCGCCGCGGCGGCGTCGCGCGCGGTCGAGGGGAGGCCGGACGCGCACAGCTTGAGGCCGGCAAAGTCGGGGAGCGGAAGAGAGTGTGGCAACGGAGTCAGCGGGGGCGCGGGCGGCGCGCCGGGCGCGGCGCGCAGCGCGCGCGCGGGGAGCGGCGCGCGCGCGGCGGCCGACGCGGCGACCCAGGCAAGCGTGACGCGGCGCGCCGCCGGCACGAGCGCAAAATCGGGGCAGGAAGCTGTTAGAGCGTCCGCCACTCCTGGCGGCAGGCCGGGTGGGCACAGCGCGTAGGCCGCCGCCGCGTCGACCGCGCGCGCCGTCGCGCCGTCGAACGTGCGCCCCCCGGCCCGCACCACGGCCGCCGCCGCCGCGTCGGCGGCATCGGGCGTGCCGGCAAGGGCGGCCAGGGTAAAGTGGAGGCCGGAGAGGGGCTCGGGGCGGGCGAGGGCGGCGGGGTCGAGCGCGTGGGGCGCGGCCGGCGCGAGTGACCGCCCGCGCCCGCACGCCGCCAGCCACGCCCCGCCCACCACCGCCGTCGCCCCCGGGTGCGCCGCCACGTGCGCGCGCAGCGCGTCCGCCTCGTCCGGCGTCGCGCCGCCGCCGACGACGGCGTGCGTGACGGCCGGGTGGAGCGTCCGCTCGAGCGTCGCGCCGCCCGCGCGCGCGACGGCCAGCAGGCCCCGGCGCTCGCCCGCGTCCCGGGTGCCGGTCAGGAAGACGCGGGCGCCGTCTAGGAACATGGCGTCGGGGTCGCCGGGCGCGACGAGGGGGGGGGACAGCGCGCGCGGCGGCGGCGTCGGCTCGCGCGCGGGGGCGGGCGCCGGGGCGGGCGGCGGCGCCGCGGGCGCCGCCACGACCGCGCCTCCCGCGTCGCCCGGCGCGGGCGTGCGGCTCGCCGCGCGCGCGAGGCGGAGCGCGACGTCGCCGACGCCCCCTCTCCCACCTCCTCCTCCGGCCGCCGCCTGGGGCACGGCATAGTCCGCGTCCAGCGCCCTATCATACCCCCCGCGAGCCAGCACGGCGTCCAGCCATTCCGCCGCCCAGACGACCCGCACCGGCGCGGGCGCGCCGCGCGAGGCCGCCGCGTCGCGCCACGCGCGCGCCGCCCGCTCCTTGGCCGACACCGCGCGGCGCACGCCCGCGCCGGGCTCGCGCACGACGAGCAGGTGGGAGCAGTGCCGGGTGAGCTCGGGCGTGTGTGCCGCGCCGGCCGCGGCCGCGCGGTCGGCGAGCGCGGCCTTGGTCGCCGACCCGCCGCCCGTGACCGACAGGCGCACGCCGGCCAGAGGGGCGAGGATGTGGTCGGTGAAGGGGGCCTGGAGGGGGGAAGGAGAGGCGGTCGGTGCGCGCCCTCGGCGCCCGCCCTCCCTCCCTCCCTCCCCCTCTCACCCGCTCCCCCGCGCGCTCGCACGCGTCCAGCCACGTTTCCCTCACGACGGGCACGGTGTGCCCGTTGCGCAGGGGAAGGGCTTTTACGGCCTGGGGGGCGAGGGCGAGGGAGACGGGGTCGGCGCGCGCGAAGCGCGCGCGGCGCGGCGGCCGCCGCCCGCCGCGGCGCCCCCGCCCGCCCCTCCGGCCCGACCACCACCCACCCGGTACTTGGCCGAGAGCACAGACCGCGCAATCGCGGCGTCGGGCGGCGCGTCGCGGCCGACGCGCTCCACCACCGTGCCCCCGAGGCGCGCCACGGCGGCCAGGACGGCGTCTTTGGCCGCCGCGTGAAAGCCGGACACGACGAGGGACGCGCCGGCGAGCGGCGCGCGCGGGTGAGGGCGCGCGGCGCCGGTTTCGGGCGCCATTGCGGCCGCGCGCGCCCCGGGGGCGGCCGGCGCCGCCGACGTGGGCGACGACAACGCGGCCGATGCGTGCCGCGAGGCCGCGGCGGCAGAGGAGTGGGGGCAGGTGCGCAGAGAGCGCGCATCTCAAAACGCCGCAACCGCACGGCGCCGCCTCGGCCCACGGCCACTCGCGCCATGGCGGGCGCGTGGTCGCTGCGCTATTTGGGGGTGCGTGAGGGGTGGGCCGGGGCTGCGGCGGGCGATGCATCTGCGCGGGGGCGCGCTGCCACGCCGTGCGGCCCTCGCCGGGCCCGCCTCCCCCCCGGACGGGTGCCACATATCCCGCACACGCCCTGCGAGGGGCGCCGCTGGCCACCGCCGCGTCGCTCGCCGTCCCGCGCCGCCACGCGCGCCACGCGCGCCCCGACCGCCATCCGCCCCTCCCCCCCTTTCAGGCCCGCCTCGCCTACATCGCCGCCGAGGCCCGCGTCGCCGTCGCGTCCGGCGCGGCCGCGCTGCCCGCCGCGCTGGACGCCGTGCCGCGGCGCGTCACGTCGACGCTCTTCCTCGCCGGCGCGGCCATGGCGCCTGCGCTCAACCGGGGGGCGCTGTCGGACCGATCCTCCATCGAGGGCCTGCTCCTGTGGCGGGCGCCGGGCGGGTGCGCGGCGCGCGTGGGGGACGTCGTCGCGTTTCTCGCGCCGGCCGACCCGCCGCTCGCCCCCGGCGCCGCCCTGGAAGCTACCGGCGCCGTGCTCGTGCGCCGCGTCGCGGCCATCGCGGGAGACGTCCTGACGGCGGACGCGGACGAGGGCGGCGGCGGGGAGGCCGAGGAAACGAGCGTCCCGCCCGGGCACGTGTGGGTGCTCGCCGACAACGAGGCGCTCCCCCCGCCCGCCGCCCGCGACTCGCGCACGCTCGGCTTCATCCCGACCTCGTCGATCCTGGGCCGCGTCATCTACGCCGCGGCGTCGGCGGGCGACCACGCGCCGGTCGACGGGCTGCCGCGCGCGACAGCGGCCGGCGCGGCGGGCGTGCTCGCGGCGGAGCTCGACGTGGGGGCGTTGCTGGCGCCCGCGATGGCGGCTGGCGCGGGAGCGGCGTCCCCGGGGCGTGGCGGAGGGGAGCCCGCGGCGTGAGAGAGACGCGGGTGGCGGCGTTTTTTTCCTCGCGCCGCCGCCGCCGACTGTCAGAGCCCCCCCCCTTTCTCGCCTGCTCTCTCTCTCTCTTTGCACACGCTGCGGCGTGCCGGGGCGCGGGCCGGGCCGCCGGCAAGTGGGCACCGGCGCGCGCGCGGGGGGGGGGGCCCGCCCCCCGCGCAAACCCGGCCCCGCCCCGCGCTCACCCGCGACGGCAGCCGTGTGTCTTTTAGGCGTGTTGTTGTGTGCATGGCCCGGGCGCGCAAAGGGCGCGCCCGGGCGGATTTTCTCCGGCGGGCGGTCTCTCGTCGCTGCCTCGCTCGCGCTCTCGGGCCGGGGCGCCGCGTCACGTGCTGCCCCGGGCGTCGGGGCAGAGGGAAGAGGGCGATGGACAGGGGGGGTGGGGGATCAGTCCCAGGCCGACTGGCCGCCGCCGTAGCCGCCGCCGCCGCCGTGGCCGCCACCGCCGCCGCCGTAGCCGCCGCCGCCGTACCCCCCGCCGCCGCCCGGCGCGCCGCCGTACCCGCCGCCGCCGTAGCCGCCCGCGCCGCCGCCGCCGTAGCCGCCGCCGCCGCCGCCGCCGCCGCCGCCGCCGTAGCCGCCGCCGCCGCCGCCGCGGTCTTGGCGGAAGTCGCGCCCGCCAAACCGCGACCCGCCGCGGCCGCCGCCGCCGCGGCGGCCGCCGCCGCCAAACGAGGGGGCGCGGGCGCCCATGTTGGCGAGCCAGCCGGGGACCTCTTGCGATGTCTCGGTCAGCAGCTCCGCCAGGCCGCGCGCGAGGCCGGCGTCCTTGTCCGAGAAGAAGGCGGTGGCCAGGCCCTTTTTGCCGGCGCGCCCGGTGCGGCCGATGCTGGGGTGGGTGGGTGGGTGGGTGCGCGTGGGCCCGAGCGCGCGAAAAACGGGCGCCACCCAGCCCCCGCACCCTCCTCCCTCCCTCCCCCCTCTCCCTCACCGGTGCACGTAGTCGTCGATGTCGGCGGGCAGGTCGAAATTGATGACGTGGGTGACGTGCGGAATGTCGAGGCCGCGCGCGGCGACGTCGGTCGCCACCAGGATCGGCGTCCGCCCCGACCGGAACGAGCGCAGCGCGGCCTCGCGCTCCTGCTGGGACCGGTCGCCGTGGATGGAGGTGGCGGGGAAGCCGTTGCCGGCCAGGAAGTCTTCGAGCGCGTCGGCGCCGCGCTTGGTCTCCACGAACACGAGGGTCAGGCCTTCCACCGTGTTGATGAGGTCGAGCAGGACCTGGGGGAGGGAGGGGCGGAGGCACGGGGCGTGAGAGCGGCGCACGCGGCACCCAACCCGACCGCCCGCCGTGCCCCCGCCCGCCCCGCCCCCCGCGCGCGCCGCCGCACCTGGCGCTTGTCGCCCCCCGACACGTACTCCACGTGCTGCACGATGAGCTCGGTGGACGACCCGACCCGGCCGACGGCGAGGAAGATGTAGTCGTGCATGAAGTCGGCGGCCAGGCGCTGGATCTCTGGGGAGGGCGAGGGCGAGGGTGGGGGAGGGGGTGGGCCGTCAGGGTGGCGGAAAAAACACTCTGCTTTGTTCTCTCTCGCCCTCTCCTCCTCTCCCCCCCTCCCCTACCCTTGGGGAACGTGGCCGAAAAGAGCAGCGTCTGCCGCTCCCCCGTGCGCGGCATGTCCTCCCCCTCGACGATGCGCCGGATTTGGGGCTCAAACCCCATGTCGAGCATGCGGTCGGCTTCGTCCAGCGCGAGGTAGCCGACGCGCGAGAGGGAGACGCGCGCGCGCTCGATGAGGTCGGAGAGGCGGCCGGGCGTAGCGACCAGCATGTCGGCGCCGCGCTCCATGTCGCGCAGCTGGTTGACGACGGGGGCGCCGCCGTAGACGACGACGGGGCGGATGCCGACCTGCGGGGGCGGGGCGGGAGGGGGGGCGGGTCAACGCTCGACCCTCACCCCACACCCCAACCCCCACCA
>Ga0315289_10001822_pt1 | contig 33175 bp, 42 predicted proteins | sample YL17G11_40_MG_FD_203452 | JGI IMG/M metagenome (GOLD analysis project Ga0315289, IMG submission 203452) | Sediment microbial communities from Yellowstone Lake, YNP, Wyoming, USA - YL17G11_40 | ecosystem: Environmental > Aquatic > Freshwater > Lake > Sediment | place: USA: Wyoming | collected... | reverse complement strand
CGTGTACCCGGTGCGACGCGGCGGGACTTGCCACCTTTCCCGTTGCGGATGAGGACCGTCCCGGCCTCCCAGTCCACATCCCCCACAGAAAGCGCTACAAGCTCGCTGGCCCGCATCCCTGAGCCGATCAGTAGCAGGAGTAGGGTCGTGTCCCGCAGGCTATCCCTTGTGGCTCTGAGGAACCGCCTGAGCTCGAAAAGCGAGTAAGGCCGGATGGGGACGTCCCTCTCGTGGGGGACGGGGATCTCCGCGAGGGGGTTGGCCCCGTCCTGCCAGCGCAGGAAGGACCGCAGCGCGAAGTAGTAGCCGCGCACCGTCCAGCGGGCGTAGAGGCCGTAGAGGGAGGCGAGCCAAGCCGGGGCGAGTTCAGGGCAAGGGCAACGCCGGTTCTCTCGGCAGAAGCGGGCGAAGTTGCCCAGCGCCGAGAACGTCGTCTCTACTGTGTGGGGGGCCCTCCCCAGCGTTTCAAGGTGCAGCCGATATGCATCCGTGCGGGCTGCCCATCGTGGGCTCGCCATGCAGGTCCTCTGTTCGATTATCGGCGGGGAGTGTGTCTACCAGAAGGTAGACGGCGGGGTTAGACGGCGGGGGGTTTCTCCTCAGCGGCGCAGGCAGCGACAGCACGGTGGAAAGCCAAGACTGCCTTTCGCACATCCTCTGTGTTCCGGTCAGTGTTAACTCCCGTGCCCACCTTGCTACCGACCAGGCCGAGTGCTTCATCGGCAAGCGTGTCCGCTTTCTTGAGCGCCTCGCGCATCTTGTCGAAGGCGTTGACGTGGTGGACAATCACGGCGGCATACTCCAAGAGGCCGACATTCGCTATGGCGACGCCGGCTGCGTTGATGATCTGAGCATATCCCTTGACCGGCACGGCCTTCCAGGGCAGTTCCGGGGGTTCCGTCGGGTCTCTCATGCCCTCACCTCTTCTGCTCCCATAGTGTCAGGAGCACCAGGACCGGCCAGATCATACATTTCCCGATATCGCGCAGTGCCTCGCCAAGAGTACATGGGTCTCCGCGCATCATTTTCGGTCCTACCCCGAAAGCGAATAGCGCACAGATTCCGACGCCCCAAATGATGCCCAGGATAATGATAGCGATGATGACGACTATCTCGATCATGCCTTCACCCTCAATCCATCCTATTGAAGGGCCACCGGCGGTCGCCCCGTTTCTCGGCTTCGAGGAGCCTATCGCGGTATTTGCTATCCCAGGCTGCACGTACACAGTCCCAGTTGAAACTCACAAGGCCAACGAAGGTGGCGAGCAGTTTCAGGCCGAGGGTTCTCATGCCTTCACCTCCACGGGGTTAGACGGCGGTTTTCACCTCGGGCGGGGGGGCTTCGTAGACCTTCGCAGCCAAGGTACTCACGTCGATGCCCAGGCCCGCAGCGAGGGCTTGCAGCGTTTCCACGCGGGGACGCTCGGAGTTGCCCGTCTCGATGGCCTGGATGGAACGGAGTGTTATCCCACTCCGTTGAGCGAGCTGGTCCAGGGTAAGACCCTGAGCCGTCCGAAGACTTCTGACGAATCTTCCTAGTGGTGTCATCACCTCTAGGTTAGCAGGCCGACCCCGTTTTGTCAACATGGTACGTAACTTTCTTTTGAGAAATCGGGTTTACCCCCTTGACATTACTAACAATGGGCGTAAAATGAAGGGGCATAAATAAGGAGAGCTTGGGATGACAGGGGAAGAAACCCGTAAAAACACAGAACAGACCTCCGTAGTCCCATCTCCCTGCCAGGCAGGCGCTCTCCCAAATGAGCTACAGCCCCACCCTATTCAGGTAAACGGACAGAGGTCTGTCGCCCCTAGTCTACTTCCCTCTCGTCCAGGCCGCAAGCAAACCGCCGCCACCCGCGCCAAGATAGCGGCTGCTCTCAAGGGCCGTCCCCTGCCGCCTGAGACCAGGGCGGCGCTGGTAGGTCGCCCCGTCTCCCTGGAAACGCGCGCCAAGATCGCCGCCAGCCTGCGGGGACGGCAGAAGAACGGCGGTGTCGTCCGGCGCAGTGGCCGCCTGGCAGAGTTCCGCCCCGATCATCCGTATGCTTGCCACGGCTATGTCTACCAGCATCGCCTCGTCATGGAGAAGGTTCTGGGCCGCTACCTAGAGCCGCATGAAATCGTCCACCATCTTGACGGTGACCCCGACAACAACGATCCCAGCAATCTTTGGGTACTCGGCAACGGCGAGCACACCCGTCTTCATCATCGGCTTTCTGCGCGCGTTCCCACCGCTGGGTTCACCTCGCCACCAGTAACCCCGGCGGCGGCGCGGTCTTCTTTCCCGGCCCCGGCCCGCAAGGTTACGCACCCCAAGCTCTCCGAGCGGGCCAGGGAGCAATCATCTTCTTCACGTTTGCGCGTCTGTAGGAAAGGGGTTGCCTATCGAGGAATCTGTCCAGCCGTTGGAGAGTGCTAATCAAGCGGGGGCCGCCCGTAACGAGGGCTCGGGCCGGGCGGCCTCCCCCAAGAAGGCGAGGTGAAGCATGCGAGGACGACCAGGACACCTAGCACTGGTCGAGGCCACGGGACGTCGAACGAGGACCCCACTGACCACGACCCCGAAGCCGACAGGACACGCCCGCTGGCCGGAGGCCCAACTGCAAGCCCTTGAGGACATGGCGAAGATGTACGGCCATGTCCAGGTCGACTTCCGCCTGCGGTCGTTCGGCGAGCGGCCGGCCATTCATGTCGAGTGGCGGACCAACTGTACGAAGTGCGGGCGGACGCAGGAGGCTCACTTCCTCGGCTGCAAATGCCCGGAGCCGGTCTACGAGACGAAGCTGGTCTATCACTACCAGCCGGATGAGGAGCGGGAGGCGAACCTCCTGACCCGCTTCGACATCCTGGAGACGCTGAAAGACTGGACGGCGGAGTGGGCAGAGAGATGAGCGGGCCGGATCTCCAGGTGGGGCAACTTGCGCGGGTACGCGACCCGGATGCGAGAGCGCCGGTGCCCTGGCACTACGGGAAGGTCGTCGGTTTCACGGAAGACCCCAGCGGGCGACAACACCCCATCCTCGAACTTCTGAGCGTTCCAAAGCCCGGCTGCCCACACGTCACCAGCTACTACTTCACCCGCATAGACAGGGAGCGCGTGGAGCGAGCGTTTCACACGTTCTCGGACAACTGAGGAGAAGGCGCCATGACTACAACTACCGAACCAGTGGCCGGACTCTACGCTGCCCGGCTACGTGAGAACTTCGAACAGATGATGCAGGCCCGATCCAGCGTGGCGACCGCGCGCTGGAACAACCCCTCGCAAATGGGCCACCCCTGCGACCGCTTCCTGGTGCTGCGCCGGACGAAGGGAGCGATGCAGCGGCCCTTCCCGCCGAGCCTACAGGCGCGGTTCCTCATGGGGACGGAGATCGGAAAGCTGGCCGTCCGTCTCATGATGGAGATGGGGTGGGACATCAAGAGCATCGAGCGGCCGGCGGAGTGGGAGCAATATCAGATCTCCGGCCGTCCCGACCTGGAGGCCCGACCGTCCGGCAACGGCAACGGCCACGCCAAGTACGTCCCCTTCGAGGTGAAGTCGGTCCACCCCAACCTCATGCGGGGCGTGACGACCTACCAGGACATCATCCACAACAAGAACTGGCGTGTCCGCAACTGGGTCTCGCAGCTCATGGTCTACGAGCTGCTGGACGGTCACGAGGAGGGGATACTTCTTCCCATCGGACTCACGGGCTGGTGGGAGCCGGTCGCGGTGCCGCTGGACTACGACCACGCTGAGAGCCTGCTCAAGCAGTGCGAGCGAGTGAACGTGCACATCGCCGCCGGCAGCGAGCCGGAGCCGATCTGCGACCCCGACGTCTGCCCCGGCTGCTCGTTCTGGCAGACCGAGGCCTGCAACGCGACCCTGGCGATGGCGCCGGATGTCGGCGTCATCACCGACGAGGACGTGATCACTGACGTCCGCCGACTGCTGGAACTCAAGCCCCGGGCGTCGGAGTACGAGGCGCTGCGGAAGCGGCTCGGCCAGAAGTTCGAGGGCGTCGAGCAGGCGCTCGTGCCGGACGTGGCGATGGTCGCGGGGAAGCAAATCGAGCGGAACGTCAAAGCGATGGAGGCGCGAGTTGACCGCTTCTGGCAGGTGAAGTACGTGCCGCTTGCCGCGGGGGAGGACGAGGATGCCGATTAGAGGTTTAAGCGAACAGGGACGTATTCCGCGAATTGGGAAGATACACCTGGGCGTCAAGGTGCAGAGCACCAATAACCCGAATGTCTGGTATCCCAAGGCTACGCCGCATTTCGTGTTGAACGACGCGCCGTATGCGCGCGAGGTCTACGGGGATAACCCGACCGAACTCCGCATCATGTTCCCTGTCGAAAGCGACGAGAAGATCGCCTCTCAATACTACCGCGCCTACAAGCAGACAACGGGTCTCGTCTGCAAGGGCGACGGGTACAAGGCGACCGCGCGCGTCGACTCAGCGAAGTGGAAGGGCAAAGTTGAACTTGGCATCTGGGCTAGCAGCGAATCGCAGAAGAACCAGATGGTCGAGATACCCTGCGCTGGTGTCGGTTATGGGGACTGTCCTGCTTGTCCGGCCTACGAGAACAAGGACTGCAAGCGCATCATGATGCTCCAGTTCTTCGTGCTCGGCTGCCGGAGGTTCGGGGTTCACCAGCTCGATACGTCGAGCGTCAACAGCATCCTCAACATCAACGGGATGCTCGATGTAATGCGGAACGACCGCGTCCTCGGGGGGAACGTGAGTGGCGTCAAGTTGCTACTGACCCTTATCCCCCAAGAGGTGACGGCTGACGGCAAACGCAAGACAGTTCATGTGCTCCAACTCATTGCTGAACAAGACGTGGAGGAATTGCGGCGGTTGACGGGCGAAACTGTGAAAGCCCAATACGCCGCCCTGCCGGAGGGACGAGAGGCAGAACCCATCGAGGGCGAGATCGTAGAACCGGACGAGGAGGAGGCCGGTGAGTTCTTCGGCGACCCCTCAGAGCTGCCGACAGAGGAGGAGGCCGAAAGTGCCGCTCCACCGGCCCACAATGACGAACAGGACGGGGCAACGGCCGGGCGGGACACTGTGAACGGGGGCGTTGCGCCTTCCGCCCCTGCTGCCCCCCAGGGGGCACCAACAGCAACAGCCGCCCGCCCCGCCCCCCAAGGCGGCACGGAGATGGAGGGCGACCCGCGTATGGCCTGCGCCCACGTCTCGGTCGCCGACAAGAATCTGCGCTGGGCAAAGGCGAAGGCCGAGACAAACAAAAAGGGAACGGAGTGGTCGTTCTGTTCGTGCTGCCAGGCGCCGGCAACGTCCGGGCAAGCGTACTGCACGAAGTGCCGACCGCCTAATCTCCCCGCCTGACGAGTCCTAGAGGACGAAACGAGCCCCCTGGCCCACGGATGGGCGATGGCAACCAAGGATGAGAGCGGCAGGGGGTTCGTCGCGGGAGAGGATTTTAGGCCCGCCGGTTCTCCTGCCGGTGTTTCATCTCACCGTCTCCTAGCCGGCGGGCCATGAAAAGAGGCGACATGGCCCGTAGTAGGGCATACCAGAACACCGGGGTTAGCGCTTACAAGACGCAGGACGATCTCGACTCCCTGATCTCGGGGTACGGCGTCCAGGTCACCCGGTGGACGAACTTCCCTGACCTCATCCGCTTCGAGTTCCAACTCAACCGCGTCGGCTATCGCGTAGATGTCCCGGTCCCGGCTGGCCGCGACCAAAAAGAGCGCGACCAGTTGCGGCGCGAGAAGGCGCGGGTCCTGTTCTACTACATGAAGGCCAAGATGACCGCCGCCGAATCTGGCGTCGCCGATCTCGCCCACGAATTTCTCTCCTTCATGATCACCGGCACGGACCGCGTGTTCTTCCAGGACGTTGACGACGCGATGCAGCAGGGCGCTCGCAGTCTGCCGCTCGGCCAGGATTCTCCCCTACTGCCCGAAGGACGCGAGCATAGCGACTAGCACGGAGGCGACATGAAGGGCATTTGCTCGGAAGCAAGGACGTTCAGCGCGTTCATACACGGCATACCGCAGCCTCAAGGTTCGGGCCAAGCGTTCGTCAACCCAAAGACCAGGAGGCCTATCTACTCCTCGATGACGCCGGGCGTCCGCGAGTGGCGACAGATGGTGAAGAACTACCTTGCCCTCAACTGGTGCGGCTCGCCCTTCGATGGGAGTATCGCCGCGTCGCTCATCTTCGTCTTCCCCCGCGTGAAGTCGGCCCCCAAGCGCGTCTTCCATACCGTGTCGCCGGATGAGGACAAGCTCTGCCGCGCGATGCTCGACGCGCTGACGAAGGGCGCCGCCATCACCGACGACGCGCGTGTCTTCGCCCCCACACCGATCGGCATCTACGGCGACGAGCCGGGAGTCCACATCTTCCTCTGTGAGATGCCGGAGACGGGGGAGGAGATCTTCGGGTTCTACCTGGCGCACGGCCAGCGAGTGTTCGATCTACTGAATCCGCCCAAAAGGAGTCAACATGGCAAAAGCAAAGGCAACGCCGAAGAAGGACCCACAGCAGCACTTTGAGGAGGAGTTCCTCGAAGACCCCGAACTCGAGCAACTGATCACTGACCGCCTGCTGACGGCGGAGGCAGCGCGGAAGCACGGGAGCGCCAATCGCAAGTTGAAGGACACAATAGCGAAGAGGGCCTTGAAGGACGATATCCGCTATCGCGTCGGTGAGTACGTCTTCCGCCTGGCGAGCCACAGCCGTGAGGCTCACGAGGTCGACGGCGGCACCACCCGGCGCTTCGCCGAGCTGGGGGTTGTGACGGATTAGGGCGCGGTAAGCAGCCCTGCGGCCGCGTTCGTGGTGTGCCGGGCGTGAGGGTAGAGACTCAGCCCGGCCCGCCTATGTGAGGGAGGGGCGAGATGCCAGATTGCACTTGTCCAACTTGCGGGAACACACACCACCGCCCGCCCGAAACCTGTCGGGAGTGTGGCGGGTTTGGCCTGATACACAAGAATCAGTCATCGACAACGGATGGTAGTTCTAGCCCTCGTGTCTGTGCGAGGTGCGGCGGCACGGGATATGAGACGTCTTCTGATGAAGAGGAGGAACAGATATGATCAGAGAACGAGCACCCTGTGTTTGTTGTGGGAGCGAACGGCGGAAGCCTCAACCGCTGGGACTCGTGGTGGGTCTCCCGTCTGACACGGCGAAACTCCTGGTTTGTCGTGCCTGCCGTGAGGACATTCTTGCCAAGTTCGCGTCCACTCGCGACATCCGTGTGCGGCTCCTACTCGCAGTTGAAGACGCGGAGCTTCTGGCGGGGGCGCGGCCGGAGTGACGCACGACCGCTGTAGCGAGCAATGCGCCTGTTGGAAGGCGGGCTTTCGCGCCGCCGAACGCGACGTGTCCCCCGCTGTCCACGAACACTGCACCGAGCACAACCGGCGCTGCCTCTGCTACGACCGCGGCCGGCAGGCGGTCAAGCGCCCCTTCGTCAACCTCGGCCACCTGCCCATCCCCTACGACGCGGAGGCGGAGCAAGCCGTCCTCGGGCTGATGATAGACGCTCCCCATGCCGCCATCCCCCTGCTAGAGGGGAAGCTGACGCCGGACGACTTCGCCGATGTCTTCCACCGCTATCTCTTCGAGAAGACCCTGCTGGCCTGGGAGCGCGGGTTGATGGATGACAGGGGCCCGGAGAGGATGAGGGTCGTGCTGTTCTCTGCGCTCGTCCTCTTCTGGAAGGACACCTACTACCCCGAGAACGGCTACGTCACCCGCTGCTACGACATCCTGGACGCCTGCTCGTGGCCCATCACGACGGAGGAAGAGGACCACGACTGTTCGCTGGATGACTGGTTCGCCGGCGTGGAGGCGTTCACCGTCGACTTCCGCGACCGACTCACCGAGACCACCTTCCGGCGGGCCTTGTTGCAGGAGTCGCCGGCTATCCTGCGTCCGCTCCTGGTCGACGAAGATCCCCGGCGGACGCTGGCGGCCATCTTCTCACGCCTGCGCGTCGCTGCCCACCGTGCGCGGCGACCGCCACAAGCTAAGAAACCGACCCCACGCCTGGTCGACACCGTCATAGAAACCCGACGCAAGGAGCGCGATGTCCGACTCACCGGCCTCTAGTTGGGAATATGCAAATGAAGGCGGTATCGTCTACGCCCGCTCGACAACGCAGGTGGGCCCGTTAGAGCTGCGCGCCGAGCATATCCGGCGGGCGCGTACCGGCCCTCACGCCAGTGTTACCTTCCGGCTAGGAGAGCATGACCTGGCCGACGATCTCTTCAATCTCCTCCGCGGCGAGGACCGCCGGAAGCTGGCGAAGAGTGCCTTTGCCCATCTGGGGGCCGTGGAGCAAAAGGCGTTGCCCCTCGACCTCTTGGAAGAGGCCCTCGCTCGCTTCTGCAAGCGGGTCATGCCGGAGTTCCTCAAAGCGACGGGCATCATCGAGGGTGGCGCCGATGAGGAGCCGCCGCCGCCCACCTACATACTCAAGCCCTACATCCTGGAGGGGGGAGGGACGATCCTCTTCGCGCCGCCGGGCGCTGGCAAGAGCACTGACGGCTTCCTCAAGGCCGTCTCCGTCGACGCGGGTTGCGATAAGGTGTGGCCGGTCCAGCAACGTCATGTACTTTTCATCAACCTGGAGCGGTCGGCGGACTCTATCAACCGCCGCATCTGGCGGGTGAATCGCGCGCTCGGCCTGCCGTCTAAGCGCCGTCTTCGGGTTCTCCAAGCGCGGGGGAAGTCGATCCCTGACGTCCTGGAGCAGGCGCAGGCCGCCATTCAAGCCGATGGCTATGAGGTCGTCTTCTTAGACAGCATCTCTCGCTCGGGCATGGGGGACCTGAACACCAACGAGGTCGGAAACGCCATAGTCGACGCCCTGAGTTCCTTGACTCCGACCTGGTTTGCGATAGGGCATCCCTCACGAGGCGACACCAGCCACGTCTACGGCTCACAGATGTTCGACGCCGGGCAGGATATCGGCGTCCGTCTGACCGCTCAACCATCGGCCGACCGCCGGACGATCGGCGTGGCCCTCGAGATCACGCAGGCCAACGATATTGCGATACCCCCGATGGAGCTGCTTGCCTTCGAGTTCGATGACGGCGGCCTGACGGGGGTGCGAACGGCCACAGCGCGCGAGTTCCCCCAACTCGTAGCGAACAAGACCGTGAGCATGGGCGACCAGGCCTACACCTTCCTTCTGGACGTAGGAGCGATGTCGGCGACAGATATTGCCGCCGAGATGGGCTTCAACCGCTCCAATCTGGCGGCGCTCCTACGCGACGACGTGCGATTCTGTGTCGCCGGGAAGGAAGGGCGGAAGGTTCTCTACGGGGTAAAGAGAGAGGGTTGAGATGCCAGATCCGATCATACCGGCCGGCTACACCGGGCTCGCCAATGTTACTACAAGCAGTGGCGTCAAGCTCCTGGCAGAGATCATAGACGGCAAGCTGGTTCGCAACGTCGCCGTCTACCTCATTCCCGGAGAGGAGGTCGACGCGCTGTTGGAGAAGTACGTCACCATCGTGAGGAAGGGCGAGGCGGGACCGGATGGGCGACCCGCGTAGAAGGGAGACGGATCGCGGAGATCCTGCGCCCACGGTCGACGACCTCTACCCGCGCACGGTGTTCCGCCTGGAGAGCGATGTCTACAGGCCCGCCGTCAACGACAGGGTTACGTGGAACGGGTTTGGGGGGACTGTCGTGGTCATCGAGGGACGGACGGCGCGGGTGAAGTTCGACGAACCCCTGTACAAGGGAGCCGACTCGGTCATCCCTATAAGTTGCGAAAGGCTGCGAAGCATGAACGGAGACAAGCCCCCGGCTGAGATCAAGGGAATGACCATCGACGCGGGGAAGGCTGCGCTGGCCGAGGCAGCGAAGGGTCTTGCCCTCGCCATCCACAAGAAGATCACGCAGGCCGACGGGCTGAAAGCCGAGTACCGTAACATGGTGAAGGTGTGCGAGCTGCTCGGCGTGTCGCTGGACGAACTGCCGGCGCTGAGAATAACGCCTGTCAATCCCAAGAAACGCATGTGGACGCTGGAGCAGCGGAAGGCGGCAGGGGAGCGGCTCGCGGCGCGCAACCGGCAGGGGTTGGCAGGGAGAGGGAAGAAGGCATGAGCAACCCGATAGGCTGGTGCGACCGGACATGGAACCCCATCACCGGCTGCCTGCGCGGCTGCGAATACTGCTACGCCCGCCGCATGGCGCAGCGCCTCGCCGGTCGCTTCGGCTACCCGGCAGATGACCCGTGGGTCGAATGAGTAACCCCGGCACCAAGAGCCGCGATGATTGGGAGACCCCCGACGCCCTCATCGACGCCCTGCGGCGTGAGTTCGGCGACTTCGGCCTCGACCCCTGCGCCAACAAGGAGAACAAGAAGGCCGACGACTGGTACGGGCCCGGCAGTCCCCTCTTCGAGGACGGGCCCGGCAGTCCCCTCTTCGAGGACGGGCTGGCCGTCCCCTGGTTCGGCGGGAGCGCCTACGTCAACCCCCCTTACGGTCGGGGCGTCGTCGAGAAGTGGGTCGAGAAGTGCTACTTCGAGGTCGCCTGCGGTCGCATGGAGCTCGTCGTGGCGCTGCTGCCCGCCAGCACGAGCGCCGGCTGGTGGCACCAGTGGGTCATGCAGGCGACGGAGATCCGGCTGCTCAAGGGCCGGCTCACGTACAAGGGTGCGCCCTCCGCGGCGACATGGGACAGCGTGATCGTGATCTGGCGGAAGGGACAACTATTCGGGCGGCCACTGTTCAGCGGGTGGGACTGGAGGAAAGACCGATGCTGATACTCAATCGTAGGGACGGAGAAGCTATTGTCATCGAGGTCGAAGGGCGCCGCATCCTGATCCGCGTCGACAGGAAGGTCAACCTCCAAATAGACGCGCCGGAAGAGGTGAAGGTGCTCCGCGAGGAGCTGACACAAGAAAGGGGGAACTATGATCCACGCAAGGGACGACTACCAACGTATCCAAGACCCCGAGGGGAAGATCCCCGACGACGAGCCGGTCTTCCTCATCCGGGGCCAGGACGTGCTCGGCTGGGAGGTCGTCCGGTGTTGGGCGACCCTCAACGACAGGGCCGGGGGCGACCCCGCGCTGTCAACGGCCGCGAGATTACACGCCGACAAGATGGCGGCCTGGCCGGTCCACAAGCTCGCCGACCTGCCGGGTTCTAGCGAAGAGAGGCAGAGCTGAGGTGGCCGACACGCCGCGTCCTGCTGATCGTGATGGTGGGCGCGGTGCTAGTGCTGGCGAAAGGGGGAGTGAATGGAATTTCTGATAGGAGTGTCGGTGGGGATAGCGTTGACGTGTGCCTCATACCTGGTTGGGCGATGGGCGGAACCCTGCCTGCCGCAGTTTGCGTTGCCCTGGAGCCGACGCCAGGAGAGTTACAGGCTGCGGCTGCTGCGGGACAGGGAGTTCTTCAAGAGAGAGTTCCCACATTGGACAGCGGCGGACGTGGAGCGAGCGCTGGCCCTAGCGGAAGAAGCGAAGAGGGCGGCGACTGCTGGATAACGTGGTACAGCTATGAGAGCTGCAACGACGCGGAGTGCTACATGGCAAACGGGCAGCCGGCCCACCCTGGTGCCGCCGCCTGTGGCTATGCGTGGGATCTCGGGACGGTGCTCCGGCTCTCCACCGGGGAGGTCGTGGTCTGTGAGGACCGGGGCGGCGGGCCGTACTACTGGGTCGATGTCTGGCAGGGGACGTTCTCTGGCAGGGGAACGTGTGAGGTAGTGAGATGACCAAGCCGGACCACGCAACGCGGGAAGAGATCGAGAATTGGATGGTCGAGTGGATGGGCCGGCTCGGCCTCCATGGCTGGACCGTGCGGTTCGACTATCCCAGCCGCGGCGACGACACGGACATGAAGATCAACTGGACTCAGGACCGCTGCACGGCAGTACTTACCGTCTACCCGGCTGTCTTCAAGGAAGTATCCCGCGTTAAGGCATGGCGAGATGCCTGTCATGAGGCCCTGCACCTAGCCTTCGCGCTGATGGATGATCAGGTCGTGGAATACGTCGGTGTGGGTCGCGTCTTTCAGCGTTACAGAGATGCCCTGGAGGTTTGTATCGACCGGCTCGCGGGTTGCTTGACGGGGATGTATCCGGTGCCGGAGTGATTGTTGCTCGGCTGGCCGGCCCCGCCGGTCTGAAAGGCAGCCGAGACAGAGAGGGGGTCGCTTGCGCGGCCCTCTCTCGCTTATCCTTGGTCCCCTGCCCTAGTAGTCTCCGCCGAGTTCCTCCTGGACGAGCGCGATGCCATCGAGGGCGTCCCGTATCTTCTGGCGGGCCGTGCTCAGCCGCCCGTGTTTCAGCGCCGTAGCCGCTGACCCAAGATATCGGGCGGCTACATTGCATCGGCTGGCAAGCTCGGCCGCAGATGGTTTCTTGGTTGTGGTTGCCATTTGTCCCCTTCTCCTGCTCTACGCTCCGGCGGCTGCCGTCAGTCGCCAGAGAGAGGGGCAGGAGCGCCCCCCTACTTCTCCGGGTAGTGGTTCGACACTCCCAACTGTTCCCGGATGGTCTTCTCAAGGGCGCGCCTCTCATAGTCCGCCGTCTCCTCGTCGCTGACGAGGGCCAACAGGATTGTGGTCTCTTTGTCCGTCAGGGTGATCACCGTGCCCATCCTCTCCGTTCTCCTTCCTTGCTGACCCAATGCACCATCGCCCGCACCGGCTCCGCCAGCCTGCGCGCCGGGCATCCCGCCCTCGCCCTGCATCCCTCGAACTTGTAGTGCGGCGCGGTCCGGCTCTCCCCCGCCAGCACCCACCGCGGTCGCTCCTCGTGGTTGTGGTCGTCGTCGCGCGTCATCAGTGGGGCTCGGCCTTAGCGATAGCGGCTTCTGCCGCCTCTATCTCGGCGGCGTACTCCTCGGCGGCCCCCGTCTCGAATAGCGGCCGCAACGCCTTGAGTGTCGCCAGCAGGTCGGGGGCGCTGGCTATCAGGCGGGCGTTGGCCTGCCATTCCTTGCGCCAAGCGTGCGCTCCGTAGACAACCGCAATGGATGCGCCCGAACCATCGTCCGTCGTGATGATGGCGTCGTCCTGGCCGCTCGATACGTTCCATGGCCCTGGTGTGTGTGCCATCGTTCTCTACTCCTTCCCGATGCTCGCTACTCCGACCCCCAACGCCGCCAGCCCTATCAGGAGGAGGCCCAGCGACAGCGCCGGAGCGCCGGTCCCGATGACAAGCGCCAGCACTACGCACGCCACGCCGCCGCCAACCTCGATGTCCCACGGTGCCCGGCGGCTCATACTGCGAACTTCTGGCATATCGCGTTCGCCAGCTCCTCGATGTCGTTCGCCAGCCGGTAGAGACCATCGGCCACGGCTCGGGGGTCGCCCTCGTCTCCGTCTCCCCCGGCGTCCAGCCCCTCCTGGATGATTGCCTGTGTCAGCGGGCTCTGGCCTGAGTCGTCTAGCCCTGTCTCGTTGTCCCACATCCGCCACATCATCCGCCGTGTTACCATCTTCGCCTTCATGCCCCGTTCCCCCTTCCTCTGTACTCGGCGGGTGTAATCCCCGCCCCCGTCTGTAGACACTATATCAGTATCGGGCTATCCCCCTACTTTGTCAAGGGGGCGTGCAATCAATCTCCGGGGCAATCCTCGATTAGCGAAGCACAGGCTTCTCTATCTGGACTCGGAGCCGCGTCTGCGATGCAGGGTTATGCTCTCACCAGCCGTTCGTCTGCGAACAGCATGTCCCACCTGTCGCAAGGGACTTGCCCCTCTGTGTTATCCTCAAGATGTAGGCGTCCCGGTGGCGCTTTTCGTATCTGCGGGGGTGCTCGTGTTGCCTCTGTGGTCGAAATCTGACGGCTCTGCGGGCCCGGCGGGTGGTGTTTCACTGCTCGGCGGGCTCTTTCTATCTCCTGCGGCTCTCGTGGCCCGTATCTGGCGTTGGTGGTCCCGGCGGTCGTGGGCATGGTGGCGGGCGTCGTTGAGGTCCCGGAGGGTAGAGCGCCGACGGGCTGCTCGTGCTGCGCGCGTGGCGCGGTCAAGGCTGGTGCGATGGTAGGGCTAGGCTGGCTGCGGCGGCTGCTGGGCAGCGTGGGGGCAGGGCGGGGCATCCGCAAGGGTGCTGCCGGGCATGATATAGGCGTGGTGGTTGATGTCGAGCTGCTGGCGCGCGGTGCCGGGGCGGGTGCTGTGCTGCCGTGCGTTGACATGGGCGGGCAATGTGCTGCGTGTACGCATGAGGACAGGCACAAGGGCGGGGTTGTTTGTTGACCCCTACCCCTAGGGGTGTTTCTAGGGGGTGCTGCGGGCGAAGGGTAGGCGGTGAGCGGCGGGCGCGGACCGGGCAGGGTAGGCGGGTAGGGGGGCAGAGAGGCGATGGCAGGGATGGGGCCCCCTAAAGACGGATGGGACTCAGTACAGGGGGGTAACGGGCACCCGAAAATGTTACTAAGGGCAACAGGTGGGCAACAGGTCCAGATACAAAAATGTGTTGCCTGGGCAACAGGTGGGCAACAGGTGGGGGCGGTTTCGGATACGATTTCGATGTGTTGCCCTAGTGTTGCCCTGAAAAAGACCCTCTCCCTGCTAACAAGTGTTGCCTAAAGAGCAACTACTTTAGTAGGGGGCAACAACACATAAAACGGGGTATCGGTTTGAATCTACCTTGTGCGGTAACGACCAGGCGGAAGGCGGAGCAGGTTACAAAAGTGAATCTACGCGATGTGTTGCCCAATCTGGCAGACGTGAATCGAAGCTAGGGGAAGTGTTGCCCTGGTAAAAAGTGGGCAACACATGGGGTTTTTCAGATAGGGAGAGAACATCGCAGAAGACGGGAAACATGTAACGGCCCGTCAAGTAGAAAAAGGGGGTGCAGGGATGCCCTACGAGACGGTGAAGGTGAAGGGTGGGGTGAGGGTGAGAAACAAGAAGACGGGGCGGGTACATGCGAAGGCGACGACGGCGGCGAAGGCGGCGGCGCAGGAGAGCTTGCTGAACGCGGTGGACCACGGGTGGGAGCCGACCGGGAAGTCGCCGCGGGAACTGATAAGCAAGGGGCTGGAGACGAGGAAGGCCAGGAGGAGACGGAAGTAAGGGAGAAGCGGCTAAGGAGGCCAGGAATGTCAGACGGGACCAGTGAGCGGGAGGCAATGGATGGGAGCCCGGCGCGGGTTGAGCTCAAGCGCGGGGACCTGGACTGCGGGTACATCAAGTTCCAGGCGGGCCCGGAGCCGGAGGGCATCAACGGGACGACGATAGAAGCGGTGCTAGGGGTCTTGATAAGCCGACTTCGCGGGTTCCAACGGGGGCCGTTCGTCTGCCGCGAGAACGCCCTCGCCATAACAAAGCTGGAAGAGGGCCTGTTCTGGCTCCGGCGGCGAACGGAGCTGCGACGCGAGCAGGGCGTCGAGGGGGTAGAGCAGGCTCACAACTCGAACCCCTGATCCGGAGATCTACTTAACCCGTGAGACCAGTTTGGTACGCCGCCGAAATGGCGGCAGATTGTTAAGGAGGCGGCACTGATGGCCGCGACAGCGAAAAAAGGAGGGACCAGAAATGGCAGACGGAACGGGAAAGGCCGGGGGCGGCCCGGCGCCGAGCACCCAGCACAAGGGGTTCGCGTTCACGGAGAAGGGGAACCCGGACAACGTAGCGCCGACGAAGGGCCCGAAGCTGCCGGGGCAGGACACCATCAAGATCGGGAGCTAGCCACCTACCTCCCCAGGAGACTAACGCCGGGGCCCTCGCCTATACGGATGGGTAAGGGGAAGGGTAGCGTCCGGGACCTGAACCCCCAGGAGCTCCTGTTCCTGTCGTACTACCTTGCCAACGGTCGGAAGCACATCGTAGCGGGCGACAAAGTCGGGATCAACCGTCGCACGGCGGTGCGGTGGATAAGCCCGAATTACCCGGTCGGCAAGTGGCTGGCAACAGAGGCTCAGGTCTCTTTTCAGACCGTAATGGCGCAGCGGGAGAACCTGGAGACGCTTCTCGTCGCGGCACTTCTGGAAGGTCTCAAATCGCCGGACATCCTGGCGAAAGAGAAGGCTGCCGACCTGACGGCGCGGATACTCGGACTGGATAAGGGTGGGAGCGATCACGACCTTAGTCTTACCACCAGGGCCCTCTTTACCGAAATGGGCGTGGCCCTCGTTGCGGTTGCCACTCGAGGCCAAGCTCCCTGTATGGAGGGAGACGGGATACCAGCCGAATGAGGCCGCCCTGCCCTTTCACACGGCGATGTCGAAGATCGAGATTGTCGCCGGCGGGGAACGGGCGGGGAAGAGCCGCTGCGCGGCCGAGGATCTCCTGCCCTATACCATCCTGACGCCGGAGGTGTTCGGCCGGGCCGAGCCCTACCTGCACTACGGCCTCATCGCGCAGGAGTTCGACCACGCGCGAGAAGAGTTCGACTACCTGTTCGACGGGCTCTCCAAGCTCGGGATGGTCAAGCCGGGGTCCGTGTCCAGGCCGGATCAGGGACGGTGGAAGCTCGTAACCAAGAGCGGGACGCAGGTAGAGACGTGGAGCGCGAAGGACCCGGAGCGCATCCGGCGCGTCTTCTTCCACGGGGCACTGCTCTGCGAGCCGGGCCTGCTCACGCACGAGGCCTTTACCCGCGTCCTCGGGCGCCTCTCGCAGACTGGGGGGTGGCTGACAGCGATAGGGACCTTCGAGGGGTCGGTGGGATGGTATCCGGAGTACTACACACTGGGCCAGACCGACAACACGCGGGGCATCGTCTCCTTCACGATACCGACCTGGGACAACCGCTACGTCTACCCCGGAGGCCGCGATGACCCAAAGATCAAGGAGCTGGAGGCGCACTACAGCGGCGATTACTTCCTGGAGCATGTCGGCGCGAAGCCGGCGCCACCGAAGGGTATAGTGTTCAGGCTCTTCAAGAACCACGTCCACGTCACCAGCGACGCCGTCTACATGCCAGGCGTCCCCGTCTGGCTGGCGATCGACCCCGGACGAGCTCACGCCTACGCCGTCGAGGCCGTCCAGTTCACCGCTGAGGACGTCGTCCGCATCATCGACGAGCCGGTCTACCATACCGGCCTCACACACCCCCAGGCGATCAACCTGTGCCTAGCAAAGCCCTGGTGGAAGGATGTCGCCGGAATCGTAATGGACATCGCCGGCCGGCAACGGACCGCCAACCACGAGCAGTCCTGCGCCGAAGTCTGGCATGACCGGACGGAGCTAGACGTCTTCACAAACCGGGTGGGCATCGAGGACGGGATAGAGCGGGTTGACTTCTTCCTCATGCTCGACCCCGTTACCGAACAGCCGCGGATGCAGGTCAACCCCGCTTGTCAGGGGCTCATCTGCGAGATGGGGGCGGGACCAGCGCCGCCCAACGTCGAGGGTGCCGGCGCCTACGTCTACCCGGTCGACCACGACGGCCAGGCCCGTTCCGAGAGGCCGATCGACAGGTTCAACGACGCTTGCAAGGCGCTCGCTTACCTTCTCATCCACCAGTACGGATTCATCAGGAAGCCACAGAAATCGAGGGCGCCGCGTTCGGCCTATGGCCCGTGGCAGGGGGAGGAGAGCCATGTCGCTTCCGTCAACCGCTAGCGAGGTCCTCAGCGCCGCCAACGGGCTCCGCACGTACTACTCCACCATGCACAGCGAGATGATGATGCTGGACCGCATCTACAACCTCAAGTTCCTCGTTAAGGCCCCCAAACAGTTCTCTACCGTCATTCCCGGCACCGGCCGCCGCCAATGCGATCGCATGATCTCGCACATCTCGTCGGGGAACCTGCGATTGTTCTGTCCCCCGCGCTCGGAGGGTAAGAAGTGGCAGGAGATTGCAGATAAGAAAGAGAAGTGGATCAGGGTCATCTTCAACAAGCTCCCACGATATGCGGCGCAACGCCTGACAACGCCGCCCGTGCGCGCGTCCGTTACCTACGCTGTCATCCGCGGCCTGGGGTGCCTCAAGAACACCCTCGACCCCGACTTCTGGATGCCGGAGCCGGAGCGATTCGAGGGAGAGAGCGACGACGCCTACGAACCCCGCCTGCGCCGTTGGCAACGGATACAGGGCAGCGGCTCGCCTATCGCCTGTGTCGCTCCCGACCCCCTCATCCTTCTGCCCGACCCCGATGGCCGTTACGTGATCGAGGACGTCAGGATCCCCAAGTCGCGGGCGGAAAGGATGCTCGGCAAGACCATCCCGATCAGCGTGTCGGCTGGTATCGCTGGGAACAACCCGGCGACGAACCTGGTGCGCTGGACGGAGTTCACAAGTCCCGAACGCAAGATCATCCTCGTGAACGGCGGCGAATACCTGAACAAGCGGAACGAGATGGGGTTCGTCCCCTACTCGTGGATACTCCCCGGCTTCGGGGAGCCGGCGCCGGTCGCCAGCCAGTACAACGCGACGATGGCGGGGCCGGAGGTCGTCCACAGGTCTTTTCTCTACATCGTGAAGTCCATGCTCGAGGAGGAGGCCCGGCGCGAGACGCAGATCGGGGCAATCCTTCACGGGACGGCTTGGCGCGTCTGGCAGCTTACCCGCGACTCCAGCATCCCCGACTCTGAGGCCGACCAGAACCCCCAGGTGAGCGTCGCACCCGGCGACCTCAATGAACTCAAGGGGTGGAAGTTGGACGCCATCGACGTCGGGCGCTTCCCCCGTGAACTCTTCGATCAGCTCGGGCATCTCTCCTCGGCGATCGACGACGACACCCTGCCGCCGGTAGCGCGCGGTCTACGCCAAGGGGAGAACACCGCCTACCAGTCGCAGATATACCTCGGCGTGGCGCGACTCATCATGGACCCACTCAAGCAGGCAACGCAGGTCGCGCTCGAGCAAACCTTTGAACACTGGCAGATGCTCGCCGAGTACGTGGAGGACGACGTAGAGGTCGCCGGGCCCTACCGCGGCGGTTGGTGGAAGGGCAGCATCTCGGCGGAAGAGATAGGCGGATATTACGCCGTTCAAGCCATCCTCGACCCGAACCTGCCGCAGGATCAGATCACACGCCGCAGCGAGGGCATCAAGGAGTTCCAGGCCGGCGTCATCCCGTGGGAGCAGCTCCAGGAGGAGTTCCTGGGCAACGAGGACGCCAGCGGGGTTTTGCAGAAAGTCTTGCGGGACAAGGCCCTGTTCTCGGAGCTCATCCAGCAACTCCTCAGCCGGCAGGCTGCGGAAGAGCAGGGTTGGAACCTCGACGAGATCATGGCCGCCGAAGAAGCGAAGCAGACGGAACAGGCCGGCGGTGCCGGGCCGACGCCGGAGATGATGGCGCAAGCAGGAATGGGTGGGGCGGGCCTTGCCCCGCCGGGAGCCGGTATCGGGAGTGCAGTGCCTCCGGCTGAGGGCATGCCGCCCATAGCCGGTCGGATTAGGCCGAACCCTGCTCCCGTCCCTGGCGGGACAAAGGAGCTCGATTTAATTCTCCGGCAGATTGCCAGACGTGGGCCACCGAAACCGGCGAGGCCGGTGTAATGCGTAGCGGCGAGAACGTAGTCGGCAAGGCGCTGGAGGAGGTCGGGAACGTCCTCAATCAGACCGCTCAGGCCTCACGGCAGAACCGAGCCGTCCCGTTCGGGGGCGGACAGAGTCGGCGTCAGTTGCGGAGCGATTTCAACAGTCTCACGCCGGAGAAACTCGCCGTACTGATCAAGGAGCACGGCCGGCCGGCCACTAATCGTTGGATTGGTAGGGAGATACAGCTCAGACAGCGTCGCCAGGGACGTTAGATATGCTTCCACACCTTGCGCAACTGAATACGGCAGATGAGGTTCTTCGAGACCCCAAAGTGTCGGGCAAGTTCCGGTCCTGTTACCTGCCCTCTTGCCGCTCTGATGGTCAACACGTTGGCCTCAGTGAGTTTGGCCCCCGGGCACTGACTACCCCTGCGAAGGTTGGGCGGCGGCGGCGGTGCGAGACCTATGCGATGCGCATGACGCTTATTTCCGGACGGTGTGAGCCATTCCAGGTTAGAGGGTCGGTTGTCGATCTTGACGCCGTTGATGTGATTCGCCTGCTCGCGGTCGATGGGTCGACGGACAAAGGCGGCGAGGACGAGGCGGTGAACCCGGAAGTGGATTGGCCGGTTATGACGGCACAGTTGAACATCGAGATAGCCAGAGGGACTCAAGTTCGGTTTGAGAATGCGACCCGGGTGGGTATTGCTGGCCCGTCGAGCGCTTCGCACCCGTCCGAGGTCAGAGACCTCGTAGAGACCTTCGTACCCAACGACAGGTCGCCAATCCTCGGCTTCCAAAACAAGGGGGAGTTGTGTAGACTGAGGGTGCATCGGAAGGTCAACTCCTTTCGCTGCCACGTGGCCGGGCGGCTAACACCGTCGCGGCCACACCTATTATACCACGAGGTGCACTGAGGGAGGGTAGGACGATGGCATACTCGATTCCCGATTGGCTCAGTTCCCTCTACGGGCCGCAGCAGCAGACCGGCACGCCTTGGACCGAAGACGTAACCTTCGGCAACCAGACGACGGGCTTGACCAGGGGGGCCACAGGAAGCTTGATTCCCGTACAGGGGAAAGCTGTCGCTCCGAAAAAGTCCACAGCGGTTGGCGGGTTCGCAGCGCGAGTACAAGAGCTCCAGAACGCCGGGTGGGACTATAACGCGGCGATAGAGATGGCCTCGGCGGAACTCGACAACCAGCAGTTCTACGCTGACCTGAACAGCGGCGGTGGCGGGAGCGATGGCACGGCGGCAGCGCAGATTACGGCGGACGCCCAGCGCGACATCGCCAGGATGGAAGTCGACGAGGCGCGTTATGAGGCGGATCTCAACTACTGCGCCGCCATCGACATAGCCGCGGGCCAGGTGGACGCCGACCGCTACACGGCGGACATGGCCTATCGTCAGGCGGTGGACACGGCCCAGATCAACGGTGATGCCGCCCGCGACGTTCAGCGCATGGACGTTGACGCGAGACGGTATGAGGCCGACAGCTCCTACCGCCAAGCCGTCGACGTGGCGCAGATAGGTGCCTACACCGACCGGATGCTCGGCCTGGGTGAGATCGGGCTCGGCTACTACAAGACCCTCGCCGAGATGCAGAAGAACCCCGCCGACTGGGTGAGCTACTGGTATGCCACGCAAGGCAAGGAACTCCCGGAGGGCTACCAGGGCGCGGGCATCCCGGAGGGGCTACAGCTCCCCTCTTGGCTCCAGGGGCTCTATGAGGACGCCGGTTACGAGCCGAACACCTGGGAGGCACCCGTGCCGAGCCTCGGCGCGCAACCGGCGCTGCTTGGTCCGGCATCATCGGGGGCTATCGGCGGAGCCGGCGGTGGAGCCGGTGCGGGCGCTCAACCTGGCGCCCCCGTTGGTATTGGCGGGACCGGCGGGACGTGGATTCAGAACCTTCTCAAGAACATCCCCAGTGGCGGAACCGCTGTGAGTGGGGCGTGGGCGCAGGAGGCGATCAAGGCGGCGTCCGCGGCCGGTCTGCGCGTTGTGGATGCGGGACAAGGCACCTACCAGATATACCGGCAGGATGACCCCATCGGTGTCCAGCAGGAAGCCCGCTACGCCCCCGGTGGCTATGGCGCCGCGGCTAACGACTACATGACAAGCGCCGGGCGCGCGTTCACCCCCCAGGAGCAAAGCGACATCTACAACTTCTACGCCGCGCCGAAGGAGACACAGACGGCCCTCGCGACCGCTACCCCGGAGAACATGGCGAGACTGGCGGCAACATCGCGCTACTCCTCATCGACAGCGGGGGAGAAGGATGCCCTGGCGCGGGCGACGCCGGAGCAACTTGCAGCACTCTGGCGAGGGGGGCAGACCCCGTCCATGAGTGGTGGCGGGAGAATGACCATCCGCGAACCCGCCGGTATCATCGGCCTGCACTCGGGAAGGACGTATGCCACTCTAGCCGAGGAAGCGCCGGAAGAAGTGAACATCAAGTCGCAGAAGAAGACCGCTCAGGAGCAGGGCACACAGTCCTATGGTGGGACGGGGGAAGAACCCCGGTCGTTCGCCTCCGGGGGTTCGGTTCACGCTTACGACTCAAGGACAGCCGAGGCAAGGGGGGTCGCTACATATAACCCCAGCGGTTTCCAGTCGAGGCGTGCTATGTCAGCAGGTTCGCAGCACTATGGCCGTCGGCGTAAGGCGGCTGGGCATATCAGCGGCTACGGCCCCAAAACCGAAGCGGCATGGGAGACCACGCCGGACCCCTACACGTTCAATCCCGAGACGGGCGTGGGTAGTGTGTCGGGGGATACCAGCGGGACGGCCGTTGCTGCTGCCGAGCCGACTATGCCGCCCTGGTTGAAGACACTGAGCGGGGGCGGTCGCCAACAGTACCCCGCTGCCAACCTCGCTGGCCTACCGCCGGCGCCGAGCGCCCAGTATATGCGCGGGATGAGCGATAGCGCCTTTGAGGGGCTTCAAGGCGTGGTGCAGAAGGGTGGCGGGTACATCCCCGACTGGCTCAATTACATCGCCTGGCTGATGCCACAAGGGGCGCAGTTCGCCAGGCCGAGTAGTATCGCCCAGAAGTACTAGACATGCCGGAGAGAACATCGTTCAGGGACAGGCTCCAGGCCCGCCGCGACGAGCGTGAGAGCGAGCGCCGCAAGCGTATCGCCCGCCGGTTTGCGCGGATGGTCGAAAGCGGTGAGCTGCAGCCGCCCACGGGCGGCGTCTCGAACGATATCCTCCAATCGCCGATCGTGCAGCAGCTCCTCAGCCCCGAGCAACAGACGGGGGTGGAGCCGCAGACAAAGCCGCAGGGCGGGTCAATGCCCGTCCTCGGTGGCCTGGGGAGCCTGGTCCGAAAAGCCCAGCACGCGGTCGAGCCGGTGGCGGGGCCGGCGGCCAAGGCGTTGGCCCAGAACATCCCGCTCGTGGGGCCAGCAGTTGCAGCATTAGCGCCGCGACCTGAGACCAAGAACCTCCTGCAAACGGTTGGAAAGACCGAGTTGCAGGCAGCGAAGACCTACACGGGCCAGTTCATTGAACCCCTTGCCGGATACGCCGCCCAGGCCGGAAGGGGCTTAGATGTAAAACCGAGTACCGCGCTGGCTGTAGCGAGGGTGTTCGCGGGCGGTTCAGTGCCACCCTCCCAGTTGCCGAGACCAAAACTGGGGGAGTTGAAAAAGACCGTCATGACGCCGAAAGAGGCCAAGGAGACCTACAAATCCCTACCGGCGGCGCAGAAGACCTTCCTGAGCGTCGGTGTTGACCCGATCAACCTACTCGGCTTCGGCATCGCCGAGAAGGCCGGTCTCGCGGCGGCTGGGAAGCCTGGGATATTGGCTGCTCTCACGCGCGGCCTGGGCAAGGGCGAGGCGAAGTACCTGGAGGCGGCTAACGCTCCCTTCCAGGCTGCCGGGAAAGCGGCATCTACCATCGTGCCGCGCTCTGCGCGCGGGATGCAGCAGCGAACGGTGCAGGTCGCGGTCGACACGGCGAACCGCGTCCTGGGCGAGCAGGTCGGCAGAGCCTACAGGCCGGAGAGCAAGGCATTGGTTAGCGACCTTCTCACGCGCCACCTCACGACCCCGGAATCGCTGGCCCCCGACGAGAAACGCTTTGGGGACCTGATGAGAGGCCTGTTCAGCGAGGGCGAGCTCGATACAGTCGCCGGACGCAACCTGCCCGACCTGCTGAGCAGCATAGAAACGAGAGCCGGCAGCGCCAAGGGTCAGAAGGCGTTGAAGACATGGGTACAGCGGCCCCTGCTGCAAGACTTCGCGGAGGGCATCCTGAACCGCTCCGGCTTCGCCCGAGCGGGCGAGATGTGGAAGAACACCGTGGGTAAGGTGCTGGGCTGGGATGCCCGCGCCACGCTGGAGTTCCCCGGCTACACCCTGGGCAACCGGGCGGAAACGTCCGGCCTGTGGGCAATGGAGGGTATCTCTCCTGGTCTCATGGGCGAAGAGGACTTCACTCGCGTCTACACCGGCATCGAAGGCGTGCCTCGTTACCTGACCAGGGGAGGGACGAAGTTCACCACCCTGCGACCCACTGGGCAGACGGGCGAGATGAAGGGGATCCTCCACAGGTTGTCAGTTGTCGAGGCGGATGGGGCGATGGACGCGGCGGTGCGGCGCAACGGGTTCGACCAGATGTACCGACGCACCTACACCCGCGAGTTGACGGCGGGCGCGGCGCAATCGCCGGGGGTACGGAGTCTCCTGGACATGGAGGCGTTGCCGGAGACCGTGGCGCCGATGGGGACGAACACTCTCTTGACGCGGGCGGCACAACGCGGCCCAGAAGCCGTGATGACCGTAGCGCGGGACATCTCGCCTGTGCACGCCAACCGCGCGCTGTTCAGCGACGCGATATCGCGCTACTCCAACCTGCCGCCGGCAGTCCAGGGGGCGCTGAGGGACTGGCAACGGGGCGGATTCAGGGAGTCACCGGAGAAACTACTCGCCCGCATCCGGCCGGAATGGGAGGGTTGGGTTACGAAAGAGACCCAATCCGAGCCGTCGGCGGTGATCGAAGGGCTGAAAGAGATCACCAGGAACTTCCAGGCTGCGCCGCGCGGCATGGAGCTGGAGGCGCGCTTGGAAGAACTCCAGATGATGCAGGACTGGATGAAGTCGGTCCCGCGGCAACAGAACGCGCTCGCTATGCAGACGGCAAGGGAACTCCCCCAGGCGGAAAAGGAGGCGTTCTTCCGGACGACGGACGATAAACTGCGGTCGGATATCGGCAAGATGGCGGACACCTTCCAGGAGGCGGTGAACGCTGCCCGTCCGGTGACGTTGAAGGAACGGCCGGAACTCACCTCGACGCTGGACTTGTCGGAGCAGATCGGCAAGACGATCCGCGAGGGTTGGGACGAGGATCGCCTGTTCCGCGAGCGGTACTTTGCGGAGGGCATCCCGAAGGGGAAGGAAGAGGCGGCGGCGTTCTGGGAGGGCTACTACAACGAACGGGAAGGCATCTGGAACCAGATCAACGCCAAGGCCGATGAACTGGAGCAGGCATCGCGTCAGTTGCGGCTCAAACAGGTGCAGGCCGGAGCGACCGCCCGAGGCCGTTTGACCGGGGCGGAGGCAGTGACGGGTAACGTCTTCGAGTCCACCGCAGCGCAGGAGACGCGCGGCCAGGACTGGATAAAATACCTGGACTCGCTTCGCAAACCCTACGCCGAGAGAATGGCAGAAGCCGCCCCCGCTGCGGAAAAGGCGCTCAAACCGGGGGCATCGCGAGCGCTGAGCGATATGCAGGTGGGCGGCATGACACCGTGGATCCGCCCGACGAACGTGAGGAACGAGGCAGGCGAATTCGTAGAGGCATGGAATATCGGCGTCGGCGATTTTACATTCCCGCTGGAGAAACTCGGCCCGTTCACAACTAAGGCTGAGGCCAAGAACGCCTGGGCCGCCTTCCTGGACGATCTGATGACTCGCGGGTCTGCCGCCAGTACGACCGTTCGTGACGTCGTCAGCCAAGCTCAGGAGCGCGCTCTGCCGATCGTCCACACCAGGCGGCAGCAGGAGTGGGAGGCGTTGACACAGGACTTGCAGCGGGTGGCCGTCGAGCAGCCGGGCCTGGCCGAAGACGTGAAGCAGGCCCATCGGGTAGTCAACGAGGTGGCGGAGATCAGCCGCCAGCTCACAGCGGCAGACCGGAAGATCCTGGCCGACGCGGAGAAGAAGGCGGCGGGCGAAGCGAAGCGGATCATGGACTGGGTGCACGTCAACTACGCCGACGAGAACCTGGTCGACGCCACAATGCGCGGCGCTGGCCTGCCCTACTGGGTCTACGAATCGCGGCGGTTCCCCCGCATAGGGCGATACGTGGCCGGCAGGCCCGGCTTCGCCAAGGGGCTCTATGAGTATTACAACAACACGGACGAGGGTTACTTCCGGGTTCCCGGAACCCCTCTAGAGATGTCGTTGCTGCGGGGCACCGGCGCCACGACGATCCGGAGCGTGCTGCAGCCCACCTTTGACTCTCAGCAGGATGGTCTGATCGGCAAACTGGACGAACTATCGAACAAGGCGACCAAATTCGGGTTCTACCCGATGGGTCTGGAACTGGCGATAGGGGTCACCTCAGGTCATTTGGGGGACATCGCTCCGGCGGGCGTGCAACTGCCGCTCTATGCAGGCCAGGCGCTCGGCATTCCGGGCGTGCAGCCACTACCCAGCGCCTTCCAGGAGCGGCTCATTAGGCAGCAGCTCGTGGCGTCGGGCATAGACCCCGACAAGGCGACCGACGAAGAGCGGACAGCGGCGGGGCAGGCAGTAGCCAAGGCCTCGATACCGTCAGAATTGCTCGGCATGATGCGTCTCCGTCCCCAGGAACTCGACCAGATGAAGCGGGGCCGGTTGGAAGCTGCGATCGCCGCGGGGGTGCCGAAGGCGACCGCTCAGGATGCCTTCGCTGAGGGACGCAACCCGATCACCGCCGTTGATGACAAAGAGAAGTACATCCTGACGGCAACCCAGCGCGACCAGGCCGTGCAAAAGGCGGCGGAGCTGGCCGGAGTCGAGCCGGATATCATTCGGGCGCTCTCCGATATCAGCCTGCCCCTGCGGGCCCCCGGCGAGCGGCAGCGGTCGGAAATGAGCAAGGAATATCACCAGCAATCGGAGCTGATCAGTCAGGGTTATGGGGAGCAGGTAGACGCGCTCGCAGGCAGTTTCCAGCCCGGCGTTAACGGCCAGCAGGTGCGGGACCAGTTGAGCGCGTTGAAAGACCAGCGCTGGGGCGCTCGCCAGGCGTTGAATGACCCACAGGGGCGCTATGCGGAGATCGTCGCCAATTTCGACAACCCGGAGAAACTGACGCGGGCGAACCGCGAGGACTTGCTCTTCAATCTCTACATGGAGGCGGTCGGTCAGCCCGACCTCAAAGATGCGCTGGGGAACTATGACTACGCGGCGCGGGACGCCATAGACGAGGGGTTCAAGGCCACCTACGGAGACGAGACCTGGGACGCCATCCAGACAAGGCTCCACAAGGACGAACACCCGCTGGAGCGCGAACTCCGGCTCGACCAGGAGAAGATAAGCGACTACTGGGGGCTGGAAGAGGATCTGTGGGCAAGGATGACGGCGAACGAGCCCTCGCTACGGGGCGTCAGTCTGCGGCAGTACACGACGCAGGTGCAGCTCGAAGCCGTGCAGAACGGCATCGACCCGACGGAGGATCCCCGTTGGGGGTTCTTGGACGAAGTCACGAGCACCTTGTCGGAGGTGCGGGACATATATCGACGTCGGCATCCAGACATCAACGCGATCTTGATCAAGTGGGGCTATGCCTCGTCTGCGAAGAGCAGGGAGGCTCAGGCGCTCTTCCAGCAACAGTACGGATGGGCGCCAAAGTTGGCTAAGTGAGGGAGTCGGCCCTATAACATTTTTGCTATAAACGGCAAGCCGTGAGAGCTCTCAGATGTGAGGGCTCTTTCATTTGGAGCGATAGGAGGCTCTGAGGTCATGGCAGAAAAGACAGACGGCGAAGGACAAGGTGCCGAGTCCAAGGTTCCGGTCAGCCCGGACGCCACCGACGGTCAGACTACCCCGTCACCGGCAGCACCCGTAACGCCCCACGAGCAGCTCATGGCGGGCATCGCAGCCCTAGACGCCGCCGCTGAGGCCGAGACCCCAGCCGACGGTGCTAAGGGCGCTGAGGCCGCTCAGGGCGCCTCTGCAGGGGGCGAAGAGGGTGCGCCGGCCGGGGAGACCCCGCCGACAGGCAAAAAGGCCCCGGATTCTGAGGCTGGCGCCGCGGCCGCGCCGAAAGAGAAGAGCCCGGAGGAAAGGCTCGCCACCCTGGAGAAGCGAATACCCGACTTCCAGACCGCCATCAACGTGAAACAGGCGGAGGTCGACGACGCGAGGGCGCAGCTCGCCCAACGCGACGTCAGGCTCGATGTCCTGCTCGAACTCGTTGAGGAGGGGATTGAAGAAGCGGCCAGGCCGGCCTTCCAGCAGAACTTCCAGGAACGGGTGAGGCAGGCGCAGGGTCAAGCGATGGCCCAAACGCAGGCTCAGGGGCTCGCGCGGTCGCTTGACGGCTACTTGGGCCGCCTGGAGAAGGCGGGCATGAAGCTCGAAGGGCGAACCGCTGTCGAGCGGGTCATCTCTGCTGCCAACCAGGGGATCGACATCGGGGCGAACAGCCAGACGCCGCACGAAGGCGTCCTCCGGCTGGCCGAGTCGGTCGCTCAGTACGAGGCGAAGGCTAAGGTCGATGCCCTACAGCAAGAGGTACGAGACCTCAAGGCGCAGCAGGCCACGGACAAGAAGCAAGGGAAAGTACGACAGATTCGACAAGGATTCGCCAGCGGCGAAGGCGCCGCCAATCTCGGCGGGGTAAGCGGGCCACAGGTGGACAGAGACGCCATGAGCCCGCACCAACTACTCGAGCTGGGCGTGGCGGCGCACAAAGCCTCTGGCGAATAGCAACCAGAGGAGGAACAGACAATGGCTATGACCTTGGTGGACTCCGCCAAGTTGACCAACGACTATCTGGTCGCGGGAGTGATCGCGACCATCGTGAAGGACAACCCGATCATGGAACGGTTGCCCTTCATCGACATCGTCGGCTCGGCCCTCACGTATAACCGTGAGAACGCTATGGCATCGGCGGCCTTCTACGACGTCGGCGATACCTGGGTCGAGGACACGCCCACCTACACACAGGTGACGGCGGCACTCAAGATCCTCGGCGGGGACGCGGACGTCGACCAGTTCATCCAGCAGACCCGGTCGAACATCAACGACCAGGAGGCCACGGCAATCGAGTTGAAGGCGAAGGCTGTCCGCCACACGTTTGAGGACAAGTTCTTCTACGGCAACGCCACCGCCTTCACCAAGGAGTTCGACGGCCTGCACTCGGTCAACCTCATCCCGCTCACCCAGCAGGTCCACATGGGCACCACCACCACGCCGGCGCCGCTCGACCTGATCAAGCTGGACGCGGCGATCGACCTGGTGAGACCGGGACGTCCGGACCTCATGGTGATGACGCGGGCCGTAAAGCGGCGCATCTCCCAGCACAGCCGGGCGTCGGGCTACCACTTCACGGTGTCGCCGGACGAGATGGGCCGGCAGATCCCGATGTACGGTGAGGTGCCCATAGCGATCTCCGACTTCCTGTTGCAGACGGAGACCGTGTCGGGGACTCCCAGCGTCTACACTCTCCCGTCCACCGGCGCCAGCAGCACCATTTTCATGATGCAGTTCGGCGAAGGGCTGGGTATCTGCGGGGCGCAGAACGGCCCGATCACCGTCGTTCGTCTCGGTGAGCTGGAGACGAAGGACGCCAGCCGCACCCGCATCAAGTGGTACTGTGGGCTGCTCAACTTTGGGACGCTCTCGGCGTCTCTGATCGACGGCATCACCGACGCCGCCGTAACCGACGTCTAGGGACTAGGGCCGGGCTTCGGTTCGGCCCTTGCCCACCACGATCCTTTTGAGGAGGACACCAACATGGCATACGACCTGATAGTGGAGAACGGTTCGCAGCCGGTGCAGGTCACCCTCGCCGCCGCCTGCAAGCCGGGGCAGCTCCTCGGCTACTCGAGCGGTTGGAAATTGGCCAACGCGACGGTCGGTACGGCTATCCCTGCGGAACTAATCGCAGGACAGGCGGGCGCGATCGGCGACAAGATCACCTGTTTCCGCCGCGCCGTGCTGTGGGACAGGGACGCTCCCTTCACGGAGGGCTCTCTGTACTACCTCGACGAGACTACCGCCGGGGGGGTGATCATCGTGGGTTCACTGCCCGCGACTACCGGCGACATCAATCAGATGCTAGGCATCGCCGTGAGTACGGAGCGCCTTTTCGTCGACTGCCACTGTGGGCAGGAGGCGCGGAAGCTCCACGCCTAGCGGTAGAGACCTGACAGACTTGGGGGAGCCCCGTTTCGGCGGGGCTTCCCCTTTAGGGAGGATTGCAGATGGCAAACAACCTTTGCGACTTCGCAGAGAACAAGATCATCGACCACTGCCTCGGGACAACTACGTGGACAAAGCCCACGGCGGTCTATCTGGGCCTGTTCACGGCCGACCCCGGCGAGGCAAGCGGGGGCACAGAGGTCTCGGGGGGTTCCTACGCGCGTCAAGCCGTGGCCTTCAACGCGGCGGCGAGTGGGGCCACCGACAACACCGCCGAGATCGCCTTCCCGGTCGCTACGGCGGCCTGGGGGACGATCACTTACGTCGTCATCTTCGACGCTGTGACCGCCGGCAACCGCATCTGGCACGGGCCGCTGGCCGCAGAGAAGATCATCGGCATCGACGACCAGTTCAAGATGGCGGCCGGCGCGCTGGACGTGAGCATCGATTAGCCAGCGCCGAACACAACGAGCGAACTTCGGGCGGCGGTTAGTCGCCGTCGCCCGAAGAGGTCCTAGCGTCCGGTAGGGGAGCCGTCTAGTGACAGTTGCCATCTCTCGCCAAGTCGCCGCGAGCGCGGATGATGTCCGCTGTGTCCGCGATGCCTCTGACGGTCACACATTCGCCAACAATGTCGCCATCTTCGGGGCGGGGTATCAATCGTCGACCATTCTGAAGATGGGCTCTGCGGCCCGCTTCACCGACGTCCAGATTCCTCGCAAGGCGATAATCACTAAGGCTCGCCTGAAACTGCGGGCCAGGTCGACCTTTACCAACGACTCTGTCAAGAGCTACCTCTGGTGCCATGCCCACGACGACTCCCCTCAGATTGCCAACGACACCGCCCTTCATGCTCTTACACCTTCTGCAACGAAGGTGGCCTGGGACGACATCGAAGACTGGACTGCTGGTACTGACTATTACAGCGCAAACAATTCTCTCATCACGGCTGTCCAGGCAGTTGTCGACCGTCCTGGGTGGAACCCCGGTCAGGCTATCACCGTGGCCTGGGAGGACTGGGACGGAAGGAGTACAGCCAACGCCAACACCTACCGCTCGGCCCGCACCTATGACGCAGACACCGGCGGGACCTACGCCCCGATCCTTGAGATTGAGTATCACTGTCTCACAGAGGTCAAGGCGGGGGTCTTTGCGAAGCGGTCTGGCACAGGCACCCAGCAAATTACGGGCCTGGGCTTCACGCCCAAGCTCCTACTCCTCTTTGCTGTTGCGAAGACGGCAGATGGTTTCGCCGCTGGTTTCCAGTGGGGGTTCGGCGCTTCTGACGGTGTTACCAGCAGGGCGATGTCGGGTTGGAGCTGGGACGACCATCACGGCGCTGATACTGACCGATACGAAGCGGCCAAAGCTATTGCGATCACGCAGACTGGCGGGACTACAGCGACAGCAGAAGCCGATCTCGATACGTTCGACGCTGACGGCTTCACCCTCGATTGGACGACTAATGACACCTCTGCCTGGATAATTCACTATCTTGCCATCGGGGGCGAAGACGTAGAGTGCGATGTTACCTCTTTCGACGCCCTCAACAACACGGTTCACCAGCAAGCGTACACCCACGTCGGTTTCAAGCCCGACCTATTGCTCTTGTTCGGCGCACCCGTAGGTGTTTTGGGTACTGGGCAACTCAATCAATGCCTTGGGTTCGCTGACGGCTCGGGCAACCAGTTTGCGATGTCGGGTGCCAGTGTGTACCCCGCCAGTACGATGGACACGGCTCGCTACCAGCGAACGAACAAGTGCTTTGTATCCCTGCCGCCCGCCTTTGCCGAAGCCCCAGACCATGTCGAGGCCGAAGCGTCCCTCGTTTCGATGGACACTCTGGGCTTCACGCTGGACTGGACTACGGCGGCGGCGAGTACACAGACAATAGTGTCGGTAGCGATTCGCGGCATCCAGGCGAAGGTCGGAGCCTTCAACGCTCCAGGGGCTACGGGGGATGTCGGCTACACGGGGGCGGGCTTCCTGCCAAGAGGGGCGCTGTTTGCTGGGTTCAACACACCGGCGAGCACCTCTATTCAGGCCCACAACCGCTTCTCACTAGGCGTTGCCGACACGCCCCGCAACGTGAACTCGATCTTCCTGGCGGATGAGGACAACGTCACACCGCACTCATCCACCAACCAGGCCACCTACGACCATTATTGCCACCTCAGTGCCGACTACCCCGATCCGGTGGCAACTTATCTGGCAGCTTTAGTCAAGACATGGGACGCTGACGGCTTCACCCTCACATGGGATGGCATCTCCCCCTTCGCCACTGACCAGGTGGGGTATCTCCTGCTAGGGGATTACGAGGCTGGCGCCGTCCTATGGGGTGAGGCGGCCCTGGCAGCGAGCGGCACGATGGCGGCTGCTGGGCTACGTGTACGCCGTGCCGCGGCTGTTCTATCCGGCGCGGCCAACCTCACGGCCGCTGGCCGCTTGATTGCTAAGGCCAACGCGACCCTCGCGGGCACCGGCACGATGGCAGCCGTAGGGAAGAGGGTGAGTTTCGCTGCCGCCTCTCTCGGGGGCGCTGGCACCATGATCGCCGCCGGCCGACTGATAGCCAAGGCTACTGCCGCCCTCTCTGCGAGCAGCACAATGACCGCCGCCGGCCGCTTGATTGCTAAGGCCAACGCGACCCTCGCGGGCACCGGCACGATGGCAGCCGTAGGGAAGAGGCTGAGTTTCGCTGCGGCCGCCCTCGCGGGCAGCGGCACAATGACCGCTGCGGGCAGACTGATCGCCCAAGGCGCGGCCGTCCTCAGCACTATGGGCACTTTGTCTGCCGCTGGATGGTTGACAGCAAAGGGGGTCGCCGTCCTCAGTGCTACGGGTACGATGGCGGCTGCTGGATGGTTGATCGCCAAAGGTCAGGCGGCCCTCTCAGCGGTAGGATCACTGAGCGCGGTCGCTTTCGGTGCCACTACCACCTGGGGCGCGGCAGCCCTTAGCGGTTCGAGCAATATGGTCGCCAACGGTCGCTTGCTGGCAAAAGGGGCGACATCGTTGTCTGCCGCTGGAGACCTCACCTTTAGGGTCGGGGTAGAAGTCTCCCGCTATGGGGTTGCGACTCTATCGGGTAGCGGACTCCTGGCCGCCGTGGGGAAGTTCGTCGCGGCTGGCAAGGCGGTTCTCTCAGCCAGTGGGGGGATGGTTGCGGCCGCCAGCGGTGGCGTCATCGTTTGGGGCGCGGCTGTCCTGAGCGGTGCGACTAGCTTGGTCGCCGCCGGACGGCGGATAGCAAAGGGGAGTGCAACCCTCAGCGGCGCCGGCACGATGGCGGCGGCTGGGTTACGTGTGCGCCGTGCAGCGGCTGTCCTATCCGGCGCGGGAACGATGATCGGCCTTGGGATTCGGGTACGGCTAGGTACGGCAACCCTGGCTGGCAGCGGGACAATGACGGCGACTGCACGGAGACTATGCT
>Ga0315289_10001819_pt1 | contig 33208 bp, 29 predicted proteins | sample YL17G11_40_MG_FD_203452 | JGI IMG/M metagenome (GOLD analysis project Ga0315289, IMG submission 203452) | Sediment microbial communities from Yellowstone Lake, YNP, Wyoming, USA - YL17G11_40 | ecosystem: Environmental > Aquatic > Freshwater > Lake > Sediment | place: USA: Wyoming | collected... | reverse complement strand
ATGGGCCAGCCCTGAGCCATCATCCAGCGGTAGCCTTTCATCACGCCGACAATGGTGCCCGCGGTGGCGGCGTTGCAGTCCGCGTCCCAGCCGAAGCTCAACGCCGTGGTCAGCGTCTTGACGAAGTGGCCCTCGCCGTAGAGCAAGGCGGCGATGACGGAGCCGGTGTTCAACTCGTAGCCGTTGCGGTCCCGCATCGCACCGTTGTATCTGCCGTACTTCTCCTTCAAAAGCCTGCGAGTCGTTCGCCAGTCACCTGGGTGTTGCTTGTGCCAGTCCCGTACGTCCTTGACAATCCGGGCGATGGCACTGTCCGAGTCAATGGCGGCGAGGCCGTGGTCAAGGAGCGCGTCGATCTTGTCCTCGACAAACGCCATCGCGATCATGCTGGTGAACAACTGCGTGGTCTGGGCGGGCTCGCCGTCGATAGCCACACGGGTGTAGTTCAGGCCGATCTGAGCTGCCTTTTGCGGCATGGCCGGAGCGATCAGGCCGAACGTCTCACAGAGAAATTGCCCGGAGATGTTGAAATCGGCCCAGGGATTGAAAGCGGCCATGCCGGTCAGCGGTGGATCGATGCCCAAGTCCATCAACTGCCGGGCATACTGATTCGAGCACCAGATGCGTTTGTTGATCCGCTCCTTCCATAATCGGCTGATTCGCGGGGGCGACAGGAGCAGACAATTCTCCTCCTGCATCACCTTGATATAGACCCATTCGAAATCGGTGTCGTCGTCGGTCCAGGCCCCTTGTGGTAAGGATGGTGTGTACCCTGTGACGTTTCCCGGCTCGGCAATGTACTTCATCTCATGGGGCAGGCCGTTGAGATCGCCCAGCATCTGTCCCAGCAGCCCGCCGCGAATCTTGTCCCGCAGCATCTCGGCGGAGATGCTCCAAGTGCGTTCCGCGCGTCTGTTGGCCTCCGCAATGGCCCTAAGCTGATAGCTGCGGCCGTTGTCGGCGGTCACGTTCCAGTCCGTCTGTCCGCGGTAGTCGAAGACCCACAAGGCGGCCAGCGGAACCTCCGCTTTCTCGACGAGGTCCAGGAGGACTTGAAACTGTTGCCTGACTTCGGGGCCTTCACCCTGCGCGCCGAACTCGCCGACGAACAGCGGCTTGTTCGTCTTCGTCGCGGCCTGGAGCACTTCGGCGAGACGATCCTGCGCAGACCCATACACGTGTACACTGATGGTATCCGCCGGGTCGAGATTATCCCCCGCCAGCATTTGCGCAGACTGCTCGGCTGAATCTTTGGTCCACGTGCCTTCACGCATCTGGTGCCAAGCGGAGGGCCGGGGGATGGAGTTGCCGGTGCAGATCATTCGTGTGCGATCGTACTTGCGAACCTCCTTGGCGAACTCGTGAAGGGCAGTGCGGATCATTTCGTGCGTGAGGATATCGCGGTTGCTACGGGTTTTCGGCGTTCCGAGTTGTGGCACGAGGGCGGGCAGATGCTCCTTCGCATTCGGCAGGTCCGCGGCCAGGTTGTACTCGTTGCCGAACTCCCAGCCCCAGATGGCGGGGGAATCCCGGTACCGCGTTACCACCTCGCGCGTGTAGGTGCGCATGAACTCGTGCGTCTTGCTGGCGGGATTGCCCCACTGGTCGCAAGGCTCGCCCACGAGATCGGGCACAGTCGGCAGGTACCAGAACAGGCTCGGAATCAGACCGATGCCGTGCTTCTCGACCGTACGGACGACGCTATCCAGCAGTTCGAAGTATCTCGCTCTGTTCTCGATGTACAGTCTCATCTCGGCAGGCCAGAAGCCGCCGCACATGAATCGGGCAAAGGGGATCCCCTTCTCGGCAAGGACCCGCAGCCCGGCCTCGTAAGACCTGTCATTGTGGTCCTTGAGCGTCCGGGCGAATGCATCAAAGTAGTTGACGCCAATCGCATGGTAGGGGACGCCGTCCTTGAGCAGCCGTCCGTCACGAACGCTCAAACCCGGTGGGTTCCGCCGGGCCGGTGCTTCGTTGGCAGCGATGGTCACGAGTAGTATGAACAGCCATGATGAAACCGCCATAGGTGCGAGTCTCCTGTGGATTCAGCAAGTCCTTGGTGTTCATCGGTCGGAACAAGATTACTCGGTAGCGTCTTTCCTGACCAGAGAAATGCGGCGGCCACAGGTTCACCGGGCCGTGGCGTACTGACGCAAGATTTTGCCTCTCTATCGCGTTCGGGCGCACAGGAAAAGGAGCCTGCCCGAGGACCGGACAGGCTCCGAAGTGCTCAAATCGTTTCGAGGCGATAGGTACTACTTGCCGGCGAGTGCCTTGATCTCGGCCGCAGACAAAGCCTTGTCGTAGAGAAGGACCTCATCGAGGGCACCGTTGAAGGCATTGCCGCCATTCGGATCGTCGGAACCGAAGTGCACGGCCGACTCCTTGTCGAGACCAAACGAGAAGCTGCCGCTGCCGGTCTCCGCGCCGTTGAGGTAGAATCTTGCAGTCGTCCCGTCGAACGTCACCGCGACGTGGGTCCACACGCCTGTCGGCAATTTAGCGCCGCCGCTGTCCGGATAGCTGTCGTAACGGGCGAAGCCGATCGTGCCGCTGTCCCGGTTAACCTCGAGATGCCACATCATGTCGTCCAGGGCCCAGGAGTCGCGCTTGCCGATCAGGCCCTGCCACTGGTCGCTGGGACCATCCCACTTCGCCCACAGGGCGATGGTGAGCTGGCCGGTCGCGGCGGAGGGGTTGAATGTGCCCAACTCGACGTTCTGGTGACCGCCGGTCCCGTCGAAGAGCAGGCCCTGGCCAAAGCCGGCCGGGCCGCTCACGTACTTGGCAGGAAAGGTCGCGTTGCCAGCCAGTGTGCCATGGAAGCCGTTGCCGGAACTGTCCTCAAGATTGCCTTCGAGTTTGTAGTAGGCGACGAGGCCCATCGGCTGGACGCCGATCTGGATGTCGTCAATGAGCAGCAGACCCATGGCCTGCGACGGGCTGCCCTGCGGGTTGCCCACGCCAATCGTCATCTGGGTGACGGCGGCCAGGTTCACGCCTGTGAACGCGCTGGTGGCGAGGGTGTACTCGGTCCATGCCTCGGTGGTCAGGACCACCGGGATGGGGCACGTTTTGTTCGCGCCGGCGCTGTCCTTGATCGTAATGTAGAAGGCGTCGGCCCCGTTGCTCGCCAGGCCATAGACGTAGAACTTCATCGTATTGTAGCCGTTGACCGTCCAGTCCTGGGGCGCGGTCCATGTGCGAACGGCCTCGGACGTCTTGGCTTTCGTATTGTCGTAGGTCAGCGGCATGGCCTGGATGCCTGCGTGCACGGTCTTCTGCTCGGCGAACGGGGGAGTGATATTGCCGACCGTCGCGCCATTGCTCGAGGGGCTGTCAAAACCATCGATCCAGGTCGCGAAGATGGCGGTATCGAGGTCGTCGGTGTAGCTCTCAAAGTTGTCCACGATAATGGCATTGGCCGTGGTGAAGTCCCAGACGAGGCCCTTCCACGGGCTGTCCGGACTGACGTCGTTGACGGCGTCCGCCCGCCAGAAATACTGTGTGTTGAACTCCAGGCGGTTGGGATCGAAGCTGGTCCCGTCGAGCTCGACGAAGGTCACGCTCGGATCGCCGGCGCCCTTGGCGTTGTTCACGGCTGACTGCGAGGGGCCCAGGTACAGATGGTGCTTGGCCGCATGCGCGCCGGCGCTCCAACTGAGCTGGGTGTTGACGTCCACGTCCTTGGCCCCACTGGCCGGCTTGGGATTCAGGACGATGCCGCCGCCGCTGAACTTCATGTTGTCGAGATAGAACCACACCCAGCCGGTGTAATCGGCACTGTTCGCGTTGACGACCACCATGAGCTCGAGGTACGTGACCTTGCTGAAGTCGATCCGGCTGAGCTGCTGGCTGTAGTCCCAGGTGACCGAGTCCGTCCGGTCGCCGTCGTTCTGGGACCAGCCCGCGCGGTAGCCCAGGTCCATATACCCGGCGTCGGTATTGATGATCAGGTGGGTGCCATTCCAGGGAGGGATGTCGTCCACCGGCCAATCGGCGACCTTGTGCGTGATATCCGCGGTGATCTTGGTGTTCGCGCGGAAGGCGGCCAGAACGGCTGCCTGGCTCGGATCGAGGAGGTTGAGCGTCAGGACGGTGGCCCAGGCACCGGTGGGGACATAGACGTCGAGGCTGTTGGTGCCCAGAGTCACGCCGTTGACATCACCGGTGGCGTAGCGGACGTCGGCGCTGCCGCCGACCGCCCAGCCGTCCATCTTTCCCTCCCAATCGCCGATGATGATGTCGGTGCTCTTGCCGGTGGCCACCGGAACGCCGACCACCTGGATGTTGTCGATGTAGAACTTGGTCGCCGAGGCGCCGTCCAGATTCGTCACCAGCGCCAGCTCGAACCACGAGATGTTATCGTCCGCTCCGGCGATCTTGGCCGTCAGGGCATCCGGGAGTACCCACGTGTACGTATGGGGCTGCCCGTCGCGTGTAACGTTTTGACTGCCGAGCGAGACCCAGCCGAGGTTGTTATTGGCACCGGTGTCATTGTTGTTCTGGGCGTTGATGACCATCTCGACCTGCATCCAGGCGGTGGTCATGTCGGCCGCGAAGGCGGTCACATCCGCCGTGATCTTCACGCCCTGATTCGCCAGCGCGGCGCGATTGGGCTTCAGGTCCAGCAGGGCATCGATGTGCCATCCGCCGGGACCGTCGACCTGCAGCGCCTGGGTTCCGGCTGTCGCACCGGTTGTGCTGAACGAGAGCTTGGCATCCGCGGCCCGCCAGCCGCCGAGATTGCCCTCGAAATTGCCCACCGCCACGTCGCCGTAGCTGGTGGGCCTTCGAGGGCCAGGGCCTTCGAGGGCCAGCCCTCAAATTAACAATTAGCCGGGTGCCATGTCTACGCTGGCGTAGACATGAGGCTTTCGGGGTCAGGCACTACGTTACGGTTACCATGTGAATTCGCCCCCCTGGATGCTGACCGGGGGGACAACCACCGATTATTGCGTCGACGCGGGCGGGTGAGGAGCGGTAGATTGGCGGCATGCCAGGATGTAAACGCGCGCGAGGGAATGATGCTACCGATCGCCCACTCCTGTACTTCTCCAAACTCAAACAGGCCCACGATACCAGACTACTGGGCCTGTCTGCTTGCCGGGATAGACGCAGGAGCGTCTCACTTTGTTGCCTTGTCGCGCCGGACTCGTCACCCGATTATCGACCAGGCTCGCGGGCATACGATCCGACTTCCTGCCAGGGCCGGCCGAGGGAATCCAGCAATTGCCGGAAGCCCTCGTGGCTGCCGATCATCTGGACCCCGCGCAGAATCCCCCCTGAGTCAGTCGAAGGGTCGCCCCGCTCCAGGAGAACAGAGCGGTAGACGGTTTCCCCATCGGTCGTGAGGACCCTCTCTTCGAGACCGTCGCCTGCCGGCGGGCCGACCGATTCGATCTCCATGTCCTTGTGCTTGAACAGCAGCGGCGCGACCGGCTCCGGGACGTAGGTCAGAGGGCGACCCTCCCCGAACGCGACGGCATTCTCGCCCGCGCCGCGACCCTGCTCGTGAGCGCGGATTACGGTACTGGTGTGTGTGCCGTCCCGCTGGGCGATGTCCCCGCAGGCGAAAACACCCGGCATGGAGGTCTGCTGGTACTCGTCCACGAGGATCCCTCTATCGACTTTGAGTCCGGCCTGCTCAAACAGCTTGAGCTCCTTCGTTGCCCCCGCCGTGGTGACGATCAGGTCGCCGGACAGCTCACTGACATCATCCAGCGTCACATGCAGTCGCTCGCTTTTTGACAGCGTTACCGCGTACCGGCCGGTCACCACGTTGATCCCCGCTCTCTGCAGCCGGCGTGCCAGGACGGCCGCGGCGCCTGCGCCCAACTGTTGCGGGATGAGCCGGTCCATCTTCTCCACGATGGTCACGTCCAGCCCGGCGCCGGGCTCCCCAACGCGATTCATTGCGTTGGGGGACCCTTCGCGGGCGTACAGAGCCGATTCGACGCCGCTGATACCGCCTCCCAGGATCAGCACCCGACGCGCAGCGGCGCTGCGAGTCTGCCGTGTGTTGCCCAGACGCTCCCGGATCGCCAGGCTCTCGCCCACTCCCCACAGCGGAATAACGTCGTTAGGGAACTCCCGGACAAAAGCCAGCAAGGCGGGCGCCGCTCCCGTCGCGAGGACCAGAGCGTCAAACAACTCCTCTCGTCCGCCCGCCGTAACAGCCTTCTCGCGGGCGTCCAGGTCGATCACTTCCGAATCCAGCCGCAGGTCGATGCCATGCTCCCGATACCAGGATTCCGGCCTCAGGTAGATGCCGTCCAACTCCGCCTGGCCGAAAGCCAGTGCGACCACCCGGGGCCGAAAGTACGGCAGAACCGACTCGCCGGAAAAGAGCACGACTTGGGCGCCAAGCTGGCTCGCCCGCCAGGCGGCCTCCACGCCCGCGTGTCCGGCACCAATAACCCCAACTCTCATCCTCTGTGTCTCCCACCAAAGTCAATCCGCACATCCGGCAGGCCCCGGCACCGCAGGAGCGGGTAAGGCCGAGACCTGCCAGAGTTTTTACGCCCATTTCCAGCCACAGTTCATTGGTTCGCAGCGGGGTTTCTGCTGGCCGCTGTTGCGGCTAGGGGTAAAATCAGGATGTGGCGTTCTTTTGAGGAACCAATATGAGGAGACCGCGGATGGGACAAGAAAAGCCGGCGCCGCGCGTGATTCGTCTCCTGATGGACCGGCCGCGGCTGATTGTCGCCGGGTGCCTGATCGTCCTGGCAGGAGCGGGACTCGCCTTGGTGCTGGCCCTGCCGCGCGGCAACGTAGATGAATTGCTCCGGGCCATCGATGCGGCTCACGCAATCCCGGCGGAGGAAGACGCCGCCAAAATCTACACGGAGTTGGCGTGGGACCCTAACCTGCCATCTTTGGACCTATCGGTCCTGCCACAGGTGGATTTGTTTGTCACGTTGACGCGGCCTTGGCGCAGCGTCGAGTTCCCACAAGTAGCCCAGTGGATCAACGAGCGCCGCGTAATCGTTGACACTCTGTTGGCGGCCGGCCGCAAACCACGGTGCTGGTTCTCGGTCTTCGAGGCCCGCTGGCAGGCTGGGAAGCGAGCCCACACAGGATGTGACTGGCCGGAACTGTTGGTGTGGGCGGCCAACCGGGATTTGGGCGAGGGCCGTGTCGACGCCGGCTTGGACAAGCTGTTGTGCGTGTTTCGGATGGCGCGGCATTTCCTCGCCCAGGGCAGCCCACAGGACTATCTGGTGGGAAAGGGCGTGGCCTGGTCCGGCTTGAAGCGATTCAATAGATTGGTTGTCCTTGAGGATGTGCCGCCCGAGTGGCTGGCCCGACTCGAAGCGGCTCTCCCACCCAGCGAAGATATCTCGAAGAAACAGTCCCGGCAGTTGGAGGAAGTCAGAGTTCTTTATGAGCGGGAGTATCCGCGGACTCTCCGTGCACGTCTCCAGAGCATATTCTCTCCGAAGACACACTCCCGTGGGGCCGTGGAGTCCCACCTCATCTTCCTGGGCCAGTGTCGCGCCGCCCGAATCCTGCTCGCGCTGCGCCGCTACAGGAATGACACCGGAACGTGGCCGGCAGACCTCCGCGCACTGGGGACCCGTCTGCCACCGGAGGCGCTCCTCGATCCCCTCAGCGGCAAGCCCTTTGGGTACCGGCTCCGTGACGACGGCTTCCTCTTGCACAGTCTGAGTACCAATGGCACAGATGAAGGCAGCCAGGATCCGGACGGCTATGTCTACTGGTACGGCCGCTGACGGCGCTGCTACTCGATGTGTGCGCCCTCAATCTCCAGTGCCCAGGCGTGCTGACATGGAGGCGACTGGCGAACGTCCTGCGGGATAGTCACGGATAACCCTTCCGGCGTGATGGTCCACTGAACAGCAGTCTTCGAGCCGAGCAGCTTTATCGACTTGGCGGCCTTGATCGGCGGGACTTGAACTCGTTCGGGCAAGGTGTTCTGGCCGTCTGCGGCGAGGTAGATGGCGTAGAGCTTCTCGCCCTTTTTGGTGAGGCACACCTGACCGATCTTGTAGGGCGGGATGGGGCGGGTGCCGTAGATCGCGTCGCCGTTGATCCGCATCCACTGACCGATCTCCTTCATGCGCTCCAGGGCCGGCTCGGGTAATTCGCCGCCGGAATCCGGGCCGACATTGACCAGGAAATTGCCGCCTTTGGCCACGATATTGACGAGCAGGTGGATGAGTTGGCGGGTGGATTTGTACTTGTCGTCGGGTTTGTACGACCACTGCGTTGCCATCGTCATGCAGGTTTCCCACACGTAGGGCATGGCCTTCTCCGGCACCTCCTGCTCGGGCGTGCGGTAGTCCTCATAGCGGCCGCCGACGGTGCGGTCGACCACAAGCAGCCCCGGCTGGTGACTTCGTGCCATCGCGGCCAGCTTGGGCATGTTGATGTCCTGCTTGGGCGGGCGGACCTGGCCGCCGTCGAGCCAGAGGATATCGACCGGGCCGTAGTTCGTCATCATCTCTTCGACGATGTTGTGCGTGAAAGAGACAAATGTTGCCCACTTGTCGGGGTACTGGCTCGTGTCGTAGTTCACATTGCGGTCCTTGTGGGGCCAGTCGGGGGACCAGTAGCCCGGATGGTGCCAGTCGGACTTGGAGTAATAGGCCCCGATGCCGAAGCCCTCGGCGCGGAATGTGTCGAAGACCTCCTTGACGACATCCGCTTTCGGATTCGCATGGAAGGGGCAGGAGGGGTCGGTCGTGCGGTAGTCCGTCTGCTTCGTGTCGAACAGGCAGAAACCATCGTGATGCTTCGTCGTGAGGACGACGTATTTCATGCCGGCATCCTTGGCGGCGGCGACCCACTTGGTGGGATCGAACCTCTGCGGGTTGAACGTCTTGTTGAGGGCCACGTAATCGCGGAAGAAGCGCTCGAAGTCCTTGTCCCGCTGGGCCCAGGGCGGCAGGTCGTCCGGCCGGGCCCACTTGTCGGCCTCGACCAGCGGCCACGACTCGATGCAGCCCCACTGACTGTAGATGCCCCAGTGCATCATGAAGCCGAGCTTCCAGTCCTGGAACCGGTCGAGCTTGTCCCACACGAGCGGATCGGTCTCCTGGTCGGCCGCTGCTGGTTTGCCCGTGGGCGGATAAGAGAGGTAGTTCGCGAGGATATGGCCGAGGATCTGCTCGCCTTGGGCATTGGCGTGGATGGGGTCGCGCTGGAAGGAGGTCAGGTCCTTTCCTGAGTCCCGAATGTACGTGGCCCAGGCGGCCTCCAAATCGAGGAATGCCGCCCCCACTTCCCCGGCGAGCTTCTCCAAGCCTTTGCGGTAGTCGCTGTAGCTGCTTGGATCGGAGATTCCCTGCCACTGGTCGTCTTTGCGCGGATCGGTCGCGCCGAAGGCCCCCGTCATGAGCAGGATGTCGGGCTTCGCAGCCTCCCGAATCTGGCGGATGACTTCACGGATCGACTCGACGTCGTTGCGATGGCTGATGCCGCCGATAAGGACCAGATCGGGACTGTGATCGAGCACGAACTTCTGCACCCGGCCGGGGTACTTATACCACCAGCAGCCGGTGGAGCCGCGCACGCACGTGATCTTCTCGATCCGGCATTTGGGGTGCCGTCGTTCGACGATGAAGTTCCAGCACGAGCGGCTGGTGTCGTTGACAATGCTGTCCCCGAGCATAACGACATGTAACGTGCCACCTTCTGTCAGTGCCTTTCCGGTCTTCGGCAGCTTGTCCCAGCGCTCGCCCGGTGGGCTATACTGCACGGGCGGGATTTCCGCGTAAGCCTTCTGAATCTGCTCCAGGCTGCGCTCGTTGCCGCGCAGGATAGAGCCCTCATCGGCGGCGCGGACAGGGACAATCATGAAGAAACTCAGGATCGTGACGAACGTAACATGCGCTGGGGAATTCACTGGTTTTCCTCCTGTTCAGGACCTGCGTGTTGGCAAAACCTTATAGGAATACACGACCACCAGCATGATATGCTCTGCGGCAGAACGATAACAAAGGGTGGCAGCCCGGAGTCTGATCCGGGCTGCCACCCGTGAGTGCCACATCCATGGATCGATCAGCGTTGCTTGCGGTTACTGCGCTTCTGAACTTGCTCCAGGAGGGTGTTGGCGCGTTTGGCCACTTCGTTGTTCGTGGTAGTTTGCGCCACCTTCTGGAGCGGCTCGACCAATTGGGCGGCCACCTTGGCGGCGCCGCGTCCCTTGAGCAGTCTCTCGGCCAACGTCACGGCGGCCATCCCGGCTTCCTGCTGCATACCCGCGTCGCTCAGATAAGGCAGGATCAGGCTCATGGCCGCCGGCGATTCGATGTTGCTCAGCGTGCCGAGCAGCAATCTCTTCTCCTCATCCCGCTGGATCAGGCCTTTCGCCTGCTCACACATCTGGAGCCGCTGCTCGGTCGCCATTTCTCCGCGCACGGCCAGGTTGAGATAACTCCGCAGAAAGAGGGTCTTGGCGGTGGAATCGTTCGTCGCCTTGGCCAGAGCCAGCAGGTCCGGTGCGGCGTCCGCCGTTCTCCAACTGCCCAGGGCCCGAATCGCGGCGGAGCGGACCTCGGCATTGTTGCTGTCGATGGCCGCGCGAACCGCCTTCAGGGAATTCGGTCCGCCAACTGCGGCGAGGACCCTGAGCAGGGCGGCCTGCTGCGCGGGCTTGGCCTGCGGGAGCCGGTCGATCAGCTTGTCGGCCTGGACTTGCGGCTCCTTGGCTTTCGTGCAGGCGGTCGCGATGGCCTGTTCGGCGGCGGCCAGATCCTGCGGCCGATCCACAGTCTCAAGTAATTCCAGCAAGGCGGGCAGTTGATCGGCCCCGCCGAGGTCGCCAACCATTCTGATGGCCTCGGGCCGAATCTTCGCATCGGCGTTGCGGGCAGCTTTGAGCAGGACGGGAACGCCACTCGCCATGCGCCGGCGCCCCATCAGATCAAGGCCCGTGCGCTGCTTGTCGGTGTTGCCGCCGGCGAACATCTCCGTCACGGCGGCGTCCGCTTCAGGACCCGGGAAGGTGGCGAGGCTCGTCTGGGCGGCCTGCGCGATCTCGCGGTCGCTGTCGTCCAGCAGTTGCACGAGCACCGGCACGGCAGAGGCATCCGCCAGTTCCGTGACGGTCTGGAGGGCGGCCATGCGCACGGGCTTCGCGCCGCTCTTGGCGACATCGAGCAGGGCCGGCACCGCCGCCTTGTCGCCGCGACGGCCCAGGGTCTGGATGATCAGAATCTGGTTGTCGGCCGGCAGGTTCTTCATCTCGTCGAGCAAGGCCTTGGTGACGCGGTCGCCCGGCATCTCCTGGGCGGCCTGCACCGCGGCGGAGAACAGGATGTAGTCCTGGCTCCGCAGATACTGTCGCAGCAATTTCGGCCCTCCCCGGTCGCGGGTGAGGAGGGCCGCACGCAGCGCCCCGCCTCGAACCTGGTGGGGGGAATCGAGCTTGCACAGTTCATCGTAGATCGCGACCGCTTGCTCCTTCTGGTCGTGGGCGGCCAACGACTCGGCGCAGCGGAACAGGCCTTCACAGAAATCGAGTTTGTTCTCGGTGGACGCTTTTGGCAGCGCCGCTTGCAGAGCATTAGCGGCCTCGATCGTGCCGATCTTGCCCATGGCTCGCGCTGCCGCGCGGGCGACTACAGGATTGGAATCGCCAAACAGTTTCGCCAGGGCGCCGACGGCCTTGGCATCACGCCGCACGCCGATGCTGCCGATGACGCCGACGAGCGGTCCGCCCTTTACTTTGCCGAGCGCATCGCGCAGGGCCTCATCGACCGCCGGGTCCGGGTTCGGCTCCAGGGCATAGCGGGCGTTGTGAGAGAGTTCCTCATTACCGAGCAGGGCGGCCAGCGGGGCAATGGAATCCTTGCCGCCCATGATGGCCAACTGCCGGCAGGCATCGGCCTTGTCTTTGCGGGCGGCCTCCGCGCTCTTGAGCACGGCAATCAACTTGGCCTCGTCGCTCTTCGACGCGACAGTCTGCGCGAGCATCGGCACCGCATAAGCCAACAGCAGTGCGATGATCAGGATGATCTGTATTCTTGACCTTGACATGGTAATCTCTCCAGCAATGGTGTTTGTAGTGGCGCCGTAAGGCGTTTCTTTCGATATGCCCTTACGGGCACACTACGAACGGCTCAACGATTGCTCCTATATGACCCACGGCTCCCGCATCGCACGGGCACGGAAGCGGTTCGCTTCGGCGTCGTTGACGAACTCCTCTTTGACCGGATCGAACTTCATGTCGCGCTTGAGCCACATGCAGATATTGGCCGCGTGGACCGTGGACATCGAGCGGTGCATCATCACCGGGTTGGCCACGGTCTGACGCCGCGACTTGACGCAATCGAGGAGGTTGCGGACGTGGCTCATCGGCCGCTGGGTGCGGGCGCAGTAGTCATCGACCAGCTTCTTGAAGTCGGCCATCCAGGCGGGATTGGAGACCTCCGGCTTGGAGTAGCCGTCGGCGATCGCGACCCAGCCCTCGGTGCCTTCGTAGCGGACGCCGCAGGAGCCGTGCCAGATCTTGGCGTTCATGTCCCGTTCGAGGACCATCTTCACACCGTTGGCGAACGTCGTCACCATGCCGTCGCCGCTGTTGTTGTTCACGTACTTGTATTCGACGGGCGACGTCTCCCACAGCCCGAGCGCCACCTGGCACTGGGCGAACGTGTGGGCGCCCCATTCCCCGATGCAGCTCGTGTGGAAGTCATAGTGGTTGCGCCAATCGCCGCTGCAATAGGCCGGGTTGTAAGGTCGCCACGGACACGGACCCAGCCAGGCGTCCCAGTCCACCTCCTCTTTCGGAGGCAGGGGCTGGGCCGGCAGCCAGTCGTGCCGCATCTCGGCGGCGTCCCACGGTGCGATGTGCGCCCGGACGGTATGGACCTGGCCGAGATAGCCCAGCCGCAGCAACTCGTTGGCGAAGGTGAAGTTGCCCTCGCTGAGCCGTTGAATGCCGGACTGGTAGACCCGCCGGTAGCGCCGGGCGGTCTCTACGACCGCCTGGCCTTCCGCGATGGTCATGGCCGAGGGCTTCTCGGAGTAGATGTCCTTGCCCGCCCGCATGGCCATGACGGCGGCCGTCGCGTGCCAGCGGTCACCGGTGGTGCTCAGAACCGCGTCGATGTCGGTGCGGGTGGCGAGAAACTCGCGAATGTCGGCGTACAGCTTGCAGTCGCTGTTGCCGTAGCGGGTGTCTATGATCCGCTTGACGTTCTCGCGGCGCTGCTTCTGGGGATCGCAGTCGGCGACGAACTGCACATCCTTTTCCGGCAGCATCCAGTTGAGCACATACGAGCCGCGGGTGCCGATCCCGATGCCGCCCATGATGATGCGCTCGCTGGGCGGGACCGCGCCGTCCCGGCCGAACACCGAGGCCGGCACGATGGCCGGTAGCGCCGCCAGCGCCGCCGTGCGCCCCAGGAATGCTCGCCGCGAAAGAGTGGGTTTCTTCTCAGACATGGCAATCTCCTCATGGATAGTGATAATGGATTATGGGTGATTGATGATCGGCACGACCTATCGCCAACCACGAACCACCGTTACCCTGATCTGGTGGGACATTCTACCGCCCCCGGGTCCCCGCGCCCACCAGAAAAGAATCGTCCAGCGGCTGCGGTTGCGAAGCTCGTTTGCAGTGTGCTCGTAAGAGCATATAGAAGATAACGCCTCACGGCGTCACTACGAATGGAAACGAGCCGCACCGCCAATTGACGATTGACGCTCAGCCGCAAGATGGGCCACGGCTCGTACACCTCACTGGTCAGGACTCGAATTCGCTGCGGGGCAGGCCCGACTGGCGAATGATTGATTGCAGCGTGCCAATGCGGAGTTCGGAATGATTGGGCACCGGCACGGTAACCGTTGTGGCCGGCAGACGCTTCTGCATCACTATGTGGCTGCCGCGCTGACGCACTGGAATAAATCCATGACGAGCAAGAATATCGCAGACTTGTTGCCCCGAGAGTACGCGCAGTTTACTCAACGGCAATCTCCAGACGCGTTATGTACACTTCCTCGTGCAATCGCTGTTGGATTTCCTCAGGCGCAGCGGTCTCGAAGAACAACTCGAGTGCTTCCCGGAGGTTCTCGCGCGCCTCGTTGATCGTATTTCCCTGGCTGGCAATGTCGAGTTCCGGACAGAGGGACACATAGCCATCGCCTTCGCGTTCGATAATTGCCGTGAGTTGTTTCAGCATAGCATGTACTCCAGCTTCTCTGATAAAGGCTATGATAGTGCAGCGCACGCGGAAAGTCAATTGTCTTCCGGAAGTGGTAGCTCGCTCTGGAATCGTCGTGTATGATACACTCTTGCGTGTGCAGGAGATCAAACGTACCAAGAGGTACCGTGATGCATTTGAAGAGCGTACGGTTTCACGCGGATCGCTATCCGACGCGGGAGCACTATCCTTTCAAGCTCGATATCTTCCGCCGGACGGACGGAATCGACTTTCGCACGCCGGTGACGCTGTTCGTCGGTGAGAACGGCACGGGCAAATCGACGCTGCTGGAGGCACGGCCAGTCGATCATGTCCTTCTTCAAGGCCCGCTACGCGATCAAGGGCTTGTACTTGCTGGACGAGCCGGAGACGGCCCTATCCCCCAAGACTCAACTCGCTCTGCTCGATCTGCTGGAGAAGATGAGCGCCGCCGGCCACGCCCAGTTCCTCGTCGCCACGCACTCCCCGATCCTCCTATCCTGTCCCCGCGCCACGATCTACAGCTTCGATCATGCCCCCATCGCCCCCATGCTGTACGAAGACACCGACCACTACAAGACGTATAAGGCATTCATGGACCGCCAGCCCTTCTGAGCTTCTTGACATCGATCAAGTCTTGATCCCTGGCGCTGGCTTCCTTTGTCGTTATCAAATCCGCTTTCGATATGAACGGGATGACCAGCCCTTCCACTTGCGTCTGTTCCCGGCTTGCCCAGGCGGTTTCGAAAGTCACGCCGGGCAGAGACATCATGATGTCTAGCCTGAATGGCGGATTCCCCATTTGGTAGAAATACCCCTCCTGCGTAAAATCGGACGCCGTGAGGTCCTTGAGAGGCGCCCCAAACTCCCTCAGCGCCGCGAAAACCGCTTCGGCGTTCTTCGCGTCGGTGGCGATCCACAAGTCCAAGTCCTTGGTAAAACGCGGCTCGGTGTACTTCATGACAGCATAGCCGCCGACTACCAGGTAGCGGACTTTATGCTTTGCCAAAATGCTCAACAGTTCTTTGAAGTCTGGGCTCGTCAGCATGTCCGTACCTGATGGTCAGATAGTCCCGTATCATATCGAGCGCTGCGTCGAAAATGGCCTGATCGCCTTGCGCTTGCCAGAATTCGATGTCGAAGCGGTCTGTCTCATCACCGATCCGCCGATAGGATTCCTTGATTTCTCTCATGGTTTCATGTCCTTTACTGCCATCAAGGACAATAGCCCGCCGCAAGCAAGGAGTCAACGATGATTCTGCCGGTCTCGTTCTCCGTTATCTTCAATCACCCGGCAGACCTCTGCGTCGCAGTTCTTGCACTTGCCTCGAAGGATGAGGTCTTTCCCCTCCATTTCCGCCGTCTCCAGGACAATCGGTACAGACCCAAGGCATTGCCCGCAGAAGACATTGTCGAGAATCCTCTTCTGGGCCCATTGGGGGATTGTCTTCCATCGCCGTGCTGCCTCTGGCGTGAACGGATCAGTTGGATGGACGGGCATTATCATTTGTTCTTCTCATTGAATCCCAAGGTCACCGATTACGGCCTGCTCCAGCCCCGTTTGAACCGCGCTTTGGTGTCGCGGGGGAGTCATTCGGTGCAGTGCCCTGTTCGGAGTCCAGCTTCGTGAACCGCAGAATTCTTCTGCCTTCGGGTAGCGCCTCGATTTCGAGCTCTGACCGCAGATCCCGCCTAAGTTCGTCCAGCAAGTCATCGAAGAACATATCCTCACCGCACGCAGCTTTGGTGACGACCTCTTGGGCCAATGTGACCTGCCTCCGGGTTCCGAATAATTGGATGTCGCTGATGGCGCACTCAATAGTGTTGAGCGCTTCTGTCATTTCCTTCCGAGGGCGATTACTGGAGTACTCGATTTGGCGATAGGCCTCGATGAGGAACTGCAAACGTATCTCGCGCCTCTTCGCCTCCCTGTCCTGCCTCTTGAGGTCACGCGCAGACAAGTAGTACACGGCTATCGCTGTGATTGCGCCAATGAAAGCTGTAACCACTTCAGTCATGCGCAACTACTCCGAGCATATGCTCACGTGGCTTCCCGATAAACCCGCATTCGGGTTTTGCTTCCAGATGGTACGCCACGTCGCAGGTTGTTCGTTTGTGCACCACCAGCATCCGGACCTCCTTCAACTATACGAAGATCATAGCGGGCACAAGCGGAAAGTCAACGAATTGGAAATCAGCCACGGAAGCGATCCGTTGTATAATGCCAGGCGAGTGTTTGCTCGGAGAGAATCACAAAGACTCGGTCGGAAAGGGGAATGAGCCATGCGGCATTCGGTGGGATTCGGGGCATGGGCAGTGCCGGCTTGCCTTGTGGTCGTTGTGTGCGTGACCTGTTCGATGCTGAGGGCCGCCGAAGCACGGGGCGGGGAGGTCTTGTACAACGGCATCATGCTGCCGGAGGTGTGGCCGCCGAAGGTGGAGTGGGAGGACATCAAGGCGCGAAAGCCTGTCGCAGAGCCGCCGTATCTGGTCCATCCGCCGGAGGTGATTCCGATCGATGTCGGGCGGCAGCTCTTTGTGGATGATTTTCTCATCGAGCAGACGACGCTCAAACGGACGTACCACCTCGCCAAATACCACCCGGCCAACCCGGTCTTCACGGGCGGGATGCCGTTCAGCGGCGGGGTATTCTGGGACCCACAGGATCAGCTTATCAAGATGTGGTACCACCACGGCGGCGGCACCGGGTACACGACCTCCAAGGACGGGATTCATTGGGAGCCGGGGCGTCTGGTGCTGGAAGGCAACACCGATTCGCAATGCGTCTGGCTCGATCTGGAGGAGAAGAATCCGGCCAAACGCTACAAGATGACCCGTTCGGTGGTCGCGGACAATCGCTGCCGGGGTTGGATCTACTTTTCCGCGAATGGAATCGACTGGCGGCAAGTAGGCTATACGGGGGACTGGGGTGACCGCAGCACTTTCTTCTGGAATCCGTTCCGCAAGCTGTGGGTGATGAGTTGTCGGCACGGGTGGGGCGAGCCGCGAGCCCGCCGCTATTGGGAAGTGCGGGACATGGAAAAAGGGCCGTACTGGCGCTCGCCGGGCCAGCCGGATTACGCGCCCTTCTGGATCGGCTCCGATACCCTCGATCCCGCGCGACCGGACTACAAGATCGACCCGCAGCTCTACAACCTCGATGCGGTCGGCTACGAGAGCCTGATGCTGGGCCTCTTCACCATCTGGCGGGGCCAGCCCGGACCACGGGAAAAGCCCAACGAAGTGTGCATTGGGTTCAGCCGGGACGGCTTCCACTGGACCCGGCCGGACCGGCGTGCGTTCTGCCCCGTTTCCGAAACGCCCGGCGCGTGGAACTATGCGAATGTGCAGTCGGTGGCGGGGGGCTGCCTGGTCATGGGCGACCAGCTTTACTTCTACGTGAGCGCCCGTGGCAACGGCCGCGTGGCGGGACTGGCCACGCTGCGGCGGGACGGTTTTGCCTCCATGGATGCCGACGCTTCCGGCGGCATGCTGACCACCCGGCTTGTGACCTTCCAAGGCAAACACGCCTTCGTGAACCTCGACGCTCCGCAAGGTGAGCTTCGCGTCGAAATCCTGGACGAGAAGGGCGATCCGATTCTGCCCTTTACGCGAGATAATTGCGTGCCGATACGAGGCGACAGCACGCTCGCGCCGGTGCGCTGGTCTGGTGCGGCGGACCTCTCCGCCGTCGCGGGCAAGAGAGTACGGCTGCGTTTCCATCTGACCGGCGGCAGTCTCTATGCCTTCTGGGTCAGCCCGGATGATTCAGGCGCAAGTCACGGGTATGTGGCGGCCGGTGGACCCGGCCTCACGAGCAACGTGGACACCGTCGGTAGACGGATTGCCAACCATTGATCCGGCCGAGAAGAAACTGAAAAGACGAAGTAGCCGAAAAAAACGCAAAAAGGCGCAAAAATAGAAGCGCGCAGTCGAATACGTATTCTCTTTCGGCCATGAATTTGGGAGCGGAGCACCATGAGAGATCGCATATTTGAACTGACCGACATTGTTCGAGAGACGGGGTACGCTATTCATTGCTATCACGGCCCCGGTCACTTGGAGAAGGTCTACGAGAATGCTCTCGTTCATCGGTTGCGAAAGCGGGGCATATCGGTCGAGCAGCAGAAACCCTTGACTGTGCACGATGAGGATGGCACGATCCTCGGCGAGTACGTCACTGACATCCTGATAGAAGGACGCCTAATCGTTGAAGTCAAGGCTGCCAAGGCTATCATTGACGATCACGTCGCCCAGACGCTTGGCTATTTGCGTTCGGCACGCCTGGAACATGGGGTCCTCGTCAACTTCGGTGCGCCCAAATTCCAGATTCGCAAGCTTGTTATGTCGGAGGCTTTGCATCAGCCTGAACGCGGCGGTCTACCTCCGCTCCTGATTCTCCTTTTTGCGTCTTTTTGCGTTTTTTTCGGCTATTCGTCTCCTTCGGTTGCGGCGGGGCCTTTTGAACCGGCGCTCGGCTTGCCGGTCTGCAACTCGGGCGTGCGGACCTGCATCATCTACCTCACGCATCCGTACGGACAGGACTTCCCTCGGAAAGATGGTATAATGCCGTTGGCTGCTCGCCGCAGTTCGGTGCAGGCGGGCCAGTTCGAAGTGCGCGACGGCAGGCCGGTATGCGATCGGGAGACGCTCTTCCGCCTGCCATTGGGTGAAGAGGGAAACAGCTTACCGCACCAGAATTGAAAGCGGCAAGGAGGATCGCGATGCGGATTGGGATTATCTCAGATACGCACGATCATCATCGCCACGTCATGCAGGCGATTGAGGTTTTTCGCCGGCATAGTGTGCAGTACGTGCTGCATGGCGGCGATATCGTCGCTCCGTTCACCATCCAGGCGTTTTCCGAGCTGAGGGAAGCGAAGCTCATCGCGGTGTTCGGCAACAACGACGGTGATAAGCTCCGGCTGAAATCCACCGTCGAAGCGTTCGGCGGCGAAATCCATGAATACTGCTATAAGGGCGAGCTGGCCGGCCGCAAGATCTGTATGATGCATACGGACCATCTGGCCGAGGATGCGATCAAGAGCCAGATGTACGATCTGGTCATCTACGGCCACACGCATCACCAGGATATCCGCCGGGAAGGCAGAACCTTGGTCGTCAACCCGGGCGAAGCCACGGACTGGATTACCGGCTCCGCCCGGGTGGCGATTATCGAGCTCGAAGACATGAGCTGCACGACCGAGGCGCTGGGCTGAGACGAAGATTCCATAGGACCGATAGGACGAATGGGAAGGTCCCCAAACGCGGATTTTAGCGTTTGGGAGCCCGGTCCTATAGGACCTATGTGCTTCTCACGTTCGGAGTTTCTTCAGGTTGTTCAGGGAGATTTCCGCGCCCTGGAGCGGCGGGACGGCGTCCTTTTCCTCCTCGATGATGTACCACCGGGTCGTGCCCGCGGTCCGGATGAGCTTGAAGACCTCGGCCCATTTCACGTCGCCTTCGCCGATCATGGCCTTTTTGTTCGTGGCGGAGTATTCCTTGAGGTGAATGGTGATGGCCCGCCCGGGATACCGCTTCAGGTAGACTACCGGATCGCCGCCGCCGTCCATGCAATTGCCGAGGTCGAGCTGCAGGATGACGTCCTTGCTGGTGTTGCTGGCAATGATGTCCCAGGGGGTCGTCCCGTCGATCGCGACGAAGTCCTGCTGGTGGGCGTGATAGCCGACCCACATCTTCCGCGGCTTGAGCTTTTCGGCCAACACGTTGAGCCGCTTGGCGTGTCCGAGCCACGTCTCCTTCGGGTTGGTCTTCGCCGGCTCCAGCCAGGGGACAATGACGTATTTGTTGCCCAGGATCTTGTTGAATTCGAGGGTGGCGGCCAGCTTGTCATCGGTGAGGTCCGTCATCTGGGTGTGCGTGCCGCAGCAGACCAGGCCGTTGGTGTCGAGCATCTTGCGGATGTCCTTGGCCTCGTGACCATAATAGCCTGCAAACTCGACGCCCTGATAGCCCATCTTCGCGACCTGCGCGAGCACGCCGGGCAGGTCCTTCTCCGCCTCTTTACGCACCGAGTAGACCTGCAGGCCCACCGGTATCTTCGCCCCTTTTGCCATACTCTTGCTCTCCTCTTCCTTCATGCAGCCGGTGCCGGCCAGAGTCAGAGCGGCCGCGGACGCCGTGGTGGCCAGAAAACCTCGACGGGACAGATTGGAGTTGCTCCCTTGCATCTTCATGCTCCTTCATCTCATGGTAACTCATGTGGACCCGGTTTCGGCGGCGGATCCTTCGCCCGAATTCTTGACCTGGATAGGCGCGATTGTAGTCGCGTCCCTCACACGCGTCAAATCCAAATGTTCCCGACTGGAGTACCGAGGTCTTCGATGTCATCGGGTGTTCTTACGCTGGTCGAGGCGTTCGCCGGCGGGACGGCGGACGGGGAGGTCCAGGCCGCCGCTGGCTTCGAGCTCGTCGAAGAGCTGTTTCTTCATGGCCTCGACCTGCTGCTGGTATGCGGGGACAGCGATCAAGTTGTGGCGCTCATGCGGGTCGGTCTGGAGGTCGTAGAATCCGTCATAGTCCCAGACGCCGTAGTAGTAAATGTATTTGTAGCGCTCCGTGCGGATGGCGAACAGCGTCGGCGTCGCGGGGAAATTCCATTCCCAGTGATACTCATACAGGATGTGATCGCGCCAGGGGACCGATTGGCCCACCAGAAACGGCAGAAACGACCGGCCGTCCATCTGCGCCAGTTGGGGGACCGGGACGCCGGCGGCCGCCAAAAGTGTCGGGGCGATGTCGATGTTCTGCACCATTTGTGTGACTTTCGTGCCCGGGGCGATTAGTCCCGGCGCGTATGCGAGCATGGGGATGCGGATCGACTCCTCGAAAGCGTCGCGCTTGTCATAGAAGCCGTGCTCGCCGAGAGCGAAGCCGTTGTCGCCCATGTAGATCACGAGTGTAGACCGGCTCAAACCGGACTCATCGAGATAACTCAACACGCGTCCGAGGTTCTCGTCCAAGCCGTGCAGAGTCTCGCCGTATCGGTGATAAAGGTCGTCAAAGGAGGGGACCGGATCGTTGTCATACGGTCCGGTCTCCATGTGATCTACGCCGTGGATGCTGTACCGCCGCTCGCGGACCCAATGGGGCTGCGTCTGGTAGTTGTCCTCCGTATTGGCCATGGTCTCAGGCCGCTTGATTCGGCTCTGGGCATACCGGCCCGCGTGACGCTGGGCGGGCTCAAATGGATAGTGGACGGCCTTGTGCGAGAGGTACAGGAAGAAGGGCCGGCCGGCATCCCGGCCGGTCTTGAGCCATTCCAGGGCGTGATCGGTCAGAATGTCCGTCGTATATCCCTGCGACGGCTGTTGCTTGCCGTTGACGTTGAGAACGGGGTCGAAGTAGACGCCCTGGCCTTTGAAGCTGACCCAATGGTCAAAAGCGGGCCGGGGGCCATCCTGGTCCTCTCCCATGTGCCATTTGCCGATGAAGGCCGTCTGGTAGCCGGCCTTTTGCAGGTACTGCGGAAAGAACATTGTCCCCGGCGGCTCGGGCCGCTGATTGTCGACGATGTGATGGTGGTGCATGTACTGGCCGGTGAGGATCGAGGCCCGGCTCGGCGAGCACAGAGACGTGCTGACAAACGCATTGGCTAGATGGGCGCCCTGTTGCGCCATACGGTCCATGTTCGGCGTTTCCAGGAACGCCGGCGCCTGGGGCAGGAATGCCAGGAAGTCATAGCGGTGGTCGTCGCTGAGCACCAGGACGATGTTTCGCCTCGGGGCTCGATTGTTCTCGGCCCGGGCGGACGGTGTGGTCGTGGTAAACAGGGTGACTGCCGCGGCGCCGCGACAGGCCAGCTTGAGGAAATCGCGCCGGCTTGAGCTTGTCCGCCGTGCCTCGAAATCATCCGTCATGGTTGTGTCTTTCTGCTGATGCGGCTCTGTCTATCTCCAGAACAGGGGCGCATGCCGCCGGCACGCGAGCCGGTGCTGCCTGCGGCAGATGGTATTCTCCACGCGCCGCGGCGTCAACCATGAGTCCTCGGGCGGAGCCTGCATCACTCCAGGCGGCTTGGCCTTGATGAGAAGCCGAGAAACAATCGCCGCACCACCGATGTATATAGGGTAGGATACTCGTGAGAAAGGGCGATTATGAGTGTGCAAAGGCATTTCGGTGCGGTGAAAGCGGTCGTCTTGGCCGGAATGGCCGGGGCGGCGCTATTGATGATTTACGAGATTTCCTTCAGTCGAGAGCGGAGTATGAATAGGCAATTAACACCGGAAGCGGAACGGGTGATCGTTCGTAAAGGTACGGAACGGCCGTTTACGGGCAAATACTACCAGCACTTCGAGAAAGGCGTTTACACCTGCAAACGGTGCGAGGCCGAGCTGTTCGAGTCCTCGTCCAAGTTCCGGTCGGAGTGCGGCTGGCCGAGCTTCGACGACCAGATTCCCGGGCGGGTGAAATGGCAGCCGGACGCAGACGGGATGCGAACCGAGATCATCTGCGCCAACTGCGGCGCCCATTTAGGCCATGTCTTTCTCGGGGAGCACTATACCGAGAAGAACACGCGGTACTGCGTGAATTCCATTTCGATGGATTTTATCCCCGCCGAAAAGCGGGTCCAGAAGGCGGATGATGCCGTAGGGGCGGGCCCCCGTGCCCGCCCGGACGAATCAGGGCAACCACAGGGGGTAGCCCCTACCAATCCGCAATCGTCGGAGCGGGCGATCTTTGCCTCCGGCTGCTTCTGGGGCACCGAGTACTACCTGCAACGGGCTCCCGGCGTGATTTCCACGACGGTCGGCTTCACGGGTGGGCACGTCGATCATCCGACCTACAAACAGGTCTGCACCGGCCGGACCGGCCACGCCGAGGCGGTCGAGGTCATTTATGACCCCTCGAAGACCAGCTACGAGAAGTTGGCCAGGCTCTTCTTCGAGACGCATGACTTCACGCAGTTGAACCGCCAGGGACCGGATATCGGCAAGCAATATCGCTCTGCGATCTTCTACCTGAATGACGAGCAGAAGCGGATCGCCGAGCGGCTCGTGCAGCAGTTGCGGCAGATGGGCTACAACGTGAAGACCGAGATCACGCCCGCCGGCAAGTTCTGGCCGGCCGAGGACTACCATCAGGCCTATTATAACAAGACCGGCAAAACACCGTATTGTCACATCTACCGGCCGATTTTCCCACAGCCGGTCGGGGCCGCCGGCGCCTGAGTGAACTTGGGGGCCGTTCGCGTGTATGCCTGTCAGTACGGGGATGCCGACCCCGGCGTGCATGCCGCGGAGCGATGCTGTAGCCGCAACGGGGACAGGGACGGGGCGAAATTATGGATGCTGTGATCTTCAGTGCCGTGGCCTTTCTTTCGACCTTGACGGGCGGCTTGGCGGCGGCGCGGTTCCGGACGTGGTTCGGCACTCTCGCGGCGTTCGTGGCGGGCGTGCTGATTGCCGTGCCGCTGTTCGATCTGTTGCCGGAAGCGCTGTGGAACTGGGCGCCGCGTCGAAGATCCCGCCTCAGCACGTCATGTACGTCGTGGCGTTGGGATTCCTCTTCCTTTTGACGCTGAGCCGCTACATTTCCGTCCATCACATCTGCGAGGGCGGCGAGTGCCGCAACGTCCGTCATCCGCAGGCCGGCTGGTTCGGCGCCTCCGAGCTTTCCGTTCACAGCTTCATGGACGGGTTCGCGATTAGACTTGGTTTTCAGGCGGACGTCCACGCCGGGCTGGTCGTGGCGATGGCTGTCATCGCGCACGACTTCTCCGACGGCATGAACACGGTGACCCTCATGCTTAAGGCCGGCAACTCGTTGAGATCGTCGCTCAAGATGCTGGTCGTCGATGCGGTGGCGCCGGTGCTGGGCGCCGTCAGCACTCTCTTTGTTATCGCTCCGACATCGGTCTTGGTGTACCTGCTGCCGTTCTTTGCCGGGGGGTTCCTCTATCTCGGCGCCAGCGACCTGTTGCCGGAGGCCCATGAAAAGAACCCGCCACTCACAGCCTTACTATCCACCGTCGCCGGCTTCCTCGTCATCTTCGCCATCATGCAGGCGCTGGGACATTGATGGATTTACTACGTGCGATTTTCCCTTCGTAAATAGCAAATCGTAAATCCTCAATCTTCCGCAGCTTCTCTTGGTACGAACTTGCCATAGCGGAGGGCCAGGGTTGGGAGCACGAAGAGGTTGAGGGCGGTCGACGTGATCAGGCCGCCGAGAATGACGATGGCCATCGGGCCCTCGATCTCGCGGCCGGCTTCGCCGGTGCCCAGCGCCAGGGGCAACAGGCCCAGGGCCGTGACCGCGGCGGTCATCAGGATCGGGATCAGCCGTTCCGAGGCGCCTCGCATCGCGGCGTCGAGGCCCCAGGTCATGCCCTCTTTGTCCACCAGATGGTCGAAATGGGAGATCATCATGATCGAGTTGCGCGTGGTGATGCCGAAGAGCGTGACGAAGCCGACGAGCGAGCCGATGGTCAGCCCGCCCTCGCCCGACACTCCGAGCACTTGGGTCAGCCAGACGGCCAGGATGCCGCCGACGAGCGAGAACGGCACATTGGCCAGCACCAGGAACAAGTTCCGCGCGTTGCCCAGTGCGATGGTCAGCAGCAGCAGAATGCCCACCGCCGCGATGGCGGAATGGAGCAGCAATTGTTGCTGTGCCGCGGCCGTCGCCTGGGCGGCACCGCTGAACGCGGCGTAGGTGCCGCCGGGGAAACTGACCTTGGCCGCGACCTGTCTCTTCGCCTCCGCCACAAAGGAGGTCACGTCGCGCCCGCTGGTGGCGCAAGTCACCGTCTGGCGGCGGCGGGCGCCCTCGTGCATGATGGAGTCGCGTCCGCTGGTCGGATAAACGTTCGCCAACTCGCGCAAGGGGATACAGGTCCCTTGAGGGTTGCGCAGGAGCAGGGACCCGATGGCTTGCGGGTCTTGCCGGCTGGACTCGGTCAGGATCACCGCCACGTCGGCAACCTCGTTGCCGCGATACGTTTGGGCGACGACCGTACCCTGGTACGCCGTCTCGATGGCGTCGAGCGCTTCCACCGGGCGGAACCCTAATTGCGTCAGTCGGTCAGGGCGCAGACGCACCGTGATACGCGGCGTGCCGGCGGGCGACTTCATCTGCACGTCCGCCGCGCCGGGCACGGCTTCGAGGATCTTCACGACCTCCTGGGCCTTGGCATCCAGCACATCGAGGTCCTCCCCGAAGATATTGACGACGACCGGGGCGGTTTCGCCCGTGAGCGTCTCGCCGATGCGGTCGCCGAGGAACGTCAGCACTTCGAAGCGAATGCCGGGGAACTTCTTCAGGATGGCGCGAATTTCGTCGGCCATGGTCGCCTCTTGCTTGCCGGAGATCGGCTTGAGCTCGACATGAAACTCGCTGCGGTGCGGTCCCCACGGATCTTCGCCGAGCTCCGCCCGTCCGACCTGCTGCTCGACGGTGTCGATGCCGGGGTGTTGGAGCAGTTCCCGGGAAATCTGCCCGCCAATGCGGATCATCTCGGGCAGCGACGTGCCGGGGGCGGTGAAGACCTGGAGGACAAAGTGGCCCTCCCGGAATTCCGGCAGGAACTCGCCCCCAAAGGAGGACAGCCGCGTCAGGGCGGCGAGGCAGATGGCGGCCACCACGAGGATGATCGTGCGCGGCCAGCGGGTGGTGAACCCCAGCCCCCAGCGATAGATGGCCTTCAGGATATGCTGCAGATGCGGCTCTTCGGTCTTTCTCGCCCCTTTGTCGAAAAGTAGATACGTCAACGCCGGCGTGAGTGTCAGCGCGACCAGCAGGGAAGCCATGATCGCGAGGATGTAGCTGAGCGCCAGCGGGGCGAAGAAACTGCCCTGCAGCCCCGTCAACGTCAGCACGGGCAGAAAGACCAGGGCCACGATGAAGGTCGCGTACACCACGGCACTGCGGACTTCCAGGGAGGCGTCCAGCACGACGCGAAAGACCGGGCGCGGATGGGCCAGAGTCTTGTTCTGGCGCAGCCGGCGAAAGACATTCTCCACGTCGATAATGGCATCATCGACCACTTCGCCCAACGCGATGGCCAGGCCGCCGAGCGTGATCGTGTTGATCGTGATGCCCATTCGTTCGAGCACAATGACGGCGGTCAGCAGCGACAGGGGGATGGCGGTCAGGGAGATGAAAGCGGTGCGCACGCTGCCGAGCAGCAGAAACAGCGTCACCGCCACCAGGATACCGCCCAGGACGAGAGAATGTCTCATGTTGCGGATCGCGTTCTCGATGAACGTGGCGGGCCGGTGCAGGCGCGGATAGAGCGTGATGCCTTCCCTCTCGAAAACCGGCTTCATCTCGGCCAAGGCCGCCTCGAGGTCGATCGTCACGTCCATCGTGTTAGTGCCGAACTGGCTGGCCATCGTCATCAGCACGCCCGGCCGGCCCATGACGATCGTATCGCCGAACTTGGGCGCCGCGCCCTCCATGACGTGGGCCACGTCCTTGAGCCGCACACTGACGTCGTTGACGTGGGTCACGACGACCTCGCCCAGGATTTCCGGCCTCAGGGCCTGGCCTTCCGTTTGAATGGTGATGCGCTGGTTGCTGGTTTCGATGAAGCCCGCGCCGGTCACGCCGGTGGAGGCTCGCGCCGCCGTCAGCACGTCGGAGAGGGCCAGGTTGTAGGCGAGCAGGCGGTCCGGCAAGACCTGAATCTGCAACTGGCGCACCGCGCCGCCGAAGACCCGGCAGGCGGCCACGCCCGGCACGGAGAGCAGCCGCGGTTTGAGCGTCCAATCGGCGAACGTGCGCAGCTCCATCGGGGTCAGCTTATCCGAGACGATCCCGATCTTGAGCAGGTCCATCGTCGAGGAGGTCAGCGGCGTCATACGGGGCGTCTGGACCCCGGCGGGCAACTCGCCGGCGGTCTCCGCCAACTTCTCCGCGAGCATCTGGCGGGCGCGGAACACGTCCGTGCCTTCCTTGAACACCGCGCTGATGATCGACAGCCCCTGGATGGACTCCGAGCGGAGCGATTCCATGTCCCCCAGGCCATTGACCATCGTTTCGACCGGGCGTGTGATGAGCAGTTCTACCTGTTCGGGCGACAGGCCGGGCGCTTCGGTCTGGATCACGACCTGCGGCTGAACAAAATTCGGAAAGACATCGAGCTTGGCGTTCTTGGCGACGTAAAATCCGTAGGCGAGAAGAATACCGGCCAAAATAACGATCACGCCCCGGTAGCGAAGGGAGAAACTGACGAGAGCTTGCAGCATGAAGACCTACTCCTCTCCCCCACCTTGTCCTTTGAGCTCCTCGGAGAGCAGTTGCTGCGCTCCCACGACCACGACGTTCTCCTGTGGCTTGAGGTCTTTGTCGGAGAACCAGCCGTTGCCGACCGGGCGCTCCAGGGTGACGGCTTGGCGCTGGAACACGTCGTCTCGCTGGAGATAGACAAAGGTCTCGCCTTCGTGTCGCAGGACGGCCTCGCGCGGAACGATCACGCCGGGCCGCGTGGGGCCCGGAATTGCCAGATATGCGATCAATGCCGCGCCCGGCGCGAGCGTGTCGGTCTTGGCGAGGAGCAGATACCCTTCGGTCTGGGTCTGCGGGTCGGTGGTGGGAGCAGGGCCGAGGACCTGAGCTTCGATCACATTCTCCGGTGCCCCTACGGAGGCGATGCGCGCGCCGACGGGCGGGACTCTCGGCCGGTCGCCGAGTGGCACATCGACCCGCATCAAGGCGGTCTCGCGCGCCGCCAGCGAGGCGACGAACGCCTGCAAATCCGGCCGGGAGGCGATTTCCTTGCCCCAGCCAGCCAGCAGCCGCAATTGCACGGAGTCGAGCGCAACCCGGTCCTTGTTCATCATCGCTTCCGCGGTCTCCAGGGCGCGGGCGGAGGCGTTTTGGTTCTGCGCGAAGAGGGTCTTGACTCGCTCGTACTCCTTGGTCGAAGCCTGCAACGCCGCTTGGGCCGTGGCACCCTCTGTGACTAAGGCCGCCAGAGAGGCGCGGGATCGAGGACCCGGCCGAAGCCCTTGACTTCCGACGGGGCTTGGGCGGCCTGCAACGGCGCGACCTTCAGACCGATGAGACTCTGTTCATTCGGATCGAGCTTGACGACCGTCTGCCCATTGGCGTCGTGTTGGACGAATGATTCCTCAGCCTCTGCTGGGGGCTCTTGCGCTTTGTCAGCCTCGGAGAGTTCCAGGAGGTTGGCGACCTCGGGGTATCTCACGAGGAGGATCATGCCCGCGGCTCCCAGCGCGAGGCCAATTGCGACGCCCAAGATGATTCTACTCACGGTTGGTTCTCCTTTGCGGCCTCAGAACGTGGGTCTTGCTCGACCGACGGCAGCGCATGGAAGGGCAGTTGCATGGCATCCTCGAGTTGACCGAGCGCCTGTTGGGCTTTGACCACGGCATCGAGGCAGGTCGACTCCGTTATGGCGACCTCAAGCTGAGCCGTACGCAACTCGGACTGATCGGCGGCGCCTGCTTTGACCATCGCTTCGACGGCTTGGACGTGCTTGTGCTGCGTCTCGAGCAGAGCCTCGAGTTGTCGCAACTGCTCTTGGGAGGCAGCGCGGGCGGCCCGCGCCCGGTCGATCTCGCCGGTGACCTGGGCCTGGAGCGCGAGGAATTTCGCGGCGGCCTCGGCACGCTTGGCCTCGGCCTCGGCAATCGGCCCTTGGTTGCGGTTGAAGAGGGGTAGGAAGTCGGTCCCCACGGACAGACCCCACTTGTGCAGGCCCTGGTCGTACTCGTAGCCCGGACCCAGACGGAGATCCGGGTATTGTTTGGCGAGTTCGAGCTGGAGGGCCGACTGGCTGGCGGCGTAGTCGGCCAACGCGGCCAGGATATCGGCCCGGCTGTGCAACGCGCGGCGGCGGGCTTCTGCCCATTGCGGATTAGCGGCCGAACTTGAATCCCCAATCCGCAATCCGAAATCCGCAATCGATAGGTCAAACTTTAACTCGTGCCCTTCGAGGGCTTGCAGCGGCACACCGAGCGCTTGGGCCACAGCGACCCGAGTGTCCACCACCTGACGTTGCGCGTCGGCGAGATCCGCCTGCGTCCGGATGAAGGCCACACGCTGGGTCGTCAAATCGCCGGCGGCGATCTCGCCGGCCTTAAGACGGCCTTCCAGCAGCTTGAGAAGCTGCTGCTGGGCATCCCGCACATTCTGCAGCAGGACGATCCGCTGCCGGGCGGCCGCGTAGTTCAGCAGACTGGTTCGCAGACCGCTCCGCACCTGCCACGCCTGTGAGGCGAGTTTCAGACGGGCAGATTCGGACAACTGTTTCGCTTGTTCGATGCGGTAGCCGCGCTTGCCGGCGGTTTCGATGACGGGCTCGAAAGTCAGGGCCGCGACCCACGGCGACTCGCCGCTCGGACTGTTGGAGGTATACTGAGGCGCCAGGTTGGCGGCGGGATTGGGACGTTGGCCGGCGGTCCTGATCCCGGCTTGGGCGACCGCCCACTGGGCCCGCGCCACATCCAGGCTGGGGTGGTAGTACAGCGCCACGAGGGTCAACGTGTCGAAGTCCCATTCGTTCGTAGGGGCGACGCATGCGTCGCCCCTACGAGGTTCTGTTCGATGAACTTCTTCAACCCCGGATCATCGAGTGAGCGGGCCTCGAACTGAGCCGCCGTTTGTTCAGGCGACAAGGGCTTAGCCTCGAACTGAGCACAGCCGGCCAGAAAACACAGTCCGGCCACGGCCACTACCACGGATTTCACACTACTTATCCCTTGCATGGATGCGTTTCTACCTTCTCTACTTCTTAGTGTCAAGACCGGCTGGCTCAACCACGCGGGTGCCATCGGGAGCCACGACAACCTCCGAGGTCTGGCCGCCTTTGCCGATCTCTGCCGCATAGTGTGTCACGGGCTTGTCCAGCTTGATCGCCTTGCCGTCCTTGGTCTCGTAGCCGATCTCGACCCGCTCGATTCGCCCGATTTTCCCGCCCTTGGCCGCCGCCCGGACCGCCTTCATCGCGGGGGCGGGCACCTCCTTGGCCGGGATCACGACCGTGAACTCCAGCATGGCGCCGCCGGCGGTGATGTCCGCCTCTTTTTCGATCGCTCCGTCCTTGAACTCGATGTCGTAGACGGTGACGCCGTTTTCCTCGTCCACGTCCAGCTTGGTGATCTGGGCCTTGGGGAACGTTGCCTGGAAGGTCTTCACGACCGGATCGGGCAGTTTGACTACCGGCTTCTCGATCTTCGCCAGCTTGAAGCCGCCGTCCTTCAGGAGGCCGACGCCGGGGGCGAACAGCTTCTCTTCGACGCCTTTTTCCAGACTGCTCGACTCCCTGGTCTTGAGGCAATCCTTGTACGTTCCGGCGGGCAGTTTGACCTTTTCCGTGAGGCGGACAACCTCCGCGCGGTCCATCGCCGCGCCCGGCGCCACTTCCTGATAGTACCGCTCGCCCACTTTGGGCCGGCCGGGCATCATCAGGCCGAACCGGGCGTTTTTGACGCCGGCCAGCCAGCTTCCCTCATGGCCGGTGATATTGCCCTTTGCGTCGTACATATCGACATCCTCGCCAAAGTAGTAGATGTTGCCGGTAGTGTTGTCGAAGGCGAAGTAGTTGCGGGAGACCTCGGCCAGTTTGCCACCTTTGGTCTCCCGCTCCTCGACGATGCGGGTCTGGACGCCATCGACCACCTTCGTCTCATCGAGGACCGTGATGGTCAGGGAGTCCTTGCCGTCCACGAGGGTCAGCTTATAGCCGGGTTCGAGAATCATGTAGGTGTTCGAGCCCTTGTCCAGCAACGTGGCCTTGTCTACGTTGAAGGTGTCCTGGAATTGCGTCTGAGCCGGGGCGGCCTTGGCTCGCTTCGATGGTTTCTTGGCCGGCTCCGCCTTGTCTGCACCCAGGGCGAGAGTACCCGTCCCCACAAGTCCCAACGTCAACAACATCGTGAAAACCCATCGTTTCACCATGAGCTGCTCCTTTCGACAGATTGGATCGCCGCGCAAGCCGAGACGCCCGACTTGCCACGACCGCCATCGTAGGGGGAAACGATGAGACGACTATGAGAATATGTGGGAATTCCTCGTGGCCCCCGATCATCCCCGACGCGCAGCGGCCCTTCGGGCCGGGGGCAGGCGTCGAAGGAGGATGAATCAGGACCTATTTCCGCGTTACCGGTCCGTGGGGGCTTGGGCAAGATTCGCTTCGAGGGAGGGAAAACACCTGGCTTGGTGTTGGGCATTCCGATGGGCCAGCGTCCCGATCAACAGGAGGCCCGCGGCCGCGGCGCCATAGAACCGCAGGAAGACCAGCAGTGGTTTCATGCCAGCCAGCGGGCTGAGCAACGGCACGAGGACCACCAGGAGCACGCCCAGCAGAATCCGCCCGCGTCCACTCATCGCGAAGCTATTCTCTAAGAACCGGCGCATGGTCGAGTGAACGGACCACCAGCCGGCCAGCACGCCAATCATCATTCCGGCAACGACATCGGATGGGTAGTGCACCAGCGAGGTGACTCGGAGCAGGCCGATGGCGCCGGCGGCCGCCAAGAACAGCACGGCCCAGGGTCGGCGGATGGAGAGGGCCAGAACCGTGGCCACGGCAAAAGCGGCGGCCGTATCCCCGGAAGGAAAGGAGACTCTGTGCGCCCAAGAGCGGTGCGAATCGAGAGCGGCGGCGTATCCGGCGCGCAGGGCCGGGTCGTTGGGGCGTCTGCGGGACGCCAGGACCTTGAGCGGGCAAACACTCAGACCTACGAACAGAAGGGCCATCAGCGTAACGGCGGTGGTCCGCCAACGGTTGGTGAGGCAGCTCCACAACAGAACCAGCCAAATGGGGATGTAGGCCTTGCCCAACTGCCGGAAGGCGTTCACCCAGTTGTGTTGATGCCAGGTATTGGGATGAGCCAGGAGCCATTGCCGCACCGGCTCATCCAGCAGCAGGTAGATCAGAAACGTCGCCACGGCCCCGGAAAGGATCAGACCTATCCATACGCCTGCCCGCCGCCGGGGCCGACGGCTATCGTGTGTGATTTCTTGACTATCCACTGGGGACCGGTCCTTCTCCGGCTCGCAGCACCTGGTGCTCCAAGAGCCGATATGCCATTGCCGACAGATCGTCCATCGTAGGCCGAAAAGATGAGACAATCATGAGAATGTGGCAGCGACGCGGAGATTTACCGTGCCCGCCGGCAAGTTCTGGCCGGCCGAGGACTACCACCAGGACTACTACAACAAGACCGGCAAGACGCCGTACTGCCACATCTACCGCCGGATCTTCCCCTCCGAGCCGGTGGCGGTGAGCAGCCGTCGTTAAGGCATGAATGCGGCCATTTTTCCGCGTGGCGGCCCTTGAGTCCGGAGACAGGCACGTGGTTTATGATGGTGGGGACCAAGGCGAGAATGGCGAGAAGCACAAACGCGATGAGGATTCGAGTCGTGAAGATGTCACTGGCGGATTCCAGGGCCGCGAGCTGGCGGCCGGCGTAGGCGTAGACGAGTGAGCCGGGCAGAATCCCGACGGAAGTCGTCCAGACGAACGTACGTAGCGGGATGGCGGTCAGGCCGGCGAAGAGGTTCACCAGCCAGAAGGGAAAGATGGCGATGAAGCGAAGGGTGAGCAGGTAGGAGAAACCGTTGCGGGCGAGTTCCTCATTGAAGCGGCGGAGCTTGTCCGCGTATTTGATCTGAAGCCATTGACCTGCCAGATAGCGGGCGAAGAGAAAGGCGAGGGTGGCCCCGAGGGTCGCGCCCACGTTGACATAGAGTGCCGCCCAGAGGACGCCGAAGAGAAAGCCGCCGGCCAGGGTCAGCACGGTCGCGCCGGGCAGGGAAAGGCCTGTCACCACGATATAGAGGACGAGGTAGCCTGTCACCGAGCGCAGATAGTTCCGGGCGACGAAATCATCGAGGCGGGCGGCGTTTTGCTTGAGATTGGCGAGGGTGATCTCGTCGCCGAGGCCACCGAGCCGCAGAGCGACGATCGCCGCGACGACGATAGCAAGCACGATCAAGCGTTTTATATGTAGTAGCCAGTATTTGATCTGACAGTTACGCCACAGCGGCGGTTGTCTGTACGGTTTGATTCAGCATCTTTTCCTTCGCCAAGGGGAGGCTGTCCAGGAACGTTTGCATCGGGG